>Ga0310690_10002635_pt1 | contig 28829 bp, 44 predicted proteins | sample AusTroGonzalo_MG_2_FD_207661 | JGI IMG/M metagenome (GOLD analysis project Ga0310690, IMG submission 207661) | Bovine rumen microbial communities from tropical cattle in Woodstock, Queensland, Australia - Gonzalo_04 (v2) (version 2) | ecosystem: Host-associated > Mammals > Digestive system >...
TTCAGAAATTGGTTAATTCTAAGTTCTTAGAGAATCATAATCTTGAGGAAGTATTTGCTAATTGGATGCTAAATCAGGAAACTGCAAAGTATACTGGGTATCCTTATGAGCTCTTTAAGGATGCAGGATATGGACATTATAGTCGTAACTTTTCTGTAGAGGCTCTGTATCCAAAAAAGTATCAGAGAGAACTCGTAAATAAACAGTTCTTACAACTAATAGATGTAGCTAAGCAGGATATGAATAGACAAACTGGATTCATTGTAGCAGTGGATGTATCTGGCTCAATGACTTCTATGTGTCTAGGTTCTAAGGCTATGTCTGCTTATTCTGTTGCTAGAGCTATGGCATTGTATTTTTCTTACTTACTAAAGGGTAAGTTTGCTAATACTCTACTTGCTTTTAGCAATACAGTTGTAATAGATAAGTTTGAAGGTAAGACTCCACTTGAGAAATATTATAATGGATACTACAAGTATTCGGCTTGTAATACTAATTTCTTCCAGATTGCCCAGTTATTTGGTCAACTCAAAGCTAAAGGTTATAAGGAAGAAGAATTTCCAACTGGTGTAATTTGTATAAGTGATGGTGAGTTTGATAGACAATCCGGAGACTGGAATATTACAGGTACTAATGATTGGAGATCCAGAGGCAATGCTTCTAGAGAAACTGTATTTGAGGCTTTCAAAAGCCATCTATCCAAGTGTGGGTTCTCTAAGGAGTATGTAGATAATTTCAAATTAGTTCTATGGGATGTTCCCAATGGATATTATGGCCATTCAACTCCAAAATTTGAGGCACTTGCTAGTACTCCTAACATATTCCATATGTCTGGATTTGATCCTGCTGGAATTGCATTCCTTACAGGAACTAGGCAAGTAACCTCTATTCCTAGAACACCGGAAGAGCTATTTGAGACTGCAATGCAGCAAGAACTGATACAATTACTTAGGGTGTAAGTTTTTGTAATCGAGATAATTCTGTTACATAGGGAGCCGGTCGTGAGACTAGCTCTCTATTTAAATAGGATATGCCAGAAAAAATTCCTATAATCTTCTTGTTGAAAAAGAGTAGACAAGAGGTTGGAGAATTAAAATCAGATATTGATGAACTCAAAGATCTTCTAAATCAGAAGAATCAAGAGATTGCTAAACTGAATAGAAAGATAAAAACTCTACAAGACCAAACAAAGTGGTTAAAGCCCAATCTAGCAGTAAATCGTACTCTATCTCATATACTGAGTGATGTTAACTATATTAAGAATCCTTACAGAGCCAAGAGAGAAAGAAAAAGATTGCGAACTTACCAAAGATGTGCTAAATACTACAATGCTTGGTATGATGGATGTAAAACTTTATTTTCAATTCTCCAAGAACTTCGCACTCTGCACATAGATGCTTCCACTTGACTGGGGAGTGCGAACTAGTATAAATATTTGTAAGCTTATGATGATTTTTGTAACCCCCAGCGAAGCGGACAATAGGTTCGTTATCTATTTAAAGACTAATACTTGTAAAGTTCAGTATTGTGAAGGTGTTCTTCAGTTTGAAGCAATGCTCTCTCGTATACAAGTTATGAAAGACTTCTTTCTAAACTATGGACTGGACAAGTTGGAAGTAAGAGAGAATGGAAGAGATGGACAATTACGTATTCATGATGATTCCATAACTATGCAGATGGAAGATTTAGATAATATAGCAGGTATAAGGGTTCCAATTCTAACAGTTATTTAAAAATTGTTAATTTATTGGAAATTACCTAAATATATGTTATAATTGAACTTCCAATCTGGCAAGGTATATCAAAGAGGTCTTACAGCAAATTTAAACAACTTATGCTTATAATTAGGAAAGGAGAAGTGTGTTTAAGATCTCTTTTGTGCACTCGGCCAGCCGAGTACACTTTGGCTCTTTAGCTCAGTGGTAGAGCAATAGACTGTTAATCTATTGGGCGTCAGTTCGATCCTGACAGGGGCCTCTAAAAGAAGTGCTGACTCTTCGGAGTACAACAGCAAACGCAACATCTGCATTATTAATAAAACATGTTATTCAAGTTTTGTTAATCGAGGACTGCTGAGTCAAGGAGGCTGAGAGGCACTTCTTAAAATCAAAATTCAGTAGTACAAGATGAAACAGTCCTCACTTTTTAGTAGAGCGTAAAGTCTGGAGGAAAAGGACGTAAGTCTGAAGGAAATGTGAAGGGTTAAAGGGGATTTATTCCGTGTACAGACCTCTACATAAAAAGTGCTCGGATGGCCGTAGTTCCAACCGACGGGTGGGTGGTATTCATACCTTTGGAGCACTATAAATATAATATGGGCCCCAATAAATAGGAGGTGGTAGAACTCTCATACTCCTACAATGCATCCTTAGCTCAGTTGGATAGAGCAACTGCCTTCTAAGCAGTAGGTCGTTGGTTCGATTCCAACAGGATGTACTATGAATCTTCTAGATCAGACATATAAAAACTAAACAATTAAAAAATGAAAAAGCTTTTATGTTTAATGATGGTGTTTCTATTTAGTTTAATGCTAAGTATGTAGAGTTGCACCAATTGTACAAATTAGCCTGAAGTTAAGGCTCAAACAGAAGTAGTGATAGATGTAGACCATGCGATTGCTGTAGATCGGCAACAGATGTACATGAAATTCAAGGACAATTATCGTTGGTATGAAACTTGCATTCGTCTTCCAGAGTTCCTTGATTCAGATGATGTAACAAGCAGTCCTGAAATTCTTGTTAACATTTTCCAAAGTATAGAAGAGTTTGATAATGGTGCTGATACTTATGTATGGAAGTTCCAACATTTTCCTGATGGTACTATAAATGTTGACTCTATACATGGATTCTGGATTGAAGATAATCCATTAAATGAGGATTCAATTAAATTCAATTATCAAGCAGCTTTTGAAAGAATGCTTCAAGTTAATCTTCCTAAGCCACATTCTAAGAATGTTATTTTGAGAAACCCCGTTGGACCAAAAGGCGTAAATGCTCAATGGGTGTTTGGTAATATTTCAGAACAAATATGGGTTGATGCTACAACTGGCGAAGCAAAATCTTCTAATCCTGCATTTCCAGATAAATTAGCAAAACCTCTTGGCGAATGGCCTTGATTATAAATTAATCATATAGTATGAGTTTATTTCCTCTCTTACTTGAGAAAGTAGGAGAGTTTTGGGACGAGTGATGTAATTGGCTAACATACCTCCCTTGCAAGGAGGATTTCAGGGTTCGAGTCCCTCTCGCTCCACAAATTAAATATTTATAATTATGAAAGATTGGATTTATATTGGAATATTCCTAAAAGAGAAATCAAAGAAAGAACTTATGGATACATATAAACTTCCAGAAGGTTGGATGTACTATTGTGACCATATGACTGTTGTTTATAATGATCATTCAGAGTTAGCAGAAATTGTTAAACAAATTAATATGAACAATCTTGGAAAACTATTTACTTTAAAGGTAATAGCAGTAGGTGTTTCCGAAAAGGCTTTAGCTCTAAAGGTGGAGCTTCCTGTAACTGTAGTATGTGCAAACAAAATACCACATATAACAGTTGGAGTGTCTTTAGATGGTAAACCTGTAGATAGTAATAACATAACTACGTGGAATAACTGTTGGAATTATATTGAAGTTATTGGAACAATGATGATGAAAGTCAATAAGTAGCACCTGCATCAGCAAGGAGCCTAAGAGACCTGAATTGACAGGAATAACACTGAGACACTCCTCTTTCCCCCGTCGAGGAGTTTTTAAAAATACCAAATTAAAGAGGTCATACAGCAAAATTCTTATGCACTAATAAACGATCAAATTTTATGAAATTATCCGTTCCCCTGGGTTTGACTCCCAGTATTATGAGTTATGGTATTCTCATAGTAGCAGTAATGTTGAAGGACTGCTTAGCATATAGACCTCTTAATCGAGCGTTGAGCCCCATTGGCCGGGGAACTAGACTGTCACTCTAGTAAAACAAAGGGTTCGAATCCCTTACGTTCGACAAATCCAAAACAAAAGTGAAACAATTGAAGTGTTAAAAAGGTTATTTATTATGGTGAAGAAAGATCAAGAGATACTAAAAAAGTATCTAAATGGTAAGCCCGTAACAAAAACCTTACAAACACCTTTACGAAATGTTCGAGGTTACGCCACGGAAGAGAAAGCATTATTTATAGCAACTAAGAAAGCAAGTAATAAACTTTCTACATTAGTGGCATTAGTAGCCGCACAGAAAGGTTGGAATACTTCTATACATACAGAAGGTTCTCACTTAGTATGTCTCTTGTATCCTTAATATCTAAGGATATATGTACAGGTAGTTCAGATGGTAGAACGGTGGACTCCAAATCCATTGGTCGTGGGTTCGAATCCTTCCCTGTATGCTTTTACTTTGAAGTTAAACAATAAAAATCATTAAGTATCTGGTCTGTGAAGATAGGATACTTTTATGGGCAATTGTCCGAGCGATTAGGTGGTGCTCTGCAAAAGCATCTAGGTAGGTTTGACTCCTACATTGCCTTCTACATAGCGGTTGAGTGAAACTGGATATATAAATCACAGGTGTCTCATAAGCACTTAATAATGGGTTCGACTCCCATAACCGCAACAAAAAGAGAACAAACAGTAATATTATATGGTTAATAACGGCCATAATGTAGGTAAAGTACTGAAGATAGCATATACTCGTCTAGCCACCTAGAGCTCAATGCCGTCAACTAAGATAGCTCCTATAGTACGGTTATAGCGACCATCCAAAGCAAAAAGTTCTCTTAAATTGAATTCTTCTGTAGTAGTTCTGACTAGGAGTGGATGAAAAGAGTGAATAAGAGGAATTCTTTGGGAGTTTATTCCGTAAGTGGTAGCGGGGTTGACTGTAAATCAACTGGCTTCGGTCTCGGGGTGTTCGACTCACTCAGCTCCCACAAATTATGAAGAAACTAATATTATTTTTCTTCGCTTTGCTGCTATTAGGATGCAGCCATGAATCAATCAGCACACAAAATTTTGTAAGTAACAAATTTAAGGCTGAGTTTGTCGATTCGTTTGGAAATCCAGATGTTGACCACTATTGGGGATTCGAAAGAAGCTCTACAAGAGCAGTAGATCCTAATTCTAATATGTGGACATGGACTCCAGAAAACATTACAGATGATGAAGTTAGAGATGTAGATAATTGGTTTAAGAGTCATCCTAATCCAGTATCTATAGAAGTAGATTGGACTAATTTCTTTGTTCAACATATAATTGGACATCACGGAAATATGGATCAATTATGGTGTTCAGAACATATTTACAATTTTAATGCTACTAAAGGCTTTACAATGAAAATGGTAAATAGTTCTACATTACATTGGCAATATCACAACTCTTTAGATAGTAAGTTCCACGATGAATATGTAATAGTAAATATTAATGGGAGCTATTATGTAGGATTTGATTTCTTAGCTACAGGACAAAATTCAAATCAACAAGAAGCAAGAGATGGTATATTTAATGACTGGATTGTAAAAATTACTCCAGCATATAATAAAATAATTATAGCTGAAGACTTAGGAACAAATGATGGAAGTGATTTCGATTATAATGATGTTGTTTTTGGAGTTGACGGAAATGTAGTTACTCTACTTGCTGCTGGTGGAACTCTTCCTCTTTATATAGATGGAATAGAAGTACACAATAAATTTGGTGTAGCTACATCAGTAATGGTAAATACAACTAACTTCTATGAGTATCCTCCAGTTCAATTTATAATAGGAAATTATACATTACAGAATATTCCTATAAAGGTTGAAGGAAAGGCAGGAGAATATTTTATTCCTTGGTTTAAAGGTGAGCCTTCTGCTAAGATATGTGTAGACCATGGATTTGTTTGGAGTCCAGAAAGGATTCCTATTCAAACTACATATCCTTTATTTAAAGAGTATGTAAAAGACCAGACAATTAAGTTCTGGTAACAATATAAAGAGTGTCCTCTGATTTTTACTACTATGCAAATTCTGTTTCATTTTGCAGAGGCACTCTTCTTGGCCTTATAGTTCTAAGGGTAAAACACCGCACTTGTAATGCGGATTTCTCAGTTCGAATCTGGGTGGGGCCTCTATATGCACCGTCCGTGCTGTTTTGCTAGGACCTTTGCGTTACGCTGTTCCAAGGTGACATACTTATGTATGGGAACAGAAAAGAATACTTACAGCATTTAGTCTTTACCAGGAACAAAGTTGTGGTATTCTTACGTTTACTCGGTAAACCGAGCAAACTAGGAGTGGATACGAAAGTGTCCACTCTTTTCATCTATAGACTATCCAAGAGAGTACGAAGCTGATACCGGGGTAAGACGAAGTATTCGCGATACAACTAGTCTTATAAAGTAAGGATAAAACCGCCTGAAGCCGTGGAAGACGCATGAGTAACTAATCCCATGTATTACTCTCACCTGCGACGATAGCTCAGTAGGTAGAGCTACGGGCTTTTAATCCGTAGGTCCTGGGTTCGAGTCCCAGTCGTCGTACTATGAAGATAAAAATAGCAGAAATTGGTTGTTCCTTAATGGAATTTGGAACATTAGTAGATTGCTATCCACGTATATGTTTTCTATGTAAGAATCGTGGACATGGGTGGTTCGAAGAAAGAGAAGTTACTCCTAAAGAACTTGTAGATTTAATAAAGAGTTTTCATTATGTAATATGCATATAAAATACAAAAATCTAAAGATTTGGTTAGTAGACCAATGGAAACGTAAAACATTCTTTAGGAATTTCTTTATAACAAGAAATGCTTGGGGAGCTTTTAGTATAAATTCCCATATAAATCAGAGTACTGGTAAGCCTAAGGTAATGTATAATACTATAGAGACTGCTAAAAAGAGTGCAGATAAAATGGCAGATAAATATGGTAAACACTTCTCATACTATAAATGTTTATTTTGTGATGGATATCATATAGGAAAAAATAGAGATAATAAATATGAATTACATTGACAATCCAATTGGCTCAACCTTCCAGGAAGGTAAAGTCACATTAATGGTTAAGGAAATTAAAGATCCAAGTACTTGTGCTGGATGTTGGTATACTTCCTATAAGAATAGGAAAAAATCTCTAAGAAATTATACTTCTTCTTGTTATTTACATAAGCATGCTTGCACTCCTGTTAATAGAAAGGATAGAAAGCAAGTTGTATTTGTATTAATAAAATAAATAAGGTTATGAATTACGAAAAAGCATATAAAGAAGCCCTTGAAAGAGCTAAAGAACTTAACTGTGTGAGTGATAAGGATTCTTTACAACGTAAGACTGTAGAGCATATTTTTCCCGAACTCAAAGAGTCAGAGGACGAGAGGATAAGGAAAGCTATCTATATCTACCTTGACTGGCTTGATGGTAAGAAGGATGTAGCACCAAAAGGTGAGTATTCCATAAGAGATATGATTGCTTGGCTTGAAAAGCAAGGAGAAAACAAATATACTCAAAGGGACATAGATGATGCTTATCAAAAAGGGTATGATGATGGACTAAGAGTTAATCTTGAAATGCAAGATGAACAAAACAAAAAGATGAAAAAAGATATAGCGGAGTTCATCTTTAACTCAAGGGAAGACATTAAACACAGGTATGATTGGATTAAGTGTCTTGGATATGATGTGAAGTTTTTTGAAGATGAAAAACAAAGTGAGCAGAAGCCTGCTGATAAAGTTGAACCAAAGTTTAAGGTTGGTGATTGTATTTTGATAGATAATCCATGTCAAATAGAAAGCATAGACAATAATGGAAATTACATAGTAAGATATTGTGATGCAGAAGAAACACATCTATTATCAAAGAATTTCTGTGATTCGCATTTTCATCTTTGGACTATCCAAGATGCAAAGGATGGTGATGTGCTTGCAGGGCACGAGTCTATAGTTATATTTAAAGAGATTGATGGCTTTAATATAAAGTGTTACTGTACATACCATTTTATGAATTTCACAGCATTTTACTTGGATACTTTACAAAATAAAGATTCCTATCTCCCTGCTACTCAAGAACAGCAAAAACACTTATTCAACAAAATGAAAGAAGCAGGATATGAATGGGATGGTGAAAAGAAAGAATTGAAAAAGCCACAGCGCATTGTTTCAGCAGAAGCAAAAGAGGCAATGTATGATAAACCTGCTTGGAGTGAAGAGGATGAGAACTTCATGTTTGATACCATCAGTAATCTTGCAGAACTAAAAGACAGATATGGCGCGGGATATGGTAATGTTGGAAAGTGTATTGATTGGCTCAGGAATCTTAAAGAAAGAGTACAACCGCAGCCAAAACAAGAATGGAGTGAGGAGGATGAAACAATTATTCATAGAATCCTTGCTATTTACAGCGACTTTGTGAGAAGTTTTGAAATAAGCCCTGCGTCTACAAAAGTTGTTCAAAAGGATGTTGATGAAATTGAAACGTGGCTCAAATCTCTCAGACCTCAGAAGCAATGGAAACCAAGTGAAGAGCAGATGAAGGCATTAATGTGGTGTGCTTGTTATGAACCAAGCAACAATGATGTCCTTAAAGAACTGTATGAACAATTAAAGAAATTATAGTTATGGCGAAGATATGCACTGATATAGAGCAGAGTAAAAAGTTACTTGAACTTGGATTATCTCAGGAAACTGCTGATATGTCTTATATAGAAACTCCTGCTAATGAGTTTAGGCTAATGGCTTATAACTACAAAGAGACTATGGTACTTAGAGATTTAAGAGGTAGTGATGCTGTAGTATATCCATGTTGGAGTCTTTCTGCTTTGTTAGAGTTAATTCCGTATCCTTCACTACATCGAACTGTTAGAGGGTGGAGTTGTGAATCTTATAATAGAGAAGGAAATAGATTTCAAATAGGAATGAATACTGACAATCCTCTTGATGCAGCATTTGAAATGGTTTGTAGGTTATTAGAAAATGAGAAGATATGACTAATATAGTAGCAGGAATGATTATCGGTTTTGTAATAGGATTTTTATTCGGTTCAATTAAAGACAAAATAGTATGATTACAGAAGATTACGTTAGTTTTGAAATAGCAAAACTTTTGAAGGAGAAAGGTCTTAATTGTGGCTGTATTAGTTACTATGAGCACTTTAGTTCTAATGTCACTTTATATAGTGGAATGGTTCCTGAATGGTCAGATAGTTACACAGACCACAATAAAATAGACAGCAGATATAGTCGTCCTACTCTCCAAATGGCTATGAAGTGGTTGAGAGAAGCACATAAGATACATATAAGACTGATTAATGCCACAGATGGAATATATCGCTATGAATTATATTATAATTATGGAGATTTCTATCAGCCCCCATTCTATTACGATACTTACGAACAAGCAGCAGAAAATGCAATTAAATATTGTCTTGAAAATTTAATATAAAAGAGCACAGACAGCAAAATTTAAATACATTACGTTGTGATCGAATGTTAGAGTTTTTAGTGCTCTTTTTAATACAATCTTATTCATAAAAGAAGTCGTCAGCAATCTTATTAAACTATTAGGTCTACCAAAAAAATGCCAGACCCATCGTCTAGTTGGTTAGGACACTCACCTCTAAAGTGAGAGACATCGGTTCAAATCCGTATGGCAAAAACGACTTCTTATATAGAGAGATCCTCTAATAGGTTAGGAGACGTGACTGATAATCACGCAATCCGAGTTCAAGTCTCGGTCTCTCTACTACGACTTTATTGACGAATCTTCGGGGAATGGTCTGTGAAGATAGTTCCTCCTACTTGATATATTTTGCCCTTAGGGGCTTTATATATAGTCCAAAAACAAAACAAACAAAACAAACTCAAATCAAACAAACAAACAACAAATTAAACAAACCACAAGAGAGATGTTTCTGCTTAGGCAGAGATGTTTTATTGTGAACGTCCTGCTGACTACGTGTAGTCTGGGAGGGCGAATGTTTTGGACTCAGTCCCATTAGGTAAGTGAACTTGTGGCCACAAGTTCATGGTTGCAAACTAGTGGGACTATCGGGGGTTTAGCGTAGGTGGTTGTTTGCGCGTGGGTCTGAAAAACCCAAGGCCTGTGGTTCGTCTCCCAGAGCCCCCACTATAGAGGACTTACAGCAAGATTCTAATGTGCCATATTATGATCCAGCTAAAAATAGAAGTCCTCTTCCTATACAGGGTACAGACAGCAAATCCTATTTAGGTTCGAACTATTAATTCGAGGTGTCTATTTAGTACCCTGCTTATAAGGAAGACATACAGCAAAGATGGAAAATAACAGTGCCAACTTTTACTGTAAATTTCAAGTCTTCCTTTTTTAATTGTAATTAATATTTATATTATGCATAATCCATTTAAAGTTGATGAAGAAGCACAAGCCATAGGTGAGGCATTAGATCTCTTTCAGATTAAGGAAAAAGGAGGGGAAATATGGATTACTTATCAAGGTAATGCAGTTGTCCCTGAATCATTATTGAAAAAGTCTGCTCTTGAATCTTTATTGGAGATAAGAGAGCGTTATGTTAAATTTAAAAGTAATTCACAAAATGCAAAAACTTAATGTATTGTTAGCATTGCGACAGAAACTTCAAAATCGTTACAACCAAATGGTTGGAGATTACACAAGTTTCTTTAAAAACAAACAAGGAGCCTTTAGAGGTACCTTGAAGACTCATTCTCCATTAGAGGGATATCCAGTAGATATTACTAAGGTGGCGAATGAACGTGTTGTAACAACAGTGAAAGAGAAGATGGACTGGTTTATTAAAGAAGCCGTAGAGTACATCAATGTAGCTCTTTCAATTGAAGCATCTAATGGTGAAGGTGCTGAAACCGTCAACTTGGAGTTTGATGGAAAGACTTATGGTCCATATCCTGCTACCGTCTTACTAAGAATGAGAGGTATCTTTGAGAGTGAGAAGTTTGCTCAAATGCTTGCTATGATTCCAGTAAGAGAAGCAACAAGAGTATGGATTAAGGCTGATGAAGATGAGGACTATAAGAAGCGTGGTGTTGTCCAGACTGAACGCCAGAGTGGTGAGACCAAGACTACTGAGACTCATGAGGAAATTCTTAAAGATCCAAATCTTGATCCTCAACATCTTCCTTCAAACTACCGTGCCATTACAACAAAGGTTGCTACCACTATTAAGACTGGTGACTACACAACTCAGTTCTTCAGTGGTGAGTGGACACATGAGGAGAGAGCTGCTCTCTTAAAGAGACGCAGTGAACTTCTGGATGCTATCGATATTGCACTTCAAAAGGTCAATGACCGTGAAGCAAAAGAGTGCAGAGTCGACGAACTCTTACAACATCTTATTTACGGATAAGATAATTTTCTTTTTATAAAATATTTATTTGACCGTAGCTTCAGCTTTACTTATTAGCATTACTTAATCCTAGATGATTAGCATTAATGTTGTGGTCAAAGCTTTAGCATTTATGGTTACTGTATGTTACGTATCCTGGTGACTATTATAGTTTCCGAAGGTCGCGGGTTCAAATCCCGTCTTCCCCTCGACTTTTTTGATTAAAGCGTTTTGCATATTGTATATCTTGCTTGTGAAAGTAGGGTATACCACTGGGGAAGTAGTTCAGTTGGTTAGAACATTGGATTTTTCTAGCTTTAGATTAAAGGGGTATAATGTAATGTACAAATGTTTATGGATTAGTAAGACGGGTTTGTCGCTAATCCTAGGAGGGGTAGGCAAGTGGTTAAGCCAATAGTCGCCAAAACTGTGCATCGGTGGTTCGAATCCATCCCCCTCTGCTTCATTGTCTGCTACAATGAGAATAACTTACTTCGAATGATCCCTTCTCTGTGAAGAGCGGGGATTTTATAGGCCAGTGCTGGAATTGGTTAGACAGGACTAGATATTTAATCTAGTGGTGAAGTAATTCTAGGTATTCACGTGGAAGTTCGAATCTTCCCTGGTCTACAATAAAGAGTGCAGGCAGCAAAACCTTACAAGCCTTGTAAGCTGTGTGTCATGAGTTCGAGTCTCATCGGGAGGTGTAAACTTCTTGTAGCTTAGTTGGTAGAGCAACGTATTTAAGTCAGCACTCTTTTTAAGTATAAAGAGAACAAACAGCAATTTCTTATAACTATGCATGTGGAGCCGTTAGCGATGGTTCGATTCCATTCTCCCTCAGCCATGAACTTATTGAGGGATAGTGTAGTGGTAGCACGACGTATTGTTTAGTTCTCTTTTTGGAAGAGTAAGCCTAATTGCTAAGGCAGTGCTCTTGAAAAGCACCAGTAATCGTGTAAAAGCGGTGTGTGGGTTGGAGTCCCACCTCTTCCTCTATGAGAAAATGTTTACTACACAAATGTGACGCTCATTGCTGTTATAATATAGCATTTGAGCATGGTGAATTAGAACGATTCCACTTTAAAATAGTTAATCCTGTGCTTGGATTTACTCCATTTGGTACAGTAAGAATAACTATGACTAATTGGAATCTGGACAAAAATAAATGTCCCTTCTTGCGACCTGATCGTAGGTGTAATATCTATGAAAACAGGCCTGATGTATGTAGAAAATTTGGCGAAATTCCAGAGTTACCCTGTAAGTATCTAAAGGACACACCTGAAAAGTAGACTCCCTTAGTAAGGGCTACGCTGAGTAAGGAAAAGTTACTGTAGGCAACCATCTATAGACGTATCCTGAAGTTAAGGAGTACTGCAGAAGCAGGTCTGTATCCAGCTGGGATAGAGTTGTACAGGATAGTGAAATGTAGGATACTTACAAAAGGAGAGTAAACCTTGATGGTGATAGGGTCTCCCTGCTAAGGAGTTCGGTCGTGAATAGCGGCTTCAGTTCGATTCTGATGCTCTCCTCTAAACTTTTAAACAATTAAAGCTATTATGAAAATTAAAGAAGAAGAACATGAATATCGTAGGCCCGATGATATTCATCCAATTAGGGCAAACAAACAAGCAGTTAAACATCAAATTGGAGGGGATGAGAAATGGTATCAATAAAAAGTAAAGTATTTGGTACGCATCCAGAAGTATGTGAGTTTATTAATACTAATAGGATGAGCCAATCACAGATTGTAGCTATTGCTCATGGTAGTGGAGTTTACACATTATTTTATTACGAATGATTGAATTTTCTCATATAGAGCAAGACTTTCTAAATAGAAAGCAGGCTCAGAAACTTCTTGATGCTGGTGTAGATATGTCTGATGCTAAATACTTTTTATTTAAAAGAGTTAGCAGAGAATATCTTGGTTTGAAAAATGAATGTACATTTGGTAATAATGCAATTCCAACTTACTCTTTAACAGAGTTAGCAAGAAAAGTAAATGTTACCGAATTAAATGCTAATGACTTAACAAATACGTTAATAGGATGGAACAAAAAGTTAAACAAATAATTGAGGACAAACTTGGACTAAGTTCTAATAATTATACTCCTGAATCTAAATTTAAAGAAGATTTAGGATGTGATTCTTTAGACATGATTGACTTAGTAATGGAATGTGAAAGGGAATTCAATGTTGTTATTCCTGATGATGTTGCTGCTAATGATATTAATACAGTTCAGGATCTTATAAATTACATTAAAGAGCATTCTAAGTAATGTTCTAGGGCCTCTATCTCAATTGGTTAGAGCAGCATTACATACTACTCCTATTTTTGTATAGAAAGTTGAAAAGGGTTTCCGTATACAAATAGGTAGAGAAGTTATTCACCTTTACTGACGGAAAATAACCAAGAGAAAACCCCTCGACACACTCTCCTACGGTAAAACCGGAAGACGCGAACCGTAACCATATACCTAGATGTATATGCATCCGACTTTGTTAGTTAAAGTGGTAAAGGCTTGAATTGAAAATGCATCCGTTGCAGTCTTTGGAGCTTGATAACGAATCGAAAATAAGCAGTGTATGATTCTATGACTTAATTCTATACAAATTAGGGCCTCTAGCACAATAGGTTAGTGCAGTAGGTTAGAGTTTCTGAGACAATTCAACAAGGTGACGGAGGAGTAGTTTTCTCCAGGTATTAGCACCTTTAAGTGTTACTTAACTACAGGTAATACTGTTTTGTCTCTCTTGGGCCTTTAGTTTAATGGTAAAAACACCAGCCTCATAAGCTGCGAGAGTCTCAGTTCAACCCTGAGAGGGCCCACACTTTTTAATACTAAATATTATGGTAAATAGAAGAAAGTACAATCTTAGAATTATTGTAGTTCTACTAAAAATTATCTTTAAGTATCCAGAATTAAGATTCTGTCAGATATTATCTAATCTTGGTTTAGATAAAGACAATTTTTATGAAGAGCCCGATAAAACTCTTAAAAGGATTCTTGATGAATAATGGGGGTGTATGGTTTTGACGGCATTGGAAGGTAAGTTACTCACTCAGACTGATGGAAAGACATCAAAACAAATTAAATGGAGAAAATACAAATACTCCTCGCGCTAAGGTAGTTAGCATGAGCTTTGCTTATAGAGCTGCTGCATGAGTGCCTGGCGGGTTCACAGCCAGGGAACATAATGTGAACTAAATTTCTTTTTTAGTCATAACAATTAATATTCTGTGTCTATCGGAGATATAACTAAATAGGCTGGTGTGGTTAAGGCATCTAGTTGCCCCTGGAGAAGGAAACTCCTATAAAACCTATGAGTGTAAGTTATAGTAATTGAGAATAAGATGTTCGGACGGCGGTTTAATTATTGGACCCTTATATCAGTAATGATATTTGTAAACAGGATGAATTCAGGGAACGCTAAAAATAAAGCTCAGAATCAGCTTTATTCATGCCAATCCTGAGCTAAGCATAGAGTACACTCTATGAAAGTGCAACGACTACTGGAGGAGTTTAGTCTCCTTAATTACCAGCTTGAGCGTCCTGCTCCTCATTTATTGAGGATGATGATATAGTCTTATCTTCTATGAAAGTAGAAGTGAAGGAAGAAATATCTCTTAGAAATCTTTTAGTTTCTAGATCAGACATTTCTGCTTTGAGATAATTAATAGAAGTTGAAATAAATTGAACATTTCCCTTTATATATCCTTTGGAAGAATCTATTCTATCTAAAGATGCTCGTATAGTAGGGTGTAGAGTTTTTATATTAGAATCTGTAGGAAGCACTAAGGATAATCCAGTATATGGGCATATTCCATGTTGCTTTTCCCATAGTAGTTTTAAATATTCTAAATCTATATCTAGTTCTTTATCTCTTCTCTTTAAGCATCTCATAGTGTATCTAAAAGGTGTATATTCATCTTTTCTATTAGCTGCATATTTTGATATATTTGAACTAAATAGTTCTTTATCTCTATGTTGATTATTATAAATGGCAGCACATGATCTACAACAAAAATTCTTTCTTCCTAAATTAACATTTCTTTTGTATTCTGACTCTGGTTTCTGAAACTCAGAACCACAGTTATCACAAATAATTGTGATTAATTTACGTCCTTTGCAATAATTTTTTAACTCTTCCATTTTTGTTTAATTTTACTATGTAAATGTAAGAAATTTGTGTGGAGCCGAAAAAATTATAAATGTTAAATTTAGTAAAATATTGCGAATCCGCCCACCTCCACTTTTTAGGCATCTAAAGTCTATAGTATTATTTATTGATATATATTAAGACTTAAAAGTTGTCTAAACTCTAAAAACAGATTATCTTTGATTTAGTTCAAAGTTAAAATGTTCCAGTGCCCATGACTACATATTGGGTGGCTATTTCTCGACAAGAGAGAGGTTTTAACATCACAATCCACCATACGGGTAGTGTAGAAAATGTAGCTTTTTCGACCTTAGAGAGGGCTAGTTTGGAACAATCTGGTCCTTCTCTATTGATTTTGTTTTCGTTCGTAATAAATGCATCTCCTGGTCTGTGAAGATAAGGAGAGTATAGGGGTGTAACCGGTAATTGGTTTCCGCCTAGATTTGGGATCTAGAAGCTTCGGCCTATGCGGGTTCGAGTCCCGTTGCCCCTACCTTTATAATCTCTTTCGGGTTTAAAAGTACTATGTACTTGGAGGAAAGCCTCATCCTGCGTAAGTGTAATACGTCTATCTAACAGATAGTATGTTTCAATCAAAGCACCCAGGTATAAAACTTTAGAGGACGTAGTAGGTAGGAGAAACCTACTTGTGAGCTTGTTATGCAAGTTCACTTTGCAGTGTTAGTGTTAATGGTTAGCAAGAGGCCTTGCCAAGGCTTAAGAGTGAGTTCGAGTCTCATACACTGCTCAATTCACCGTCGAAATGGCTGAGACGTAATGAAAATTGCCAGACTGTGACCTCACAAAAGCAACGAGGTGTTGAATTTATCTGTAGTCCAAACACTTAGCTCATTTGAGAGATAGGTAAAGAGAAACAGTTTGAAAGAGCCTTCTTTATTGTGAATCTAAGGAAGGACATTTGCGGGTATAGCACAACGGTTAGTGTAGGAGATTTCCAATCTTCTGATGTGGGTTCGATTCCCATTATCCGCTCTAAAAGGAATCAAACAGCAATTGATAATAACTTCAGATGGATAGCTCAGTTGGTTAGAGCCTTGGATTTTACCAAGAGGTCACTAGTTCGAGCCTAGTTCTACCTTAGTTTTACAGATTCCTATATGGTGTATGTGGCCGAGTGGTTTAGGCGCAAGTTTGTGGCACTTGTTTACGCAGGTTCGAATCCTGTCGTGCACCCTTAATTTCAAATTTTAGATTATGAGTACAGAACAGATTAAAAAAGAGATTCACTATCATCAAAGAATAATAGAGAATCATCAAAAAGAGTTATTAAAATTAAAAGAAAAGCTAAATGAAAAGAAAGGTATTTAATTTAATGAAAAAATTAGCTTAGGGCTATGCTGAAATGGCTTATATAGTGTACTGTCATGATACACTTCCTATGAGACGTTTCTAATCAATTAGATTACTGATGCCTTGAGGAGTCCAATACGGGACTTCTCTTCATTTGTACGAAAGGGTCTTGGTGTAATGGTAGCACAACAGTTTTTGGAGCTGTTTGAGTGGGTTCAAATCCCGCAGACCCTACTATTATTTTACTTAATAGATTATCTAAACCATAAGAAAGCTGGTCTGTGAAGATAGGCTTTCTAAATAGCGCGTTCGACTAGTGGCTTAGGTCACAAGACTTTCAATCTTGTAGGGAGGTTGCTCCCTCAGGGGTTCGAATCCCCTACGCGTTACTATTGGGGACATCATATAGTGGTTGAGTATGTAACCCTTACAAGGTTAACACCCCAGTTCGAATCTGGGTGGCCCCACAAACAACTTTGTAATAAATCATGTAACTGGTAAAAGCCGAGCAGAATGTATATGTCTGTCTCGGCCTTTTTTGTATGTTATTGTTATTTATAGTTATTGCTTTAGTAACTTGGGTTACTTTAAACTGTAGATTTATTTATCCTTGTCTATGGTATACATGGAAGGGAAAGAGAAAATATATTAGATTATTTTAAATATGTTAGATTATGTAATTTACACCGACGGAGCTTATAGTAGCTCCCGTGATCAAGGTGGAATTGGAATTGTAGTTCTTAGAGACGGAAAGAAAGTATCTATGTACTCTAAAGGATTTAAGAAAACTACAAACAATCAAATGGAACTTATGGCAGTGATAGTTGGACTAAATGCTATAAGAAATCCTATAAATTCTCTTACTATTTATACGGATTCTATGTATGTAAAGGGTTGTGCAACTCTTGGATGGAAGCGTAAAAAGAATGTAGAGATGTGGATGAAGTTTGATGAAATATTTAAGAAGGCTCAAGCCTTAGTAAAGAATCCAATTCAAATTGAACACGTAAAGGGGCATGCTGACGATGTTTATAATAATCTCTGCGACGAAATAGCTGTAAAAGCTAGTCAAGAATTATTATAAACGGGGACTGGGGATATACCTCTGGTCCCCGTCGCTTTTTTCTACTATGGAGAGAATAGGGTATATAATGTTTTTTACTGGGGTAATAGGATTAGCACTATTATTTGTATATGGAGTGTACATGGCTGCAGGAATAATCCCAGCCTTAGTAGTACTATTTTTTGAGCTAATCAGTTGTGGAATAATATTAACAGTAAATGATTAAACAACTAAGTTTATTTCCAGAACTAGCTAATGAGCTAGTAAGTAATTTAGATGATAAAGCACTAGAGTATGCTAAGAGTCTTCCAGTTTCTGAAGAAGTGTGTGAGACAAATACATTTATAGGAAACATAAAAGATGCCTATACAGAAGGGGCTAAAGCAGTACTTGCAGATATAATAGATTTATTAAAGAAGTATACAGATTTACATGAGAACTAATTAAAATCCTCTAAAATGAAGTACAAAAAAAGAGTAGAGTATTTAAAAATGTTACAAAATTGGTGGGATAAACTCCCACAAAATGTGAAAAATGGATTAACTAGACCTGGTGCAGTAAGATGAAAAAATTATTTGTATTATTATTTGGTATTGTTTTATTAGTAGCTTGTACATCTGTTGATGATACTAATACTTGTAAAGAAGAAATAGTAGAAAAAAGTACTTATTTAGAAGTTAAACCTTTAAAGTATAAAGGTCATAGATATTTATGGTTCAGAACTAAAAGAACAAAAGGATTTGGTGGTATATCACATGATCCTGATTGTGGTTGTGGCAAATGAAAAGAATCTTTCTTATTCTGTTGTGGGCAATATTGTTCATATTGGGAATTGATCTAGCCTTAGGATGGCTAAACATGGCTAATACTATAGCAAATATAGCTGGAGTATTTACAGTGCTAATTATAGTATGTATTTCTTATAAGACAAGGTGTTTTACAAATTTTAAATTTATTAAAAAATGAAAAAACTTTTAGGAATTTTATTTGTTGCTTTATTTGCTCTTATGAGCATGACAAGTTGTGTTGAACGTATTGACGCTGGTTGTGAAGGTATTAAAGTATCTCTTTATGGAGATTCTCGTGGTGTTGGAGATGTTAACTTAGTAACTGGATGGGTGTGGTATGCTCCCTGGTCTACTCAAATATTTGAGTATCCTACCTACGTACAAACTATTGATTATGAACCGTTTAGCATTAATGCTAAGGATGGACCTCTCTTTACAATTGATCCTAATGTGAATATAAAGGTTGCTGATGGTAAAGCTCCTCAGGTATTTAGAAAGTATAGAAAAAGCTTGGATGAAGTAATAAAAGGTCCAGTACTTAAGTATATTAAGGATGCTTGTCGTATTGAAATTAATAAGTTTACTACTGATGAAATAGTCTCAAATAGAGAAAGAGTAGAAAATGCTATTGAGAAGCGTCTTGTAGCAAATCTTACTAAAGAAGGTTTTGTTCTTGACCAGTTTACTTCTGGACTAAGTTATCCACAATCTATTATTGAGGCTATTGATGCTAAGACTAAGGCTGTTCAGGATGCTCAGAGAGTAGAGAATGAAGTAAAGAAAGCTGAGGCTGAGGCTCGTAAGCTGATTGTCGCTGCAGAAGCAGAGAAACAGGCTAATGAACTTAGAACCCAAGCTTTAACTCCTGCTATTTTACAACAGATGTGGATAGAAAAGTGGGATGGTACGCTTCCTACAACTGTTACTGGAAGTGACTCCAAGCTTTTATTAAATCTTCCAAAATGATAGTTTTTGAAATAATTACTCTGATATGCATAATACTCTCTGTATGGAATATAAAATCTTTAGAGATTAGTAGTAATGGTAAATGGATAGAGGCTAAAATGCCTATATGGGCATGGTTAATATTTATACTAATTATGCTAACCCCAGTATTAAATATAGCAGCTGTTATCGTTATATTTATTGCTACTTGTGTTGAATCATATCAGAAGTATCCAATATTTAGATTTAAGTCTAAGAAACTTTTAGATAAAATAGGAAAATTTTTAAATAAAGAGTACTAGAAATGTTTATATCTCTGGTAATTACCGTATTATTGCTGTATGTAGCATTTAATACAAAGTTTGATGGAGAAAAACTTCCTAATTGGGGCTTTTATGCTATTGCTGCATTGACTTTATGTAGTTGGGAATCTGCATTAGTTATGTTAGCAATAACTATATGGATGCTTTATAGAGGAGTTAGAAATGGAGAGATAAGTACGTTAGAATGGATTGAAAATCTGATTAAATAATGTCTGACGAAAGTTATAAACTCCTAACACCTAGTGAAGTTAATAAGTATAAAACTTGTGAGTGGTTTAATCACGAAGTTATTAAATCTGGAAATTTGTTCTTAATTCCAGAAAAATACTTATTAAAAGACATAGATAAGAAAAAGTTTTGGTTAAACAAGCTACAAGAGTTAATTGATGAATTCGATTTTGAACGAGTACATGAATGTATGGATGTACTTAATTGGGTTTGGGCTGGAGTAGATGGAATCCCAGAGAAAAAGGACATGATTCCTGTAGTGAAAAGCTTATATAGTAGTATAGAAGGTAAAGTACTAGAAGGAAATTACTGTTACTGTACTACTGGTGGATTCAAGCTTACATTCAACCCAGACGAAGATAATGAGTTAAGTCTTGTATTTGAGGTAGAAAACTGCTCTGTTTATGGTGATTGAGGAGAAGGATTTTCGAATGACTCAAATTAGTCAGAGTTCACCTTTTTGGGATTTAGAAGTTCTAAAAACTATAAAGCCAAAAGGTGGAGTTGCTAGACAGGAGTTTACAAATGTTGGCTATGGCATGACACTTGGGCACTGTCTTAAATCTATAGTAAATTTTAGAATAGCTAATAAACATCTTGAAGATGTTATTTCAATGAAACAATATCTAAAAGAGTATATAGCTACAATAAAAGAAATTAAAAGTTATATTGATGAAGCGATCTTGGAAGACCAAAAAATTGAAGACGGAGCTGAATAGGCTTTTCAGTTTTCTTGACAAAAACTACAGTATTAACTGGGGTGGATGTTGTTGGCTTACATATTGCTTAGCATGTAACTTAGAGAGATTAAATATTCCGTATTCACTCGTTATATATGATGGTGAAGGAAATTCAGAAGAAGCATATAATAATATAATTGAGAGGTATAATTGTTTCCCAACGGGAGATGAAACTGCTTCTCATTATACATTACGAGTAAAGGGTTTAGGAATCCTTAATAAAAGTAAAGGAGATCCTTTCATACTTGTGCATAATGTTAATTCTGTGGATATTCGTTGGATTTATGATGAAGGAAGTTGGAATGAATGTTATAATTCTAGATTAAATGATGAAATTAAAAACTTAGTAGACACAGTTTTCAAAATCTATGAGAAAGAAGTCTGTCAAACCTCAGAAACTGATTGATATTCAGTGCCCAAAATGTGGACGTGTGACTCATCACTATTTAAATAGTGAAACTGGCGAATACAAATGCGTAGTATGCCAGAGTGTAAATAAAACAATCGAAGTGCAGGAAGTCGTTTTTGAAATGGACGAGGAATTAGATGCTGCACTTAATCCCTCTGATACTGTAGAGGAACCTACAGAAGAAACAAAAGAAGCTTAAACCAGTTACTAATTTATTTACAGATGAACAACTTACAAAACGAACTTCCTAATCCCCTACCAAAAGGTGATGATGAAGAAAGATGGGTGGATATACATAATCATCCACTCATGGTGTATTTAGGTATACAACAGCCTTCTTATGAAGGACGTGATCCTAAAGTTTGGAACAAGACTGATGCTGAGAAGAAACTTCTTAAGCAACTTAAAGACCGTTGTACAACTATCCTTCCTAATGGATGGCCTTGTACTACTCCTCGTTCCAATTTCTCTTTTAATCTTATTGTTAGAATTCGTCCTAGCAATAAGTTTAAATTCACAGATAAACATGGTAATGTGCAGAAGAAAACATATTTCTCACATAAGAAGGTTAATTGGAATGATATTCCTAATATACTTTCTAGATATTATGTTTGGAAGAAGGACGAAGGCCGTCAGTCGTTAGTGATTTCGTATACTTGGAATGGCAAAACCTACGCCCCCAACGAGTTACCTAACATTAGATGGAAGTAGAATTTATCCAGCTTCTGCTTTTCTTTATGAAGTAAATACATATAAATTGTATAATACTAAACAAGCTGCCCCATCTAAAGGTAGAGCAGAGCTGGTTAATTCTAAGTTTTTTACAGCTTCCAAGCCACTAGCAACGCTAGGATATAAAGCTGTAAGAACATCAGACTATTTATTGGAGATATCTATAACTTGGATAGGTGCTCCAATGCAATACATTCTAGATAACAAATTACCTATTTACGATCCAAAAAAGAAGAAAAATGAAAAAGGACGTAGCAATGTTCAAAAACGGAGTCATCACTGACTTCAAGGGACAATCACACCCATTTGTTGTATGTGCGCTAAGCACAAGTTCATTTAACTCTGAAGAAAGCACTGTGGCTATAACTAGCTATGATATTGATAGTGCCTATATCGACGAAATAGTTGCCCCACGTGCTGTATTTATAGGAATTGCTGTATGCAATCCTGTAGATGAATGGGATGAAGAGAAGGGTAAAATGATTGCCCTTAATAAAGCAAAAGGATTTAAAGCTACTAATATAGCTAAGTCTGCAGCATTGTTTGCTACACGAGCTGGAATGATAAGTGAAGGCTTGGTTGAAGCATTACTTAACCGTGAGGTTGAGCACATTCAGGAAGATCCTGAATATGTAATAAAGGGCTATAATAGAATGAAAGCCCGCTATGAACAAGAAAAAGCCATGAAAGCTTATGTTGATGAAACTCCTGATGATCTGAAGGAAATTGCAAGTAAACTTGCAACTATGAGTTCCAAAGATATTGAAAGAGTCATCAATGTTGCTATCATAAAGTCTGATGAATAAGTCTATTTGGATACCCATAGCATTAGCGATAATAATTCTTGGGTGTCTATATTATTGGGTGGTTAGTTTCTCTCTTCCTGTTCAAACTGATGAACAGAAACTATTAGAAGAAATTAATCACCTAACTGTTAAAGTTGATTCTATTCGGAGAGCCAATGATAGCATTAAAATAATTATAGATACTACGGAAGTTAAAATCGAACATGTTTATGAGAAGTATATCCAAGTTCACGATCGTATTGTTACTCAGTCTGTTGATTCCGACTGTGTCTTTTTCTCAAGATACTTATCCGAAGATAGTAAGCGATTCGTTGATACTATTGACTTCAAATCAATTGAAGCATACTAACCTTATATTTGCTGAGCATCAAATGCTGTTAAAAAAAGTTGACCTATTAGAAAGTCAAACTCATCAATATAAGGAGCTTATAAGGAATTGTGAGCAAAATGATTCTTTGAATTTAAAGCTTTTAGAAACGAATAAAACTTACTATCTTAGTAAGATATCTGCCCTTAATGATTCTCTTAAAAAGGAAACTAAAAAGAGAAAACTCTGTCAATTAGGAATGTTAGGAATAGGTGGCTTAGGTATACTAGCTCTATTTCTAATTAAATGAAACATACCAGAATTGACAAAGACAATGAGGGAGTAAAGTACAAGTACCTAGATAGGACTTGTAAACAATGTAGAAGGAATCCATGTTTTGAAGGAATGGAGATTTGTAAATGTGATTTTGCTAAGTATGGTTGCAAGCAGTATAAAGCATGGTGACCATATTAGCCTCTTTAAAAGCCAAACTTGATGAAGGTATGGGCTATACAACTTATGTATTTCAAAATCTTGAAGAGAATAAATGGGATACCAAATATAAAATGGTAACTCGTTGCCCTAATTGGGATCATAGAAATATAGAAGTTGGAGAAGAAGGCTTTCTAACTTATGAAGACCATGAAGCTGGAATAAGTAAATGGTTTGATGGGAAAGATATGCAATATTATCGTTATACAATGTCTCAATTTCTAAAATTCATACCTAAACCAATTAATACAGATTTTATAATGACCTAGATTATGATTATTTACAAAGTAAAAACAATGAAAATTAATGGGAGTTTTAGCTGAAAAATTAGCAGCAGCACAAGAGGCAAAGAGTAATGATATTAATACTTTTGTTTGGAAAGGTCCAAAAAAGGAAGTAAATGGTAAGTTAGTGCAAGAGGAAATCATGTTAAAAGATGCCTCTGAAGTACAACTGAGAGAGTTCTACAAGCACTGTATATCTATGCTCTTTAGCAAAGATAAAGAAAATCCTGGCAGATACACTCTACTTTCTATTATTAAGGAACAGAGAGATAAGTGTAATGCTGAACTATATGTTCGCTGGTTAGAAAATAAGTATAAGAAGGATCAACCAAATCCAAGAAAGGAATATCCTCGTTATCTATATCAGCAGGATATAAGAACCATCTTAATTAATAACCGTGAAACCTTTGATAAGGATAAGCTCGATCAGTATCCCATTGAGCAGATTACTAATGGAGTTCCAACAGAATTCCGAGATGTAACTATTGCTATGGCTCAGGATGCTTGTCTTGGAACTCTTGGAGATTTTAATAAGAAGCATCTATCTCTTAACTTTATTACCAAACTTGGACTTTGGTTCACTCCTGCAGAAATGAAGGATCTTACTGAGAAGGACGAGAGTGGTAAGACCAGAGATAGACTAGATGTAATCCGTGAACGTCATGGATTGAAGCCTGTTATTCGTCTCTATATTAATCCTAAAGGATTGACTTATACAGAGCTTCGTGCTATGTTAAATCTTAAGAGTAAGAGCCGCAAGTATTCAGATTTGACTACAGACCAGCTTGTAACACTAAGAGATCGTGTTCTGTTCTTCTTCGAAGAAGAAGTTGAAGAGCATATTCGTCAGTGGGAAGAGCGTAAGTCTCAAATTCTGAAGGTCGCTGAGGCTAGGGGAATCGATATGAATGCTTAGACACATTTTGATAAAGTTAGGGAGCAGGACTATCCTGCTCCCTCTTTATCTGCCGTTAGAGACTCTTACATACATGCTATGTTGGGTAGTTGAAAATGGCAGAACAGCTGGAATTATTTAAGACTGTTGATAGAACAGCAAGACAAAAGGAATGTAGAATAACTTGGGTTAAAAACAAGTGTATTGGTACCATTACGGCGTGTACTGGATTTGGTAAGACAAGAGTTGGACTAGACTCTATAGAAATGATAGTAAATAAGTATCCAAACTTTCGAGTTCTTGTTGTTGTTCCTACCGATGCCCTACAAAAGCAATGGAAAGAGCAACTTGACAAGCGAGGACTTAGACTTAATACTGATGTACTTGTTATTAACACAGCAATTAAAGCTAATAGAATTTATAACGTGTTAGTTATAGATGAAATTCATAGGTGTGGTGCTGAGGAATTTGGTAAGATCTTTCAAAAAGTAAGTTTTAAGTATATACTTGGACTTACTGCTACTTTTGAAAGATTAGATGGAAAAGAAAAATACATAGCTAAGTATTGTCCAGTTATTGATACTATACCTTTGGAAGAAGCATTAATGAATGGATGGGTATCTCCATATGTAGAATATGAAGTACTTCTAGACATAGATAACATAGATGAATGGGATGCAATGAATAAAGAATTTACAGAGCATTATGAATATTTCAACTTCGATTGGGACTTAATACAAAGTATGACTGGCCCAACAGGTTGGAAAAATAGACAAGCATATCGTGATAAGATATGTCCACCTGAAGCCTCAGCTAATATGCGTAAACAAATTCTTACTAATATTACATATCATGCTATGGGATTTATGCGAATTATGCAAGCTCGTAAAAAATTCATCAATGAGCATCCAAAGAAAGTAGAAATAGCTAAAAAGATAATAGAAGCTAGAAAAGATAAAAAGATTGTTACTTTTTCTAAAAAGGTATCTGTAGCCGAACAAATAGGTTATGGAGAAGTATATACAGGAAAGGTATCAAAGAAACGAGGCTCTAATATACTTGATAATTTTAAGAACTGTGCATCTGGAGTGCTAAATTCTTGTGAAAAGATTAACGAAGGACTCGATGTTCCAGGATTATCAGTAGCAATTATACTAGGACTTGACTCTGCTAAACTAAAGGCAGTACAAAGAGTAGGAAGAGTAATAAGATATGAGCCAGGTAAGCAAGCGGAAATATTTAATCTTATCATTAACAATACTGTTGAGACAAAGTGGTTCAGCACTTCCCATCCCGATGGGAATTACAAAGTCATTGATGAGCAAGGTCTTGACAAGGTGTTAAAAGGTGAGGATCCAGGTGAGTATGTTAAACCAGCAGCAAAATTTGTATTCAGGTTTTAATCTATGGAATTTCTTCGATGAAATTGGGATATTATTAGATAACAACAATATGTGGTTCTGGTCATTAAAGGATATACACAATAAGTATTCCTGCTCAGAACAATATTTTAAAAGTGCAGCAGATGCAGAACAAGATTTAATAACTTTCCTTAAGAATTATGAAGGGTTCAGAAATGGTTGAGTTGCTTATATTGGAGCAAATAGTATCTACATATCAAGATAAAAAATTTACAAGTTTATATGATAAGTTATATGATATGGAGAAGTTATTAAGTAGATATAATGAGCTTTCAAAGCTCTTTATGGAACCGTATGTAAAGAATCCCGACTCGGAAGAGTAATCCCTTTTTACAGTAAGAGATTAGACTGAAATAATTTTAATCTTTAACTGTCTTGAACAAATATAATCTAAATATTGATGAAGAGATAGCGATATTAGAAAAATATCAGCTAACTCCTGATGAACTTTTTGTAGTTAGATTGATCTTCATAACCAAAGAAGGCTATCCTGAAAATTATCTGTTTAAATTCTTACAAATTAGTGATAATGGTTCTAATTTTAGAGCTAATTTAACATCATTACAAGAAAAAGGAGTAATTCTTAAGTCTTATAAGATACCTGCTAAAGGAGAAAAATTTGATCCTGCAGCTATTCCTTTTAGTAAGAATTTTGAGAATGCAGTATATAGAAGTGCTTTTGATATGGGGCAAGAACTTTATGAAGCTTATCCTATGTTTGCAACAATAAATGGTTCTACTGTAGCTATACGTGGAGTATCTAAGAAGTTTGATACTTTAGAAGATGCTTTTCGTTACTATGGTAAGCAAATACGTTGGAATAATGGAACTCATAAGCATATACTTGAACTATTAGATTGGGCACAGAATAACACTACATTTATAAACTTTTCTCTTGCTACATTTCTTATAGATAGAAAGTGGGAAGAGATAGAAGCTCTGAAAAACGGGGAATTAACGGATATTAACTATAACTCTATGCGCTCCATATGATTACTGAGTCAGTACTGGAGCTTATTGAAAGAGGACGTACAGGTAGTAATCAGGGTATATCTATAGGAATGCCCAAGCTTGAAGGAATAATAGATGGACTTACTCGTGAAACTTATTATCTGCTATTTGGAGGTACTGGTTCTGGTAAGACTACCTTTGCACTATATTCCTTTATATATAAGCCACTTATTCAGCATTTAAATGATGATGATTTTAGAGTAATCTATTATTCATTGGAGATGTCTGCAAATATGTTATTCTTAAAACTCCTATGTATGCATATATGGGATGAGTATCATATAGAGGTATCTCCTAAAGAGCTTATGTCTCGTAAGAAGAACTATATATTAGATGATGATCTTTATAAAATAGTTTTAGAATGTCAACCTTGGCTTACTAAAATAGAACAGAAGATTACAGTCTATGATAGAGCTTTAAATGCACAAGTTCTTTATGCTAATTTACATGCTGAACTAGAAAAAGAGGGAGAGTTTATAAATACTGATAAACGAATCCTATTTAAACCGAAGAATCCTAACAAAATTATTCTTGTTGTCATGGACCATATTGGTCTGGTACGTCCAGCTCAAGGTTCTACATTAAAGAATGAGATTGATTTATGCAGTAAATATCTCTTAACATTTAGAAATATATGTGGTATTAGTCCACTTGTTTTAATGCAAATTAATAGAGATAGTACTTCTACTGATAGAAGAAAACTGGATATGATCGATCTTAAACTTAGTGATATTAAGGATAGTGGTAATCCAAGTCAGGATGCTGAGGTTATTCTTGGTATATTATCTCCACATAGAGAACAACTTAATAAGTATAAAAAGTATGACATAACTCAATTAGAAGATAAGTTCAGGAGTATATCTGTACTTAAATCTAGATATGGTGAATCAGAAATTATGATAGGTTCTGCATTTTATGGTAAAGCAGGCCTATTTAAGGAGTTACCTAAAGGAGATCAAATCACCTGTTATGATCCTTATATGGATGTTAGTTATATGCTACAAGATGAAATAGTTCAAACCGAAGATGAAAATGTAGTTAACTTTAATTTTACAATGTGATAAATGGCTGAAATGATAGCTATTGTTGGTGAGAGTGGTAGTGGAAAGACTACTTCTATTAGAAATTTAAATCCAGAAGAAACTTTTATTATCTCTACAACTGGAAAGCGTCCAGGTATTAAGGGAGCAAAAAAGAAATATCCAGATTTTAAAGTAGATAAGGAAACTAAGAAAATGTCCGGTAATTTCTATACTTCATCTAATATAGAATCTATAAAACAAATGATGAAGATAGTTAACCTTAAAATGCCTCAAGTAAAGGTGTTGATTATTGATGATTTTCAGTATCTTCAGGCGTTTGAAGCTATGGCTAGAGTAGATGAAAAAGGTTATGGTAAGTTTACTGATATGGCAAAGCATGCTTATGAGGCTTTAAAGACTGGAATGGATATGAGAGACGATCTATTCATAGTGGTATCTACTCATAGTGAGAATACTGGAGATAATCTTAATCCATATTATAAGATTAAGACTCAAGGAAAAATGTTGGATAGTGTAATTACTTTGGAAGGATTGTTTACATATGTACTATTCACTAAAGTAATGAAAGACGAAGCT
>Ga0310690_10002636_pt1 | contig 28824 bp, 21 predicted proteins | sample AusTroGonzalo_MG_2_FD_207661 | JGI IMG/M metagenome (GOLD analysis project Ga0310690, IMG submission 207661) | Bovine rumen microbial communities from tropical cattle in Woodstock, Queensland, Australia - Gonzalo_04 (v2) (version 2) | ecosystem: Host-associated > Mammals > Digestive system >...
TTCGAAAGAAGTTCCTCCTTCCAGTCGGGCTACGCCCTCCCTACAGGAGGAACTTCTTTCAGCCCACAAAGATAGCACTTCCGCTAATTTTTCCACCCTCCCGTGTCTACTTTATTAATAGCAGCAACGAAACACGAGAAAATCGCCAAACTATCCGCATCGGTTTTGAACATATACTCAGGATGCCATTGCACGGCCCAGACGAAACGCTTGTCCAGCATTCGGGCCGCTTCGACGAGGCCGTCAGGAGCGACGGCCATTGGCGTCAAGCCATCAGCGAGGTCCTTGACGGCTTGGTGGTGCAGCGTATTCACCTCAATGATGTCTTTGCCCAACAGTGTCTTGAGGTCTCCTTCCAACATGACCTTATGCGTCGGGGCGCCGTAAGGCTTGCCTTGGCGGTGGACGATGTCTGACGGGTGCTGCGAGGGCAAATCCTGCCAGAGCGTACCGTCCAAAAACACATTGATGAACTGAAGGCCACGGCAGATGCCAAGGACAGACTTGTCGGCTTGTAGGGCTTTCTCCAGCAGAAGCGTTTCCAACCTGTCGCGTTCTGGGCTGGGAATGATGGTTCCTGTGACATCTTTCATCCCATAAAGCTCTGGGGAGACATCCTGACCGCCAGTAAACAGGAATCCGTCACAGGTTTCCACTATACGATTTGCGTCCTCTTCCGACATTTCAATTGGCAGGACGACGGGGACCCCTCCCCCAGCCTTGACGCCCTCCAAATAATCCGGCAACATCCAAACGCTTTTGCGCTCCGCATCCCAAAGCGGTGTAACGCCGATGATTGGAGGTTTATTCATTTTCAACCTATTTCTTCCTCCAAAAACTCGGCTGCATCGGCTACGCAATCGGAGCACTCACGAAGGACTTTCCCCGTGCCCACACCTTTCAACAACTTGCACTGCGTGGCTCCATTGCGTTCTTGGAACTTGTTCATGATCTGGCGCATCTGTTTCGTTGCGGGGCCTTTGCTTACCAGCCCCAAGACAAGCCCCGCACCCGTAATGGCGCCACAAGTCCCTTCCATGTTGCCCATTCCCGCCCCGAAAGGAGAGGCGAGACGTATGGCGGTCTCCTCGTCGATGCCTGCAAGGTCTGCGTAAGTGCAGAGCACTGCCTGCGCGCAATTCAGACCGCAACGTTTCTTTTCTACTGCTATTTGTTTTCTTGTTTCCATAACTAATAACTATCTTTCATTTCAAAGCTTTAACGGGACAAGCCTTCTTGCATTTCTGGCAAAGGATGCATTCGGTGGCATTCTTACGGTTGCGTGCGTTGTTGTTCACCTCAACCTCCATGGGGCAGACCTCCAGACACTTCCCGCATTGGATGCACTTGCTTTCGTCGCATTTCACACGCAATACCGAAAAATAACTCATCGGCTTCAGAAACACCGTGATCGGACAGATATACTTGCAAAAGGCACGGTTGTCTTTCAAAACAAGAGCCAGGATGATGCCTACCACATAATACAACACGTTACCAGCAACGAAAAGATAGAACATCGTCGTCTTGTCCGCCTTTCCGAGGCTGATAAGCAGAATAACGAGTCCGAGAGACAAGCCAAACATGACATAACGTATCCAACCTATGTTTTTCCTTGGATTAGCAGGTTTCTTGTGTGGCAGCAAATCAAGGATCATGGCAGTCCAACAAGCATAGCCGCACCATCCGCGACCGAACAACAACGGACCGAAAACCTTGGCAATGGCATAGTGCAGCACACCTGCGCCCAACACGCCAGAGAACAAATAGTACCAAAAACCTTCAATCTGCATGTTTTCCTTACAAACCAGACCCAAGAAGACAAGCATATAGGAGCCCACGCAAAACTGCACAAATTCGCGTGCATACTTCCATCCTGCCGCCGACAAGGCCAGCCCAATGCCAAGCGAGCATCCAATATAGGAGAAATTGAGCAGATAAAACAGACTGCCGGTAGCAAGCCACAATGACACCGCAATAGCTTCAAAAACGGCGAAGAGGATAATGGCGGATTTATATTTCTTCATCTTGAGCGATTTGATAAGTAAGTGTTCATAAATAAGCTACAATATCTTTTGACTTCGGGACACGGGACTTCGGGACTTCGAGACAAACCAATGTCCCGTAGTCTCGCGTCTCGCAGTCCCGTAGTCTTATGTCCAATATGTAAACTAAATTTGTCATCTACTTATAAGGTAATACGGAGAAACAAGGAAATAGTTACAGGAAGTTAAAGATTTTGTCTTCTCTAATCATCTTCGGTGCCGATTTCCCCGCCAGCACCAGTACCTTCTTGCCATTACGGTAGATGTGGAGTTGTCGTGAGCGGACCACAGCCATCAGTTCTGGGTCGTCTTGCATGGCCATCCAAAGACGATGGTATTCGCCATCCTCATCGAAAAGCTTCTTCTGCAAGTGCGAGCACATATTAGTGGTATCAATGGTCATCATGTGAGTCTTTCGATTAGTTCAGCATACTGGGGATATTGTTGCATCAGTGCTTCCTTCTTTCCCAGCTCAAAGTTCTCGAAACTGAAAGCGGGAGCCACGGCGCAGCCTACCAAGCAATAGCCTTGCTTCGAGGGAATCTCTGCGGCAAACCATTGCTCAGGAAGAATGATTACCTGCATCTCACTCTCAGGCGACAACTGATGAACGGTCAGATTCCCCTCAGTATCGATGACATAGATATTGAGCAGTTCACCGGCATGATAGTACCAAATCTCCGTCACATCATGCAGACGATGGAAGGCAGATTTGTCGCTATCGGTCAGCATGTAATAGATGGTAGAGATATCCTTTTTCCCCGAGGCGTCGTTGCCGTATAGCTGACGGTAGTAGCCGCCCTCAGGATGTGGCTCCAGCTGAAGCTTCTCTATGATTTTCTGGCATTCTGTATTGGTCATACGATTATTTATAGTTTGATGATACCAACCGCAAAAATACAAAAAAGTTGTATCTTTGCAGCCAGTTTGGTCAAGGGAATGCCGTGCGAATCGGCAACAGTGCCCGCTGCTGTATGCCCGCGTAAGGTCTGTCAAACCAAGCCACTGTACGGCTCATCCGTATGGGAAGGCGACAGACTCGGGCGAGTCAGAAGACCTGCCAAACCGTGAGTTCAATTGCAAGCCTTCGGGAACAAGGGCGACGCTAAGCGCGGCAATTAGCATGGCTTCTTGCGTTGGTCTTGCAGTATTTGTTCAATGCTTAAACAATGTTTTTATGCGTAAACTTTTACTCTTATCCCTGACGCTTTTCTTGGCTATGTTTGCCATGGCGCAGGATCCGGCCACTTTTGAAGACGTCCAACTCGGCAGTAACGGTATTTGGCAACCACCTTATGGCGCCAATGAGATGTCCAGTGGCGGCTGGCTCTTCACCAATAATACACAAAACGGCTACTGGGGCGGCTTCACCGCTTCCAACCGTACGGACCTGACCCAAACAGGACTGGATGCCCAATACACCGCTGCCCCAGGCTGTGGCTACGACGGCTCTTCCCAATATGCTGTGGCATATACCATGGGTATGCAGACGGATGTCTATGCCGCCGATGGGCAATTACATACCGTCACAGGCTGCTATGTTACCAATAATCTGTGGACTTATGAGGACATGGTTCAAGGCGGGTATGGAGAGCCACCCTACGGAGGAACTACAGGCAACGACCCTGACTGGTTTAAGATAACAGCGACAGGTAAGAATGCCAATGGGCAGACTGTGGGCACCTTGGATTTCTACCTCGCCGACTTACGCTTTGCCAACAATGAGGAAGACTATATCCTTGATACATGGGAGTGGTTCGACCTCAGCCCCTTGGGTAATGTGGCCACCATCTCCTTTAGCCTTTCCTCATCAAGAGGCAGTGGCTACAACATGATTACCCCAGCCTATTTCTGCATGGACAACTTCAACGACGGCGGTGCCGCACCCGACCTGCCGCCTTATGTCGTCAACCCCGTGCAAGATGTGGTCTTCAACGAGTATCCCCAAACCATTCAAGTCAACCTTAACGGCGTGGCCACTGACCCAGACGACCCAGACGAGAACATCACCTATAGCATTGTCAGCAACTCCAACCCCACTGCCTTGAACGCCACAATGAATGGCAAAATCCTGGTCATGACGCGCCAAAATGCCAACCAAGCCACCGCCAACCTCACCATGCGCGCTACTAGCGACGGACAGTCGGTCGACTTCACAGTGCATGTCATTATCAACGCATACGTCGATGAACCACCTTATATTGTTAACCCCGTGCAGGATGTGGTCTTCAACGAATATCCCCAAACCATCCAAGTCAACCTCGACGGCGTGGCCACCGACCCCGACGACCCCGACGAGAACATCGTTTATATGATTGTCAACAACTCGAACAGCAATGCACTCACCGCTTCGATGAACGGCAAAATCTTGGTGCTGACACGACGCAACGAGAGCCAAGCCACGGCCGACCTCACCATGCAGGCCACCAGCGACGGCCAGCATGTCAATTTCAACGTACATGTCATCATCAATGCCATTGTTGACGAGCCGCCTTTTATTCTCAATCCCGTGCAGGAAGTGGTCTTTGACGCCTTCCCGCAGACTATCGAAGTCAACCTCGACGGCGTGGCCACTGACCCCGACGACCCTGACGAGGGCATCGTCTACAGCATCGTTAATAACCCCAATCCTGGAGATTTGACCGCCACGATGAACGGCAAGATCCTTGTGCTGACGCGCGAAGCCAACAACGACGCCGATTTCACCCTGACGATGCGTGCCACCAGTGATGGGCAGTACGTCGACTTCGAAGTGCATGTGCTGATGTATATCGTGGAAGCCGTGGATGAAAGTGCCAGTGTCGTTACCGTCTACCCCAACCCGACCAACGGACAAATAACCATCGACCTGGGTGAAGCCCAAGGTTTTGACTACGAGGTTTATGACCTGTTGGAGCAAAACGTGATGCGAGGTCATTCGCAAAACGGCTTAGCCCAAATTGACCTGACCTCTTGTCATCAAGGCATCTATTTCGTTGCCGTCAATTGGGAAGGAAACAGAATGATTCAGAGAATCATCGTGCAATAAATATTTGTTCATATAGAGTTTTGAGTGTGGAGAAGCGGCTTCTTTTTTGGGCCGCTTCTTCTTTTACACCGCCAGCAGCACCAATAGCTGAGCCGTGAAAATCCTCAAAAACATGGTCAACGGATAAACCGTTGCATAACCCATGTTGGGCAGCTTGCAGCCCTCAGGAGCCACGGTGTTGGCGAAAGCCAAAGTAGGCGGGTCGGTGTGGGAGCCGCCGATGAAACCCATCAGCGTGTAGTAGTTCATCTTCAGCACCAAACGCCCGAACAGCCCGACCAAAATGGGTGGCACCATGGTGATGATGATGCCGTAGACGACCCACATGTAATGCTCCTGAACCGTGGCGACAAACTGACCTCCGGCACTCAGGCCCACCCCTGCTAGGAAAAGCGCAATGCCCACTTCACGGAGCATCCACACACCGTGGCTGTCGGTGAACTCGGTGGTGAACCAGCCTTTTTTCACGCCGAGCCAGCTGCCGATGATGGCCACCACCAAAGGCCCGCCCGCCAAACCCAATTTTACGGGGGCTTTCATACCCACGGGAATCGGGATGGAGCCAACGATGATGCCAAGAGCGATGATGACAAAGATGGGAATGAGGTTCACCTTATGGCGTTGCGATAGAGGCGTAGCCTGTTTCAGAGGCTGAGCTTCAAGGACAGTGTCGGCTGAAGGCTCGTTTTTCAAGTCGATACGGCAGAGTGGACGCAACAGGATGCAAGTCATAATCATACCTACCACGGCCAAGGGATAGGTCACGGCATAGCCTGCCGCGAGACGATCAGAGGCCCCTTCAATACCCATGTCGGTGACGGCTTGCTGGGCCGCCGAGAGGCCCGGCGTATTGGTGATGGCACCGGTGTAGACACCCGCCATGTCAGCCAAATCCTGATGCGCGACTTTGGATATGATGACCGTAATCAATACACCCAAAGCCACGTTGATCAAAGCCATCAAGTTCATGGCGAGACCTCCTTTTTTGAACGAACGGAAGAAACCAGGCCCGACTTGCAGACCCACGGCCACGACAAATAGGATGAGGCCGAATTCCTTGATGACATGCAGCATATCGTGGTTAAGCGAAATGCCGCAGGCGCTCAAGGCGATGCCCACAAAGAGCACCCAGGTGATGCCCAACGAGATTTTGGCGACTTTGATTTTGCCCAAAAGCAGTCCGAGGAAAATGGATAGGGCAAGGTATAAGATGGTGGGGCCGACGCCCGAACCGGTGAAAAGATTCATCATGATGTTTCTCCTTTAGAGGGTTGAATGAACAGCAAAAGTAGGGATTATTTCGGCACGCTCGCGATAATGACCAGAATATTGTTCACGAACATGTTCACCGCGATAGCCAGCAAAATGACGCCGAAGAACTTCCGCAAAATGAAAATCATGTTCTCGCCCAAAAGCCTGTGGATCCTGTCCAACTGGCTGATGACAACGTAGTCCAACAAAATGTTGAGCAACAAGGCGATGATGATGTTGACCACAGCGTAGTCGGCACGTAACGAGAGCAAGGCCGTCAGTGCCCCAGGACCCGCAATTAGCGGAAAGGCAATGGGGAATATGTAGGTTCAACAGAATTTGTCACAACAGCCGTCACCGCTTTCAATCTCTATGGTGGCGTGCGTGATGCCTTTATCGCGAAGGGCTTCTTTCAACGCCTTGCGTACTGCCGTGGCTTCATGCTCGTCATCAACGACGACATGGGCCGTCAAAGCGTTCTCCGTGGTGCTCATCGCCCAGACATGCAGGTGGTGGACGTCACAAACATGGTCTACCTCTTGCATAGCCTGCAACACCTCTTCCACCTCGATGCCTTCGGGCACGCCGTCCAAGGCCAGCCGCATGCTGTCGCGCAGCAATTCCCAGGTGCTGACAAGAATCACGACAGCAATCACGATACCGATAATTGGGTCGATGATGAACCAACCGGTGTAAGTAATGATAATGCCACTAATCACCACTCCAATGCTCACCAATGTGTCGGCTGCCATGTGGAGGAAAGCACCACGAATGTTGAGGTCGCCTTTCTGCCCACGCATGAGCAGCAAGGTGGTCAAGCCATTGATGAGGATGCCCACGCCAGCCGTCCATGAGATGACGGTGCCGTCGATAGCGGCGGGATTGCGCAGCTTGTGGACGCTCTCGGCAATGATGACACCAACTGCGACAAGCAACAAAATCGCGTTGGCCAATGAAATGAGAATCGTGCTTTTCTTATAACCATAGGTATAGTGTTCGTTGCTTTTCACCTGCACTAAATGCAACCCAACAACGACCAACACCAGCGAAAAGACATCGCTGAGGTTGTGGCCTGCGTCGCTCAGCAGCGAGAGGCTGTCTTGCCATAGGCCCACGCCGGCTTCCACGCCGACGAAAAGGAGATTCAGTATAATGGATGCCCATAGGATTTTGCGCATTTGCCCATTGTCGGCATCTACATGATGGTGATGATGATGTTCGTGACTCATTGTATGGTGGTCTTTTGGTCTGCAAAGTTACAAAAACTGTGCGGGCGGATGACTCCGCCCTGCATTGGTTGTAAAACTAACTCAAAACTCATTCTAAAAACGTATGACAAAAATCTGCTGCAAAGTAACGGCCGTTTCAGAAACCGTGAAATCCCCATTGATGGCTATTTTGCCTGGGGCCGAATCCCCACATTCGGTGATTCGGCGGCACTGTGTTTTTTTCTATCTTTGCCCCATCAATAAGAAATATCATGGCTAAGAAGAAAAAATCATTCACGAAAGACACCAAATTTGCCGAGCTGCTGACGGGTGACCGCAGGCTGTTGCAGCTGCTGCCCCGTTTCGGCATTGGCTTAGGCTTCGGCGAACGCAGCATAGACCATGTGTGCCAGATGAACCACGTCAGCACTGAGCTGTTCCTTATGGTGTGCGAGATTTACTCCGACAGCAGCTTCAAGCCCGGACAGAAGGAGCTTCAAAGCATCGACATGAGCGACCTCCTCTCCTACCTGAAAGCCTCGCACCAGTATTACCTCGGCGAACGCTTCCCACATATCGAGGAGCACCTGCAAAACATCATCGAAGCCAGCGGCCCCAAATTCGGCCCCATGCTGCGCCATTTCTATGACGAGTACAAACAAGAGGTGATGCGGCACATCCAGTATTATGAGGAAGAGGTGGTGTTCCCTTATATCGAGGCCTTGGTCAACGGACAGCGCACCGACTCCTACGAAATCAATGAGTTTGTGCACAACCACACCAACATCCAGGACACCCTCGACGACATGATGAATATCCTCATCAAGTACCTTCCCGGCGACATCCTGCCCAAAGAACGCATTGAGATTTCGTTGGACATCATGGAGCTGAGCGACGACTTGAACCGCCATTCCCTCATCGAGGAGCGCATCCTCATCCCCTATGTTGAATCCCTCGAAAACGCCCAGCCATGAGAAACCGCGTCATTATCTGTGAAGCCTCGGAAATCATCGCCAACGGCTTGACCGAAATTATCAACGGCATGGCGCAGTTCGATGTGGTGGCGCGCCTCGACAGCCCCGAGCATCTCTCCGAGAAGATGCTGGCTACTGATGCCAACCTGCTGATTGTCAACCCGACGCTGCTCGGCTATGTGTACAAGGATTTCATCGCCCAACTCAGCAAGGACCATCCTCAAGTCACCGTCATCGCCTTAGTGACTTCCTGCCTCGACCATAGCTTCCTGACGCCTTACGATGGTGTCATCGAAATCAACGACAGCAAGGCGAAGGTCATCGACAAGATGAATGAATTCGTGCAGAACGAGACCACAAAGAAGAACGACGACGTGGAGCTGTCGAAACGCGAGACCGACGTGTTGGTGGCCGTAGCCAAAGGCATGATGAACAAGGAAATCGCCGACCTGATGAACATCTCCATCCACACGGTCATCTCGCACCGCAAGAACATCACGCGGAAAACGGGTATCAAGTCGGTGTCGGGTCTCACCGTCTATGCTTTGCTGAACAACCTGATTGACGAGAACGACTTGCTCTAACAAGAGCTTCACTTCCAGAACCGCAACACTGCTATCTCGCCCAGTAATGCCAGCAAGGCTATCAAGGCGAAAAGCTTCCATTGTGAGGATTGATGCGCCATAGCCTCAACCAAATCGGCGGTGGCGAAGTCCGTAGTGTCGAGGACGGCAGCCACATCGAAACCGGCTTTGGTGAATGCTTTACTCACTTCATCGCGGGCCACAAAGTCCATACGAGACTCTACACGGCTCTCGTTCCAGGCGGTCACACGGTTGACGCTGTCGTTGACCAGCAAGTCATAGAAACCCGCTGTCGGCAAGTTATCGTTCAGATAGAGATAGACTTTTCCGTTGCGCACCTCCGAGGCGGGCATCAGCTCATAGCTGCGGTCGGCATTGGCGAAGAGGAAGCTGTGGTCGCCTTCAAGGCTCATGTCGTTCAAGACCAGCATCTTGTCCTGACCAATGGTATAGGAAAGTCGGCTCAGCTGCCCACCGAGCAAAGCCATCTTGACCATCATCGGGACGAAGAGCGAATGGTCGGAGAGGTCGCTCCACTTGGGGTCGAGGGCCGTGGCCATCACAAAGACCTGCCCCTGCCCCACCGTCTCGGCAAACAACATCGGATCGCCGTTCTGCAAGATGAGCAAGGTGTTGGGGATGCCGTTGCTCCTCATGCGCAGGTGTTGCTTCACCTTGGGCAGGTCGGCATGTTGCGGCATATCAAGGATAACATCACTGAAGAACTCATGCCTTAGCGCCAAGTCTTGAGCCACAGTGGTGTTGGTGTCAAGCTCCATGGCCGAAAGGCCGAGTTTACTCAACAGGAAGGCATTGCCCTTCAGGTCGTCCTTCGATGGGAACACCAGCATGGCGGCGCCGTCATTGACGCAGTTCAAAAGCGTCTGCTGTAAGGTCTCGTTGAGGTTGGCACTCTCGTTGACGATGATGAACTGGGCCTTGGCGAGTTGGTCCAAGTCAAAACGCGAAGGTTCCATCAAGGTGTAGTGGAACTGCTCGTCGTCCTCAAACAGCAAGGCACAACTCGTAGCCTCGCTGCCCAGCTCCACCACGTTGAGGCTCGGCCTGACACCCAAAACGAAATCGTAAGCGTCGTCAAAGATAATCGGATGGTCGTTGAGCGACACCGTGCAGCGTTGGTCGCCGGTGCCGTCCACCACAAACTGCATAAGCACTTCTTGCATGCCGTTTTTCTCCAAGTCAACCGTCGTGGAAGCGGCCATCGTGCCGTTCATAGTGAAGGTGACAGGTAAGCCTTTCACTTCCTTGTCGCCCTGGTTGACGATGCGCACGTTGAGGTCGTTGGTGAGGCCAGACTGCACGATGGGCGAAGCCAGCCACACGGAATCAATGTAAAGGTTGGTCTTGAACTCGGGCGTCATCGGCACCACCACCACTTGCATGGCGGTGTCGGCCTTGGCCGCCGACAGGTCGAAGGTGTTGCTTTGGAAATCGGAATAGATGAAAAGCGTCGAAGTGGCGAAGCCATGTTGCTTGGACAGCATCTCAAAACGATCCAGCACCTCCCCCATCGGCACGGGGCCACCGTCGGGATTCATGCGGTCGAGCTGGTCGAGCATCTCCTCCTGGTTCATCGGATATTCGTTCTGAATCTCGAAGCTGTTGGTCATCAGCAGGTAACGGTTGGAGGGGCTGAGCTTGTGTACCAAGTCACGTGCCGACTGCCGTGCATCCTCAATCAAGGTGGTGCGCTGCGACTGCCCTTTCATGCTCATCGAATTGTCGATGTAAACACCGATAAGATTATCCGCTGTATTGACATTCAGTTGTTTCTCAGGCTCATACGGAAAGGCGAATGCCAGCACCAATGCCGCGATGAATAGACAACGCAGCAACAGCGTAACTAGATATTTCAGTTTGCGCGTCTTGGCGTTCTCCTGTTGGATGCTCCGCAGCACGGCCGTATTGCTGAAATACACCAACTTGTGCCGCCTGAAGTTGAACAGGTGGATGATGATGGGAATCAGCAGGGCGAGCAGGCCCCAGAGCATGTTCGGATAAAGGAAACGCATAGCCTTTGAATGAGGCTGCAAAGGTAGCAAATTATCTCATTCCTTCATCACCTTGTAGGCAGCACAAATCCCGTCGCTGCCGAGGATGCGAAGCGCATAAACACCCTTGGGCAGGTCTTCCAAGGCAATCACATTGGTACGCATGAATGTTTTCACCAGCTGGCCCAAGACATTGTAAACCTGAACTTCTGCAACTTCCACCCCTTCAATGCACACCACGTCACGGGTCGGATTAGGATAGAGCTTCAAACTGCCTTCCACATCATCATCTAAGGAGAGGTCGGTTCGGGTCAAAACGGGGAAACCGTCGTTGACATGATTCTCGTCCAAGCCCCAAACGACACCGTCTTGATTGAGCGTTGCGACAAAGGCCTCGTCGCGCATCTCCTCGGCACTCTTCGAGATACCGAATTCGCTGCCGAAGCAATTGTCAAGGTAGTAACAATTCTCAAAGACAAGATTCTCTGGTATGGGGGTATAGCCTATCAAGCATCCAACATGATGATTCCCTGTAATTTCCCCAACATTATAGCTATTTCTCACTGTCAAGCGGGGTGATGCGATTCCCACCAATCCACCTGCCGTGGGAAAATAAGTCGAGGTGTCGCCAACGGCAGCGACTTCGCCCACATTGTAGCAGTTCACAATGGTCGCCTTCTGGGTCCCACCAAGGATTCCGCCTCCAATTCCACTCGCCTTGATTGTGCCTTCGTTATAGCATTCTGAGATTTCTGAGTTTGAAGTCCTTCCACCCACAATGCCGCCCACATCGATGCCTGTGAGTGAGCCTGCATTGGAGCAATTGATGACCTTGGGGTTACCCATTCCAACTATACCGCCAACATTATTACCTTCAACATCAGCGACATTCCTGCAATGCGACACGACAAGTGTTTTCCCTTTTCCAACGATGCCTCCTGCGCATGAGCCTTTAATATAGCCCCCGCTGACAAACACGTTCTCAATGACAGCCTCTTCCCCCGTAATATAACCATCCACATAACCGAAAAGTCCTGCATAACCACTAGGATTGTCAACGTAAAGGTTGGAAATGACATGGTTGCCTCCGTCAAAATGGCCGCTGAATGCGGTTTGCGGAGTATAACCTATGTCGTTCAAGTTGCCTCTGTCGCAGCCGTCCTCGTCATAGCCCCTAATGAACAAGCCAATGGGGATCCAAGGCAGGTCTTCACTGCCGTTCAAGTCAATGTCCGTGGTCAGGCGGAAATACATGCCGTGGGTTTTAAAGTCCTTGCCGACCAAATAAGAAAGAAACGCCAAGTTTTCGGCCGACTCAATCAAATAAGGGTTGTTTTCCGTCCCCTCGCCATGGGTCCACAGTTTTTTACTGCCGTCCCAAACGCTGGTCTGGGCTTCGGCCATGATGCCCGTCAAAAGGAGCATCATCAGGATATATAATCTTTTCATTTTGCTCATTTTTTAATCGTTAAACATCATTTATTTCCCGAAGCCTTCGATGAACAAGGCCCTGATATGGTCGATGATGGCACCTTTGCGTTCAATCGCCGACTGGCTGTCGTCCTTCCAAACAGTAGTCATTGCAAAGTCGAGTTCCTGCATACTGCCGCTGGCAAAACTGAACGGCCCGATCGAGGCAAGACCCCTTCTGTCGTAAGGTGTGTTCTCGCACTGTTCTTCCGTCCAATACTTGCCATCTGTATTGTAGCCGTCGTTGGGCGCGATGCCGTTGGTGCCGAAATTGCAAGGGTCGCTGTCGCCGGGGAACATGAAGTTGCAATCCGGACCGACCACATTCTCACCTGAGTAACCGTTGCCGCCATACTGCACGCGGTTGCCGTTTTTCCAAAGGCTGCGAAGGTATCCGTAATAATCCATCGCCGACAACAGATTACCATACATGTTGTTGAAATACATGAACCCACACATGCCCAAACGCTCATCATCGGCGATGCCGTTGCCGAAGTTGAAGCCGTTGTAAGCATATTTATCTAAAGGATAATCCTCGCCGAACAAGATTTCGCAATCGCCGTCAAAGGCAGGGTTGTCGCGACCATCCGCTTCCATGTAGGGTCCGGCCAGAATGGTGCAAACCTGCACGGGCGGGTTATCGCCGTATGCCCAGGGCTGCCCTTGGCCGTCAACGGGCATGCCGTTGTAGCCGAAACATGCGCCGCGCTTCACATCGCAGCCCGTATAGTCATCCCAAGCATAGCCGATGTCCCAGTCGTTCCAAACGCCCAGATACACGTCATGATAATCGGAAGTAGAGCGGTTAAACATCTTGTAGTTGAAGAAAACGGTGTTATCAAGGGCTTCGTCATCGGAGGCCTCGAAGGCATAGACCATGGCATGGATTTCCATACTCATTGGTGTGTCGCTCGATTCCCTGGGTCTGCTCCCATTGTCATTAAAAACGAAAAACAGACATTGTTCGCCCTTGATGTCGGGATAATCTCCATCGGATGGGTTGTAGTGCCCGTCACCATTTACATCAACAAAAGGTGCCAAGTTCTCGGCATAACCTTCATCGCCATGGGCAGGCCAGGTCAGGATGTCTTCCGGGATTTCATAACCCGCCTGCCCGTTATGGGCAATGAAGTCGTTGATTTCGGCACGGGTGAGGTTCCAAACATGATGGAACTTCAATGCTGTCATCAAGTCGATGGAAGCATCGGCCGTCTTCAGCGGTCCAGACCAAAACGCCTCGCCTATCGGTTCATAGTAGAACGCGTCAAGATGGAGACTGTCATCAGCATCCAACCCGCCCATCCAGAGCGCTAGTTGAAACATGGTCCCTTTGCCACTGCCTTGGGGCACCTCCCAAGTGGGGCAAGTGAAATGGGACTCCTGCCATTCCTCATACCAAGCTCCTTGTTGCGGGACAAAGCAGGTGCCGTTACCAAGAATAGTCGCTCGAACATTGTTGGTCTCTACATGCGAGATGGGCGGCAGTTGCGCCACGGATGCCAAGCACATTGTACAAAGCATCAAAAGCAATAGTCTTTTCTTTTTCATAGCCATTGATTTTGTATTTGTCGTTTTTCTGATGCAAAACTACAAACAAGCTCAGCTGCCGTCAAGAAAACGATGGTGCGGATTGGTGCGGATTCCGATGAACACTTATAAATCAGCCATTTAAACCGCCATTGGCGACATTTCGAAGCGTCGAAGAAAGTGGTGCGTCTTCGCCAAATACGGCTTTCAACTTGCGGCTGCGTTCGCAAACCGTGTTGAAAGCGCGTTGCATTAGGGCGGCAATGTCGGCCTCTTCAAGGCCCAAGAGATAGAGACAGCAATAGTCAATGTCGCCTTTGGTCAGCGAGGGGTATGTCTCACGAAGACGGCTCGTGAGCTGTCCGTAATGACGGTCAGCAGCCTCACGCAAAGCCAAAAGATCCTCCTTGCCGAGCGCAAACTCCTTGTAATACAGGTAATCCACTTTCGACTTGAACTGTTGTTCGCGCACCACCTCTAAAATGTGACGACAAATCGGCTCTTCGACAAACGAGGCGGCCTCGACGCGTTTCTTCATAGTGGCGAGGGCTTCCTCATGCTCCAAAAGCTGACCCGAAAGCGCTTCTTTTTCTGCCTCAGACCTTTTGTGGCGACGATGGTACACAAACAGCCATACCAACAAACCCACGAGTACAAGAAGCAACGCCACAATCCACCTCAAGGCCTCATCACGCGACTGCAACCGTTCTTGCTGCAGGCTTCTGTCCTGCATCTGTTTCAGGTTATTCTGAAACAGGTTGGTATAACGCCATTCGTCTGCCTTGGTGCCAAACTCGGGAGGCGTGTTTTGGGTCACGAATCGGGCATACTCCCCCGCTTTCTCCTGTTCGCCAAGCGCCTCGTATATATCGCTTAAGTATTCCGCACTTTGAGTCTTCAAGAAAAGATTGGGTGCCGCTTCAAAAACATAAGTCAGATAAACGATGGCCGAATCATACTGTTGATCAAGCTTATAGATATAGCCGATGCCCAAAAGTCTGTCGTTCAGCTCGAAATCTTTGCCCGTTGCTGCGATGTGTTTGAGGGCATCAATGGAAGCCTGGACGTCATGGTCAACCTGATACGACGACAAGGCTTTCCTATTGATTACATTCCTGTATAGCACACCCGTGGTATCGGTCATGTAAGCCAACGACTGGTCATAGTAAAACAAGGCGCTGTCGTACTGTTCCGACTTCTCGAACTCATATCCAAGGAAAAACAAAGTGTTGCAAAGGCTTGAAGGCGACGCCGAGGCTCTTTTCTTATAGTTCAGCACCTCTTTATAAAAATAGGTGGTTGGCTCGATGAGGAACTTATCGGAATAGATGTTGGCCAGTCGGGCAAAAACCAATGCCATGAAGCCGGCCTTATGCCCATTAATAGCGTCTTCGCCAAAGTGCCGCTCCATAATATCCAACGCCCGATAAAACTCCTGACAAGCCTGCATCGTCGTGGAGTCATCCTCGAAAATCAGGCCACCGTTGATGCAAATGGCATTCATATAATGAGAACGAGCGGATAAGAAAGCCAAATCCTTATCTTTCTGGAATACAGAAGAAACGCTGTCGAAATAGACCATCGCTGAACTGACTTCTTCACAATAAGCCACTTCGCGGCGCACCTTAAAACATGCCTCGGAAAGCATCAGGCTGGCGTATTCCTTCTCAGGGGAGTTGAGCGCATCACTGGTAAACGACTCAAGATAGGTCAACGCGCTATCTGGCTGTTCTTGCAAAAGGCTGTCAACAGCAACAAGATGAGGCGCAGCATTCTCTTTCCTATGCTCAGTCGTCTCCAAGGTTCGAGAACATGACACACCCATAGACAACAACAATAGACCTATTATGACTCGTATCAGTTTCATAGGGACAAAAGTAAGAAATAATCCCTACGAACTATACTAAATGTCAAGAAAACGATGGTGCGGATTGGTGCGGATTATTAGTACAACCTTGTTATTCAAACAAATAGAGTCAATAACCAAAACTAGTCCTTCTGCTGTGCTTGAACCAACGACGGTCGTTGGAGAAGGTGGCGCAGGCATCGTCGAGGTGCTTCTCCAGAGGTATGGCCACGCCCAGTGTGACCTCCAAGCCTTGCGGCAGACGCATACCCGTCGTCTGATAAGCGTTGACATTGACGGCAGGTACACTCCCATCATGTTCGGCGGCACTATAACTGTCGAGCAGGCCTTGATGCACCGAGGCACCAAGTTTGAGCAGGATATGACTGCCACCCACAGGGATACGGCTGCGGATGCCCAGGCCAGCAAAAGCACCGGCATGGATTAGGCTCATGTTGGCATCGCCCACATCGATGGTCTCATCCATCGCTATAGGAGCCGTGCGGTCGATGTGAATCTTGCCGCCCAAACGCATCCCCACTTCAGCACCCACCATGAGATAAGGCTGGAAATACGGCTTGATGGGCAGACGAAGCTCCAAAGGCAGGCGGAAGTCCGCGCAATGCACGGACATACTGTAATGCACCTTGGCCCCAGAGCGGTGCTCATAGCTGATGTCGGTGCCGCGTTGCAGATACACAACCTCGGGCGCAATGGCAAACGCACTCCCCAACGGGATGTCGACAAAGATACCACCCATAGGCGTGAAGACGAAGTCTTGCGACAGCTGTTGCAAAGCTTCGTTGTTGAAATAATACATCCTCGGCATGTTCACCCCGCCCTTGAGACCGATGGCGATGGCTTTCTCCGCTGGCTGTCCGCCACTCATCTGAGCCAAGGCATTACCGCCGATAAAAACCGATATCAATATGATTATCAAATACTTTTTCATTGCTTTAGTCTTTTTTACCAGTCCTCGTTTTTTGCCAGGCCGTCGCCGTCTTTATAGATGAAATAGGAGCCGTTGGGATACTGGCTAATCAAACCGTTAGAATCGTCTTCGCTCTTCATGAGTATGGTGGCGTAACGGAAATCCGAAAGTCCCGCATCCGTCACCTTGCCTTTCATGACGATGCCACGTTTCGCGCTGACATGATAGGTATGGCCATCGATTTCCATCTCATAGGCTTTGTCTTCAATGAAATACACCGCAAAAGCACTGCCGTTGCCACACACGAAGACCGTGTCCGTCTTGGTTTCAGTCGCCTCGTTCAAGTCCATCTCAGCGATGCCGTTGTGCTGCTTCGTGAACCTCAGGTACATATTAGGCTCGACGGTCTGCAGCGGCCATGCAGCCACGTTGGAACTCACCCTTTGTTTGGGGTTCATCACATAGCTACCTTCGATCTTGGGCGGTACAGGCCCTTCGGGGATGCTGCCAAACTCGGCAAAGAACCGTGTCTGCAACGAGTCGGGAATCACCGACAGGATGTCGTCAATGTAATACTCCGTTCCAATGAGGGCGATGGTGTTGTCGTCGTTTTTGGTGCAGGAACTCAGCATCATGCTGCCTACCACCATAAGCCCAAGGCTCAATATGATTTGTTTTATCTTCATAGTCTGTCCATTTATTCCACAATAACCTTCTTGGCCACTGTGCCATTTCTACCTGTGGCAACGAAGCAATATACGCCTCTTGCCTGTTCATTCATTTTAAATTGTATCGTATTGGATTCCAATTCATTGTAAGTTTGTATGGCATCCACCAAATTACCCATCATATCATACACCTTAACCGTGACCTTGCCCAAGAAGTTCTCGAAACGGAGCGTCATCTGTCCGTTATTGGGATTGGGCACGACCTCAAAGGTCCATGAGGTTCCTGAGCCTGTCGAAGGAGTCGAAGGGCCGAATTCATCCGTGCCATAAAACGAACACACGAACCAATAGCGTTGCACCACGCCATCAGGCGCGCAGCGATTGTATGCACGGGCATCGAGCCAGACGGTATCTTCCACTTGGTTCAGCACATATACCCTACAGCATTTCCCGTGATATCCAAAAGGCTCCAGCACCCATTGCATCGGTTCCTCAAAGCTCCAGGTCACACTGTCCCATTCGCAGTCGGGATTGACATCCCAGAGATGGTAATCATAGGAGTTGATCTGGAACTCGCTAGCGGTGACGACCCAATGCGGGGCGGTGTTGGTTGAGTCCATAGGATAGATGTCGGAAGGCGTGGGCGAATAGTTGAACTGCACATACATGGTGGCCACACTGTCACAGCCTATCTCGTTGGTATAAGTCCTATGGAAGGTACCCGACTGGGTAAAATAATGATCTTCAGGGTCGTACAGGTCACTGGTGGTGTAAGGCTTCCCTTGCGGGTCCCACAGATAACCGTCGCAGCTCTCTTCCTGCGGCACCTCGAACTCACTGGCATCGAAGGTGTTGATGGTCAGATGGAGCACATAGGTGCTGTCGCAGTCCTTATCGCCGAATGTATAGTTGAAGGTCTTCACGATCTCGTCCTGGCTTTCGTAATAGGTCTCACCCGTGATGGGCCAATAGTAGGAGCCGCAGACCTCCTTCGACTCCTCATGATAGTACGCCTCGTGGAACCTAAGGTTCAGCCTATGCTTAATGGGGCAACCGCCGCTGGGGTCGTCAAGGACGATTTCGTCGTAAGTGTCTTCGTGATAAGTGATGCCGGTCTTGTCCCAGGTCCAGCTGGGCGTGGTCCCGTTGGCATAGCACTCATACTGGTTCAGTGTAGGCGGCATTTGGAACTCATCCACAGAGAGCATGAGCATCTCCACCTTGAGGCAACCGTGATGGTCGATAGTGTCGAAATAGGCGATTTGCCCATCCTGGTCATAAAGCGTGCCATGGAAATCGTAGGAATCGCCCACGCAGATAGTTGGGTCGACGAGCAAGGTATCATTAGGCGGATAAACCGTCAGATGGAGCAGATAGAGGCTATCGCAACCGTTAGCTCCAGCTCCGGGCATCAGCAATGTAGTGTCGATGGAATGCGCAAAGGTATTCCCGTGCCAAACGATGCTGTTGCAGCCTTCGAGATATACCGATGTCTCTGCAGGCTCGCTGACCGTGATGTCAATCACATCAAGGACATGCACGCCGTTGCAGTCCTCGCCTCGCAACGAATAGCGTCCCGAATGCTGGGTTTGAGCATTACTTATGGTATAAGGAAGCTGCACCTCGTTGCCATTGGGAAGCACCATGACCAGGTTGGCCACGTTTTCCATGGCATAATCGAACTCGATGTCCTGGCCCGAGCAATAGGTGTCGTCCATCAGAAACTCAGCGAAGGCGTAAGGCTGGTAATCGGAGAAATAGCCGTAGTTCCAGGTGTTGGACTGGTCGCCGGTCAAAATGCCCAAATGGAAATAGCCATCGGCATAGGTGTTCTCCAGCGTCATCAGGCCGTTGGTAGGCACATAGTTGCTGACATTTTTCTTGCAATAGGAAAAGTCGGGGTTGGCCGGAACGGGCTGGAAATCAGCCGCAGTGAGATAAGTCGCATTGCCATTCAGGATGAAGCCGTCCGTGTATGGCGTTCCAACGATGATGGTAACGACCAAGTTGGAGTTGCTCTGCCGTTTATAGACCGTCTTACGCGAGCCGGTGCAACTGATTTGCGGCAAGACCGTGCCGCCCATCTCGGACGACGAACTCGACGACAGTTGGAATACCGCCAAGGGATGGCTGGCATCAATATATACCACAGCGCTGTTGATGCGATAGGCGTATTCCTCCCCCACATTCAGCGTGACCGCAGGAAGGGAGCTGCCATTGAGGTAGATTTCAGTATTGTCTTCGGTGGGGAAGAAATAGAGGTATTCGTTGGTGTTGTTGTTCCAGATGGAGATGTATTGGGTGCCCAACAGGTCGATGGGCACAATTTGGTCGCCAACGAGGTCGTAGTGGCCGTTCAGGTTGACTGAGTCGTCGGAGCTGTTGACCGCAATGGGCTTGGTGGCAGTGACGCGTGTGTTGCGCAGATGGGCCGTGCCCGACTTGCTTGCCGCTTCGATGGCATACGACTGGCCTCGGTCGAGGGTGACCGTCACAGGTTCTCCCGCCTGTCCACCGCCTTTGATGGCCACGGAAGGAATGAAAGTCACCTCAGTACCATCTTCTGAAGCCACCACCTCGATGCGGCTACACGTACTGGAATAGTAGTTGTCGTAAGTGTATTGCATCGGCACAACGAAGCTGGTACCCAAGGCGTTTCTGCCTTTGAGCGAATATATCTCGCTGTTGTTGTTGTCCGACTCGTAATAAATCGACACAGGCGCGTCGGAATGGATGTAGAAGCCGTAGTTGAGTACGGTATTGTAGGGCTGCGTCTCCACCATACTGACGATTTCAGATACATCGTAAACCACGCAGTCGTTGGCTGCAAGTTCAAATGTCCGTGGGATGAAAAACGCATTGGCAGGTTGCTCAAAAACGACTGTGGCGGCAGTCTCATAGGAGACCACACAAAAGCGGACGGGCGTCTGGGCATGGTTCGCCTCCAAGTCAGGAGCGGCAAACCAAAACTCAGTGTCGGTCTGCGCCAGGCATCCCAAGGCAAAACCCATCCATACTATGAGCAGCAGCGCTTTCTTCATCAGATTCAGTTGATTATCACTTTTTTGGTCACCGTGCCTTCCCTACCTGTGGCAACGAAGTAATACACGCCTCTGGCACGGCCATCCATATTATACTGTATTGTATTGGATTCCAATTCATTATAGGTCTGAATAGTATCAATCAAATTGCCCATCATGTCATATACCTTGACTGAAACCTTGCCCGAGAAGTTCTCGAAACGGAGTATCATCTGTCCGTTGTTGGGATTGGGCACGACCTCAAAGGTCCCTGAGCCTGTCGAAGGGCCGAACTCATCCGTACCATAGAACGAGCATAAGAACCAATAGCGTTGCATCACGCCGTCAGGGGCGCAACGGTTATAGGCACGGGCATCGAGCCACACGGTGTCTTCCACTTGATTCAGCACATACACCCTACAACTTTTCCCGTGCTCGTCCAAAGGCTCCAATATCCATTGCATCGGCTCCTCGAAGCTCCATGTGACGCTGTCCCATGAACAATGCGGATTGGTGTCCCAGAAATGAAAGTCGTAGGAATTGATTTGGAACTCTGTGGCCGTGACCACCCAATGCGGAGCCGTGTTTGCCGGGTCCATGGGATAAATCTCCGTGGGAGAAGGCGTATAATCAAAGTCGACGGTCATGGTCACGATACTGTCGCAGCCTTGATGGTTCTGATAGGTTCTCTGATAGGTTCCAGATGCGGTGTAGACATGGTCTTCAGGGTCATACGAGTCTCCTGTGGAATATTCCTTCCCTTGCGGATCCCAAAGGTAGCGGTCGCAACTCTCTTCCTCTGAAACGGTGAACGCGTTGGTCTCATAGTTGCTGATTTCGAGGTGAAGCACATAGACGCTATCACAAAACTTGTCACCAAAGGCATTTTGAAACACAGCCTCCACTCTATCTTGGCTCGTGGTGTAGGTCTGTCCGTTGACGGGCCATGTATAGGCGTCGCAGGCCACCTTATCCTCTTCTTGGTAGTATTCCTCATGGAATCTTAACTCAAGGCGGTGCTTGATGTCGCAACCGCCCTCGGGGTCAGGTAAGATGATCTCGTCGACGGTGTCCTCATGATAGGTGATGCCTGTCTTATCCCAAGTCCACGAAGGCGTGGTGCCATGAGGGTAGCATTCGTATTGGTAGACCACGGGCGGCACTTGGTATTCGCCCACCGTCAGGAAGAGTTGTTCCACCTTCAAGCAGCCGTGGTTGTCGATGGTGTCGAAATAGGCGATTTGTCCGTCCTGGTCATAGAGTTCACCGTGGAAGTTGAACGTCTGGCCTACGCAGATGCTTGCATCCACCAAAGTGGTGTCGTTGGGGGGATAGACGGTGAGGTGGAGCCTGACGATGCTGTCGCAACCGTGTGCAGTGTGGTCGGTATAGACCACATCGCAGCTTTCGGTGTAGTCGGTGCCATAGAAGTTGTAGCTCTCGCCAGGGCAGATGTAAGCCGTGACGGTGGTCTCATCGTAGGTCGGCCAGTTGTCGAGATGCAGATAGATGGTCTTGATACATCCGTATTGGGTTTGTTCTTGGTGCTCGTACACGCCCGGCTCGCTCACCGCCTCGCCATAAAAGTCGTACACATCGCCGCTGCAAATGGTCGCATTGGTGTGTTCCACTTCGTCGGGATGCACCACGATACTGACGCTCACGTCCTGCGAACTGCCCCAACTGTTATCGGTAACATGGCAGGTATAGGTGGTAGTTCCCACAGGCGGGGTAGCCACAGGGTTTTGGATATTGGCATTGTTCAAGCTACTGGCAGGCGTCCAGCTATAGGAGTAGTTACCCGAGCCTCCCGTAGGCAAGGCGTGAAGGGTGGTCGACTCGCCTTCGCAGAGTTCCGTGTCATCGGCGGTGGCGGTGGCGCTCATGCTGCCCACATAGACCGTACAGGTAGGGCTACCCACAAGTACCAGCTCACGGAAAGAGATGTCGTCGAGACCGAAATCATTGCCGTCGCCACCCGTGTTTTGGTTCAGGATGGTGATGGTGGCCGTAGTGGACGTGCCGCTATACCATAGTTCGTAGAACTGTTCCCAAAGCATCGTCTGCGCAGGCGCATAGAAAATGTCACCGATTTGGTTATTGTTGATACTGAACTGAAGTTGAGCCACCTCCGATGCGCCGCCAGCCAAGGTACAGGCCCAGGTCGAGAAAGCGTACCACTTGTTAGGGTTGACGGTAATCTGCTCTGTCCAGACGTTGGTTCCCGGGCTGATGGCGCCGTTGACCATCATGAAGTTGCCGCTGTCACCGTGACCATAGCCATGGAAATTCTCATGGTGCAGGCTGGCATCCGAGTCCACGTAGTAAGTACCTTCGTTCCAGAGATTGCTGTTGTATTCGTATGCGGAGGTGAAGCCTGTGTTGCCTTGGCTGAAGTTGCCGTTGACAACACGCTCGTCGCCAGGGGCATAGCCCTCGCAGGTATAGGTCGTCGTCACCGTTGGCGAAGCCACAACGACGGGGCCTTCTGTGGTCGAAAGACCCGTGGCAGGCGACCAGGTATAATAAACAGCGCCCGAGGCCGTCAGCGTCACCGACTGACCTGGCTGTATGGTTGCCGAAGGCGGCGTGATGATGACCGGCTGGGCCTTTACGAGGAAGGCCAGCAAAACAAATATCACCGATAGCAGTGCGTTTTTTCTCATACAAGGTTCATTTAACCTGCAAAGATAGCATTTTATCTCATTTATCTGCTCACAACCAAACGTCGTTTCACGATGCCGTTCACCGTCTTGATCTCAAGCAGATAGACCGATGGCGCATAACCGCCGAGGTTCAGCGTCATGCTGCCAGAGCGATCGCATTCGTGCCTCTCAAGCACCTGTCCGTACATGTCGGCCAAACGGAGGCTCTCAATGCCTTCGGCCTCTATGGTCACCGTGCCTTTGGTGGGATTAGGGAAGATATTCACTTCAACGGCTTGCTCGCCCACCCCAAAGAAGCCCGCATTGATGATGAAGTCGCGTTCTATCTCACCACATTCCGGTGTCCTGAAGATGGCGGTCAGGGTAGCTGAGCCTGGCGTTCCTACAAAAACAAGGCAATAGTTGTCTTGCGCCTCCACAATCTGCCAAGCGTCGTTCGAGAGGCTCCAAGCGATGGTGCCTTGCACCTCATCAGGGTTGATTTCGTAACGGTAGATGCCGCTTATCAAGTTGGAAGCCACATAAACCTCCGACAGGCCGCTGATCAGGCCAATCTGTTGCGAGTCCTTGACTTCGAGGTGAATCCTTTGGAGAATGCTGTCGCAGCCGTATTGGTTGAGAATAGTGTCCAGTTGGATGTAGTATTCGCCTGGCACATCATACATCATGTCATTGTAGGCGCAATAATAGGCGTCGCAGGCAGCCACAAACTGAGTGCTCGTCTCGAATTCATTCATATACACATGCTTGACGACGGTGCTGTCGCAGCCCAAAGGTGTCTGGAAGGTATGGGTACAGGTCATGCCGTTGTGGTTGCATTCGTATTCAAACCAGGTGAAAGGCTCACAGGCCACGGTGTCAATTTCATGGACAATGGCCTCGGTCAGGCTGAAGTGCATGGTGACGATGCTGTCGCAGCCCTGCTGTGAGGTGAAGGTATGCTCATAGTTGCCTTCGTCTTGGCAATAATGCTCGTGCCACCAAATCGGCTGACACGAAACGATGCTTTCCTCACCCGAGAGCGGCGGGATGATGGACAGCTGGTAGCTGATGATGCTGTCGCAATGGGTGACAGCGGTTTGCAGTGAGTCATACACCACGGCGTCTTCATAATAGGCAACGCCATGCCAAACATATCCATAACATTCTGTCATTTCGCCACCGTCAATCAGTTGATCTTGACCGAGCGTCAGATTCAGAAAATACCAGGTGTCGCAGTCTTCCGGATCGACGGCCTGCACAAACACCGAGTCGTGCTGCGATTCATAATAGGTATGGCCAGGGTTCATTTCCCACTCATAGGAGCCGCATGCGATTCTATTGTGTGTGTAGGAAGCATACTCATCGAAGTTGAGATTCAGCTCCACGACGCTGTCGCATCCATTGGCATTCATGAGGGTATCCCAAGCATATTGCGTCTGTTCCATGCGGTGGAAGACACGCCCGTGCCACTCGCATTCTTCATGACATGAGGTGATCTGTTCAACGACATAGTCGCTGTGATTGATAACCACAGGCTGATACATGTGATGGAAACAAGGCTCCATCACTTCATATTCAACCAATTGGCTTTCTGTAATAATGTCACCTGAAAGCAGCTGGAAGAAGTCGCAGGTCGTGATGGTTTCCAGCCACTCGTCTTCGGCTGAGAACACCGTAATAGGCACAGGTCCAAGGATGTCGTCGCCACAAGAGGTGTGGGCATAATAGCGGATCCAACAGCCGTTGTGCGACATCTGCATCAGCATCGCCGGATTAATTGCGGCGTATGTTCCGTTTTGGGCGTTGGCCATCTGCCATTCCGCGATACGGTCGTTCTCGTTGGTATTTCTCCACTCGACGTTAACCTGGGGAAGGTTGAGCGGGGTGTTCTCGCAAACCTGGAACGCGCTTAGCTGGCCATCGATTTCAGGCGTGTCGTTCACATTAAACTGCACCACGTTGCTATGGGTGGTACCACAATCATTGACGACCGAGAAACGCAGGTAATAGCGGCCATAATCCAAGTGGTAGGTAGCCGGGTCAAAAGGCGTGAATGGACCGTTGGGCGAGGTGGCGTATTCCCACTGCTGGTGACCACCGCCACTATGGTTCATCTGGAATTGGGGAGCGGTAGCATTCAACGGATTACCCGAACATACATCCGCTGGCGCCTGCAAGTCATTCAAGACACTTGGGGCATGGTTGATGGTCAGGTCAAGCGTGAAGGTGCTGTCGCAAATCTGGGGATTGCTGCTTACGATAAGGGTGTCGTATACATTGCTTTGGTAATAGGTGCGATGCGTCTTGGGCCAATAATAGGAATCACAGGCCTCTTCGTATTGGACAGGAGCGATGTAGGCCTCACCCAACGTGAAGTTCCACGACACCTGGATGACGCAGCCATTCGCAGTAGTGGAATCGGCCACATAGACCCCATTCTGGTTGCAGAGGACACCATGATGGTAGATGACATCACATGCGGTTAGCTCGCCCTCATCGATGGGATCGGTGGAATATACGGTCACTTGAACATTATTAGTCGAATAGGCCGTGCCGCAACCGTTGACCGCTTTGTAGCGGATGTTGCAGCCATTGTAGGCAAACGGGATGTTGCTGTTATTCAAGGTCTGCCACACGCCATTAATTTGAATCTCCCAGCTTCCCGTGCCTTGGTTGACATGGCGCCAGGTGACTTGAGGGGTGGTCAAAGAAAAGGACTCACCCGCACAGATGCCTGACGGAGCGGTGATGGTGCCCACCAGCGGCTCGTCGTTCACCGTCACCTGCACCGCTGGGCTATAGGCCATGCCGCAGTCGTTTTCGGCGAAGTAGCGAATCCAATAATGGTTATAGGTATATGGCACGTTATTGTTGTTAAAGGCGCTGTAACTGCCGTTTTGCGTAGCGGCAATCTGCCAGCCTTGGTCGGTGATGGTGGCGCCATGGTTTTGTATGGTGGGCGTGGTCAGAGTAAAACTGCTGCCTGCGCAAATGGCCGATGGCGTGGCGGGCGTGGCAACGGTGGGCGCGTCGTTCACGTGGATCTGCACCGCATTGCTGACATCGCTGCCACAGTCGTTGCTCACCTTATAATGCAGGTACCAGTTGTTATAAGTAATCGGGACATTGTTGATGCTGAATGGCTGGTAGGTGCCGTTTTGCGTCTGACAAGCCTCCCAAGCGCCCGTACCGTTGCCGTCGTAGGCGGGCGGCGTTACGTTAAGGTCTTCGCCGGCACAAATGGGATCAAGCGTGGGCAACGTCCCAGTGACATCAGGAGCAACGTTCACAATCAGCTGTCGGGCAGGCGAGCTATAGACAAAGCCACAGTTGCCTTCCACCATGTAGCGGATATACCAGCCGTTGTAGGTAACCGAAATATTGTTCAAGCTGAAGGTGTTGTAATCACCAGTTTCCGTTGGTGAAATCACCCAGCCTTGGCTGAGAATCTGCGAGCCATTGGCATTGAAGGTGGGTGGTGTGAGGCTGAGGTTACCGCCAGCGCAAATGGGCTGGATTTGCGGTGTTTGTCCCGTAAAACTCGGCCCGTTGGTGACCGTGATCTGCACCGCGTTGCTATGGCCTTCGCCGCAGTCGTTGGTCACCGAATAGCGCACCCAGTTGCCATTCATCGAGAGCGGGATATTGGTCGGGTCGAAGTTCTGGTAGGTCCCGCCTTGCGTCGTGCTCTTCTGCCATTGGCCCGTCCCTGCCGGGTTGACGGAAGGAATGTCAATGCCGAGGCTGCCGCCGGCGCAAATCGCAGGGGGTGCGGTGATATTGCCCACTTGAGGCGGACGACTCGTATTGATGTGCACCCAAGCGTCGTCCGTGAGGCCATGGATAGTCACACGGTATTTCAGCTGGTCGGTGGTGTAGTTGCCGCCAGAGAAAGTATAGCGTATCTTTTTATTGGTCAAGACCGTGGCCGTGCCATGTGAGGGATTTGTAACAATTGTAACCGTTGCGTCATTGGTGTTCGGCTGAACGATGTCATTGGATAACACGTCGATATCGACTTGGGTGTTTTGGCAAGCCTGGATGTCCCAGTCGTCGATGGCATCCACACTGTAGACAATATCGGGAGCAAAATACATGTCATCCAAAGCATAGTCATCGCCAATATCCGTATTCCCGGTGTACATATCGACAATCTGGATGACCGCTTGGGTTGCCGATCCACTGTTCCATGTGACCTCCCAAGTATGCCAGTTGTTGTCCGAAGGAATCTGGTTTTGTGCCCCGACATTCTGTCCATTGATTTTCAGCTGCAGTTTTGCGGGTTGGATCTGTCCATAAATCACCCTGTTGAGGTTCACGACCCTGCAAGAAAAGGTATAGGGGGTGTTGGGGGTTACAGATATAGAGGGATGGTCATGGTGGTAACTCGACCAAACCACCTTGGTTGGGTTCGTGTTTCCTCCAAAGCCATTCACCATCATAAAGCGTCCTGACGACCCTGATGGCTCCGGCCATCCCCCGCCGCCACCGTAGTTGGCTGTCGTATTATCAACAGCATAATGGCCAGCCTCCACTACACCTCCATAGGTGCGTTCATAATCCGAAGAGTAGATAGCGCCACCACCATTAGGCTCAAATCCGCCGTTGATAATCAAGTTTTGGGCGAATACAGATGAAGCCAAGGCCACACACAGTGCCAAGACATTGAAAATGCGAAGAATACGATGATTCACTGTCATTTTTCCTTGTTTTGTTTATAACAAACGAGCAAAAATGCAAAAAATGTACCAAAGTTGCAAGAAAAAATTCATTTACAGGGGTTTCCCATCCAAAACGGCCGCTTTCAGCGTGTCGTATTCGTAGGTCAGCTTCAAAGAAAAGAAGGGGCGGTTCTCGTCGATGAGGCGGAGGAAGATCTTGTCGCCCTCCCACATGGTGAGGTCCAGAAGGCGTTGTTTCTCAATCCATTCGAGGTCGCCCTCGTTGCATTCAACCTGTTGGCCAGTCCAGTCAGTGCAAACAAAGATGTGCATGTGCTCATCGTCGTAGATGTTATGCACAAAGGTGACGATGCCGCAGTAGCGCCATTTCGTGACGGTGAAGCCTGTCTCCTCCCACACTTCGCGCAGCATGCAGTCCTCGGGGCTTTCCCCTTCCTCAAATTTGCCACCAACGCCAAGCCATTTGTCGTGGTTGAGGTCGTTTTCTTTCTTGGTGCGGTGCAGCATGAGATATTGCGAGCCACGTTCAAGATAACATAAGGTGGTTTGTTTCATTTCAAGATTTCAGAATTTCAAGATTACAAGATTTCTTTGCGAAGCAAATACCATTACAAAAAGCAAGGCGGCCTTGTGAGCCGCCTTGCAAAAACCTTTGAACTCTGGGATTAGATGATACCCTGAGCAAGCATGGCATTGGCAACGCGCATGAAGCCGGCGATGTTGGCGCCCTTCACGTAGTTGATGGTACCATCGGCTTGCTTACCATACTGGACACACATGTCATAAATGTTGTTCATGATGGTGTGGAGGTTCTTGTCGACCTCTTCGGCAGTCCAGTTGCGGTGCTCAGCGTTCTGGCAGATTTCGAGGCCAGAGGTGGCAACACCACCAGCGTTCACAGCCTTACCAGGACCGAACGGGATCTTGGCAGCC
>Ga0310690_10002637_pt1 | contig 28821 bp, 10 predicted proteins | sample AusTroGonzalo_MG_2_FD_207661 | JGI IMG/M metagenome (GOLD analysis project Ga0310690, IMG submission 207661) | Bovine rumen microbial communities from tropical cattle in Woodstock, Queensland, Australia - Gonzalo_04 (v2) (version 2) | ecosystem: Host-associated > Mammals > Digestive system >...
GCTCGGTACGCCATGAATGACCAGGAATTAGCCCTGATTGCTTCTTCCTCCCGTCCGGATGTTGCTTTCATCCGGCTATGGACGCAGAAGGAGGCTCGTCTGAAAATGACGGGCGAGGGCATCTCCAACCATTTGAAGGATGCCCTCGCCGAAGGTCCCTGGACTATCACCACAATCGAAGAACTCGACCGCGGTTACATCTATTCACTCTGCGAAAGTAGGTATTCCCATCACTGAAGGTAGTCCATCTGCCGCCTCAGCGTCTGCAGCTCGTCACGTACGTTGATGAGCCGCGACAACACGTCAGCCGTCATGTCCACACCTTGACGGTTGTTGTTAATCACCTTCTTAGCAGCAGCCAGCTTAAAGCCGCGCACTTTCACCAGGTTGTGAATGAGCTTGATCTGCTCAATGTCCTTCTCCTGATACTGGCGAACCTTTGCCGGCCCGCTCGTCTTCGGCTTCAGGAACGGGAATTCCGTCTCCCAATAGCGCAGTGTGCTTTCGTTCAGTCCGAACATTTCGGCCACCTCTTTTATGCTGTAATACAGCTTCTGTGGTTTATATGCGTTTAGTGCCATAGTCTTTATTCTTTATTTGTTATTATCTAATTACTATCTTTCGACCGTTAGTGCCGTCAACATAGATGCCCTTGCGTAGTTGGTCGTTGGAAATGCGGCGACCGTCGAGGGTATAAATGGTATGGTTAGTTGGCTTTGTGAGGGTAGAGCTGATTGCCGTTGGGTCTTCAGGTTCAACAGGCTCTTCAGGCTTTTCACCAATGTATAGTGCGTCGGGGGACGTCACTATAGCAACTGCTTCTATCCATGCCTGGAATGGAGCAATGCTGGTACCTGTCGGCTCAAAGGCGCTACCCACTTCGTTCAGTGTGTAAGCATTGGCGGGGGTCTGCTGGATGGTGGAGCCCGTCATTCGGTAGTGGTTGAGCGTGATGTTACCTTCACCAGAAGTGAGTGTTACGTTTTTGGCACTCAGCACTAATGTTTTTTCTTTATTGGTATTATTGCCATTGGCAAATTCTTCGTTAGCGATTGCTACTATATAAGGGGTGTTTGCTTCAATGCTGTTAGCATCTTCGAAAGTGATGTCGTCTGCACTGTCAGTTGTAAGTCGCTTTAGCAGGAGGTGCCCGTTTGTGGATTCCTCTATTCCATTGATAGTGATGCGTTCTACATTAAATGGCAGGATGAGAGTTGTCCATCCGCTATTGCCGTCACAGCCTTGCGTGAAAGTACGTGTAAAGTTAACTTCGTCGGCGCTGAAAGGTGTTGTAGGACGGAAGTTGTGACCATCGGTCAGAGTGACTTTGTCAGCATGGCCGCCCTTAACGGTGATACAGCCCGACAGTCCGAAAGGTGGCAACAGGTTCTCGTCAAGCAGATAAATGCAATTGCGGTTGGCGCTTGGTCTTACATCGGTAACGATGTCGCAGTTTCTGAGGTCGACGGAAACGGCATTCTCGGGTATGGTGACTGTTGACAGCAATGGCACTACTTCTGTCAACTGTCCGTCTGCGAGGGTGACGGCCACGGATTGTGAGGTACGATAAACGCCAGAACGCAGTGTTACAGGCACATTGGTATTGTTGTCGAAGTTGGTATAGCTGACAGCTAACACGTAGCGCTCGCCCCAGCTTAGGTTATTGAATTCAAAGCTGAGCTTCTGACTGTCTCCTGCTGAAATGGTGATGTTGTGGTTGTCGATGAGTATGCCACGATCATCGGAGTCGCCGTAGTCAGCCCTGAAAAGCAGAATGTTAATACCTGTCGTCGAGGCGCCAGTGCCGTTGTTGGTGATGCGGAAGCTTCCTTTAATGGTATTGCCATATACCATTTTGTCAGGGCTGTCTTCTTCATAGCTGAAGCTTTGGTCTGTGCTGTTGATGGTGAAGTCAGAAAGTTCACATTTTACAGTAAGTTTTGAAATCAGGTCGCCAGGACCGTTAATGGGTAACACGTTGACGCTTCCTTGTCCGCTGACGGACTCCATGTAGGCACGGAACGGGGCTACAGTAGCCTGTCCAAGGCTAAAGTAATTTCCGCTGCTGTTGACGGTGTAGATATTGCTGAGTGTCTGTTGCTGTGTAACACCAGTAAACTTAAAGTATTTGCCTGATGTGGTGGCTTCGGTACAGCTGACGGTGGCCTTTGAAGCTTGGAACACAAGTGTCTTTCCACTCAGGTTCCACTCACTGCCCCATGTGTTGTCGGGTACGGCAATGAGGTAGGGCGTATTAGCTTTGATTTGGTCGGCATAATCGAAGGTGATGTTCCCGTTATCATCGCTCACGAACTTCATCACCCAGAAGTGCTTATTATGATCGTTGCTGCTATGGAACCAGTCTTTCTCTATGCCGTCGACTGTTACTTTGTCCACATCGAAAGGCAGCATGAGGGTGGTCCATCCGCCATGTCCGTTACTGCTGGTGTTAAAGGTACGTGAATAGGTGACTGTGTTGGCGATGAATGCAATGGGTGTACGGAAATCGTAGCCGTCGGTCAGCGTAATGTTTGTTGCCGCATTACCCCTGACGACATTTCGTCCAGCAAGTGCAGACGGGATTGAAGCAGAGGCATCGAGCAGGTAGATGCAGTTGGGATTCTGGCTGGCTTGTACGTTACTGATGTTTGTCTCACCGCGTAGGTCTGCCACAACTGCATGATTGTCGATGGTTGCTGCATCGCGGGTAATCAGGTAGACGCCGATGTCCTCAGATTGCTTTTCAGCCTTGTTGCCATTGTATTTGTAGTAACTGATCTCCAGCACGTAGCGTTCGTCGTATTCCAGTCCATTGAACTCGTAGTTCAGAGTCTGAGTACTTCCGCTGCCAATAGCATTGTCAAATGATCGTTCGGCAACGGTAGTCACAGTGAAATCAAGCAGTGAAGCCCATCTGGTTACCTGTCGCAGGGCGATGCTCAAACCTAAGGCATAGGTGCTGGTGCCTTCATTTCTTAGGGAAACAGAACCTTTAAGCGTATTGCCATAGATGATTTTGCTGTCTTTCAGAGAAATACTTTTGTCAGTGCAGTTCACGTCGAAGGTGTTGATTTTCAGTTCTGCCTGCGACTGGATATCGGAACTGCCAACGGTGACAGTTTTTTGCGATAGACGAGTACCTCGGTTGAAGTAGCCGTCAAAGACGGTTAGTTCGAAGGTGCCATTGCCTGCCCTTGACGATGGTATGGCCGGTATCTTGACAACTACCGTGCTGCCACGAGGTATATCGGCGTTTACGCCGCCCATGTAGGCAATATATCCGTTTTGAATCTGTCCCAGCGTAATGTCACCGTGATAGTCACCAGTACCGTTGTTGCGGATGGTTACGTAAACTTCCTTCGTCTGGCCAATTGCCAGTGTTCCCTGATAGGTGATATCAGTGACGGTCAACTTGGGTGTGCCTGTTGGCGCTGGCACCACTGCTGGGTTGTTATTGCCACGTCCCTTGGGCTGAATGCCAACACAGGCAATGCCTAAGAGATTAAAGCCGTCGCCCATAGTACTCTCACTGGCATTGGGTTTCTTGTGGTCCAACAGTGACAGTCGGAAGTAGCCGTTATAGGCCCCGCCCCAGCCCCAGTTGATGTGGAAGAATCCATTTTGATATCCGTCGCAGACAAAGGCGTGACCACCTGTAGTGTTATTTCCACCTAACAATACGGGCCTCGAAGCTGCCAATTCAGTGTAAATTAGGTTCAGCCAGTCGTCGTAGCCATAGTCCTTTCGCTGGGCGTACTGAGCCCCGCTGTCGTAGCCGAAATAGGTCATCATGGCATGGGGCATCTTACTGGGTATGGCTCCCGAGCCGCCTACCGACTTCAGACGGAACCAGGTTTGCGTTGAGGCGGCACTGTAGTACATGAGCTTTGCCACTTCTGGAGCTGAAGAGCTGACCGAGTAGCTGGCCGACATCTTAGTCCAGTCGAAGGTCGTTGATGGTAGTGAGCTGACAACGGGTGTCGTATAGTTGCCGTTGTTGTCTGTCGGCGTATAGCCAGGAATGGCTGTCGTAGCTCCTGTCGGCCAACGGTGGTAGTACATAATCTGTGCCATGGCAACAGCTACGCAGCCTGTTTCAGTGTGGGTTCCGTTAACCGTTGGGCAGTTACCGTTGTAGGGGGAGCCTTGGTCCCAGTTCGTGGTCAGCATCGGCGAGATATTGGCACGTGATTCTAATTTACGTGCATTGGCTGTTATAGGAATATCGATGGTGGCTAATTCCATCTCGCTAATATAGCCGTTTAACAAGAACTTTACGGCATCGGGCACATGCTCAGAGTCGTATTGTCCGTTGTCACAATAGCCTAAAATGTCAGCAGTACGGTCATCGCCGCTGACAATCACAAATCCTTTTTGGTTGCTTATATTAAATATGTAGTAGTCTCCGTCCTGTGCCGACTCTGCCAATAGTAGTTGTGCATTGTCTTGTGACATGTTTATGTCGCTACGGGCTGCGGCCGTCTGGCCTGCTAAGAACTGTATGGCTTTCGCACGGGCCTTGTCGGCTCCAATGTTACCTGCCCATGAACAGACAGCAGTTAGCACCATAGTCAGCAGTAGGATGATTCGTTGCCTGATAGTCATCTTATTGATTCTTTATGTCATTACAGTCTGCAAAGGTAACAAAAAAAAATCCTACTTACTCCCTTTTCAGTTGTTTTAAGAAAAAATAACGGGTTCAAACACTTGCATCCCATAAAGACTTTGTACCTTTGCAGCCAAATTTGAAATTTGATAATCGATTATTGATATGATGACAGCAAAAGAGATTCGTGACTCATTCAAGCAGTTCTTTGAGTCGAAACAGCATGCTATTGTACCATCGGCCCCGATGGTCATTAAAGATGACCCCACGCTGATGTTCACTAACGCTGGTATGAACCAGTGGAAAGATATTATATTAGGTACGCGCGACCCAGAGCCTCGCCGTCGTGCTGACACTCAGAAGTGTCTGCGCGTTAGCGGTAAGCACAATGACCTGGAAGAGGTAGGCCATGACACGTACCATCACACGATGTTTGAAATGCTGGGCAACTGGTCCTTCGGCGATTACTTCAAGGAAGGTGCTATTGACATGGCCTGGGAATATCTGGTCGACGTGCTGAAGCTGAATCCTGAGGACCTGTACGTTACTGTGTTCGAGGGCGACGCTTCCGAAGGTCTGGAGCGCGACGATGAGGCAGCTGGTTACTGGCTGAAGCACGTGCCCGCTGACCATATCATCAATGGTAATAAGCACGACAACTTCTGGGAGATGGGCGACACGGGTCCCTGTGGTCCCTGCTCAGAGATTCATGTTGACAGCCGTACGCCAGAGCAGCGTAAGGAGAGTGGGATTTGTGGTCGCGACCTCGTGAACAAGGATGATCCGCAGGTCATCGAAATCTGGAACCTCGTCTTCATGCAATACAACCGCAAGGCCGACGGTAGTCTGGAAAAACTATCGATGAATGTTATTGACACGGGTATGGGATTTGAGCGTTTAGTTCGCATGATGCAGGGTAAGCACTCTAACTATGATACTGACGTGTTCCAGCCCGTCATCAAGGCTGAGCAACAGATTACTGGACTGAAATATACAACCTTTGAGGAAGAGGTAGAGAATCCTATCAGCAAAGAGCAGGATGATATTAACGTCGCCATGCGCGTCTGTGCTGACCACCTTCGTGCCGTTTCATTCTCTATTGCCGACGGCCAGCTGCCCTCTAATGCTAAGGCCGGCTACGTTATCCGTCGCATCTTGCGTCGTGCTGTCCGTTATGCCTATACATTCCTCGGACAGAAAGAAGCATTCCTATATAAACTTCTTCCCACACTTGTCGAAGAGATGGGGGACGCCTTCCCCGAGCTGAAGGCTCAGCAGACGCTCATTGCCAAGGTGATGAAGGAAGAGGAAGATGCTTTTCTGCGTACCCTCGACAAGGGTATTTCACTGCTTGACAAGGCAATGGATGAGATGAAGGCTAAAGGAGAGAAGGAACTGGACGGCGTTCAGGCATTCCGTCTGTTCGATACCTATGGTTTCCCACTTGACTTGACGGAGCTCATCTGCCGCGAAAATGGCTTTACAGTAAATGAGGATCAGTTCAATGTGGAGATGCAGAAACAAAAGGATCGCGCCCGCAATGCCGCCGCTGTTGAGAACAGTGACTGGACTGAGCTGGCCGCTGGCGAGCAGCAGTTTGTGGGCTACGACTATACAGAATACACCTGCCATATTCTGCGCTATCGCAAGGTGACCCAGAAGAAGAATGAGTTCTACGAGTTGGTTCTCGACTACACCCCGTTCTACGGAGAAATGGGTGGACAGGTCGGCGACTGCGGTGTCCTCGTCAGCGAGACGGAAACCGTTGATATCATCGACTCTAAGCGCGAGAACAACCAAACGGTACACATTGTCAAGCAATTGCCGAAAGATCCTTCAGCAGAGTTCATGGCCTGTGTTGACACCGATAAGCGCGATGCCTCGGCTGCCAACCACACGGCAACCCACCTTTTGGACTATGCGCTGAAGCAAGTGCTCGGCGACCACGTTGAGCAGAAGGGCTCGTTTGTGAGTCCCGACACGCTGCGCTTTGACTTCTCCCATTTCGAGAAGGTAAGCGACGAACAGTTGCGTGAGGTGGAACGCATGGTGAACGATATGATTCGTCAGGACTTGCCGCGTGACGAGCATCGTGATATGCCAATGGAGGAAGCTAAGAAACTGGGTGCCATTGCCCTCTTTGGTGAGAAATACGGTGACAAAGTGCGTGTCATGCGCTTCGGTCCGTCATGTGAACTCTGTGGTGGTATCCACGCCACTTCAACGGGTCGCATTGGCTTCTTCAAGATTATCAGCGAAGCCAGCGTTGCTGCCGGCATTCGTCGAATCGAGGCTAAGACAGGTAAGGAGTGTGAAGAACTGCTTTACCAGACTGAGGACCTGCTGAAGGCTGTTAAGTCGTTCTTCAACAATGCCAAGGATCTGCAGGGCGTCATCCGCAAATACATCGATGAGCACGACACCATGAAGAAGGAGATAGAGTCGTTCCAGGCTCAGGCTGTGGAGCGCTTCGCCAAGCAGCTGGTGGAAAAAGCTCGTGACGTTAACGGCGTGAAGGTCGTTTCTGCTGTTATGCCCTTGGAGCCTGCCGCTGCCAAGGATTTGGCTTTCAAGATCCGTGCTGCCGTCGAAGGTTCACTGCTCTGCGTGCTTGGCACGAAGTATCAGGACAAACCCCAGCTCACTATCATGATGAGCGATGATATGGTCAGCGACCATGGCCTGAATGCCGGTCAGATGGTGCGAGAGGCTGCCAAGCTCATCCAGGGCGGCGGCGGCGGACAGCCCCACTATGCCCAGGCAGGCGGCAAGAACCCTGACGGTCTCTCCGCTGCCGTCGACAAAGTAATTGAATTAGCAAAGCTGTAATATCAGAAAGGGAAGGCGGCGGCCTTCCCTTTCTTACTTATAAATATAATCGCTATCTTTGCAGCATCGTGTGGAAATAATAACTAAAATGAGAAACTTATGGATAAGTTAAATATAAGAATCTTATTATTGTTTGTGTTGACTCTATGTGTGGGCTCTGCCAATGCCTATAGTGAATACGTGGAGGGCGACAAGGTGGACTTTTCTATCAATACTGAAACAGGGGGTGCCAGTGCGACCATCAGATGGGATGCTCATGGTGAAGTGACTATTCCTTCCTCGGTCGACTACGAGGGTGATACCTACCCGGTGAAATCTGTGGGCAGTGATGGCTATAATGGGAAAGTCACTGGTGTTGTTGTCAGCGAAGGCATTGAGAGAATAGATAGCTATGCTTTTTATGGCGATAATATTAACTTCGTGGTATTGCCGAGTACAATCACTCAAATCGATGACGATGCATTCTATTGCACCCCGTTGGATATCTATTGCTTTGCGGAAAATGTTCCTCATTGTAAGGATAATTTTAATTTTTCCAATTTAGAGTATTGTACACTACACGTCCCGTCGGGTTGCACTGAAGCTTATGCTGCTGCTGAGAATTGGAATAATTTTAGCGAAATCATTGAAATCACTGACGACTTTTCGTTGTTCCCCGATTGTGTTAATACTGAGGAACGTATTGCAGCTTTATATTTGCAGCGCCTCGGAATTGTAGAGGGGACGAACGGCCAGTTGCTGGCCAACGATGATATCACTCGGGCTGCTATTGCTAAGACAGCCTTTTTCGGTGTTTACAAGGGAGCGTCGAATGTCCCTGATGAAATTGTAACAGACAAGTTCCCATGTGTCTACGATGACTTGCAGAATCCTGAGACCTATTACGAACGTGCAGCTAAAGCATTACTCTATTTGGAGTATGGCGACGGCGTGACACCCTTCGACCGCGATAGACTGAACTTCAATGCAGATGGTACCATCCAGCGTGTCCATGTGTTGAAGGTACTGATAGAGACATTTAATTTACAGTATTATTGGGACAATGGCGAGAATCCCTTCCCCAACGATCCTGACGTGGTCAGTCTGGCAGCTTCTAATCCTCGTTTGATGAAGTATATCCGCCAAGCTGCTAATTACGGATATATAACGAAAGCCAATGAACGTTTCCGTCCGTTTGACAATTGTACACGTGGCGAGGCTTTCTTGATGCTCTATCGTATCATGAAATCGGATGGAAGATATCAGAATGCACCCGAGGGTTGGGACTTTTTCTGTCCGCTTAATGTGACAACAGCAAATATCTCACAAGGCTTGGGCTTGATGCATGGCAATTTCCAGCACTATACTAAGACCAGCTTTGCCATTCCCGGTACGGTGCCCCTGACCTTTGCCCATAGCTATAATTCGTACAACACGACGCTGCCCTCTGTTTTCTATGGGGCGAAGAAAAGCAACATGACGGAAGTTACCTACCAGCCCATTGGCGATGGATGGAGCCACAGCTATCATTCGTTTATCACCGTTGTCGGCAAGTTTGACAGTAGTGCTCCCAGTTACGGTCTGAGGGCTATAGTTCATTGGGGCGGTGGCCAGATAGAAGTCTATCGTTCCAATGGTTCTAAGCTGATACCAGAGTCTAACGGTGTCTATGATGACTTCTCGCTCGAGGGTGGCGATGCCATCATTACTACCAAGCAACAGGTGAAGTACCGCTTCTCTAAGGTCAATGCTGACGATGCCGTCGCCGTACTCTATCTGGTGAGTATTACCGACCGCAACGGCAACACGCTGACGATTGACTATGAAGATGGCGTGAATGGCGGACAGCGCATCAGCACTGTGGGCGGTGAAGGCCGTTCGTTGACGTTCTCGTATCTGGATGGTACAGACCTTCTGGCTGAGGTTTCTGACCCGTTAAATCGCAAGGTAACCTTTGCCTATACAGAAAACCCGTTGTCGGGTAAATTGCAGTTGACGAGTTTTACCGATGCTGAAGGGAATACGACCACCTATGAATATGAAGGATGGAATAACGAATATAATCCGAATGTGATGATATCCAAGCTCCTGAAGCGCATCCAACTGCCAAAGGGAAACTACATTCAAAACGAGTATGACAATTACTACAGGTTGACATCAACCGAAAGTGGTTTGAACGGCGTACAGACCAGTAGGACAGACATCGGCATCTATACCAGCTTTGCGCCCAATATGTATAATGATTATAGCTGGTATGATGATTCGTACATGGAATCCACCGTTACCATAGACCGTGGAGGAAAATATAGCTATTATTTATATGCAATTAACGAGAACAATGTTCCAACCAGAATCAGGAAACCTGATGAAAATGTGACTACCATAGTTTACGACGACTACAGCCACCCAGAGTTGCCTACAACCATTCAGCAATCGGATAATTACCGATATATGTCGTACCAATATGATGCGAAAGGTAACGTAACTGGGTATCAGAACAAATATAACGGCAAATGGGCAAAGATGACCTATGACACGATGAACAACCTGAAGACCTACAAGGATCCCAACGGCAATCTGACGACATACAACTACGATGATAATGGTAATCTGGTTGAGATTCTGGCGCCTGAAGATGTCAAAATAGGAATCACCGTCAACGACAAAGGACTCCCGATAGAAGTGACCAACCCCATGGGTGTCAAGACAAACTATACGTATAATAGCTATGGCAATCGGGAGAGTACTACGGTGCCTGTTCTTGAATTGACGACCTCTGCAGCCTATGATGCTGCCAGCCGTCTGACCTCAGTCACCGATGCGCTACAACGTGTCAGCAGTTTTACCTATGACAAGAACGATGCCCTGCTGACAACGACAGATCCGATGAATCATATAACAAGCTTTAGCTATGACGCAAATGGCAATCTGGAGACCATCACTAATGCCAAAAACGGTGTCACGACACTCACCTACGACAATGCCACAGACTGGCTGACCGCAGTGTCGTTTGGTGGTGCCGCCAAGCAGTATGCCTATAATAAGGATGGAACGGTCAGCACCTTTACAAAACCTGATGGAACTACGCTTAACTATTCGTACGATGATTTGGGGCGTGTCACTAACGATGGTGTCAACGAATATTGCTATACCGGTGACAACTTGTTGGAAGAGGTGTCTGGTGAAGGAAGTAGCATCTCTTTCTGGTATGACGAGGCAGACCGTGTATCAGGTGTAAGTTATGACAAAGACTGGCATACATCATTAGATTTCGGATACGATGACAATGGTAACTGCACTACAATGAATAATAGAGAGTTCAACTACGATGCCCTGAATCGTCTGACCAGGGTCTATGAATGGATTGACGATACCTCTGTGGAAATCAACTATACCTATCGTAAAGACAGTCAACTTGAGAAGGTTGAGTACACCATGGGATATGGCATCGGACCGCTGACGACGGAGTATGGCTACGATAAAGCAGGACGGCTAACAAGTAAGACGACGAAACTGAAAATCCGTAACGACAACGAGGTGACACTGGCTGCCTATCAGGTGGAACTGGACAAGGCAGGTAACATCGTCCAGCAGACCACGCTGGCAGAACCTTTCGCATCCGGAGAAATGTCAGATGAAGATGTCACCTACACCTATAATGAAGCCAACCGTATCACGAAGGCTGGTGACATTAGCTATGAGTTTGATGACAATGGCAACACCACCAAGCGCGGTGATGAGTCGTTCGTCTGGGATTCAAAGAATCGTTTGATAAAGGCTGGCTCCACCGATATCACCTACGACCCGTTGGGGTTGATAGCCTCTTATGGCGACATTACGTTCCGTACCAATCCGTTGGGTATGGGTAATGTCATATACGACTCTAAGAGTGGTGCCCAATATATCTATGGTCATGGACTGGAGGCACGGATAGCCAATGGAGTTGTCAGCTACTATGTGACAGATATGCGAGGCTCTGTTGTAGCTATCGTCGATGCCAATGGTACCATTACACACAAGTATCAGTACGATGACTTTGGCAAGGTGATGCAGAAGGAGGAGGCCGACTACAACCCCTTCCAGTATGTTGGTAAGTATGGCGTGATGCATCTCAGCGATAACCTCTACTACATGCGAGCCCGTCATTATGACCCAACTATCGGCCGTTTCCTCAGCGAAGACCCTGTCTGGAGTACGAATCTCTATCCCTATGCGGATAATAACCCGATTATGGGAATTGATCCCGAAGGGAAATCCACTACTGATTATGATTATGCTTGTAATGGGATTTATGGAGAAATGGCTCCCTATAAAGTTTACGAGAAAGTTGGTGGAAATATGATTGAAAGATGTGGAGACAAGTCTGCATGGGAACATTATCTTGCAGATAAGAATGGAGAATTATATTTTATAATTCTTCCGGATACATATTATGAATATCCTTCTTGGCTGACGCCTATTGATCTGTTAGCAATAGGTGCTGGTATGTCAGTACCCACACCTGCTAATAATACTAATTCTGGTTATAATACCACTAATAATAGTGATAGTTCTAAAAATACTGCTGAAAGTGTTCCTTCAATGAAGAAAACAATGCATGTAACTACTCATGCAGTAAATACTGATGAACTACAAACAAATTTTGTGAGAAATGTTGTTAAGACTCTTCAATCGATTTTCTAATTAAATAGATATGAAATACCGACTATTATACATATTAGCACTTCTGTTTGCAACATTGCAGACATTTGCTCAGAGTATTGTCAGTTACGAGTATGATGCCAACAACAGGCTGACGAAGGTGACGTACAATAGCGGTGCAGTAGTGACCTACACCTACGACGAATTAGGCAACCGACTGTCGAAGAAAGTGGTAGGTTCAGCCCCCAATCCGAATATTCATTTCTATGACCAGGCGGTCAAAGCCATTTGCGTGGAAAACTGGGACACCAATGGCGATGGAGAGCTGTCGTACGACGAGGCTGCTGCTGTCACCGATTTGGGAGGAGCATTTACAAATAATGATGGTATTCTCTCATTCAATGAATTGCAGTATTTCACAGGACTGACTACTATAGGCGAAAACGCTTTTAATGGTTGTCTTTCCCTGGCGTCTGTCATGATTCCAGATGGTGTCACTACGATAGGCGATAATGCTTTTTTTAATTGTTATGCATTTAAAACAATAACCCTACCTGATGGATTGAAGTCCATTGGCGCAGAAGTTTTCTGCTATTGTTACAACATAGTCAAAATAGAACTGCCTAATGGCTTAGAGTCGATTGGCGATGGCGCATTTCAGAATTGCTCGTTTACGTCATTGTATATTCCTTCAAGCGTTTCTTCTATTGGCGGTTATCTTTTGGGAAGTTGTAATTACTTGACGTCGATTACTGTTGACCCTGCCAATGAGACTTATGACAGTCGTAATAATTGTAATGCAATTATTGAGACTGCTACGAATACCTTGGTAGCTGGATGTAAGAACACGGTGATGCCTGACGATTTGAAGGCTATTGGAGATGGAGCTTTTTATGGCAATTCATTACATGTTTCTACTTTGACTATTCCAGAAAGCGTGACGTCTATTGGTGACAGAGCTTTTATTTATAATAGTCAGATCCAGGATATTGTTTTTCCTGCAAACCTTGAGTATGTAGGATGGGATGCTTTTTATAATACAGGCTGGTTCAAAAAACAGCCAGACGGAATGGTGTATATCAACCAAATAGCATACAAGTATAAAGGTACTATGTCTCAGAATTCAAGTGTTGAATTTGATGAAGGGACTAAGATGATTTCACCTTATTTCTTTGATTATGCTGCAGGAAGAAATGTAACCTCCATTTCTATTCCAAAGAGTGTGAAGGTTATCGGACATAATGCCTTTGACCAATGTGACTATATGACATCCGTCACGGTATATGCAAAGACACCACCGGCATTAGACAGCCACTATCACATATTTCCGTATTCTTATTCCTTGAATAAAATGACACTCTATGTTCCGTATGGTACCAAGGCAAAGTATGAGAACGCAAATGAATGGAAACGCTTTAAGAACATCGTGGAGATGGAACAACAATCGTACATCGAAGGCGACGCCAACGGCGACGGCAAGGTTACGGTGACGGATATTGCGGTGGTGGTGAACCAGATCTTGCAGTTACCCAATACTGACTATTCGTCATACGGTGCTGATGCCAATGGCGATGGAAGTGTGACGGTGACAGATATCGGCGTCATTGTTGATATCATCCTTGGGAATGGCGCTGATGCGAGGAAAGGGGATGTGCTTGAGCCGCAATAAGGTGTAAAAGAGACCTATAAAACTCTTGATATAGTTATATTAGTAAAATAGATTATCGGTAAATAAAAAAATAAAGTATGAATAAGATTCTCATATCATTTGTTGCCGCATTGGTAGCAACTGCCAGTTTTGCACAATCGACATTGGTCGCTACCCTGACTCACGAGTCTGGCATTACAACGTATTATGGAACGACGGCATTACAGGCCGCGCACAAAGCCGCAGTCAGTGGAGATGTCATCAATCTGTCAGGTGGAACCTTCCAAGGACTCAACATTACAAAAGCCGTTACGATTAGGGGAAATGGTATTGACCATGCCTATCCAACCATCATTTCAACCTATCCGAGCAATGGCCGAGACTACGGCACGACGGTTAATATCCCATCGGATGATTCAAACAAGTTCTCCGTGGAAGGGGTCAGGTTCACTTGTACGCTATCCGTAACCGGAACTTTCAGTAATCCCTCTTTCATCAAGTGTCTCTTTGAAAAGCAGATAAGCTTTGACGGTAGTTCGACTATTACTAACGCCCTGTTTGCTAATTGCAAAACAGCTGATATGACCTATGGTTGCTCATTGCAATCAGGCAGTAATAGTAGTGTTCAGTTCGTAAACTGTGTCATCTCCGGTTTCTGTAATTATGCATCTGCTACGTCAAGTGCTTCGTTGATTAATTGCATATTGAAATACACAGGGAACAACCTAAATAGTTGTTGCAACTCACAACTCATCAACTGCATTGTTTGTTACTATAACAATTCCGGTAACATTGTGTCGGCAAATGCTTTTCCCACTACTTCCAGGGGATTCAACTGCTTAACAGTAAACTATTCCGCTCCTTTTGCTAATAGCCAAGGGGCATTCGTTGACTGTACCAGCCTTACTTCGTCGGCATACGCTACAGTGTTCAAAAACTATACGGGAGCTTATTCCGTCACATATCCCGATATACAGACCTTTGAACTGACTGATGAGGCCAAAACCACCTATCTTGGGGCTGATGGCACACAAGTTGGATTGTATGGCGGCCTGCAACCCTATACTTCTACGCCATCCTATCCTACTATTAATACGATGAAAGTGTCCAAGAAAACAACGGCTGATGGCAAGCTGAGTGTGGAGATTGAGGTAAGCACAGCGGAGTAGATGGTGTAAATCATAATCACCGATTAGTTTATGCGTAAAAATCTTGCACTCTATGTATTGATAGTCTGCACCTTTGTGGCTGCAAAGGGGCAGACCATTGATTATCCTGACCTGTCGGGACTCCCCCAACAAGTGAAGGCAAAGGGACTGCGCTACTGGTTTGACAGCAATGTAGGTAACATACTAACTGTCAATGGGACTTCTGACACATACTTTATAGATGTCTCTGCATTGAAGGCTGGTATCCACACAGTGCATTATCAAGTAGTTGACGACAATGATGCTGTAGCGGGCATGAGTTCGGCAGTGTTCCTGAAAGTTCAGAATGACATCGCCATGCCTGCCAATTCCACAGCCAGTCAACTGCGTTATTGGTTTGACCAGGAGACTCAGATTCTATATTCTGATGAAGTAAACGGAATAAGGATGGTAGATGTCTCGACACTCGATGACGGCTTGCATACCATTCACTATCAGATTATTGACAATCTTGGTAAGGTGAGTACACCAGCATCTTCAACCTTCCTGAAATTCGGCTTTTCCACGAATGGTCCATCAGACCCCGTACCTGCTAAGAGCATCAGATATTGGTTTGATGGGGACTTGTCTACGCTACAAGTGACCAATATTGCGAACACTTTGCAGACAATAGACCTATCGGACATGCCGCCAGGCATTCATACATTGTATTACCAGCTGGTGGATGTCAACGACAACGTCGGCACACCAGCCACCAGTGTATTCCTGAAGAACTTCGAAAAACAGAATACCGAATCGAATAGGATTACCAAGTACGAGTATTGGATGAACAGCGACCTGTCGTCGCTTCAGACTACCACTGTCGCCAATGCTGCCACCCCCTATCTGTTGACTGGCTTGTTCCCAATGCCAATAGAACAACTCCGTTCTTCTTACTTCCATCTGGAGATAGTCGATGGTGCTCCCGTGATTTATGCCAAGAACGACTTCCACATTCGTTTCCATGATGCCCGTGGCTATTTCGTGCATGACAGTAAGCCTTTCGTAGACTATAGCGTGAGTCAGGCCGTGACAGACATTGGTCTTTTGGAACCAGGGGTGCGAGCTACGACCGAGAGACCCGCTGAGAACGTCATTAAGTGGTACAAAGTGAGTGTGGAGCGTGGCGACAGTCTCCAGTTCAAACTTGACCGAGCCGCCTCACTCCAGTTGTTCGCTCCTTCTGGCGAAGAAGTGTACAATGTTTCTGGTGCTGCGTCTGTGAGGTTTGGGGGGATCCATGCCTATGAGACTGGGACCTATTATTTGGCGCTGCACGATGTGACGGCAACCAAGGGCTCGACCGTCAGCATCGACTACAATCTTATAGACAAATATGCAGTACTCCGCCAGGATGTGAAGCTTGTGGGTAATGGAGGGTGCTCAACCATCACGTTCGAGGGCAATGGCTTCAACGATCTGTATGCTGTAGACCTTGTCTGTGGAACAAGGACTGTCCAACAACTGCATATTGGCCATGAGAGCAATGCCACAACGACAATCGTATTCGATTTCGAAGGATGTGATTTGGGAGTCTATGATGCAGTGTTCCATTTCACAGAGGGTGACGTGAACGTCAGCAGTATCCTAACCGTTGAGGTTGAAAAACCTATAGAACTGGAAACTACCGTCAAGTACCACAGAGAATATATGGTTGGTAAGTCTCAGGAAAATGGGCGAAAAGTGCCTTATAACATCACCGTCAAGAACAAGGGAAACAGTACGGCCTATCGTGTCCCCATTTACATATTGTTTAAAGGCTCACCAGGGGCAATTGTACAATTGGAAAGTACAAGCGTTAATCGGCCGAGTCTTTCAAGTAAGTCAGACTTTGAAGATTTAAGCGAAAATGAAATTGTTATCCTAAAAGGTGAGTTTGAAGAAATAGAAAAAGATCCTGTTTCATTCATAATTGAGACTATAGATGAAGACGATAATGTGAAAGAAGAAATCCATGTCATGGAAATTTTTACAGATATTTCTCCTAACTCATTGGTAAGTATTCCTATTTTAGGAAAGATTCGGGGCACTGTTGGTGTAAACTATAATGTACCTAAAAAATATCCTACCGTCAAATATAAGTCTACGAATAATAACTTCCACGAATGGTATTGTAATGAGGGCAAAGATTTCATAAACTGCATGCTGGGATTGTCATCAACAGCTCTTGATGCATTATGCGATATTTATCCTCTGGATATAAGATTAAAAGTTGCTGGGTGTACTATCGATGTTTTGAGTGCATACAATACTGCACGAGGAATCACCTCCTGCTCTACAGGTGAATCAGCAGAAGAAGAAGGAAATGACTGGGAGAATTTCTTTAAAAATGCCAATATGACCATTGATGTAACATCGGTTGCGTATAGTGCAATGCAATGTGCGAAGAAAATTATCGGCATAAAAGGAGCGATTTTTACAAGATCGAAAGTTCCTACTCTCAAAGAATCAGGTATAGGAATGGGTTTGACTTTAGATAATTGTTTGAAGTGGCTGTTAGATCCTCCCCCTTATAAAACAACCCCGATTTGGTCACATGACCCTAACGACATCTACGGCTACACAGCCGAGTCTGGCAGTAAAGCGGTGAAGGATGGACTGACCGATGTATACTACACCATCGAATTTGAAAACGATCCAGAGGTTGCAACGGCTCCTGCCCATGACGTATATGTGACGGATGTGTTAGATGCATCAAAGTTCGACCTCTCGACGTTTGCACCGACACGGGTGAAGATTGGTGACAAGACGGCAGAGCTAAGCGGAGATCCTAACTTCGTGACAACTATCGACATGCGTCCGGAAATCTATGCTATAGCACAGGTGGAGGGAACGTTCGATAAGACCACTGGCACTGCCAGCTGGCATATTTCCACCCTCGACCCGATGACGATGGAACCAGTGGATGATCCCTTGGTCGGCGTTCTCCCAGTGAACGACGGAGGCAACGGAATCGGTGAAATCTCTTTTGACATCTCGCTGAAAGACGGATTAGTGCATGGAACGGAAGTTCCTAACAGCGCTTCAATTGTGTTTGACACAAATGATGCTATCACAACGCCCACATGGACGAACACCATTGATCGCATAGCTCCAGAAAGCCACATTATTAATATAGAACAGATAGATGATAATACGGCAACTGTAAGTATTGAGGCTACCGATGAGCAATCTGGTCCCTGGCGTTACGATGTATATGTTCAGTACGGTGAGGGTTCTGCCTGGTGGATGGCTGCTGAAAATGTAACTGTAGGAACTGCTGCCAACGTGATGCTATACAGAGGCATTAACCACAGCTTTTATGTAGTCGCTTACGACATGGCAGGTAATGTTGAGCAGAAAGAGGCGGCACGTGAGTATACACTCAATGTCCCTGCAACTGTTAAAGGGGGTGATGCCAATGGCGACGGTAAAGTTACTGTAACCGATATTGCGGTCGTAGTGAACGAAATACTGTCTATTCCCAATGGTGACAACTTCTCTGCGGAAGGTGCCGACGCCAATGGTGACGGTAAAATCACCGTAACGGATATCGGAGTAATTGTCGACATGATTCTTGGCAATAATGCGAATGCGGGGAATACAGACGAGTTGGAGCCGCAATAAAAGGCAATAGAAGAATCGCGAGCGACGGTACAAAAAAGTGTGGAATTCTTTTGCGGTTCCACACTTTTTTCATAATTTTGCAGCCGTAAATCAATGAACCATAAACCCAAAGGCCTATTTATGAAACATTTAAGATCTTTATTGGCAGTACTCCTGTTTATTACGGGAACCGTTTCCGCAATGGCGGATTCTTATGTTACTATTGACGGTGTCAAATATCACATTGATTGGACAGAACCTGAATCTGCTTACGTATGTGGCCTCTTGAATCCACCGCGTGATTATGAGACTGTGACGATTCCCAAAACGATCGAAGCTCGATGGTATTTTGGTTCAGAATTGTATACAATTCCTGTTCTGGGATTTGAAAAAAATGTCCAGCTGCCTGCGACGACCAATATAATTTATTTGGAACTGCCTGAAGATTTCAACATGAACGGGGCCGATTTGTCTAAAGTCAATATTTCATCCATTACGTGGCTGGGAAAACTCGGGGCACTGAATGGCTCCCCTATGACTTATAATCAATATAAAGTATACTTCAAAACGTTCTCTGATGAGACACTGGCAAGAGCCGTAGACTGGCATAAAGCTTCTTATGTCACAATGGAGCCCGTCCTGAATGGCGATTATCACGAAAGCTACTCTTTTGAAGAAAAAGACGATGAACATACACCAGCCTACGTAACACAGGTAAACCTGCGTGATTTTCAGAAAGTAGACGAGATCATAATACCCGATATAAAATACGATAAGCGTGGCATCTTTCACCCCGTGAGGTACTGGGGGGCTCCCGATGTCTGCTTCACTAACAAGTATCCGACGATTGGAAGTATCACGTTTGAAGGACCTATCACCTTGTATGACAATTTTTTTTATGCTTGGAATCTAAAGAAAATATCATTCAAAACCATCGGTGACATTGACGGTGTCTGCTCACTCCACGAAAAACTTATCTACAGTGATGATCTCGAGGAAATCTACTTTACAGGCAACACACTGCCAAACTTACAAGGAGCGGCTACCGACTATTTTAAGTATCCCGAAAAGGTCACGTGCTATATCAAGAGTGGCGCCACATTTAATGGTCAAGCCCTCACCCCTGCTGAGTTAAAGACCTATAGCGTATGGCAAGCTTTCAAGGATATTAAGGTGATAGGAGCAGAAGAGTCTTATACACTCAGCGTCGATGCCCATAATGCCCGCGGATATCTTCAAGACCTCGCGAATGTGTACAATGGTAATAGCTATAGCGGAGAGCTGAACGTGAACACCCCAGTGGAGCTCTATGCCTACGAAACCTACGGTGACTATACGCTGACCCACTGTTACGTGGACGGCATCGACATCCTGCCACAGATGGAACAGCGAAGCGCAGCTGGCGTGAAATATCGCTATTACAAGTTCGAAGATGGCAAGGACCATATTGTGCATTTAGAGGGCGAGGCTCAGCACACGGTGTTCAGCAAGTTGATGGTTCATCAGTCGGGCGAGGGCACCACCACCGCCATCGCCACCCTTGCCAACGGCGATACCCAAGAACTGAACTTGCCACAGGGTACTGGCTACGGCATTCTGAACGTTGCCAGCAAAGACGTACAGAAGGTGGAGGTTCGCTTCTTCCCCGTCCACGACGGCAAGCCCACTGTTTATAACGGTACGCAGCAGATTGCCGACGAAGACGTGAAGCGTATCACCTACGGCAACTATTACTACACCACACTGACGCAGGCCCAGCTGCGGGCAGGCGACTTCACTGTGGTCTATCCCGTCAGCTATGAGCAGCAGGAGGGCACCATCAAAACCACCGTTGCGGTGCGCAACTTCGAACCAAAGGTCAGCTACAACTTCGCCACTGGCAATGAGACGGTTAACAGTACTGTAGACAACAATACGACCAAGGACGTCTACCACCAATACGCCACTGGCGGTACTTATACCATCTACATCAACGGCTATAGCAACCAATTCCGCATTCAGGAGAATGGCGAAGACAAGACCAGCCTGGCCGAAGAAAAGCCTGGCTACTGGACCTATACCGTTCAGCATCCTGAGCAGAACGGACTGATCATTGTTGACGATGGCTTCGACATGCGTATGAACATGACCACCAGTGCGTCCGGCATTGCCAGCTTCCGCTATACCGACGCCAACGGTACACAGACGAAAGCCTTTGGCAACGGCACCGAGACCTACGGCATATCGTCGAAGGGACGCACCAACCAGGAGCTCGTCGTCACCACTAATGTCAGTTTCACGCTCTACCGCAACGGCGAGGACATCAGCAGCCAGTATGCTTCGAGCAACGTCAATGCCGACGACGCTACGAAGCGCGACTACCACTTCCTGGCCTACGGTGATCAGAACGCCCTGAACTTCGTAGACGGTGAGACGTTGAACCTTGTCTTAGTGACCGCTAAGTCCATCCCCGTGATGGCTAAGTCGAACTCTGTGGACAGCCGAGGTATCAAGATTGAGACCTTCAGATATGGAGACAACGACGCCATCGTTGATCTACACACCTGGGGAGACATGGCTTCGGCAGCCGTAGGGGGAAGAGAGTACCTGAAAGTGTATTTCTACCATACTGCCAAAGAGAGTTTCAAGGAGCTCTACATCAATGGCCACAAATATACTGGCGGTTTCGAAAGCAACTACAGCGGTGAACCGGAGAACAACAATGAAGCGGGCTACTACGCCATGAGATTCTCGGGTGTAGGCAGCACCAGCTATAGCGGAGATTATAACTCACTCAGCTTGGAGGCGGTGTTCGAGACCGAGGGTGGCCTCGACGTGACCAAGGCCAACGCCGTGGTGTCGATGAGCGACGAGAGCAACAAGGCCTTTGCCGAGTTGACCTTCGATATTCATCGCGACTACAACGACAACACCTCGGTGACAGAGACCATGCGTAAAGGCCTGAAGGTCTTCGAGATGGACAAAGACCGGCTGGACGATAATTCTTACATGGAGTATGTGCTCTATGTGCCCGATGGCTATGAGCCTAAGGTCTATGTCGAGGGGCTGGATTACTCAAGCGCTCTCATCACCTCTCGTGTAAGCATTAACGGCGTCTTCTATGACAAGTGCGTGCTGCGCTTCGACAGCCAGCAGATGCCTTTCTACCGCAGTCAGAACACGTCGTGGCTCGTCAACGTGACGAAGGCTGTCAGCGAGGCGCGCCAGTGGAACATCACCTTGTTCGGTGCAGAAAATGCTGAAGCCTACGTCAGTTTCTACGATGAGGTGAACGCCAACAAGGAGTCTCATCGCGAGTCTATCCTCAGCAAGGATATTTCAGGAAACACCACCGTCAACGTGCCTTATAATGCTGTTGGAGCCAGTGTCTCAGCTAAATTCTACAATCCTGATATCGATGTTAGAGACGACTACGACTTTGTGGTAATGGCTGATGGTCAGGACATCAGCGACCAGTTTAAGTATGGAGGCGAGAATAATTTCTATTGCTACAACATCGATCCCAGTCTGCTCTCGGCCAATAGCTGGCTGATTGGCTTCAAGGCGAAGAACAGCACCTTGGTTACCCATACGGCCACGGCGAAGGGCGACGTTGACGATAACGCAGTCACTCTGACTTGGAAGAAAACCTCAGGCAGCGCCATTGCCACCTACTCGCTGTCGTCGACAACACCCAATGCCTCCAGTACGCCCACTGAACAGCCGGCATCTTGTGCTGTTTCCGTCACCCTGCAGAAGGGTTATATCTTCAAGGCCTATTTCAACGAGCAGCCTGTTACAGGCTTTACGATGAGTTCTGGCAAATATACCGTAACATTAGAAGAGCCGGCAACCACCGACGGTAGCTGGACCTTCGTATTCACGAAGATAGCTCCACATATCATTGAATTTGCCGATGCCGAGGTGAAGCGCATCTGCGTGCAATACTGGGATACCGACGGCGACGGCGAGCTCTCGACAGATGAGGCTGCTGCTGTGACGACGTTGAATCTGGTGGAGAGTGATGGCGTCTATTATTCAGTGTTTAATAAAAACACAAAGATTACTTCGTTCGACGAGTTCCAGTACTTTACAGGAATCACGGTACTTGGACCTTATGCTTTTAACCAGTGTACTAATCTGACTTCCATCGTGCTGCCGCCAACGATAGAGCAAATGCGCGACCGTGTCTTCTCATATTGTACAAAACTAAAACGGATTTTCCTTCCGGAAAGTCTTGAATTGATAAGATCCAGTGTTTTTTATAGAACTGGCTTAGAGTCCGTATATATCCCTAAGAACGTCAACTCACTATATGATAATCCGTTCAGTTGGTGCGATAACCTTGCCAGCATTACAGTAGCAGCAGACAATGCCACCTTCGAATCACCCAACGGTTGTAATGCCATTATCGAAAAGAGCACTAACAAACTTGTCGCGGGATGTAAGAACACCGTGATTCCCGATGGTGTTACAACAATTGGAATTGATGCATTCGAAAGATGCAAGATGACAGAAATAGTCCTTCCTGCTTCTGTAACTTCCATCAATAGGGCCGCTTTCTCCTATTGCTCGAATCTGACGAGCGTTATTGCAAAGATGGATACTCCGGCCACTCTATCGGGAAATCCTTTCTATGGAATATCAAAGAATTGCGTCCTCACCGTTCCGAGAGGCAAGAAGGATGCTTATATCGCTGCCGGCTGGACGGAAGAAATCTTCAAAGGCGGCATTGTTGAGGAAGCGGGACCTGGCGATGCCAATGGCGACGGCAGAGTGTCGGTAACTGATATCGGTGTTATTGTCGACATGATCCTTGGCAACGACGGCGGCAATGCTGGTGCCAGAAGGGTCGAACCCGTGGTAGAGCCGCAGTAACTTGAATTACATATACTGTAATTTTTTTGGAAATAGGGTGTCAGGGTGACAGAATGCCCATGTACAGGGCTTTTGCACCCTTTTTTGAGGGTGTCAAGGGTGACAGGAGGGTGACAGTTGTTTACGTGCACAGGTCAAGTTAAGGTCAAAAAGGGGCTGAGCGCCTCCCCTTTTGCCCCGTTTAAACTTCGGTAATATCTGCCACTTAACATGACCATCCCTGCCACAAAATGCCAAATTCTCTCGAGAATTTAGCCGTTTAGTGCCGCTAAAGCAACTGTTTACCCAGACTAAACGCTTAAATTCTCGAGAGAATTTAAATATCTGTCGCCTCTTTACGATAACGACATGCTCGATACAGAGTCAGTTTAGCCGTACTAAAGGGTGGGCGCTCCACCCCTCTTTAGCGCCCGTGCACGCAAACACACGAATTTGCCTGTCACCCTCCTGTCACCCTTGTCACCCTACAAAAAGGGTGCAGACGTCCTGTACATAGGCATTCTGTCACCCTGACACCCTTTTTTACAAAATTTCCATGTAAGTAATCAGCAGGATGCATCGCCGAAGTCAGGAATCTGTAGGGCGGCGGGCTTAATCCAAATTAGTTGTCTTGAAATTTGGAACTTTCGAAATTATTTCTTATCTTTGCAGGCACTAACCCAAGTAAAAGTAACGACAAGGCAAAAAAGAAATAGATATATACAAGAAGGAAGAATACTGGGCAACTTCAGAACTATGCATAAAAAGCATTGTTGTATAACTCTCTTAAAATCATTATGCCTATGGCGATACCTCAAAGAATGTAAAAGAAGTAAATAATTCACGTTTTCTTTTTGTGTATTTGTCCAAATCGAATAATTACCCCTTTTAAACTATATGATTATGAAACAAAAATTATTATTCCTATTGACAGCGCTGTTATTGCCGGTTACGTTAAGTGCAGAGAGTGAAAATGTAACAGTAGGCGATTATAGCTATACTATTGTTAAAGATAAATCCTATGCATACGTTAGAGGAGGGAGTACGGATTTAACCAGTATCAGGATTCCTAGTTCAATAACATATAAGGATATAACTTATACTGTTGTCGGAATTAACGATATGGCGTTTTATAGCAGAAAGAATGTCACCTCCGTTTCGCTCCCATCAACCCTGCGATGGATAGGTGCAGAAGCATTTATTGGCTGCAATATAAGCAGTCTTAATATTCCTAACAGCATAGAGACCATCTGTCACGGAGCTTTTGCCAGTTGTAAGGCATTAACGACTTTGTCTCTCCCCGCAAAAGCAATAACCATTCAATATCAAGCCTTTTCCGGGTGTTCCAGCCTTAATTCGGTTGAACTTTTTGCAGGCTCCGAATTACAAAGAGAAGTCTTTAAGGACTGCACAAGTCTCACCAGTATTGTTATTCCCCAAAACGTAACCCTGGGGAGTGAGAATTTTAAGGGATGTACAGGTCTTAAGAAAGCAACTATTTTGAGTAGCAATACAGGAGAGTGGACTTTTTCCGGATGTACGTCACTCACCACAGTTTCTTTTGGAAATACAGTAAGAACTATTGATAAATATTGCTTTAACGGATGTACGGGTCTTACGTCTGTTGTTATTCAAGATCAAATAGAGACAATAGGTGACGGTGCATTTCAGGACTGTAGCAATCTGGAGTCTATCACTTTTGGAAGTGGACTGAAAACTCTTGGAAAATCAGGAGCTCAGTCAGGAATAGTTAGCGGCTGCACCAATCTGTCTAAGGTAATTATACCAGACATTGCTTCATGGTGTAATGTGGATATCGTACATGGCGATGACATTTTTAAGTACGCTAAGCTATACAGTGATGAAACCCATGTAATAAATGACTTGGTGATTCCAGAAGGAGTTACTACTATAAAGAAATATACCTTTAGTAACTATAAAAATTTACAATCCATTCAATTCCCCAATACGCTCGAGACCTTATGCGACTATACGTTTTATGGGTGTAAGGCATTGGAATCCGTTAAGTTTGGTAGCGGCATTATGACGATTGGAGCTTATGCGTTCTGGGGGTGTCCTTCATTTTCCAAATTAATTATTCCCGATTTGACAGCATATTGTGGAGCCACCTTGGACATCAACTCCAATATATTTGCTTATGGCAAGCATATTTACTGCGATGAAGAAACTGAAATAACAGAATTGGCAATTCCAGATGGCACAAAAGTGATTAATGACTATGTATTCCAAAAGTGTGTAGGAATTACCTCGCTAAGTATCCCCAGTAGCGTAGAGACAATAGGAACATATGCCTTCGCCGAGTGCACGGCACTAAGCAAAATCATTATAGGTTCCCATGCGTCAAATATTGGTGCTAACGCCTTTACCAGTTTTTATAATAGTCAATACAAGTATGTTGACTTTTATTGTCTCGCCCTAACCCCTCCATCGGCAGACAAAATATCTGCCGTCTATTCCAACAAAGCGCTTCATGTGCCGGAGAACTCATTGGAACTTTACAAGGAAGCCAACGGATGGAAGAACTTCAGCAGAATCGTAGCCTTACAGGACGGCGATCCCGGCTATGATGAATTGATTGGAGCCGTGACGCTGACGGCAAACAGCTACAGCCGTGTCTATGGCGATCCAAATCCGACATTCGAATTTGAAGTCACCAAAGGCACAATAGCTTCAGGCAGTCCCGTCGTCACCTGTGCGGCTACGGCCTCCTCACCCGTAGGCACTTATGACATCGTTATAGAAAAGGGTACTGTTGACAATGCCAAAGTATACCTGATTAATGGAACTCTGACCATTACGCCTGCGCCGTTGACCATCTCTGCAGGCAATTACGACAAAGTAGAAGGCGAAGAGAATCCTCAGTTTACACCGACCTTTAGCGGTTTTAAAAACAATGAGACAAAGAGTGTGCTGACCAAGCAGCCTGTTCTGGCTACAACGGCTACTCAGACATCACCGGCTGGCAGCTACCCCGTGACTGTCAGCGGTGCAGAGGCTACCAACTATGACATTACCTACAAGGCTGGTGTGCTGACCATCACTTCTGCCGCTGAGGTATTTGCTAACTACATTACTGAGCAACAAGGTAAGGCTGATGCCTACATACAGCTCATCAGTGCATTCAAGGAGCGTCTTGGTGCTATGACCTATGATGAGCAGAAAAGCCTTCAGGAGAACAAGGACGCTGTCAACGCCCTCATGAACGAACTGGCTCATGACCTTGCCAGTCTGTTGGGTGTGAAGCTCGGCGACGCCAATGGCGATGGAAGTGTGACGGTGACTGACATTGGCGTCATCGTTGATACCATCCTGGGCAACGGCAATGCCGGCGCCAGAAAGGCCGAGCCCGTTGTGGAGCCGCAATAATGCTTTCTGTCTATGTCCAGATCGAAAGAAGAAGCCTTGGCGGCAGGTGTTAAAATAGCCGAGACCAAGCACCATATGAAGCGGCGCAGGCCTTGGCATAACTACCGCCACAAGGGAACTTATATGCTGACTATCGCTGTCGAAGGACGGCTGCCGCTGTTGGGAAAGCTGAAAATGGAACCTTCATCTCAGGAATCTTCAGCGGATGGCATCTCCGCCAGCGTGGAGCTGACTCCGCTCGGAAAGGTTATCCGCGATGAGGAAGTCCAGAAGATCAGTGCCTGCTTTAAGATGGTAGAGGTATGGAAGCTCTGCATCATGCCTGACCACATCCACATGATACTGAGGGTCACGGAAGATCTGCCTGAGGGCAAGCACCTGGGACAAATCGTCGCTGGCTTCAAGGGAGGCTGCTCGCGAGCCTGGTGGAGGCTATCGGAAACACCCGCTGCTGATGCACCGGGAAGGGAGGCTACTGCTGCTGACGCACCGGGAAGGGGGGCTTCGCTTGCCGCCGCCCTTCCCGCTACCACCCTTCCCGCTGCCTTTGCTCCCCTTCCTGCTGCGTCAGCAGCGGGCAAAAAGCCATCCCTCTTCGAAAGCGGCTACAACGACCAGATCCTGCTCAACGACGGCCAGCTCGACAACTGGAAGCACTACTTGGATGACAATCCCCGTCGCTTAGCCATCAAGCGACTTCACCCCGACTATTTCACCGTGACCCACCACGCCGACATCGCCGAGTGGCACTGCCAGATAGTGGGCAATAGGTTCCTTCTTGGCATTCCCGACAAAGTGGCAGTCATCGTCCATCGCGGCTATTCCGATGCGGAATTTGCTGACTATAAGCAGAAGTGGTTAGCCTGCGGAGAGGCTGGAGGGGTATTGGTCAGTGCCTCCATCGCAACACGAGAGAAGGAGGTCATGCGCGAAGCCATGAACCGAGGCTATCGTCTCATCCTGGTACGCGAGAATGGCTTCCCGCCGATGTATAAACCCGCAGGAGAATCCTTCGATGCATGCTCAGACGGTCGATTGTTACAAGTCAGTCCCTGGCCTTACCACATGGAACGACGCACCATTTCTCGCGAGCAGTGCCTGATTCTTAACCGACTGGTAATGGCAATCGTCGAAGGCAGATAGCCTCCATTGTAGTGTCTCGCAGATGGCAAGTAGCATCTTAGGCGCTAAATAATTGACCAAAAGTTTGGTCGTTTCGGAAATAATTGCTACCTTTGCAGACGATAAGAAAGAAATCAACCAGGCCGTAATAATAATAACAATCCCTAAACGAGTCGACGTTATGAAGAAATTGTTATTTACATTGTTGAGCGTCATCGCAGTTTTGGCTGCGAATGCTGAGCCTGTGAGCCGTAGTGAAGCACTACAAAAGGCCCGCCAGTTCATGCCTGGTAAGCAGTTTAATGTCGATCAGGCCCTTTCACGTAGCAAAAAGGTAATGGCTGACAAAGAGCCTTTCTATATCTTTAATGCAGAGGAGGGGGGCTTCGTAGTCATCTCGGGTGATGACCGTACGGTGCCTGTCATTGGCTATTCAGAGAAGGGTGAGCTCCTGCAGGACAATATGCCTGATAACCTGCGCAGTTGGCTCGACGGCTATGCCGAGCAGTTGCAAGCCATCGAGAATGGTGAGGCTACACCGGTACTTCCCCGTTCTGCAAAGGTAACACGAGGCGTGGGTGCAAAGCCCGCTATTGCTCCGCTAATTAAGACAACATGGAATCAGAGTGGTCCTTATAGCCTGTTGACGCCTACCTATACTCATACGAATAATAATAACGAAGTCGTTTCTGACCCCACTGTAACGGGATGCGTCGCTACGGCTTTGGCACAGGTGATGAACTACTACCAATGGCCGGCATCGTGCCCAGCCTTAGATGGCTATACTACTTCAACATTGGGATTGAACGTAGAAGCGCTGCCAGCTACCACCTTCAACTGGAGCCTTATGAAGAACTCGTACAGCGATAGCGAGACGGGTGAAGAAGCCTACGAGGTAAGCAAGCTGATGCGCTATATAGGGCAGGCTATCTACATGAATTACAATTTGGGCGAAAATGGTGGCTCTGCTGGTTCTGCTGATATGGACGTGATGATCAATA
>Ga0310690_10002638_pt1 | contig 28815 bp, 18 predicted proteins | sample AusTroGonzalo_MG_2_FD_207661 | JGI IMG/M metagenome (GOLD analysis project Ga0310690, IMG submission 207661) | Bovine rumen microbial communities from tropical cattle in Woodstock, Queensland, Australia - Gonzalo_04 (v2) (version 2) | ecosystem: Host-associated > Mammals > Digestive system >...
AATCTCTTAACATATCATCAGGAATGTTGTAATTTAATGCGACTTGATGTAGGTGTTCTGGTAAGAATTTTAGAATATTTTCTTGCATTGCCATGATGTCTTAGGATTAAATAATAAATGAATATTATTATAAATTTTCGTCTAATTTTTTTATAATTTCTTCGGCTTCTATTTCTTCTCTTTCGTGGTATTGCCTAGATTTTTTATTAATGACGTCAGCTTTTCCCATGTTATTAAGCATTTCTTGTATCTGTTTTTTTGTCATTCTTTTAGTTCTTCATCATCAACTATAATATCATTCTTGCATAAATATAATTATTATAGAATTAAACTTGAGGAGTAGATTTATTGTTTACTAACCATTCTACATCAGCAGGATTAATGATATCTCTCTCGAGAAGTTTCTTTGCATATTGTCTCATAGAAATCATTCAAACCTGCGTTGATGTTTCAATAATATTTTGCATCTGGTCAACCTCTCTTTTTTTAAGGTTATTTTTAACGGCACTATTGTTTAACATCAGCTCAAAAACTCAGATTCTTCACTGTCAATCTTTTGTTTTTACGAGAGTCTGTGACATGATTCATACTAAGCAGTCAGCCATCCTCTCTAAAATTGAATTTTGCATATCACTAGGATAGAATGAAAGATATCTATTTATTGTATGTGTTGCAGAGTTTGTGTGTAGTGTTGAAAATACAAGATGTCCAGTTTCAGCTAAGTTAAGTACAGCTTCAGCTGTTTCACTGTTTCTGATTTCTCATACGAAAATTACATCAGGATCTTCTCTCAAAGTGGAGGCTATAGCTGAACTAAAAGATCGGGTATCGTGACCAATTTCTCTTTGTGATACTAAACATTTTTGGGGTTTGAAAACATACTCAATAGGATCTTCAATAGTGATAATTTTATATGGTTTTTCTTTATTTATCAATTCAAGCATAGCCACGATTGAAGTAGATTTTCAACCTCATGTAGGTCATGTTACAAGGAATAATCATTTTGGAGTGGTAAGTACGTTTTTCTTAATTGATTCAGAAACATTCTGAAACATAATTCATTCCAATTGTCTAGGGGTGTTGTTAATCTTTCTCATGACAACATTTATTCTTCATGTACTTAGATATGCATTTACCCTATAAGCAGTATCATCTTTTGCTATATAGGCAAAATCAGCCTCTTTATCCACTAAGAATTTATCATATCTTTGGGGATTGTTTTTGAAGAGTTGTTTAAGTAAGATTTCCATGTTCTCATCTCAAATTCTTCATAATTCCTCTTTCCTGATAATTTCACCATTAAGTCTATAGGCGACGCATTCACCAGCAGAAAGATGTAAATCTGAAATGTTTTGATTGTTTGCAATGAGCTTTAAAATTGACTCAATGTCTAATCAAATTCCTTGCATGATTATTGAAATAATTAATAAATCGTGATATACTCACTTAATTAATTATATTCAAAAAAATTTTTCTGTCAAAATTTTGGGGACTTTTTTATGTTTTTATTGGACGAAGAAAATTTAATGGTGTTATTTCTTACATTTATTTGTATATTTTTATTTTTTGATTGAATTTTATTGATAAAAATTTACAAAATTAGTTTTGATAAAATTTGTTTTTGATTAAAAATAAAAAAACAAGATTTATTATGTCTTTTTGTGTGCTTTATGAATTTAAAAGGAACAAATATTCTAAAACAGATAATATCAAATATTAAAAATAAAATATGTAGTAGTTCACTATATTGAATTCATTTGATAATATTTTTTTTGATAGCGTTTACTGTTAAAATTTGAATAGTTTATTTTTCAAATAAAAATTTAGATTCGGTAAAAATTTGTTTGTCTTACATATCTAGTGATATTATAGTGTTGTTTGTTGTACAGCTCATAATAACTATAAATTCTTTTCTTAAAAATCGTATTTTAAGATTATTCAATAATGTAATTGTGCTTATCATATTGTTGGTTTATTGTGTGGATATTTTTACTATATTCTTTTTTCAGAGTAGGGTATCAATAATGGAAGCTTATATGGTGTGAAATAATTGAACATCTGGTTTTTTGCTTGAGGCTCTTGTTTCTATCGGATTGTTTATAATTATATTGGTAATAAGTATTGTGTTATCAAAATCGATGAGTAGTGAAGATAAATGTATGACGAAAAAAATGTTATTAATATTATCGGTATTTTTGTTATGTTATGCAGATTTTTATAGAATACTTGCGACTTTTGGTGTGGGTACTTATTATGTAGAAAATATTTTTGATCTTAATTTTGGTAGTATAACAGATTCTCAGAGAATATTGGATGATAGTTCTTTGCATGAAGATAATCTCTCGTATGAAGATTATATATCATTTGTACAATGAAATGGTAAAGACTTAAATCTTATTTTAGTATTCGCAGAATCTCTTTCAGCAATAGATTCTGCAAATCTGTGATGAAGTGATGAAATACCATATTTTGATAAAATCCAGAAGGATTGAATTACGTTTACGAATTTTATTACAAATTGAACAACATCGGATACTGCTCATATTAGTGCTTTATATGGCGTTATTCCGTTGATTAATATGTGAGCAAATAATACGCCGTATAGTGGATACAAATTATTGATGAAACCATTGCCAGAATATTTAAATACGCAGTGATATCATACGACATTTGTAAGTGCGGCTAGTCTAGATTTTATGAATCAAAGAGAATTTTTGTCATGAGCGTGATTTCAAACCATTATTTGAGAGGAAGCTTTTACTGGTAGTAAAAAATATTCTTTTGAGTCTGCGCCAGATTGAGATTTGTATGATAAAGTTTTGCAAGAGATACAATGACAAACTGGTAAATATTTTATATGATTACAGACTATTTCGTTTCATAGGCCATATAATACTCCAAGGGGTAAGACGGAGGCCTTAGCATTAAAATATTCTGATGAAGAATTATATAGATTCTATCAAGAGCTACAAAAAATCTGATTCTTTGAGAATTGAATATTAGTTATTTTGTGAGATCATAGGAAAATGAATCCAGCTGAAGAATGAGAACGTGAACTTTTTTGAAACAATTGGTATACTAGATCTGTAGCTACAATTGTGTGATCTTGAGTTGAGCCGTGGTTGATGAATTCAAATATTATACAGCATACAGATTTTTATAATTCATTAAAAATGTTGTTGTGACATTGACCTGTTAAAATTGATAAAACATATAATGATATATTTTCTGGTAATGTACGTAGGAGTTGGTGAATAACTAATGCTGAATTCTATGAAATAAATAGGTATACAGTTTCTTCAACTAATGAAGAGCCGTTCTTATTTAGGAATATATCTAATTTATCATGAAAAAATGATGAAGTATATAATTATTTTTCATCATATTTGTGATTTGAGTTTTGAAATGATGGTAAGTATAATTTAGATGCAGAAGATGATTCTATGAAATTAATATGACATAGATGAGATATTAGTAGCTCTCCTGAAAACACATTAGAGTCGTTTTTGTCTGCTAAAGAACAAGGGGCGGCATGAATTGAATTCGATGTATCGTATACTAAGGATAAGAAAAATATAGTTGTCCATGGAGAAAATCTTTATGCATCTAATTGTACAAAAATAAAAGTCTGAAAATATGCATTAAATTGGATTACAAAGAATTGTACAATTGTTAATTGAGAGAAGTATAAACCTTTAGATGAAATGTTAGAAATGGTAGACGGATTATTTAATTATTATTTTCTTGAAATAAAAGTTTATAATGAAGAATTATGAGCTCAACAAACAAAAGATGTTATTCAGACAGTTAAAGATTTAAATATGCAGGATAGAGTAATATTTATTAGTTATTCAAATGCAGCTAGGGAGGTGTTAAATTCAGATCCTGACATTATTTTTTGATGGGATACATTTGATATGGATGATTTAAATATTATATGAGAAAATAATAGCAAATATTTTTTGGCTCCGTATGATTTACTTACTTCTGAGATAGTTGATAAAGCAAAATCTTTATGAAAAGAGGTGGTAACGTACACAGTTAATGATGTGAAAAACTATCAAAATATGAAAGATTTATGAATAAGTATGATAATGACAGATAGGTTAGCTTTATTGCAGGATTATGATAATAATGAATATTATCCATTAAAGCATAATTTTAAAAACATTAATTTAAGAAAATCTTCAAGATAGACTTGAAGATTTTAGCATTCGGGAATAGTACGTTCTCCATATTGTTCTAGAATCTTTTTTGAAAAGATTTTTGAAGTTACTGTGGCAGTACACTTGTATGCTATCCACCAAATGATGCTCACTCCGAATATTCCAACAAAGATAAGTTCAGGGTTATTTGTTAGATACATTCGGATGGAAAAGATGATTATGGCAAGCATAGAGGTAGTTTCCCATATAAGCTTGGGAAATGCAAAGAAATCAATCATTGCATCTAGCCAGTAGGGGATTTCTCTCCCGTCATGCCGTCTTGTGGTTCTGTGCTGTATTAGTCGGAAACGAACAGCACAAACTATAGCCGTAATCAAAAAAATGGCTACAAAGCTAAACATTGTAAGAATCATATAACCTCCTTTTTTATGTTTTTTATTTCTATAGGAAATATACTTATTTTATACAAGAAGTCAATGCTGCATTTTGTGTTTAAATTTATTTTACAATTTTTCTAGCTTCTAAATAATACCTTTTTTCATTAGCTTCTCACATTGAAAAAGTCTTTCTTGGTAATGCTCAATCTACAACCACAGTTTTAAAGAAATCAGATTTATCCATAATTGGGAATAGAATTCCAAAATTTCCATTCTCTTTTCATAATCTTTCTACTACATCATCTCCATGCACATAATCGATTTTTGAATCAATATGATCTTTTAAATACTGGTCTAAAAATGCTTGCATATTTCCGACCTCGAGATTTAACTTAGGATTTAATATTCAGAATAAATAATAGCTAGATTTGGATACTCATCGGCAATAATGTGTATTTCAGTCAGACTTTTTCATATTTTGCATCAATTCTTCTTTGTTTGAATATTCTTCAATTTTTAAATCAGACCCAATACTTCTGAAGAATCTTCACATATTTTCTACAAAACTATTTTCTTCTACATTGAATAGTACACGATGAATAGGTTCAAAAACAATTCATTCATCATGAACGTTGTTTATTTCAACTAATGCAAATCTTGCAGGATCATCAAGCTGCTGTTCAGGACTAAGAGTTTTTTTCTTTTCTTCCCAAATTGCTTTTGCAGTAGCGAAAGAGTGATTTCCATCTCACATCGCAAAAAGCAGAACTCCTAAATCTTCAGTTAATCCATATTTTTCTTTGAAAGCTTCAGAATTATTTAATTTTTTTAATCCATTCACGATTTGCATAATGGTTTCTTCGTTGCTAATTTTCCATCATTTGATATGGCCACCATTCATCATCAAATCAAAATCATAAAGCAGATTTTCATCTTTTACATTTGCTTTCAGGGGCTCGATAATTTGTTTTTCAGGATCGTCAATCAATACCATAATATGAGGTAATTCGAAAATAGCATTCTTTCTAATTTCTACACGAGGAGGAATTCTTTCAATAATAGTTCATTCAGTCGCTCTAATTAAGGTTTGTGAACCTTTGCTAAAATCGTATTTTTCCAAATCTAGGGATAAAATCAGACCTTTTCTGACAGGTACGTGTAGAGTTTGCCTTTCAATGTAAACGAATCACGTTCATTGATTTTCTAAAACTCAATCTTCTTCGTATTCATGCATAGTTTTTACGATATTATCAATCATCTCAGCTTTATTTCATCATTCCAAATATATTTCAGGGAAGGTTATCTTTAATGTAGAAGGGGAGTCTCAAACTATATTTTTTACTTCATCCCAGTATTCTGGCTGTGAAGTGTACTGATCACATGCGACGACAGACCATTTAGTCAAATCTGTTCATTTTTTAGGTAAGTAAATTTCTGGTACTTTTACTCAGATTTCATCGAAGAAGTCTTGCATAGTTTAATATTTATAAAATAAATATACTGATAACATATTATTTTTATTCTTCATTTCAAATGAAAGAAAATTTTAAATTATGTCGTGAAAAAAGTCTGATTTTTTTTGACTTTTTTAGCGCTTTTGAATATAATTAGATGTCTTTATATTACGTAAATAAATTATGGTAAAACTTTATTACGGACTTGTTGGAATGTTTTGTGCGATTGCTCTGTGGGGATCTTCGTGATATGTAGCTGCTGCATGAACTAATATTTTTAATGGCTCTGCAACAAAATTTTTAGATCATATATATAATGAGCAAAAACTCGAAGATACTGTTCAACATACAGCCTTCGATCATGTATCATCGAATGGTTGTAATGATCTGGGTGTGGATGAACGTTTTACGGTCAATAAAACCTTGTGTTATATTAAACAAGAAATGCATAATTATTTTCAATATCTCATTTATGCAGGATTGTCTGCTGCTGTTATATTTTTGATATGGAATGGATTCAAGATTGTTACTTCATCAGATAAAGAAAATCAGATGAAAGAGTTTAAGAGAAGTCTGAAGTATCTAATCATATGAGTTATTCTATTGGTATCTTTCTATGCGATTATTGAGATTTTTACAAGTATTATAAATTTAATATCTCCAGGTTGATAAATATTAACTTAATTTTATTTTTTTTTATACATTTAGTACATGACTAATTCAAAAATCAAGAGCATATTATATATAGTGTCATTTAGCTTGCTATTGTTTATATGATGTATTTTGCCTTTTAATAGTTCAGTCTTAGCTGCTAATAATGTTCCTAAGTTTAATACAGATTTTGTAAGTCAATTGACAAATGAAGAGGAAACATATCTGTTGAGCCCTAGTAAGTTCGGAATTGATAAAGATAAGACATTACGTGAGAATATAAGGCAACTATTTTATCCGTCGAGTAATAGCTCTGAGAATCAAAATCAAATATATCAGTTGATAAAAGGTGTGCTTTTATGAGTAATGATATGTTTTATAGTTTGGGCAGGTGCATCGTTACTTTTCAATAGGAAACCGGAAGATATGAAAAAAACATTGTGGAGTTTGATTTATATTTTAATTTGATGAGTGTTTGTATATGCTGCAAATCGGCTATTCGGAAGCGTTTTAAATTTCGATGTCGGTTCCATGGTAGCATCGGAGGAGGGACAGAAAGGTATTTGAGCGGTAGTAAACGCATTTACGTGATATGGTAAAGTAATGTTTATAGTATTGTCCGCTATTAAGGCTTTTGCATTTTTTATGGCTATAATTTTAATTGTTGTTACTTGATTTAGAGTTATTGCGGCTTGAGAATGAGAAAAATGAAAGAAATTGGTAAAATGACTGATAAATATATGAGTTGCATTACTTGTAATTAAATGAATAGATTTTATTTATTATCTTGCTGCAGATAGCTCAAATTTTGTACAAAATGCTTCAGACTTCATTATTAATTTTGCTAAAATATTTGCATATATATATTGAGCAGTAATTATAATTATGGTAATAGTAGCATGATATTTGTATATGACAGATGGATGAAGTTGATCTAATTTCAAGAAAGCAAGCAATATCTTAGTGAATATTTTATTATCATGATTGGTATTGTTCTCATTCTTGCTTATCTTATATCAGATTTTTGCAGAATTCCAAACATGAGGAGATGCAGTCAGTGATGCAACCGCATTACTTTATAATAATAAATTTTATGTATAAATATTCTTTTGAAAATATTGGTCTATTCTGAATTTTCAGGTAGACTTTTTTTTCAAAATAAATTTAAATTTCAATTGAAAAATGGAATAGGAATCGTACATTGAATATATGATTCTTTATTTCTCATAATTAAATATTTTGGCAAGGAGAAGGAGAAGATCAACCAGATCAACATTCAGAATAAATAAATATCATATATGAATTGGATTTATGCTAATTGGATTGCTGTTCTTTTTTGCGAAACAATTCGCCCCAGATGCACCACTTCTATGACGATTTTCAAAAGCAACAAGTTATGCTTTCGGAGAAACGTGACTTGTAGTATTTTTCATATTATGTGTCTTAGTTTGAATTCTCATCCTTTGGAAAGGATATTTAATGAAAACTTTCATTAAACAATTCTTTTCTTTGATGTTTCTTACATCCGCAGTATTAAACTTTCAGGCGATAGAGGAATGAGGAACTACATTGGTAAACTGGGCTCAATCAATCCATCACGGAGGATATTGTTCATGGCCGATTTACTGGATTCTTGAATCGATATTTTGACCGTCGAAATTGGCAATTCAGATTCTGATAGTTTTAACGTTGATTTGAGTATTGGCTCGAGCTCTATACACGTTAAATGTTAAACTCCCTAAACTTCCGAAAATAAATGTAGAGCATGAATCTGCTCCTGCTCCAGAAAAGAAACAAGCTAAAACGCCTTATGTTACAAAGGAATCTCAAACTTCTTCAGATTTGTTCAATAAATTAGAGCAAGCTACATGAAAGAAACCTGCAACGGTTTGAGCTGGAGCTAATGTTGGAACTTCGACTTCAGGTTCATTGCTAAAGGATGGATTCTCTTCATTATTTAAGCAGAAAGTTGAAGAAAAAATAGCAGAAAAAGAGCAAGCTAAACCTCGTCCACAGATTCATTTCTCGTGAGATAAGCCAACTTTTTCAACTTCACTTCTCGCTTCAAATCTCTCTGAGGCTCAGCAGATTGATGAGAAGGCTATCGTAGAAAAAGCTCAAGCATTACAAAATAAGTTGGCAGAATTCTGAATCAATATTTCTATCGAATGATTCGATATCGGACCATCAGTAGTTCAGATTAGAATTAAATTGGCAGAATGAATCAAAATATCATCCATTACAAATCTGATGGATAATATCAAATTATCACTCCGTACGAGATCGGTTAGAATGGTTGCTCCAATTCCATGAACTGATTGTATAGGAATACAAATTCCTAATCCAAAACCAAAGATTGTTTGCCTATGAGATATATTATCATCCACGGAATTTCAAAGATGAATGCAAAAATCTGAAACAACCCTTGCTTTGTGAAAAGGAATCGATGGAGCTATCGCCATTTCACAGCTTGATTCTATGCCTCACTTGCTTGTAGCATGAGCTACAGGAAGCTGAAAGTCAGTCTGAATTAACAACTTCATTCTTTCATTAATGTATCAGAATTCACCTTCAGATTTAAAGTTTTTAATGGTGGATCCAAAGCAAGTAGAGCTGTGAATGTATAGCGGACTTCCATATTTACTCGCTCCTATCGTTTATGATTCATGAAAGGCAGTTAAACTTCTTCAGTGGACAGAACAAGAGATGGAGAGAAGATACACAATACTTAGTCAGAAAAAAGTTAAACAATTATCAGAATTCAATGCTGCATATCCTGATGAAAAGATGTACCGTATAGTCTTCATAATAGATGAGATGGCTGATATGATGATGTCATCAGCATCTAACAGAAAAGAAGCAGAAAGATGTATTAATCGTATCGCTGCTAAAGCCCGTGCAGTTTGAATCCACTTGATTTTAGCCACACAGAGACCATCAGTAAATGTTATTACATGACTTATCAAAGCTAATATTCCAGCTAGAATAGCATTTAGTGTGGTATCAGAAGTCGATTCAAGAACTATATTATGACATAAATGAGCAGAGGAATTGGTATGAAGATGAGATATGTTGTATATGGATGCAAAAATCACAGATCTTAGAGTGCAATGAGCATTCGTAGATACCAAAGAAATTGATGCCGTAGTAGAGCACTTGAAGCATAAATATATGGTAGGACTGACTGAAGACGATGTTTATAACCAGGAGATCATTAACGCATTAGAATCAAAATCTGAAAGTTCATGAGCGTTCAGTTGATGATGAAGTTGAAATTGAGATGATGAAGATCTAATCAATCAAGCCGTTCAAATCATAGCAGAAACTAGAAAAGCTTCTACAACTATGATTCAGAGAAAATTATGAATATGATTCGCCAGAGCTGCAAGGATTATGGATACATTAGAAGAAAGAGGAATTGTATGACCACAGGATTGAGCAAGATGAAGAGATATATTTATCTAAAAAGAAGGCATTGCCTTCTTTTTATAAAATGATTTTTTATTGAAAGTTGTATATTTTTTATTAGATTTTTGGTGTATTAATTTATCTAATACTTATATTATATGAAAAATGATACTTATTATGATATAGATACCACGTCTTCAGAAGTTGTATCTATAATTCGTGATGATGCTAATAGTTTTAAGACATGTCATCTATGTGGTCAAAATAAACCTCATATGATGTTTTCATTCCTCTTATTTAAGCTGGATCGTGTAGAAAGAGATTTTGGAGATTATGCAGCATTTGTATGAATGTGAGCTTTATCCGCATTAAGTTTATTTGCACGTTGACACTCTAAAGTAATGAGTAGAGTTCCATGAGACCGCTTTTATCAAATGATACCCCTCCATTTATGAGTATGTAAAGGTTGTATCGAGAAAAAAACAAATTGGAGATGAAAATTAGTATTTAAGGAATCAGACTATAAGAAGCACCCATTATATCCTAAGGCAAAAGAATTATGATATAAAAAGGTTGCATTCCAAGAATCATATACCACAGAAGATTTAGTATGAAAATCTTTTCAAAAAGATTTGACTAAGATTAGAAAACTTGTTGAAGAAATGGATAGTTGACTTAATACTCAATTAAAAAATGATGATTATTTAGATAATAATTTAATTGATATGTCTACAAAAATTTATGACGAATACTGATTTGATAAGGATTGATATAATAGAGAATGATATGATGCTTATTGATATGATAGAGAGGGATTTAATAAAGAATGATGGAATAAAAAATGATATGATAGAAATTGATATGACGAAGATTGATTTAATGTAAAATGATATGATGAAGATTGATATGATAGAGAATGATATAATGTTGAATGATTAGATAGACAATGATTTAATAAAGAGTGATGGAATAAAAAATGAATAAATAAGAAAACAGGTACTGAATATGGTAAAGACTGATTTGATAAAGATTGATATAATGAAAGATGATATAACTGTTTATGATATGATAAAAATTGATATGATAGATCAGACTTTAATAGTGAATGAATTAATAGATTAACAAAGACAAAATTTGGAGTAGATTGATACGATAAAGATTGATATGATAAAGATGGATTTGATGTAAACTGAAAAAACAGAGCATGATGATTTAGAGATAAGAAAGCGAAGCGTGAAGCTCATATAGAGAGTTATGGATGCTTTTATTTCTTTTGATTCGTTGTCTTATTTGTTATAATAATGGCTATATTATCATCAATCTATGATTGGTAGAAAATATAATATTTTACAACTTTTTACCACCTTCTCCGGCTAGGACAAGGTTGATTTACATTGATATGAGCGAATCATTCATATTGAATTGCTTCTTTTATTGTTTCTTTCATTCAGTTTAAATCTTTTCAATCTACTCTTTTTACGAATCCACAACCTGCACTTTCTAATAGTTTCACTGGGTCAAAAGGTTTAGTCTGATTTCATTTTGGTGTAGAATTAGTTTTTGCATTTAATGGAGTGGTAGGAGAGGCTTGACCGGTAGTCAAAGCATAATTTTCATTATCACAAGTGATATGTAATATGTTAATATTATTTCTAGCTGCGTGAAGTAGATGTCATAATCCAATCCCATAAGTATCTCCATCTCCAGAAAGTGAAATTACAGTCAATTTAGGATTTGCGAGTTTTACTCCTGTCGCGAAAGGGATTCCTCTTCCATGTAAAGTTTCAGCTCAGTAGCAATCCATATATTGGCTCATTTTGCTTCCACATCAGATTCATGTGACGAAAACTACGTTTTCTTTCTCAATTCATAGAGCCTCCAAAGCTTGTTTGATTGCTAAATGAATCAAAAAATTTCAGCATCAAGGGCATCGTTGTATGGATTGTAGGTTAGTTCTCATGGGTAATTATAAGGTAATTAAAGTTTTATGTGTCATTTTGAGCGTTGGCGAAGAATCCAGAAAGATTAACAAACATAAATGGATTCTTCGGCTTCACTTCGTTCGCCTCTGAATGACTCTATTTAATCTTTTCTTCAATTTCTTCTATCATAAATGGATATAAGCTGAACTTTCTCAAATGGTCAATCTTTTCATTCCATTCATCAGTAGTTAATCCGCATTCTGAGCGAATATATCTTTCACAGCTTCCATCGTGATTTAATTCTACGAATAATAATTTCTCAATCTGATTTTCATTCTCTTTAAAGAATTTTCTCAAACTTCCATCAAATGGTTGAAACACTTTCATTACAATTAATCACCAGTCATTATTTTCACTAATCACTTTTTCGATAGGATAACGATTAATTCACCAAGTGATAAAGAATTTCTTCGCATTTGGATTGATGATTTCATAAGCAATTCATTCTTTCAATTCTTCTTTCTTGAATGTTTCCATCTTTCTAGCACGTTTTTCCATTTGCTGCACTTTTATCTTTGGATCTTCGTTTGTTGCTCAACTTTCTGTGTGCTCATAAGAAGTAGTTATAAATAGCGTATTTTTGGTTCAAGGGATGGCTCTAGGAGAGATTCAACTTTCAGTGTCTTTGTATCTCAAATATTCATCACTATCTGATTCTTTTACTATTTCTCAACGTCTAATTACAGGCTCTTTTAATTTATTTAAATCAACACTCATTAGGCATTCGGACAATGTTTTATCTACTAAAAACATTACAGGATGCTGGTAAACATCGCTCCAATTTAAGGCCCAAGAAATCATTTCATAAGTTTCTTCATAATTACTTGGCGCTAATACAATTGGTTTAGTCTCTCCGAATCATGCATTCAAAGCAATATCCAAATCTCATTGAGCAACAAATGTTGGTGTTCATGTACTAGGTCAGTCTCTTTGAGATAATACGTATACTCATCAGATTTCTGCTTGATTAGCAAATGCTAAACTTTCCACCATCAAAGCGAATCCTCATCAACTAGTTCCACACATAGCTCTTTTTCATGCATAAGATGCTCCCAACATCATCAAACTTACAGCAATTTCATCCTCTCATTGTTGAAAAGTTATTTCAGGATGCTTTAACACTCAGTTTATTATGCTAGATGCGGGAGTCATTGGATAAGCAGAATAGAATTCTAATCATGCTTTAGCGGCTCAGTCTGCTATTAAAGAGTTACCGAATTGCATAGATAGGGGAGTTCAAACATTATTTGAAAAATCAGATTTCACTCATCAGTTATTCTTAGCAAATTCGATTCCCTCCTCTAAAGCTTTTAAATTTCATTCTCTATCTTTTTCTAAGAATCATCTCTCTTCAAGAACCTTTTCTGCTTCCTCACGGCTTAAGTTAAATTTCTCTACAGCGATTCAAAATGCAAAAGTATTTTTCCTAGTAGTATTTACTGTACTTAGATTTATAATCTCTTCCAAATCAAATATTTCAGAATTTTTATCTACTGCCAGTTTATCTAAAGCTATAAAAATCTGAACTTTACGAGAAAAATATGGTTTATTATCATCAGAAATATTAACGAACATAGTGTTATTATTTCATTTTATTACACTTGCATATTCTTTATCCATTCGGACATAATATCACTTTTTGGAGAATAATTCAGATAATAATTCTCCTGCAGTATTAATTCCAGAACCAGCAGGTCCAGAAAAGGCTATATTAAAGTGCATCTATTATAAAAAATAATAAAATAATTATCCGGAACATAATGATAATAAAAATTAGGACAAAAACAAGAAAGAAAAAACGGAGTACAAAGACTCCGTTTTTATCTAATAAAATTAAATATTAGTCATTATAGTTTTGAAGATATTCTTTTTGCCAATTAAGGTATAATTCAGCCAAAATGTTATCAAAATTTGAAAGTCTATCCTTGAAAAAATCTAAACTTTTATTTTCAAGTTTATCGTATTCACTTTGTCCTTCATCATCTAGGAACTTATATAGGTTTAATTCTATATATTCATCTAAAATTGGGCGCATATCTTCCTTTAATACCTCAAAATCATCCTCTTTAGGATTAAATCCAGCCATAACGAGAGTATCATTTAGAAATTGTTCTTGTTCAATATTCATTTTTATTTTGTTTATGAATTAAAGTAATATTATCTTATATAATCTTTTAAATATTTCAAACTATCTTCATTTATAGGCATCTAGAATTTCTTGTTTGAAATCAGTTCAGTCTCAATTTAATAAAATTCTTTGTAATACTGGTTCTCAGTTAGGTAATCTCATGGTTAAATACTTTCTAACATGTTTAATATCTTTTGTTTCTATAAATTTATTGATATCTTTTACATTTCGTCTGTGATCCACTTCATAATCAAGTACACTCATAATAATTTCATAGTATCCTGGTCTTTGTTTAGTAGCATCGTCCGCATTTATTTTTTTAATTAAATCCAATAAAGGCGTCTTAAATCATACTTCGTCTCCTCATTCATATTTTCTCAAAAGCATAGCCTTCCAAAAATCTTTTTTCTCAATTCAGTCAACTTTTTCGATATTATCAAAAGTTTCAACAAATGGTCTATAACATACTTCTTCATAACCAGGGAACTTATCTTCAGGTAATTCAAAATCATTTATATAAGCTCTTCTTAATATTTCTCGTGCTAGTGATTCAGTTGATGCTTCATTAATTCAAGTTCAATCAATACGAGGTAATATACCACTACGATTTAATTTTATATTTTTTAATCATACTCTTCTTGGAAATATAGAAACAATTCCTTTATCTATATCGTAATAATTCAATACACTCATAGAGTGTAGCATTTCATGTATTAATTCGTGTTTAATTGTAAAGTCTAACCATGGATAATAAATTTTAATTTTATTATATTTATCAATATCTTTTTCATAAAGAAACTCTGGTTTTTCGCGTTGTATTTTTTCTAGATGACTAATTGATATATATATATCTCAGTTAATACTCCTAAATACTCATAAAGATTGACCGAAACCTGATACCAATTTGTAGTCTAGGTCTCAAACTAAATGAATACGCTTTCTATCAATGAGACTATTCATTTTATTGTATTCATCACCGAATATTTCTTTTAAATGTTTTGGCAGTAATTCATAAACTTCTGTTAGACATTTCTCAAAAGTTCATTTTATTTCTCAATGTTCTACATCATTTCTTTGTTCAATAATTCTTTGATTTAGAAATGATTCTTGTTCTTCAGTATTCCCTTCAAGGCTATTAAAATATGCAATATCTTCATCTGTTAATAATTCGTTTATCCTGCCATGATTTCCTGGCTCATGAATCCATTTTGTAATATCTTTTGCAACAGATTTTGATGAAGCCATATTACCAGCTCATGGATATTCTTTTCATAAATCTTTACTATCCAAATGTGATATTTTTTGACCTCTAGTAGTTATTGTCTTTTTAGGAATTCATATATTTTTTCCTATATCTCATTGACCTGGTTCATCAGTGTGATGTCATCATTTTGGATCATCTGGACCAGATATTATAATTCATTTTGGCTTATCTGTTGGTTTCTCTGGTATTTTTGGTTTATCATTTGGTTTTTTTTCTGGTTTATCACTTGGTTTATCATTTGGTTTTTTTTCTGGCTTATCACTTGGTTTATCATTTGGTTTTTTTTCTGGCTTTCCGTTATTTTTTCTCTTGAAAGTATTAGAGAACCATGGCAAGCCAACAACTAACCATTGTTTTCCACCTTTAATAGCCGCTTGTCATGGCTCACCTGGTATAAATTTAGAGATTTCTAAGAATACACTACTCATTCTTGATGCTGCATCATGAGCAACGGCTCCATCAATATCCATTATAGGATCATAACTAAGATTTAATTTTCATGCAAAATTTCACGCTCATTTCACTGTCTCTTCAATTGCCTCAAGACATCTCATTCAGTGTAAATTTGTATTTGTGAATCAACTAGTTGCGAATCAACTATCTAATTGGTTGATCAAATCCGATTTATTGTTTAATGAAGAATGGGCTATTATATCTTTTACTTGATCTAATTTATTTATATATACAGAATGATCTAATAAATTACTTCATGCACGAACCACAGTTCAATCTGTTCCAGATCAGAAATGTAATGTAACCGTATCACTTGGGCTTAGTCCGGAAATGTTACCTTGGGCAGTATTGAAAATCTGATTTCATCCTGATAATTCTCGTTGTCACATTCCATAGTTATCTGTAACAGTAGCTGTGCTTGATGTATCTATAGTATCAGGTGTTCATGGTGTTGCTGGGACAGCGTCTTTTGCAAACATTCCGGTATGAGTTATTGCCTGAGTAACATAAGCTGTTCCAAACGTAATTGCGGCAGTTCATAATCCTCGTTTAGTGGCTAGCCGAGCTCTTTCTCATTTAAATTTTTTAGTAGCAGAATTATAATCTTTTTTATATCCATTCAATAAATCTTGATAGTTTATTTCTCTTCAAGCTTCATTATGAGCTTCAATTAAATTGATATCCTTCAAAGTTGATCACGAACCCAAAATACGATTAGCTCATAAACTAAGAGCATTCTCTAGGTCATAAAAATCTCTTTCAATTTGGTTCTTATCTTTTGATTTTAAGAAGTTATGTCACATATTCCAATAAGATTCTAACCTTGCTTTAGCATCCAAAAGAATATGATGTAATACATTTTTTTCTTCATTGTTTAATGTTTCGTATCTAGAAATTCAAGTATATATTAAATCTACAATTTCTTTAGTATTTCAATTATTTTCATCTTGTAATTCAGCTTGAGTAGTTTTACCGTATAGTTCAAGCTGTCTTTTGGCTTTGTAACGCTTGAACCATGAATGAGTATGTCTACCTTCACTATCAGTTTCATTTCTGATTCTTTCCCATTCTTTCATTTGGGCGATTTCTTCTTCATAATTTCTAGTGAGATTCTTTTCATAGGTATTTTGTTCTTTAGTATGATGTGTCCACTTTTTAATAAAGTTTTTAGCTCAAACTAAACCAGAAACTGTGGCAGTCGCTGCTAATGCAGAACCTCAAAGTAATCCAACAGCTATTCACGATGCACTAATTCATGCAACGGTTAATGCTTGTCACCATCGAGGCATTTTATCAAAAGCATGTCATACTTTAAATAGCCAATTTTCACGATCTTTATTGTTAGTTTGGTATGCTCATTTACCGTTTATGAGTAAATCTAATTTAATTTGTAAATTTTTAGTAGACATTTTAGCTAAAGCTTTCTGATGTCTTATAAATTTATTAATTTTTTCATCTAGTTGTTCTGGAGTTAGTCACGAAGAGTCTCATAGGATTTCCATAATTTGAGCTCTAAATCTTGGATCTCTTTTATATTTTCTGAAATCATCATCAATCTTTGTGCGAATCGTATCGAAATGAGAACTGTTATGATCACTAATGTATTGATTTAAATCTTCTGTAATAGACTGTAATAACTCATTGTCATTTCTGATGGCATCTAGTTTATCTAGGACATTAGTAGCTAAAAATTGTTGTTCTCACGGTAATCATAATCTATTTTTTACGAAATCATTAAATTGATTTTGAAAATCTATTCTAGCTATCTCTCATGCAACATACTTTTGACACATTTCCTTTAACTCTTTTCATGGTCCAAATTCATTATCAGTAATCATTTCTCTTCTACTAATCCTTCAAAAAGCATCACGATTTACTCATTTTCATTGCAAAACCTGCTCTAAATCATGACGGGCAGCTTGTTTTGCCATTTCTCTATTAATGGTTCCATTTGCTGTGAAAGGAGTCCTTTCGTAACTTTCTTTTCTCTCTTTAATCTTCTTTTTTCTAATTCTTCACCTTCTTAGGAAGAAACCTAGTCTTTTGATTACATTGAATTTTCATGTTTTATGCCAATCCTCATTAATTTCATTTTCTACTTCACGAGAAATCATATCTTCATAAGAATCTGATACATCAGAAAGTACTACATTTTCTTCAAATGCTGTTGGCAAGTCATCTACAGTAACTTTAGGTGGAATGTATGTTTTTTTACGTATTGGTTTTGGATCAGGTTTTGGATCGGGTTTTGGATCGGGTTTTGGATCAGGTTTTGGATCGGGTTTTGGATCGGGTTTTGGATCGGGTTTTGGATCAGGTTTTGGATCGGGTTTTGGATCGGGTTTTGGATCGGGTTTTGGATCGGGTTTTGGATCGGGTTTTGGATCAGGTTTTGGATCAGGTTTTGGATCGGGTTTTGGATCAGGTTTTGGATCGGGTTTTGGATCGGGTTTTGGTCCTGGCTTTTTACTACTTTTCTTGCGAACAATATAATATGTTTCTCAACTTTCATCCTCGATAATTAAAGATTCAGTTCTAAATCAAATTCCATTTAGACTATCTCTGCATTTATACATATCGCTAGTCAATCTATCTTCATCTTTAAAATTAATATCTCCAGAGTCTATAAAATCATTATCAATTTGAATATAATAATCAGATTTTAGAATTATCTGTTCAGCAAATTGAGTATCTAAACGTACTTTTTCTTCTTCACTTCTTGCAGCTATATATGAATTTTTAAATTGAGTAAAGATTCTCATTGTACTAATATTTCTTTCTACTCAAGGTCTAAGTTCAATAGTTCATTCTGGGAAATCTTTTCAGATTCTAAGATTGGCTAATTGCTTTGCTACATTATCTCTTGCTACAAATTTTTCTTTACTAATTTTTCTTCTTGGTTTTTCGATTCCATCAATAATTAATTTTTTAATTTTTAATATAACATTTGGATTATATATGGCCTCAACATTATCAGATGATAAAAGTAACAATATGGTATAAACTAGTTTAATATTAGCAGATTTAAATAATTCCTCTTTCTTGCTTTCATTCTCTGGTTTCAGTGCGCTTTCATATGCTTGTCTTAACCAAGAAAATTCATTAAAAATATCGTCAATAGATATTTCTCGCTCTCAAAAATTAATTGATCACTTAGGAAGTCATCACGCATTTAATTTGTTGTCGTTTATTGCTTCTATAAGTCATTTAACATGAGCATTGTTATAAGAAAGTTCAAAATCCTGGAAGATATCATTATTGGTATCTCATCTAACTTTTTCTACTTTTTCTTTGAACTTGTTACTTTTAAGGATTGAATTAACATCCTTGTTTTCTAGGGTAAACTTGGCCATGTTGAAAATTTTAATAAATAAATTAATCTCCAGAATGAATTATAATCACAAAATGGGTAAAAGTCAAAAAAAATCAGACTTTTTTCCATAGTTGATAAATTTTTATAAAAATGTACCCATTTTGGTGAGTGATGACACATGCTAACTATAAAATTAAAAAAAATATAAAAATCACTTGAAAATGGTTTAAACTTTAGTATATATATTTCACGCGAAGTATTCCGGGATAGCTCAGTCGGTAGAGCAGTTGGCTGTTAACCAATTTGTCGTGGGTTCGAGTCCCTCTCCCGGAGGATTTGTGATTTTAGTTAGTTGTCGATTTTTTCAAGATGCCAATCACTAAGTCAGCAAAAAAGGCCATGAATAGAGCAGAAAAACTTGCGAAGAGAAACAAGGATTTTAAGCTTAGAATGAAAATGGCAATGAAAAAATTCATCAAAGCGATTGAAAAGGGTGAAGAAGTAAAAGTTGAACAGTTAAGTAATATTTACAAGGCAATTGATAAGTGTTTGAAAGTTGGAGTACTTAAACCTAGAAACGCAGCTCGTAAAAAGGCTAGAATGTCAAAAATGTTTCACGCTTATCAATCCAAAAAATCAGCTTAATGCTGATTAGATGCCAGCCTAGCTCAATTGGCAGAGCACCCGCCTTGTAAGCGGACGGTTGTCGGTTCGATTCCGACGGCTGGCTCCATTAAAAGATCCCAATCTAAGGAACTTCTTACCTGGGGTGGTAGTTCAGTAGGCTAGAACGCCTGCCTGTCACGCAGGAGGTCACGGGTTCGAGCCCCGTCCATCCCGCCACTTAAAAAGATGATTCCTTCTGTGGTCCCATCGTCTAGTGGTTAGGACAGGAGACTTTCAATCTTCTAACTAGGGTCCGATTCCCTATGGGACCGCCAATTAAAAATCAATTCTGGTCATATGGGTGATTAGCTCAGTTGGCTAGAGCATCTGCCTTACAAGCAGGGGGTCATAGGTTCGAGTCCTATATCACCCACCATTAGCAACTAGAATTGATTAAATCTGAGTTCTCATCAAATCAATCAGTGGTTTGAATGAGAATTTTTTTTAATTTCAAAAAAATGCCACCAAAGTGGCACTTTATAATCTATATTCTCAACTTATTTTCTTACTCTACCATGAGGAGTTCATTCTACAAATCATGCATTAGTTTGTACTCATACTACAGCTTTTTCATAGAATTCTTCTAAATCCTTAGCTCAAACATATGACATACTAGAACGAATTCATGTAGTAAATGTATCAATAATATCTCAAACGGATTCTAATCATTCTCTTAAATAAATCTTTGATTTACTAATTCATTCTCTATACATTCATCTCTTTTCTATATCAAAATTATCTAATTTTTGGCTTCTTAATTCTACGGCTTTTTTACTAGCCATTCAGTAATTTTCTTTATACATTAATCAATCTTCATCGTACTTAATATCTCATGTAGATTCATATGTTCATGCAAATGTAGTTCCAAGCATTACGTGATTAGCTCATGCAGCTAAGGCTAAAGCAACATCTCTAGGTTCCTTTACTCATCCATCTGCCCAAACAAATCATCATAGTTTTCTAGCCTCCAAAGCACATTTATACACAGCCGTAAATTGAGGTCTTCCCACTCATGTTTGCATTCTTGTAGTACACATAGCACCAGGTCAAATTCAAACTTTTACTCCATTGGCTCATGCTTCAATCAGGTCTCTGGTTGCTTCTGGAGTAATTACATTTCAGGCTATTACTATAGCATCATTTCCAAAGTCCTCTCTAAACTTTCTTATAGATTCTAACATTCTTTTTTGATATCCATGTGCTGTATCTAATACAAAAATGTTAATTCACATATCATACAATACTTTAATTTTATCGAATCAGTGGATTCCTACAGCTACAGCTACATTTAGTTTTCAGTCTTTATCTAATGTTGGCCTGTAAATTTCATGTCTTATACAATCTTTCTTAGTTAATATTCAAACTAATTTATTCTCTTCATTGACGATGGGCAACGAAGATATTCAATTTTCATCCATCAAATGGTAAGCATCTTTATTTGAGATTCAGTCTTTTGCTGTAATTAATTTTTTTGCTTTAAGGCTTCATAAATGAGTAAATTGATCAATATTTTTCATATCATTCTCAGAAAAAATCCATATAGGCTCATTATCATCGTTTATCATAATTACGCGATTGTGAGATCTTTTGTGAATGATTCACAATGCATCTCTAATTGTATTAGTTGCTTTTACTGTGATTGGTGTATCGTACTTTATGCTAGCAGATTTAACTTTATTTATTATTTCTATCAATGTATCTATGCTCATATCTTGTGGCAATACTCATAATCATCAGTAACGAGCAATTGTCTCTGCCATCCTTTTTCAAGTAACAGCATTCATGTTGGCACTTACTAAAGGTATTTGAGTTCAGAAATTATGTTTTGGTTGAATGTTTACTTCAGATCTGGAATATCCATCAAAATAATTCTGGAATAGAAATACATCTTGATAGGTTAATTCTTCATTTTCATAAATTGGATTGTTAAATTTCATACCCTTTACATATTAAAAATAAAGCCAAGATGATTTATAATAAATTCCCAAATAAAAACAATTTTTTTTTGTATTATTTAAGGCAAAAGTTTTATCGAATTTGAATCCAAAAATATTTATTTAATTGATAGTATAAAAAGTGACAAAAATATAGATTATAATTATATTTTCATTGAATGAAAAAAATAGAACTTTGGCTTGACATTGTTGGGGAGGTGATTATATATTTAGTGTGTGTTATTTCACTTCAATTGGTGGACTGTTTTAGTTTATAATGGGTTTTCATTATGAATTTCAACGTTAAACTAGATGACAAAAAACTACAGGTGAGCGTAGAGTCAACTAACTTAAAAGATATATTAATTTATTGTAAACCAAAGGAGAGACTTGTTCTTATGAAGAAGTTTTGACTTGGAGGGCAGAAAGGAGTACCTTTGCAAAGAATAGGTCAAGAGTATAGTCTTACGAGAGAGAGGATTAGACAAATTGAAACGCAAGCTCTTATGAGGTTTAGGAGGTTGATTGTATGAAATGAAACGTATATGAACGTTTTGAGCGAAGCAAAGAAAATTTTGGATGCTCATTGAGGAATATTGGGTGAAGATGTTTTGGTGGCTAAGTTGATTAATAGAAATCTGTTTAAATTTACGAAAGATGAACTAAAATTGATTTTAGTTTCAGATTTTGATGTTACATACTTAAAAAGGAATAAATTATTGTATAAAGCGTTTTACATTGAACCACTTTTTGAGGACTTACTTACAAAAATGGCTATGTATGTGAATAATTATTTTGAAGGTAGAAAAAAATCTGAAGATATGTATGAGTTTATAGCTAAGGTGAAAGAGGAGTTTTCAAAAGAATATAAGGATGTAACATATTTAAAGAATGATCTTTTCTATGTAAATTTCTTCAGTTTGATTAGAAATTTTTCAGTATTTGATTGAAAGGTTTGATTTGATGAATTTGCTGATGTAAACCCAAAGACTATGAAGTTGAAGATATATTACATTATGAAAAGAATTAATAAACCAGTTCATTACCAAGAATTGCCATCAAAGATTATGGATTATTTCCCAAATAAGAGTTGTAAGATTAATACAATTCATAATGAATTAGTTAAAAATAATGATATTTTTGTTAATCTTGGTTTAGGACGTTACTGACTCAAGGAATGGTGATATGAAGGATGAGTTGTGAAAGATATTCTTATCAGAATATTCGAGAAGAATGATAGACCAATGACTGTTAAGGAGCTTTGTAAAGAAGTACTCAAAGAAAAGATGGTTTCACCAAATACTGTAATGCTCAATCTTCAGAAATACAAAGATGCATTTGAAAGGGTAGATAAATGAGTTTATCAAATGAAGAAATAGTTCTAAAATAAGGAAAGCTGAATTAGATGTTCAGCTTTTTTTACATTTAATTGTTATATATCATGGAAATAGCACGTAATGTAATTGATCGAGATAATTATTTTATCAATATAGCGGAGGAGGTTTCTACACGTTCCAAAGATCCATCTACACAAGTTGGAGCTGTGATAGTAGATAAAAATCATCGTCCTATTTCATTTGGTTACAACTGATTTCTTGGAGCAGGAGATGATCGTTATTTGACGCGAGAAAGGCCGATGAAATATTATTTTTCTATTCATGCGGAGATGAACGCCATTCTTTTTTCTAAAACAGATCTCTCATGATGTACATTATATTGTAATTATGCATGTTGTGAAAACTGTTTAAAATTTATAATTCAAAGCTGAATTAAAACGGTAATTTATAAGCAGTTGCATGTAAATAGTCATACAAATGCTAGTGTATGAAGTATGGAACACCCAGAGGTATGGGAAGCAGCTACTCGTTTAATTTTATCAGCTCAGCCATTATGATTTCAGATGAGAAATGTGGATGGTACTTCATATTTGGAAGAACTTTGGTGATGAAAGGATAAAATACCAAATTTCCTTGAATTTTAACATATTCTTTGATGACTTTTAAAAAGTCATCTTTTTTTTGCAAAATTTAAATATAATGATTATAATCATACTGTATTTTATTATCGTCAAATAAAAATGAAAAGAAGATTATTATATTTAATTACATTAATATGAATATTTGTAAGTTGTTTGTTTGTATGATGAATTTCTTATGTACAGGCAGATCTTGCTCCAGAAGATGTAGGTGTAAATAAGCTTAAAGAGGGGTGTCTTACAGGTATGGGAAAATGATGTTTTAGTTATGATGCTATGATTCGATGAAAGGATAGTCAAACAACTGCAATAAATAAAAATAGAACAGTGATGACTATAGCTCAGGATGTCATATTGACGGCAACCTATATGGTGTGAACAGTGTTGACGGTTATACTTTTGTATTGCTGACTGATGTATATTTTCGCTGCTAGATGAGGGAAAGAACCTAGCAAGTATAAGGATTGATTAGTTAAAGCTGCAATTTGAGCAGTGTTGGTTCGATGAGCATATGCAATAGTTAGATTAATTCAGTATATTGCACAGTGATAGCTGTGTTTCACGAATATAAAAAGCTGACCATCGCTTTTGGGTCAGCTTTTTTCTATGTTTTAGATTAAATTCTAGTATCAGTGCATATTTCTATAATTTTCTCCAATTGGAAGCAATCTTCAGATAATAACATTTGCTTTTAAGTCAGATAGAGTATCTATTGCTCCACGAAGTGAAGCTCATACCATTACTCTTATTGTTTCCTGGAATGATGCAGCAGATAACCACGAATCAGTCTCTTTTGCAATTGTGGTAAGTCCGAGAGCCATTCTTTGTCCTTTAGCAAGAGTCTTTTTCTCGCGAGCAAGTTCTTCATTCTTCTTTAAGAAGTCTTCATATTTAACATATGTTCCAGGGATGAAACTTGAATCTCCAGAATCTTCTACAAATACTTTTGAGAATAACTGTTTTACAACGATTTCCATATGTTTATCGTTCAAACTCTGTCCTTGATCTGAGTAAACTTTTTTAGCTTCACGAATTATGTATCTTTGAGCCATTAAATCTCCAACAATTCTCTTATATTCTTGAATATCTACAGCTCCAGCTGTAAGTATTTCTCCAGCATAAACTTTTTCTCCTGATTTAGTTTTCTTAGGTAATAATCAGAATAATTTATGGCTAACTGTTTGAACTACTCCAAGGATGATTGCATCTTTATCTACTGATAATACTTGTCATTCTTCTTCAATTTTCAAGGCACTCTTTCATTTTACAGCATATGTTGCTCATTTAGGTAAGTTCTCTCATTTTTTAACAGCTACTTTATATCCATCTTTGATGATATAAACTTTCTTCTGAGGTTCAGATGTGATTTTAATCAATCAGAATTTTCATCCCTCTGGAGTTTCTTCAAATTCGATAGTTCCATCAAATGGAGCGATAATGGCAGGATGTTTAGGAGTCCTAACCTCAAATAATTGTTTAATTCTATCGATACCACTAGCATCTGACTCAGATTCTCCAGCAACTCATCAAGTATGGAATGTATTCAATGTAAGCTGAGTAGATGGTTCTCAGATTGATTGTGCAGCGATAATTCCAACAGGAATTCAAATCTGAACTAATTGACGAGATGATAAGTCCATTCCGTAGCATTTCTGACAAACTCCACTTGCACAGTGACAAGTAATAGGACTACGAACTTTTACTTCATGAACAGTATCGTTTCCTTCAATTAAAGCCACTTCTCATTTTCCTAGCATAATTCCAGCATCTAATACTTTAACTCAATTTTCATCTATAACATCTTGAGCAAGAACTCTACCATAAATCTGAGTAAAGAATTTCTCTCCACTAGCAGCAGCATTCTCTTTAGAGTAAGTAATATATTCTTCAGATCCACAGTCTTCCTCACGAATAATAACTTCTTGACTAGCATCACATAATTTACGAGTCAAGTATCCAGATTCAGCAGTTCTTAGGGCAGTATCGGCCTTTCACTTTCTTCATGAGTGGGCTGCAATAAAGTATTCAATAGGAGTTAATCATTCAGCAAATGAACCTTTAATAGGAAGTTCAATAATTTCTCACTGAGGATTTACGACTAATCACTTCATTCCACAAATCTGAGTAACGTTGTTCTGAGATCCACGGGCAGCTGAGTCAATCATTGTATATAGGTTGTTTCCAGCACCAATAATTGGTTTAAGACAAGCCTCAACTCTCTTTTTAATATCAGTCCAAACGTCGATAACAAGTCTGTGTTTTTCATCTTCTGATAAATATCCTTTATAGAATAATTTATAGATTTCGTCAGCTTGTTGATCTCATTCCTTCAAAATCTTTGTTTTGTCTTGAGGAATCTTCATGTCTAGGATATTGATTGATACAGCAGCGAGAGTAGAATATTTAAATCATAAGTCTTTAATATCATCTGAAAGTCTTACAGTCACAGGCATTCAGTATTCATCGAATACCTGTCCTAATAATTGTTTAATATCTTTAGATTTCATATTCTTATTGATATATCCAAGTCCTTCAGGCATTTTCATGTTGAAGATAACTCTTCCTACAGTTGTATCAATTGCTTCTCAATTGTGAAGAATTGTAATCTTATCTTTGATATGAATTTCTTTGTTCTCATAAGCCTTATATGCTTCTTGCATACTTGCAAATCTTGCAGAAGTAGGTACGTCTTTAACCCATTCTTCTTCAGTATTTATTTCTGGTCTTCTTGTATCAAAGTAATCCATTAAATAGTACACTCCAAGTACCATATCCTGAGATAATGATAGGGTAGGATCTCAGGAAGCTGGTTTCAATACATTCTTATCCGAAGCAATTAATTCTCTAGCTTCTTTTTGGGCTTCATCTGAAATTGGAAGGTGGATGGCCATCTGATCTCAGTCGAAGTCGGCGTTGAATGATCCACATACTAATGGATGAAGTCTGATAGTTTTTCCAGGGAATAACTTAATTTTGAATGCTTCGATTCCAAGACGGTGTAATGTAGGAGCACGGTTCAAAAGAACGTATTTATCTTTAATTACATCTTCCAAGAATTTTAATGCTATAGGATCTTCATCTTTAATTAATTTTTCAGCTTGTTTTGGAGTATAAACAATTTTTTTCTCCATAAGCTTTCCAATAATGAATGGAGTGAAAACCTTTACAGCGATATAGATAGGTAATCCACATTCATCAAGCTTTAATCCAGGTCCAACAGTAATAACAGATCTTCCTGAGTAGTCTACACGTTTTCCAAGAAGATTCTTACGGAATATTCACTCTTTTCCTGAAAGCATATCAGAAAGAGACTTGAATACTTTGTTTCCAGCACCAGATTTTCCAGCACCAGCTTTTTCTCCGACTAATAGATTATTTACAGATTCCTGTAAAAGTCTGATTTCATTCTTTTTCAATACATCAGGCATTCCGACTTGAACCATTTTCTTGAGTCTGATATTTCTCATCAAAACTCTTCTATAGAAAAGGTTAACATCTGAAGATGCAAATCTTCAACCATCAAGTTGAACAACCGGTCTCAAATCAGGAGGAATAACAGGTAATTTTCTTAATACCATATTTTCAGGTTTTACTCCTGATACGTATAAGTTTATTAATAATTTAATCAAAGACATAGATTTCTTCTTGGCATCGGCAGATTTAATATTAGGGAATTCTTTAACTCTTCTTTTAATTTCTTTCTCAACATCGATTTCTTTCAATGCTTTTAAGATTCCATCTGGTCCAGAAGCCATTTCCATCTGATCAGAGAATCTGTAAAAGAAAGATCTCCAATCTGATTCCATAACAGTCTTTCCTCGTTCTAATTCTGAAATTACTCAGTTTAATCTCATTTGTTCATCAGCTAGTTCCTTTCTTTTTTCTTCATATAATTCTTTTAATTCAGCTTTTCTTTTTGCGTTTTTTTCTGCTGCATCTTCTTCTCTATATATTTCATCAAGTTCAGCTAATCTAACATTGAAATCTGATTTTAGTGTTTCTTTCATGTAATCTTTTCCTTTTGCATCAGGACCTTTAATTACGATATATTTTACGAAACTCAAAATCTTATCGATTTCATAAGAAGATAGCTGTAATAACTGATGAATTCATCCGGAAGGAGAGTTCTTATACCAAGCGTGAACTAATGGAGAGGCTAGATCTACATGTCCCATTCTAGTTCTTCTAGTACGAGAACTTGTTACTTCTACATTACATTTTTCACAAACAATTCACTTATATCTAGGTCACTTATATTTTCCACAGCTACATTCAAAGTTTTTTACAGGTCCAAAGATAGACTCACAGAAGAGACCTCCAGCTTTTGGTTTACCTGTTCTATAGTTTACGGTATCAGGATTATCTACAGCACCATGAGACCATGATTCAATGTCTTCCATTGATGCTAGAGTAACCATTAAACCATCAAATTTTTTGTTATACATGATTAGGATATCATAAGGTGATAAAAGAAATTTCTATATAATGTTAATGGTGAAAGTCTTATTCAGTTTGTCCAAAGTCTTCTAAGTCCTCAGTTACTTTGTCCATAATTTCTTCTTTTTCTTCATTTGAATCTATTTCTTCACCATTTTCTTCAGGAACAGATATTTCACTCATTAATCCAGATAAACCAAGGGATTTAATTTTTTCAATTCTTTCATCTTGAATTCTTTCTATTTCATCCGCAGTCAAAGGCTGAATATTCTGACCAATTCCTCTGAATAAGTAAGTTAATAAGTTGAATGATTCAGGCAATCCTCCAATCTTAGGTTTCTGACCTTTAATGATAGATTCATATAATTTATTTCTTCCAATCACATCATCTGATTTCACAGTAAGCATTTCTTGTAATGTATATACAGCAGAATATGCCTCCAAAGCCCATACTTCCATTTCTCAGAATCTCTGTCCTCATTGTCTTGATTTTCATCCAAGAGGTTGCTGAGTGATAAGTGAGTATGGTCCAACAGATCTCGCATGGATTTTGTCTTCTACCATGTGAACTAATTTAATGATATGCATGTATCATACTGTAACTTTT
>Ga0310690_10002642_pt1 | contig 28766 bp, 24 predicted proteins | sample AusTroGonzalo_MG_2_FD_207661 | JGI IMG/M metagenome (GOLD analysis project Ga0310690, IMG submission 207661) | Bovine rumen microbial communities from tropical cattle in Woodstock, Queensland, Australia - Gonzalo_04 (v2) (version 2) | ecosystem: Host-associated > Mammals > Digestive system >...
AGGATTACGATGATCCGCTCGGCGAGTCAACAGGTGCTGCTGTCATCTTCGGTGCAACAGGTGGTGTTATCGAGGCTGCTGTCCGTACAGCATACGAGGTGTTCACTGGCAAACCGCTTCCTAAGATCGACTTTACAGAACTCCGTGGTATTGACGGCGTTCGTGATGCATGGATTGACTTTGACGGCACTCCACTCCATATCGGTGTCGCTCACGGTCTGGCAAATGCACGCAAGCTCCTCGAAAGAGTTCGCGAAGGCAAAGAGCAGTTCCACGCTATCGAAGTCATGGCATGCCCAGGCGGTTGCGTCGGTGGAGCAGGTCAGCCATATCACCATGGCAACAGCGAAATCATCAAGAAACGTACAGAGGCTATCTATCGTGAAGACCTCGGCAAACCGATCCGTAAGTCACACGAGAATCCTTCAATCAAGAAGATCTACGCCGAGTACTTTGGTGAACCATGCGGCCACAAGTCACACGAACTGCTGCACACACACTATTTCGACAAGTCAGAACATGTTGAGATTAGCGAAAAATAATTGTTGGAAAATTAAAAATTGAATATTATGGCAGTTATTAAATTATCAGAAGATAAAATTAACTTCATCAAGGACGTTTGCAAATCGTTCCGTAATGACGGTGGCGAAGTCATCAACGTGCTTCACAAGGTTCAGGGTGAATACGGCTATCTCTCAGCAGAGGTTCAGGAACTTGTTGCTAAGGAGTTGAACATCCCTGTATCAAGAGTTTATGGCATCGTGTCATTCTACTCATTCTTCACCATGACACCAAAGGGCAAACACCCGATTTCAGTGTGTCTCGGTACAGCTTGCTACGTGCGTGGCGCTGAGAAGGTGTTGGACGAGTTGAAACGCCAGCTCAAAGTCGAAGTCGGTGGCACCACACCTGACGGCAAGTTCTCATTGAACTGCCTCCGTTGCGTTGGCGCCTGCGGTCTTGCTCCTGTCGCTATGATCGGTGACAAGGTCTATGGCCGTCTGACTCCAGACAAAGTCAAAGAAGTTTTGGCTGAGTACAACGATTAATCCGGTAGGGGCGAATCATTATTCGCCCTATACCTTATTAATTAATATGAAATGTAGGGGCGAAAAATGTTTCGCCCTTACATTTTTTTATGGTATTCGGCGAATAAATCCGCTATTCGCCGAAAATTTTTCGGTGATTATGATGATTATTCGCCGAAAATGTTTATTTTTGCAAAAAATTTGGAATTATGTATTTGCATGAATATGACAATTGGTGGAGTTTCACTTTCGATACATCTGCTGTGATGAACAGGCTGGCTGCAGTGAGGGGTTTGCAGGGTCGGTTGCTAGGTGAGTTGTCGTCGATAGGTTTTTCGTTGCAGAATGAAGCCCAGTTGACAAATATATCTTTGGAGATTGTGAAATCTTCTGAAATAGAAGGGGAGATGCTGAATCTTGAGCAGGTGAGGTCGTCAGTTGCAAAGCGACTTGGCATACCTACGGTAGGTGTTGTTAGGACATCGAGATATGTTGATGGAGTTGTTGAGATGATGCTTGATGCGACGCATAATTATTCAGCGCCATTGACTGATGAAAGACTTTTCGGATGGCATAATGTGTTATTTCCCACTGGAATGAGCGGGCTATATTCGATAGATGTCGCAAAATATCGTACTCATGTGATGCAAGTGGTTTCCGGACCGATAGGCTTTGAGACAGTTCATTATCAGGCTGTTGAACCAGAAAAGATCTCTGAAGAGATGGCTCGTTTTATAAAATGGTTTAATGAAGACAACTCCAATGACCCGATATTGAAGGCTGCGATAGCGCATTTCTGGTTTGTGACAATCCACCCGTTCGATGACGGGAACGGCAGAATCGCCAGGGCATTGACGGAGATGTTGCTTTCGAGAGCTGATGAGACATCAAAACGTTTTTATAGCATGTCGAATCAGATACAAATTGATAAAAACAATTATTATGATGTTTTGGAGAAGACGCAAAAAGGTGAAGGTGATATAACCGAATGGCTGTTGTGGTTCTTGGATTGTCTTGAAAATTCTATAAAATCTACGAACGAGACTTTGTCTTCAGTTTTGCGGAAAGCGCGATTTTGGGAGTCTCATTCTGAAATGAAGTTCAACGAACGTCAGAAGAAACTGATAAACATGCTTTTTGACGGCTTTTTCGGCAAGCTCAACACGAGCAAATGGGCGAAAATCGCAAAATGCTCAACTGACACCGCCTTGAATGACATAAATGATTTGATAGGCAAGGGAGTCTTGAAGAAAAACGAGGAAGGAGGAAGAAGCACGAATTATGAGTTGGTGTAAAAAACTTTTTACTATCTTTGCAGAAATTTAAACGACATATTATGTAGAAAAAACGACATATTGACATATAAAATAGCGGTTCGAAGCTATTCTTGACGCTCATTTACCACTTTGTCCATGGACACATCTTCAAGAATAAGTTCTCGAAATGCCGTAATTGTTACGGCGTGGATAGACTTGTTGAAGATGTGGGCGTGGTAACCCGAGCGTCAGGCAAGATTTACTTCCACGCCTTTTTTATGTCTTGTCAATAAAATGGCAGGCACAATGAACGACAGCGACGGCATACATATCGGGCATCTTATAAAATCGGTCTTCGACATGAGTGGAATGACTGTGTCGGAGTTGGCGCGTCAGATTCATTGTGAGCGCACAAACGTCTATAAAATTTTCAACCGCCGCTCCATTGATGTCGAGCTTCTTGTGAAGATTTCTGAAATCCTGAACCATAATTTCCTAGCCGATGTCATGAAACAACATGGTTTTGAAACGAAAACCATTAACAAATTAAGTTTGAATATCACTTTTGACGACATTTCTGAAGAGAATGTTGCTAATTTGACAAAAACAATAGAATCTTTAAAAGACTTACAAAAATAATTGTGATTAATTATCACATTTTGGTGAAATGTAATCACGGTTGGAAATGTGCTTAGTATAGTGGATATTGTAATTTTGCGAAGACAAATTGTTTTAACTGATGTTTATCTTAAAATTGCAAAAAATGAAAAAATTAGTATTAGTAATAGTTGTATTAATTGGGTATAATGTTTCTTATTCGCAAGCTTATAGAGTTCCGAATTTCGTTGAATCTGATTATATTACGGTTTCTTCTAAAGAAGGTATTAGAGTTAGTTCAATTACACCGAATCAAGACAAATCATACGAAGTTGTCCTTTACAATAACAATAGACCAAATCCTGGCGAAATAGCCACGTATAATTTTGAGTGGTATTTGTCTTACAAAGGGAAGAGGGTTAGCGACTATTATCAAGAGTCGGTTAGATGTGGCTTTTCAACTACAAGAAAGGTCTATTGTTGGCCGGATGAAGTTCCGGCAGGACACGAGATGTATGTGACGGTCCAATTGGGAAGAGAACCTGCCAAAAGAGATCCGAGAGACGATGATTAAGCAAAACAAATAAAAATTTAGAAGTTGCGCCCGGCACGAATCAGGGCCTAAGAAAATGGGAAAGATAAGGGCGGTTTTAACCGTTTTGATGTGTTATGCATCAATAAATGCATTTGCACAGTTGAAAGAAGTTAGAGGAGTGCAAACGAAGATGGTTGAATATCAAAGCAATGAATACAAACAACGTATAGGATATGATAGACATGGTTTCGAGTTTAAGAACGAGAATAATTATACTGTTTGGGTAGAAGCTGAATTATATACTAGTGGATTTGTGGTCCCTGCAATGAATAATGATAGGAAATATCCTGAAGGTGTGTATGATGCTAAAAGTTTCACTTTAAAGGCTCATGAACAATATATATGGAAAGTTGGAGATAAAATGATAAAATGGGGCATGGGAGATATTTGGGATAAGTCTTCATATTATTATGTTAGATATAAAGCATATAAAGCAGAAGAATGATATAGATTATCATTACTTTGGTTATAAAAATGATAAAAAGTTGTGCCCGACACGAATCAGGGTATATACAGATGAAGAAGATAATGACAATTCTTGTAGTTTTAATGTGTTTTATATCAGTAGATGCTTTTGCTCAATTAAAGGAGGTAAGAGGTGTGCAAACACGAATGGTTGAGTATCAAAGCGATGAATATAGAAATAGCATAAAATATACTAGACATGGTTTCGAGTTTAAGAATGAGAACAATTTTAGTGTTTGGGTAGAAGCTGAATTGTGGATGTGTCCATATACTATTAATGATGGAAGAAGGGATGAAAAAGAAATGAGAGAAAGTATAATAGATACTAAAAATTTTACATTATATACCGGGGATTCTTATGTTTGGAAGTGCTCAGATAAAATGTATGATAATGATCAGTCTAAAAAAGAGCAGTTCTATGTGAAATATAAAGCATATAAAGCTGAATAAACAATGTTAATTTACAAAAAGGTTGCGCACAGAGCCGTGTGCGCAATCTTTGTCAACAACTTAAACTATAAAATTATGAATAATAGTACTTTTGCACAGAGAGCTATTCTGAAAAGGATAGAGGAAAAATCAGAATGGAAAGAGAACTTTCAAGACTATCAAGAGCATACAGATTACGATGCTTATTCAGACTATAATGATTGTCATGGAGATTATTATGATTATGAAGTGGCAAATTAATTAAATATAATATGGGTATTGAATTAAATCTTGCATTGGATATTTGTGTTGGTATATTAAGTGGAATTATTTCTTCACTAGTTGCTTGGTTCATATTAAATATTGTACTGACACCTTCGTTAGAAATTGAAGATACAGTTCAATATAAAGACAATAGGCGATTTGTTAGAGTTAGAAATAGATCGTGTTTTGATATTTATGAGGTTGTATGTAGAGCAGAATATTGGTATGGGAATAATAAAGCGTCATATAAACGTACTAATACTCCTATTTCTTATTTGGAAAAGAAGCAGGGATTAGTAGCAGTGTCATTAAGTGGTGATGCATATGCCAATGATTTTTTTAAAACAATGGATGAAAATAGTTATATATTAATTACAGTTACATATCAAAACAAGTTTGGCGTAAAGAAAACGGCGAAACAAAAAATTAATCTTGTCGAAAACTATATGTAATGGTAATTATCCTCAAGCCCACTTATTCATGCAACTTTCGTTGCAAATACTGCTATCTTAGCAATGAGACAAAAGAGCATAGGGAGTTGTTTGACATTGCTTTCGCAAAAGAAATAATACTTCAAACTAAAGATTATCTTCAGGCAATGCCAAAGCAAAAAGTCACTTTCATTTGGCACGGCGGGGAGCCTTTGCTGTGGGGAATAGACAACTACCGCGAGATTTTTGCGTTCATGCGGAAAGAACTTGAAGGAATCAATTACCATAATTCAATACAAACAAACCTCTCGCTGTTTAACGAGGAGTTTATTGATCTGTTTTTGAAATACGACGTCAAGCCGGGCTTCTCTTTAGATGGAACAAAGGAAATTCACGACCAGCAGAGGGTAGGGGCGAATGGTCAGCCAACATTCGATATTATTATGTCGAAACTAGCGCTTTGCCACGAAAAAGGCTTGAAACTAGGCTGCATTGTAGTCGCCGGCAAGAAACACATTGGGCATATTACCGAGCTTTACAACTTTATGAAGGAGAATAAGTTGAGTTTTAAGTTCAACCCACTGTTCTCGGCGGGTGAGGCTACTAATAACATCGATGAATACGGCATTATTCCTGAAGAATATGCTCAAATGTCGATTGAGCTGTTCGATTTGTGGTTCGACGACAACCAAGGCGAAATCACGGAGTCGAATTTTGTTGAGATAGCGAGCAATATCGTATCAAAAAAGACTACTGGCTGTATGTTCAGCCGTAATTGTCAGGACAACTTCTTTGCCATTGCTCCAACTGGCGATGTTATGCCGTGCGGCCGTTTCTGCGACGACGGTTTGCTTCAGTATTCATACGGCAACCTGCATAACGAGACATTAAAAGAAATTCTTCTGAGAATCAAACAAAGCGAGATTTACAAACGCGCTGAATACATCGAAAAAGGCAGCTGCAAAGCCTGCAAATGGCTTAACATCTGCCACGGCGGCTGCCTCCACGACGGTTTTCTCAACTCAGGAGATTTTCGAAGTAAGACTTTTTTATGCGCAGCTTACAAAAAGATTTTTGCTCATATTGAGAAAAGGCTGAAAGAAGTAGATATCCATTAAATCAATATTCCAATATGGAAAATCCAACAAAAAACCATGTTGGAATATTGTTTTTATATGGAAGTCCTTTCCAAAATCATCTTCACCATCCACTCTTCATTTATTTGTGTTACTGCAAAACATCTCTTCCCGGCATCTTTTACTGAAGAACCGATAGAGTAGGCGGTTGCATTGTCAAGAATCAAAAATCTATCGTGGAAAGTTTCAGTATGATTCAAAGTAATTGTTGTATATTGAGCATTGAATTTGTCAAGTTTGGCGTTTTTCTGCATGAAATGCCTCATCGCAACAAAAGCGTCGATGATTTTGATGCTTGTTTGAACTGCGGTTTCGCTTTTCAGAACTGAGGCTAACATGGAAACCCTTGCTCGGTAAAAGCGTAAGAATTATATTTGGGATGTTTGCCTCGCAAACTTGAAGTCGCAATTTGCGACTTCAAGTTTTTTCTTTACTCTATACTCTTTTATCTTTTATCTATCTTCTTGGTCTTTACGCCATTGGCAGTCTCAACTCTAATCATATAAATTCCTTCTCCAAAACTGCTCAAATCAATGGTTGTATTTTCATTGGCAGTTGTCTCAAGAACTTTCTGACCTAAAACGTTCATCACGCTGATGGTCATCTCACCTTCGCCTTCAATGTTGACGATGCCGTCGGTAGGGTTAGGGTAGAGGCGGACGTTTTCTGCATTGACCTCTGAAACTGAAGTGTGGTTCTCGCAGTCGTTGTTGTATGTCATGAAGACGCCGTCGCTGAGTTCACCGGAAGTGTAGAGTGTCTCATCGTAGATGCTTTTAATCACGAAAGCGCATTCATAATCGGTGTCGTATTCATCGCTATTGTGATACCATCCATGGTTCCAAATGAAGTTGAGTCGCTGGGTCAGCAACGGCATCACTATTGTCTGTTCCGAACCTTCTTCCATTGTGATCTTCGCGATGCGCTGTCCACTCTCGTCGGTGACGCTGATGCAGGCGCCTTTCCATCCGTCGCCTCCTGTGTCGGTAAGCTGGAAAATGATGTCGCATTTGTCGCCTACAAGTATCTGGGCTTGCTCTTTGCGAGTCGAACCGAATTCATTCTCAGCCATCACTGAATATTCGTAAAGACCGCTTTCAAGATCTGTGTCGATAAATGTTATTAATTCGCCATTTCTGCCTACTACGCTGTAGATTTCTTCGCCGTCGCGATACAGATGAACTGTCAAATCTGTCAAAGGACCGCCATAGAAACTGTTATTTGGGTTGGTCCATGTAATCTGCACCTGTGTATCATCCTGATATTCAACGACACGGAAGTCTTTGATATTCGCCGGGCGTTGGAAATAGTTTGGTGATAAAGGTTGAATATGTCCAATGATCTGGTTGGCATTGTTGAACGCGTATCTCGTGGTGTTTAAAGCTCCGATAGGGCACCATGCGTCGTCTCTTCCGCTCCATCCCCAATTGAAGTGGAAATAGTCGTTCTCATCGTAGCCGTCGCAAACAAAGGCATGGCCGCCGGCACCATTGTCGTCGGAACCACCGTAATATAGCGGCATAAAGTCATTGAGGCCGTTGCTTTTTAATATCGCAGCCCATTCTTCATTTGTAAAGAAATTCAGACCCCAAGGTCCACCTTTGATCATCATCTCATCGCATGAATATTTGAAATAGGTCCGCAAAGCGGGAACTGCATCGTCGGAAAAGGCGCCGCTGCCATTAGGGCCATACGCCATTTCGACTGCGATACCGCAGTGATAAATCAGCTGTGCCACATAATACCAATCATCTTCGGTGCTGAGCGAGTCCAAATCATTTGGCATCAGCTCGAAATGGTAGTCGGTCTCGCCAAAATTGGCTGTCAGCTCATAGTAGCCGGTAGGAGTGTAGGTGTGTGAGCCTGTTCCTTGGTCCGGCCAGTTCCAGTATTTCATTATCTGAGCCATTGCTGTTGCAACGCAGCCTGCATACGCTTGGGCGCCACTGCCTTCCGGGTCTTTCGGACATTGGCTGTTGTAAGGAAAATTCTGATTCCAAGTGGTCTGGCAGAGAGGTCCAACGATAGCGCGATTTCCTTTACCTGGTGTGATATTACCATTTTCAAAAACCGAATTCCACTCGGCTACAATGTCGGCTGTGGCTTTTATGTTATGCTCTCTAACGTATTGAATCTCTTGGCGGAAACTGTTAAGTGTGAATTCAAATCCATCAGAGACATCATCTGGATTGAAGCAACCGGTAGTGGAATATGCCAAAACAGGCTTCACACGGTCGTCACCGGCTATGATGACGAAGCCGTTGTTGTTGCCGACGTTGAAGACATAATAATCCACATCGCTACGGGTGGCTGATGTGTGAACTAATTGAATTTCAGTCTGTTGCGAACCCTTGGCAGCGCTCAAGAAACGCTGACCGAGTTGCTGCGCTCGTTGCGCATCGACAGGATCTGCGTAAATTTTGCCAATAAACATGGCAAAAATCGCAATCAATAATTGAGATTTTTTCATATTATTAGAATTAAGTTAATAAAATGGTTTAGTCCTGCAAAGATAAATAAAAAAACTTGAAATCACGCAGTGATTTCAAGTTTTTTTATAAAGAATTATTATAATGCTATTTTCTAATGCTGATTTTTTCTGTCATAGTGCCGTTGGCTGTCTCAATTCTCACCATGTAGATTCCTGATTCGAAACCGCTCAAATCAATTGTTGCGTTGCCGTTGGCTTCGATTTCAAGAACCTTCTGGCCGAGGACGTTCATCACGCTGATGGTCATCGCGCCTTCGCTTTCGATTCTGAGGATGCCGTCGGTTGGGTTAGGGTAGACGCTCACGTTGTTTTCTGTAAATTCTGCAACGGATATGTGTTCGCAATCGTTTTCATAGGTCAGGAAAATGCCGTTGAAATGTTCTCCAGAGGTGTAGATGACCTCGTCGTCGGAATTCTTAATTACGAAAGCGCACTCATAATCGGTGTCGAACTCGCTGGTGTGATACCATCCTTGATTCCAGATGAAGTTGATATTTTGTCTCAACAGAGGCATCACGATTGTTTGGGCGGAACCATCTTCCATCGTAATTTTTGCGATACGATGTCCTTTCTCATCTGTCACGCTGATGCAGGCGCCTTTCCAGCCGTCGCCACCTTCGTCAGTGAGTTCAAAAGTGATGTCGCATTTATCGCCGACCAAGATATCGAAGTAGCTTCTTCTGCTGTATCCAGCCTCGTTCTCAGTTATTACTGAATATTTGTAGAGACCGGCTTCGAGATCCATGTCGGTAATCTCCATAGTAGTGCCTTTAACTCCTTCTGTCATGAAAATGATTTCTCTGTCGCGATAGACATAGATGGTGAAATCGTCAAGAGGCTCGCCGTTAAGGTTATTTTCAGGGTTGGTCCATGTGATGTTGACACTTGTCATGTCTTCGTTTTCAACCACTTCAAAATCAGTAATTTCTTCAGGACGGTTCATATATTCCGGTGAGTTCGGCATGATGTGGCCAGTGAATCCTGTGAAAGTGTTGAAGTGATATTTTGTAGTGTTGAGCGCTCCGATAGGGCACCAAGCGTCGTCTTTGCCGTTCCATCCCCAGTTGAAGTGGAAATAGTCGTTCTCATCGTAGCCGTCGCACACGAAGGCGTGACCGCCTTGGCCGTCGTCGTCCTGTCCGCTGTAATACAACGGTATTCCTTCGTCGAGACCGCCGTCTTTAAGCATTTGAATCCATTCTTCGTTGGAATAGCCCCAGCCAGGGTAAAAACCGCCGTAGTTGGTAATGTGATCATCGCATGAATAGCGGAAATAGTTGCGTAACGCATTTGGCACATCGTCGGAATAAGCACCGCTGCCGTGACCGCTGTACGACATGTCGACAGCAACTCCGCAGTGACGTTGGAACTGTGCGATGTAAAAATAATCCTCTTCAGTGCTCAATGAGTCAAGCGTAAGAGGCATCAACTCAAAATGATATTCAGTTTCACCGAAGTTAGCCGACTGTTGGCCATAACCCTGAAGATAATATGAATGTGAACCAACTCCTTGAGGTGGCCAATCGTAAAACTTCATCACTTGAGCCATAGCCGTGGCGACGCATCCTGCGTAGGTGTGTCCGCCGTGGCCTTCAGGGTCTTCAGGACACTGGCTGTTGTATGGGAAGTTCTGGTGCCATAATGTCTGAAGGAGAGGACCGACAACAACGCTATTGTCTCTACCTTGTTTAATAATACCGTTCTCAGCCACCGATTTCCATTCGGCATCGATGTCGTCTGTAGCCTTAAGGTTGTGCTCTCTAACATATTGAATCTCTTCGCTGAAGCTGTTGAGCGTGAACCCAAAGCCGTCGGCCAAGTCGTTAGGATCGAAGCTTCCTGTTGTGGAATAAGCCAAAATAGGCTTCACACGGTCGTCGCCCGCAACGATGACGAAACCATTGTCGCCTGGCACGTTAAATACATAATAATCAACGGCATCGCGTGTCGCTGAGGTGTAAACCAAATTTAATTGAACATCCGTCTTCTGACCGATTTTGGCATTCATGAAGCTCTGGCCGATTTGCAGAGCGTGCTGCCTGTCCACAGGATTTGCGAAGATATTGCCTATTGTAATGGCAAAAATCGCAATGAATAATAGGGTTTTCTTCATTTTATTAGATTTAAATGTTAATTTTTTAAGTTAAAAACGAACTGCAAATATAGCAAAATTTTAATTAAACAATGGTCTATATGCAAAAAAATCTTAATTTTGCATTTATTTTGTAATGGTTATTATGAGAAGATGTTTTTTAATTTTGACGCTGCTGTTTGCAACCATTTTTGCCTATTCTCAAATTATTGATAATCAACTGATTGAAGAGTTGAGTCGTCGTTCCGATGATGAGAAAATCGAGGTGATTGTGATTATGAAGGTAAGATACGACCGCGATGTTTTGACCCGAAAAGCTGCTTCGTGCGCAACTCGTGCTGAACGTAGAGCATTGGTAGTCAATGAATTAAAGGCTTTTGCCAAAGAGTCACAAAAAGATTTGATGAATTTTGTTGGTGGCAACGCTAAAACTCTCTGGATGTCGAATTCACTGTGTTTTTCGGCAACGAAATCCCAGATTTTGGAGATTGCAAACCGTAACGACGTGGCAATCATTGGTTTAGACTTGAAAGAACAGCTGATTCCTGAGATGGATAATGAATATGAATCGCAAGTTATTAACTCGAAAGAACAAAACGATTACATAGCGGTTCATCTCACTCAAGTCAATGCCACCGAGGTTTGGGAGCTGGGTTACACTGGTGCTGGCGTCATCATAGCTGTTATTGATTCTGGCGTAAACTACAATCACCTTGATCTTGCCGACCACATGTGGAATGGGGGCGAGGCGTTCCCGCATCATGGCTACGATATCGTGAATGACGACGACGACCCCATGGATGACAAGGGGCATGGCTCACATTGTGCCGGCATTGCCTGTGGTGACGGTAATGGCGGCAGGAAGACCGGCGTTGCTCCAGATGCAATACTTATGGCTGTCAAGACGGTGGATGCCGACGGCTTTGGCGGCGCCATAAACATTGCTGCCGGCATGGAATGGGCTGTGGAACATGGCTGCGATGTCATCAGCATGTCACTTGGAATGGTTAATACTAATGTTGTAAACAAAGAACTGCTTCGCCGCACATGTGTCGCAGTCAACGATGCTGGCGTACCAGCTGCTGTGTGCACAGGCAACGAAGGCCATATGCAGTATTATTCGCCGATACCAAATAATGTGCGCGTTCCAGGAAGCTGTCCGCCTCCATATCTCGACCCCGACCAGCTGGGAAACCCTGGTGAGCTGAGCTGTGTGATATCTGTCGGCGCTGTCGATGGCAGTACCGACGAGGCGGCTTATTTCACATCGCAAGGACCTGTGACATGGCAGGATACAGAGTTTGGCGACTACCCTTATGAGCCGGGCATCGGCCTCATCCGTCCCGACGTGAGTGCCCCTGGTGTGGAGATAGAGTCGCTATATTGGGAATGGAATAACGCCTACTGGTCACAGAGCGGCACCTCGCAGGCTACACCTATAGTCGCTGGCATCATGGCGCTGATGCTGCAGAAAAATCCGGAGATTACACCTGCCGAAATCTGCAGAATCCTCGAAGAATCATCAGTGAAACTGACACCTCAAAAGAGCAACCTCACCGGAATGGGCCGCGTCGATGCACTCGCAGCAATAGAAATGCTGGATCATTGGGATGTGGAGGAAAATCAGGCCAAACAATTTTCGGTCTATCCGAACCCGGCAAAGGATTACATATACATCAATAATTCTTCTGTAGAGATGCTATTCATCGCATCTCAAATAGAGATTATGGATATTAACGGCCAATTGATGGAAATTAATGTTAAAAAAGGAAAGATTGATGTATCGCATCTGCCGAACGGTATATATTTGCTGAAAATCGGCGATTATTCTCAAAAATTGATAATTAATAGATAAAAAAATAAACCAATGAAAAAACTATCTTTGCTGTCAATATTGGCAGCTATTCTGATGCTCGCTTCGCTGGAAGCCAGAGCACAACAAGGCGTTCAATCATACGTCTCCGCCTCAGGTTACGTAATCTTCAACGCACCATTTTACAACACAGGCAGCGATGGCTATGCCTTTGATTTTGAAAACGACTATGTCGAAGGCCGACTGATAGGCTGGAAGACCATCGACGCCGATGGCGACAGCTACAATTGGACCTTGTCGCCGACAGGTGAGGGGATGGGCCACAACGGCTCCGACGGCGTGGTGATGTCGTATTCCTACAGCAACTATTCAGGTCCATTGAATCCTGATAATTATCTCGTTTCGCCACAATTGGCAATCACAGCCAATAACCACTACGTCTCATTTTGGGCATGTGCTCTCGACGAGCTTTATCCTGCTGACCATTTTGGACTGGCAGTCTCGACAACAGGCACCTCGGCATCGGATTTTACAATGCTTCAGGAGTGGACGATGACTGCCAAACAAGGCGGTTGGTATGAGTATTCCGTAGATTTGAACAACTACGTGGGACAAAATGTCTATATCGCAATCCGTCACTTCAACAGCTCCGACAACTTCTGCCTCTGCGTCGATGACATCTTCGTCGGACCGCAGGCTAAAGACCCGCTCGCAAGCTGCTCGATTTCACTCGACGGTAATGTTGTGGCAAACAACGTGACTGGAACTCAATATCTGTTGAATACCAATGGCTTTGCCGACAACTCGGCACATAATACCGTTGTCACGGCGACATATCAGTCGGGTGCAACATTGTCGAATTCCACCGACTGGACCTTCCGCTCGAGCGACAATTTCCAAGGCTCTCCTACAGGTTTGCATGCCGAAAGCGACGGCAATTCTGTGAATCTCAGCTGGGAACTCCCGATGATGGCGTCATCTTATGTGGTCGATGAGATTTACTATGACTTCGCCGACAGCACATTGTCAGACCTCACTTTAATTGATGCCAACCACGACGGCTATAATTTCAAGGTGTATCCTTTCGGCGGCTACGGCAGCGGCAAATGCCTCAAGTCCGATTCATGGATGGCAGGTGGTATAGGTGCCTTGAATCCGGATAATTTTATAGTCCTGCCACATGTTACGGCAAGTGAAAATACAGTGTTTTCATTCATGTTAAGAGACTCTGATATGCCTGGCATCGCCCCAGATCCTGAACATTTCGGAGTTGCTGTATCAACAGCAGGCAACACAAACGCCGCTGACTTTACTATGGTTCAGGAGTGGAACAGCACTGGCAGCTACACTGAGTATTCGGTCAACCTCGCAGCATATGCCGGACAGCAGATTTACGTGGCAATCCGCCATTTCAACACCACAGGCGAGACATATTATATATATGTTGACGACATCCGCATCACTGGCGTGGAAGCCGAGATTTTACGTCCTGCCAAAGGCGCTCTCGTTTATGCCAACGGCGAGCTTATCGCAATGCTCAACCATGGCGAGGAGAGCTTTACTCATAACGTAAACCGTTATAACTCAGAGTATTGCATCCGTGTTATACAGGAAGGTAGCAAGACTGATGGCACTTATTACGCTTTGGCAGCACCACAATGTGCCACAGTACAGCTCGACTGTATCGCGCCTAAAAATCTTGCCGCAAACTATGATGGCAATAGAGTTTCATTGACTTGGGAACGCGACATCTTCATCGATTTTGAAGACGACCCGCAGGGATGGTCTTTCCTCGATGCCGATGGCGACGGCTCAGTGTTCGGCATATACGCAGCAGGCGGCATGGAGCCTAACGGAAGCGTAAACACGACTGGTACCAACGCCTCGCTGGTGTCGTTCTCATACAACAACGACTACGGTCCGCTCACGCCCGACAACTACGCCTTCATGCCTTTGACAAAGATACTTCCTAATGCCAGCATCGAGTTCTATGCCGCAGGTTTCGACCCGAGCTATCCTGCCGAGACATTCAGCTTTGTTGTGGCATCGGAAGATGGCATGAATATTGTTCCGCTAGGCACCTGGACAACATCCAACCCTTATCAGAAATACACCGTCGATTTGTCGGGTTACGCAGGAAGCAGAGTTTTCCTCGGCTTCCGTCACCATTCGGCAGAGGCGGCCTATGCTCTTGTCATCGACAATATCACTGTGAGAAACGCAGTCTGGTCAGGCACAGCGAGCGTCACCGAGAGATACAACATCTACCGTTCGTTCGACAACGTCAACTACACATTGATAGGCATTGCTGACGGCGATGCTACTAGTTACGACGACAACGACATCCAGAATGTCAACCAATATTATAAGGTAAGAGCTGTGAATACTGTCGCTGGCGGCCAAACTTGCGAGTCGAACCCAGCAATGGCAGCCGACGGCATCCACGATTACGTCTATGCGCAGACTCTCGGCATTGCTGAAATCGACAGCAACGTAAAGATATATCCTAACCCGACCAGCGGCGTCGTGAACATCGAGGCAGAAGGCATCAGAAACATAGTGGTGATGAACGCCCTCGGCCAGACAGTGTTCGAAACCATTGAAAACAGAATCGATCTGTCGCAGTTCGGCATTGGATTATTCATGTTGCATATAACAACCGAACAGGGTAGCAGCGTCCAGCGAATTATGGTGAAGTGATTTTTTTAAAAAAATTCTTGTTTTATATATATTTAATCCCTAATTTTGTAGTTTCAAAAAACTCAATTTTAGGGATTAAATTTTAAATTTTAAAGATATGTATCTGATAGTCAACAAGAAAGAATTAGCACAGGACACCATTATGATGGAAATAGAGGCGCCTCGTCTGTCGAGAGCAGCCCTTCCAGGACAGTTCCTAATCATCAAAATGACAGAAAAAGCTGAGCGTATCCCGCTCACAATCAGCGACAACGACCCGTGGAACGGTACCGTGACGATTGTTTTCAAGGCTATCGGAAAATCCACACAGGAGATGGCGAAATACAAGGTCGGCGACACCTTCCTTGATGTTGTAGGTCCGCTCGGCCGTCCGTCGGAGTTCATCCACATGTCGTACGAGGAGCGTAAGACCAAACGTTACGTCTTCATCGGCGGTGGCGTGGGCATCGCCCCAATCTTCCCACAGGTGAAATGGCTGTATCATAACGGCGTCAAAGCCGACGTCATCATCGGCGCTCGTACCCACAGCCTCCTCGTGTATGAAGATGAGCTTTCTTCAATGTCGAACCTCTACGTCACAACAGATGACGGCACTTCAGAATATAAAGGCCTCGTCACCGACATGCTGCAACGTCTTGTAGATCAAGGCAACCACTACGACGAGTGCATCGCCATTGGCCCGATGATCATGATGAAGTTTGTGTGCCAGCTTGCTCAGAAACTCAACATCAAATGCACCGTTTCAATGAACGCCTTGATGGTCGATGGCACCGGAATGTGCGGCGCCTGCCGTATCAGCGTGGGCGGACAGACCAAGTTCACCTGCGTCGATGGCCCTGAGTTCGACGGCGCAAAGGTCGATTTCGCCGAGGCTATGAAACGCCAGTCGATGTACAACAACGTGTTGGAGCACAAGCAGCTTGAGGCAGAGGAGAAGGCCGAAGGTCATCAGTGCCATGTTGGCGGTATCCTCGACGAGCCAAGAGATAAAAAACATCGTGTGAAGATCACCGAGCAAGACCCGCTGGTGCGCGCGCATAACTTCAATGAGGTGTGTCTCGGCTACACTGCCGACGAAGCCATAGTGGAGGCACAACGCTGTCTGCAATGCGGCCGTCCACAATGCGTCACAGGCTGTCCGGTCAATATCAACATCCCAGGGTTTATTAAAAAGGTGTCGGAAGGCGACTTCCTTGGCGCTGCCCAGATTATCGACGAAGACTCAGCACTGCCTGCAGTTTGTGGCCGTGTGTGTCCACAGGAGACACAGTGCGAGGGCAAGTGCGTGATGGGAGTGAAGTTCGAGCCTATCGCCATCGGAAAACTCGAGCGTTTCGTGGGCGACTGGTCACGCGAGAACAATATCAACCTCACCAAGCCTATCAAGAAGAACGGCAAGCGTGTGGCTGTCGTTGGCTCTGGTCCTTCAGGCCTCACATGCGCCAAGGAGCTGCTTGTGAAAGGCTACGACGTCACAGTGTTCGAAGCATTACATGAGTTCGGCGGCGTGTTGGCTTACGGTATCCCTTCGTTCCGTCTGCCTAAAGAGACCGTCGTCCGTCATGAGGTCGAGAACGTGATGCGTCTCGGCGGCCATTTCTTCAAAGACGTGGTCATCGGACGTACCGTCTCCATCGAGACCTTGATGAAAGACGAGCATTTCGATGCGGTGTTCATCGGCTCGGGCGCAGGTCTGCCTAAGTTCATGAACATCCCTGGCGAGAACCTCTGCGGTGTCGTCTCGGCAAACGAATTCTTGACAAGAAATAACTTACTCTTTGCATATAAAGAAGGCTTTGAGACACCAAACTTCGTGGGTAAGAAAGTGGCTGTCGTCGGTGGCGGTAACGTCGCCATGGACGCTGCCCGTACCGCCTTGCGTCTCGGTGCCGACGTGCATATCGTGTACCGTCGTTCGGAGGCTGAGCTTCCGGCACGTGCCGAAGAGGTGCATCACGCCAAGGAAGAAGGCATCCAGTTCGACCTTCTCTGCAACCCAGTCGAGATCCTCGGCAACGAAGAAGGCTGGGTCAACGGCATGAAGTGCGTGAGAATGGGTCTCGGCGAGCCTGACGCATCAGGTAGAAGACGTCCGGTCGAGATCAAAGGCTCGGAGTTTGTCCTCGATGTCGATATGGTCATCATGGCACTCGGTACATCGCCTAACCCGTTGATTTTCAGAACAACTCCAGGCTTGAATGCCGACAAGCACGGCTGCATTCTGGCAAAAGAAAACGGCCGTACCACACGTAATGGCGTGTTCGCCGGCGGTGATGCCGTCAGCGGCGCAGCGACCGTCATCCTCGCCATGGGAGCCGGTAAGAAGGCGGCGAAAGCGATAGATGAGTATCTCAGAGATGAGATGATGTAAAAAAAATTGGGACGCTCTGTTGAGCGTCCCAATTTTTTTTGTATTTTTGCATCGGTTTTAGGTGCCTGAAGAAGGCTCAATAGGGAATCGGGTGTGAACCCCGGACAGTTCCCGCTGCTGTAAACTCTCGCAGCGCCCGCAGATGTCACTGTTTATCCCATATAAACGGGAAGACGCCGGCGTAAGGAGTGAGTCAGAAGACCTGCCTGAAATCAAAGACAATTGAGACTTTCGGGATAAGAGTCGGTCTGAGAATTCAGAGAAAATGAAGAAATTGTTTGTATTACTGTTTCTTGGTATGTCCATTGCTGCAATGGCACAGGACACCATTGCACTGCCTTCTGTCGAGGTCAATGCCGACGCCATACGTCGCAACCAGGCGGAGGTGGCCATGGAACGTAAGATGGACACCGCTCTGCTGAAACGTCTCAACACCATCACGATGTCGCAGCTGCTCATCCAGCACAGCCCCGTATTCATCAAGACCTATGGCCCTGGCGGACTGGCGACGGCATCGTTCAGAGGTACCACAGCAAGCCACACTTTGGTTTTGTGGAACGGCTTCCAGCTCAACGCGCCCACACTGGGTCAGGTCGATTTCAGCACCATACCGGTGTTCATGACCGAGCAGGTGGCGCTGAAGTGGGGCAGCGGCACATCGCAAAACAGCGGCGGACTAGGCGGCGTGGTCAACATCGAGAACACTCAGCACTTCGGGGAAGGACTAATCCTCAATCTGAAACAGACATACGGCAGTTTCAATTCCTTCGGCTCTTACATCACTGCCGGTTATTCATGGGCAAGTCACCTGGTGCGTGTGAAAGCATACCGTTATTCAAGCGACAACGACTTTGAATACATCAATCATGCCGACATAACGCATCAGGTGATGAAGCAAAAAAACGGCGAGTTCGTCGATTACGGACTTATGCCAGAATATCAATGGCGATTTCGTAACTCGTTGATAACCATCGTGTCGTGGAACCAGTGGAGCGACCATAACTGCCCACAAATCATGACAAACTTGAGCAATGCCGACAGAACAAAAGAATATACCGAAAACGGATACTCACGCAACTTCATCTCATATAAAACATATTGGCAGACTGGCAAAATCGAGGTGAAATCAGCATATTTCTATGAAAAACAACATTATTACCTCAAGACATATACTAATATCGGCACTCCTGTTAACGATGTGAATTCTATCAACGACGCCAACGTGTTGCATCAGATAGTCGATTTGTATCAAGATTTGTATAAATCATGGAAAATCAACGCGAAAGTGCAGTGGGACTATGAACAGGTCAAGTCGAATAATTATGACAAAACGGTGAACGCTTACAGAAATGTGATGTCGTTTTATGCTGCTTTGACTGGTAAGTTGTTGAAACCGTTGGATTTGCGTTTTACCTTGCGTAACGACTTGGTCAACTGGGTGTCGGCAGGTTTCTTCCCGACAGCAACGCTCTCGTATAATTGTATTTATCTTAAAGGATTGAAATTCAATGCCGGATATAGCCATAACTACAGAAATCCTAGTCTGAACGACTTGTTCTGGTATCCTGGTGGGAAACCCGATTTGAGGCCTGAGAAAGGTAGGACTATCGATGGAAATATCATGTATTCAAGGAGTTTCGGAAGGTTTTCGGTGGAGAGTACCCTCGGTGCCTATTATTCACAGGTCAATGATTGGATCCAGTGGGTTCCATCGAAATGGAGGTATTGGGTGCCTGAAAATGTGGCTACAGTGATGGCATATGGAGCTGAAATGCATCTGAAATTGAATTATTTCATCAACGATTGGAATTTTTCGGTGTCGGGAAATTATGTCTATAGCCATACTACCGATGAAGAGACTGGTATGCAATTGATTTACATACCGTTACATCATGCCAATGCTTATGTGGAGGTTAGATGGAAGAAGTGGAATCTGAATTATACTATGGAATATACCGGCCGACGCAAGACCCAGATGGATACCAACGAGACGCTTGCTGGCAGGCTGAATCCATACACCTTGCATCATGTGGCCATCTCGAAACAGATTTGGAAATTTAATGCTGAGTTTAAGATAAATAATATCACAAACGAAGATTATCAGGCTGTTTTATGGCGGCCAATGCCTGGAAGAAGCTATGAAATAGGTTTAAATTATAAATTTTAAGTTATGAAAAAGAAGTATTTGTTTTTGGTTTTAGTTGTCGCAGCAGCATTGTTTTCATGCGATAAAAAAGATGATGTTAAGCCTTATGTGCCACCAATCAATCCGGTTCAAGGAATGTTTGTCCTGAACGAGGGCACGTATATGTATGCCAATGCGTCGCTTTCATATTTTGACATGGAGACAAACACTGTTGAAAATGATGTGTTCTATAGAGTTAACGAGATACCGCTTGGTGATGTGGCACAATCGTTAACGAAGATTGAAGATGATTTGTATATTGTCGTTAATAATAGTAATTATATTTATAAGGTGGATGCTGAAACCATTGAGTATCAAGCTAAAATTGAAGGATTTGCATCGCCTCGCTATATGCTTCAGATTGATGATGAGAAGGCTTATGTTTCAGATTTGGAGTCGCCAGGTATTTATGTGTTGAATCTCAATACTTTAGAAAGTGGTTTTATTGAGACGGGCAATACTACAGAGGCAATGGTGAGAATAGGAAATGAGGTCTTTGTCTCAAATTGGTCAAACTATTATATTGCGGGTTCTTCAAATAATACGATACAAGTCATTGATTGTGAGAACGATGCCTATGTGGCTGATATTGAGGTAGCGCCCGAGCCGAATGCTATGGTTGTCGATAAAAATAATCATATCTGGGTGTCGTGCAGCGGTGGCTATGAGATGCCATGTGCACCTGCCATCATCTGCATCGACCCGGCTACACGTATGGTCATCCATCGTTTTGACCTCCCTGAAGGCAGCTATCCTGACGGAATGACAATTGATGGAGAAGGGGAGAATGTCTATTTCCTGAATGGCGGCTATAACAGCCTGAATGTATATAAAATGAATGTCGATAATCCGCAACTCGCTGATACTCCGTTTATTGCGTCAGAAGGAAGATGGTTCTATAATTTGACTATTCATCCTCAGAACGGTGATATTTATATCACAGAAGCGAAGCCTACCCAAAATGGCAATCTGTTGCGCTTTGCATCCGACGGAACGCTTGTAGGCACTTACGAAGTTGGAATGTTCCCGAGCTATATGCTTTTCAATTAATATAATCCTAATTTGCTCGAGTGCGGCGGCCGTATGGCCGCCGCACTCTTTTTGTGAGATTACTCGCTGAAGGCGACAAAAAAATCCTGTAAATCTTGTTAATCCTGTCTCGAAATTTTGTATTTTTGTAGCTTCATTTAAAATCTTGTCATGCACAATTTATCCTCAATCACCAAAAAGCTGATCATGGCCGTCACCGGCGGCGGTCTCGTGTTTTTCCTGCTGTTCCACGGCGCCATGAACGTCGTCTCCATCTTCTCGGAAGACGGCTACCGCTGGATTTGTGAGTTTCTCGGCGCCAACTGGTACGCTCTAGTCGGCACAATAGGCCTCGCAGCCCTCATGGTGTTCCACCTCATCTACGCCTTTATACTGTCATACCAAAACTACAAAGCTCGCGGCCGTCAGCGTTACGCTGTCAACGAACGCCCCGAAGGCGTGTCGTGGGCATCGAAAAACATGCTTGCAATAGGCGCCTTTATCTTGTTCGGCCTGGCTTTCCATCTCTATGACTTCTGGTCGAAGATGCAGCTCGCCGAGATAAAAGGCAACGCCCCAGTGGATGGCATCGACCAGATAAAATTTATATTCTCGCATAATTACTTCAGCATCATGTACTTGCTCTGGCTCGTCGCGATATGGTTCCATCTCTCGCACGGCATCGCCAGCGTGATGCAATCGATAGGATGGAACAACATCCAATGGAAACGCCGCCTCGAATGGCTTGGCAACTTCTTCGCCACCGTCATCGTCGCGATGTTCACCTCCGTAGTAATTTATTATTGGTTAATCGTGTAGCAAAATGGAATTAAACTCAAAAATACCTTCAGGTCCATTGTCGGAAAAATGGACGAAATATAAAGCCGAGCAGAAGCTGGTGAATCCCGCCAACAAACGCAAACTCGACATCATAGTGGTGGGAACGGGGCTTGCTGGCGCCTCTGCTGCCGCCTCTTTCGGTGAGATGGGCTTCAACGTCAAGGTGTTCTGCATCCAGGACAGCCCGCGTCGCGCCCACAGCATTGCGGCACAAGGCGGCATCAACGCGGCTAAAAACTACGCCAACGACGGCGACAGCGTCCAACGTCTGTTTGTCGATACCATAAAAGGCGGCGACTACCGCGCACGTGAGGCTAACGTATATCGTCTCGCCGAGGTGAGCAATAACATCATCGACCAATGCGTGGCACAAGGCGTGCCTTTTGCCCGCGACTACAGCGGACTGCTCGCCAACCGCTCATTCGGTGGAGCACAGGTGTCACGTACGTTTTATGCCAAGGGCCAGACTGGTCAGCAGCTGCTGCTTGGTGCCTACGGCGCTTTGAGCAAAGAAATTGAAAAAGGTACCGTCAAGATGTATGCCCGCCGTGAGATGATGGACGTGGTAATCGTCGATGGCCGCGCACGTGGTATCATCGTGAGAAACCTTGTCACTGGCGAGCTGGAGCGTTATTCGGCTCATGCCGTCGTCATCGCCACGGGAGGCTACGGACGCGTGTTCTTCCTCTCCACAAACGCGATGTCGTCGAACGGCTCGGCAGCCTGGCAGTGTTATAAAAAAGGTGCCTTCATGGCAAACCCTTGCTTCACGCAGATTCACCCGACATGTATCCCGGTGCACGGCGACTACCAGTCGAAACTCACGCTGATGAGCGAGTCGCTGCGTAACGACGGACGTATCTGGGTGCCGAAAGACGCCGAGAAGGCACGTCTGCTCCGTGAAGGTAAGATCAAAGCCACTGACATCCCTGAAGAAGAGCGCGACTACTACCTCGAACGTCGCTACCCAGCTTTCGGAAACCTCGTGCCTCGTGACGTGGCATCACGCGCGGCAAAAGAACGTTGCGACACAGGCTATGGAGTCAACAACACCGGCCGCGCCGTCTATCTCGACTTCAGCAATGCTATCCAACGTCTTGGAAAACAAGCAGTTGAGGAGAAATATGGTAACCTCTTCGAGATGTACGAGCGCATCGTCGATGAGAATCCTTACGTCACTCCAATGATGATTTATCCTGCTGTTCATTACACCATGGGCGGCCTCTGGGTCGATTATGAGTTACAGACGACGGTGAAAGGTCTGTTTGCGGCAGGCGAGGCGAATTTCTCCGACCACGGCGCCAACCGTCTCGGTGCCTCAGCCCTCATGCAGGGTCTCTCAGATGGATATTTCGTGCTTCCATATACCATGCAGAACTATCTCGCCGACCAAATCAACGAAAAACCGTTAGCGACAAACCTCCCACAATTTGAGGAAGCGGAACTCGCTGTGCGTCAGAAGATTACACGGATTTTGTCCATAAATGGCGATGTCACAACTGACAATATCCATCGCCGTCTGGGACACATAATGTGGGAAAAAGTCGGTATGTCGCGCACAGAACAAGGTCTTAAGGAAGCCATCGAAGAAATCAAGGCTCTGCGCAATGAGTTTTGGACAAGAGTGAAGGTGCCGAATGTCGAGGGCATGAACACCGAGCTTGAGAAAGCCCTGCGTGTCGCCGATTTCCTAGAGATGGGCGAGCTTATCGCACGCGACGCCCTCATGCGTAACGAGTCGTGCGGCGGTCACTTCCGTGCCGAATATCAGACCAAGGACGGTGAAGCTCTCCGTGATGACGAACACTACGCCTTCGTAGCAGCTTACGAATTCCAAGGTGTTGATAATGAGCCACTTCTCCATAAAGAAGAGCTGAAATTCGAAAATGTAGAATTAAAACAGAGGAATTATAAGTAAACGTCATTTCGAGCGAATTTATTATTTTTACCGTCATTTCGAGCGAAGTCGAGAAATCTCATTAAAAAAGAAAATAAATTATCATGAATATAAAACTAAAAATCTGGCGTCAAGCCAATGCTCAAGCAAAGGGACAATTCGTTGAGTATCAACTCGATGACGTTCCTGCTGAAGCCTCGTTCCTGGAAATGTTGGACATCTTGAACGAGCAGCTCGTCTTGCGTGGCGACGACCCTGTCACCTTCGACCATGACTGTCGCGAGGGCATCTGCGGCGCCTGCGGATTGTATATCAACGGACATCCTCATGGCAGGTTCAAAAACACCACCACATGCCAGCTGCACATGCGCAAGTTCAAGGACGGCGACACCATCACTGTAGAGCCATGGCGCTCGGAGGCGTTTCCTATCATTAAAGACCTGATGGTTGACCGCTCGGCTCTCGACAAGCTCATCCAGGCTGGCGGCTACATCTCGGTGCATACCGGCGGCGTGCCTGATGCCAACGCCATACCTATTAATAAGCATAAGGCCGACCTTGCCATGGACGCTGCATCATGTATAGGCTGCGGTGCCTGCGTGGCAGCATGCAAAAACGGCAGCGCTATGCTCTTCGTGGGCGCTAAAGTGTCGCAGTTCGCACTTCTGCCTCAAGGCGAGATAGAATCCGACGACCGTGTCCAGAAAATGGTGGCACGCATGGATGAACTCGGCTTCGGCTCATGCTCCAACACATACGCCTGCCAGGCCGAATGCCCTAAAAACATCTCTGTGTCGAATATCGCCCGCATGAATCGTAATTTCTTTGCAGCGATAATAAAAAAATAGTATCTTTGCAAAAATTAACAAGATGAAAATAGCGGTAAATACTCGTTTGCTGTTGAAAGACAAGCTCGAAGGCATCGGCTGGGTGGCCTATGAATGCCTCAGCCGCATCGTCAAGGCCCATCCCGACGACGAGTTTTACTTCTTATTTGACAGACAACCTGATCCGAAATTCATCTTCGCCGAAAACGTCAAGCCTGTCGTGCTTTTCCCGCAGGCGAGACATCCATTTTTGTATATCATCTACTTCGAGATTTCAGTGCGCCGCGCTTTACGCAAAATAAAACCTGACGTATTCGTCTCGACTGACGCTTATCTCAGCCTCGGCTCAAAAACACCGCAAATCGCTGTGTTTCATGATATTAACTTCGAGCATTTTCCGCAGGATTTCCCGAGAATCGCATTGTGGCATTATAAGAGATATTTCCCGAAATATGCGCGTAAAGCTACGAAAATCATAACGGTTTCGGAGTTTTCCAAACAGGATATCATCGAAAAATATCAGGTAGAGCCAGATAAGATTCATGTGGCTTATAACGGCGCAAACGAAGGCTTTAAACCAATTTCTGAAGAAGAGAAAACAGAAGTAAGAGATAAATATACCTCTGGCTATCAATACTTTATGTTTGTCGGATCGTTGCATCCGCGAAAAAATCTGGCACGACTGTTTCCTGCCTACGATTTGTTCAAAGAACGCACTGGCTCCGACGTTAAGTTGCTGATAGTAGGGGAGAAACGCTGGTGGACCGAGCCTATTCAGAAGGCTTACGAGGCAATGCGCCATAAAGATGACGTGGTGTTTGTCGGACATCTGCAAATGTCTGAGCTTCAACGTGTTACTGCTGCCGCTTTGGCTTCGGTATATGTCTCATATTTCGAAGGCTTCGGCATCCCGATAGTGGAGGCTTACAAATGCGACGTGCCTGTCATCACCTCCAACGTCACCTCAATGCCCGAAGTTGCTGGCGACGCCGCACTTCTGGTTGATCCGTTTAACATCGAGTCGATATCGAGCGCCTTGGAGCTTGTAATGGATGAAAACGTCCGTAACTCATTGATAGAGAAAGGACGCGTTCGTCGCAACGACTTCTCGTGGGATAAAGCCGCCGAACAATGGTACGACGTCATTTCGACCGAAGTGGAGAAATCTCATAATCTTGTAAACCATTAAAAACTAAATACTATGGAAAAAATTATCATGTATCCTGGTGAAAACAAAAAAGAAGCCGTGGATTGGAAAGACATTCAAGCTCAATACATTACAACTGTTGAACGTAATGTCTTGGTGCTTGGCTCAGGTGGTCGCGAGCACGCTCTCGCATGGAAAATCGCTCAAAGCGACAGAGTGTCAAGGGTTTACATTGCCCCCGGCAACGCTGGTACAGCTGAGATAGGAACAAATATTGCAATAAACATCGCTGATTTTCAACAAGTTAAAGACGTCGTACTTCAAAATCGTATAGACCTCGTAGTCGTTGGCCCAGAACAGCCCCTCGTCGATGGCATCGTCGATTTCTTCAAGAACGACAAGGATTTGAAAGATATAAAAATTATCGGACCGGATAAGAAAGGCGCCCAACTCGAAGGCTCCAAGGCATTCGCTAAGCAGTTTATGGAGAAATATGGTATCCCGACAGCGAAATGCTTCACCGTGACAGCCGAAAACCTCAACGACGGACTGAAATATCTCGAAACACTCGAGGCTCCTTATGTGCTTAAAGCCGACGGTCTTGCAGCAGGTAAAGGCGTGTTGATACTCAATGAGTTGGATAATGCAAAAGCAGAATTGAGAGAGATGCTTTCGGGCAAATTCGGCTCAGCTTCCGCCAAGGTGGTCATCGAACAGTTCCTCAAAGGCATCGAAGTGTCGATGTTTGTGCTCACCGATGGCAAAAACCACGTCATCCTGCCTGAAGCCAAGGATTACAAACGTATAGGCGACGGCGACACAGGTCTCAACACCGGCGGAATGGGCGCAGTATCACCAGTGCCGTTTGTTACACCTGATTTTGTTAAGAAAGTCGAAAATCGCATCATAAAACCAACTATTGAGGGCCTCAAAAACGAAAAAATCGACTATAAAGGCTTCATTTTCTTGGGCTTGATGAACTGCGGCGGCGACCCTTACGTTATTGAGTACAACGTGCGCATGGGCGACCCCGAGACAGAAGGCGTGATGACACGCATTGACTCCGACTTCGCCGAACTGCTCGACAAATGTGCCCAAGGCAAGCTCAACGAGGCTCATTATCAAGCAAGTAACGAGACTTCAGTCACTGTGATGCTTGTATCAGGCGGCTATCCGGAGGCATATAAAAAAGGAATGAAGATCACAGGTCTCGAAAATGTGTGCCCATGCTGCATAGTGGCTCACGCTGGCACCAAACTCGATGGTAATGATATAGTTACATCGGGCGGTCGCGTCATCGCGGTGACAGCACACGGCAAAAATATCGAAGAGGCGAGGGAGAAAGCCTATCATAACGCCAAAATGATTGTCTTCGAAGGCAAAAACTACCGCCATGACATTGGCCTCGATTTGATGAATTACCATGCTTAAGTTCTTCAAGCACAGTTATATAGCGCAACTTATCGTGATAGTGCTGCTTTTGGCAGCGCTGTGGATACCTGTGTTTGTAAAGCATGTCTCAGATGTCGCAGTAGGCACTCCTACAACGCCATTTTATAATCTCATTGCTGACATTTTCGGATTTTCAAGCCTCGCACTGACGGTGTTTACATTCATCGTTTTCAGCTTAAGCGTCCTGTTTTTTAACTCGATGCTATCTGTAAATCAATTGGTTACGCGTAACAGTAGCATCGGCGCTTTCGTCTTCATCCTGTGTATGAGCGGCGTACAAATACAAGACGAGTTCTACCCGTTCTTGCTCGCCACTCCATTCATCATGATGGTGATACATACCATTTATCTGATTTATCAGGTTGAGAAACCTGAGCCGTATCTCATGAACGCTGGAGTGTTCGTAGCAATAGCCTCAATGTTTTATTTCCCGTCTATCATATTGATTGTCTGGGTGTTAATAGCAATGATAATTATGGATATCAGAGGGTTTAAACGCTCTTTGGTGCCTGTTATGGGCTTCCTGATACCTTATTTTATCCTCTTCGTGTGTTTCTACTATGATCATACTTTAATCGATAATGTCCAAAATTATTCATTGACATTCAATGTGTTAAGCTTGGAAAGACTCGGTATGACGACATTGGAGCTGGTTGCATTGATGCTCGTTTTCGTGTTCATGGGTCTTTCTCTGATGGTTATAAGGTCAGAAGATGCTGATAACTCAGTGAGTACACGCAAAAAAGTGAGTGTCACCGTGTTGTTGCTCATCTTCAGCTTCCTGATGCTTTTTATGCAAAAGCCTGTGATGTGCAATGGCTTGATATTCATGGTGTTAGCTATATTTGTTTCGATGGCTCTCTGTTATATAAAAAAATCGAAAGTCATTGATATTGTGTTAGTTATACTGATGGTCGCTATTGTTGCGAACCAATATTTGCCTTTGTTTGGGATAAAGTTATGAATCTGAAGCCGTTTTTTACCGAAAATCTCATTGAGGCAGGCTGTGACGAGGCAGGCCGTGGATGTATCGCAGGTCCGGTGGTGGCAGCGGCAGTGATCTTGCCTCGTGGCACTGATTTTCCCGAATTCGATGACTCGAAAAAACTTTCAGAAAAACAACGTGAGAAGCTGAGAATCAAAGTGTTGGAAAGTGCAACGGCATATGGAGTGGGCATTGTTTCCGCCGGGGAAATAGATGAGATTAATATCCTCAATGCATCATTTTTGGCTATGCATCGCGCCATCGACCAGCTGAAAATACGTCCGGAACTGCTTCTCATCGACGGCAACCGTTTCAATCCTTATAAAGACATAAAACATCAGTGCATTGTGGGTGGCGATGCAAAATATCAGGCTATTGCAGCGGCTTCGATTTTGGCAAAGACAACTCGTGACCATATCATGGAAGAACTTGATAGTCAATATCCTAACTATAATTGGAAGAAAAATAAAGGTTATCCAACGATTGAACATAAGAACGCAGTTGCAGAATACGGAATGAGTCCTTACCATCGCAAGACGTTCAATATGTCGATTCAGCTGAAATTATTTTGAAATTTGTAAAACAAAAACTGACCTTTCACGTTCTATTAAAAAATAATAATTATGGCAAACACAAAAATTCTTTGGGCTGACGATGAAATTGAGCTTCTCAGGCCGCATATTATGTTTTTGGAACAGAAAGGTTATGACGTTGAGACCGCCAACAATGGCAGCGA
>Ga0310690_10002644_pt1 | contig 28735 bp, 19 predicted proteins | sample AusTroGonzalo_MG_2_FD_207661 | JGI IMG/M metagenome (GOLD analysis project Ga0310690, IMG submission 207661) | Bovine rumen microbial communities from tropical cattle in Woodstock, Queensland, Australia - Gonzalo_04 (v2) (version 2) | ecosystem: Host-associated > Mammals > Digestive system >...
CACCAACCAATTTGACTGTTACGGATATCGATTATACTTCAGCTACCTTGGGTTGGGACGCAAACAGCAGCATCACCCAATGGCAAATCTGCCTCAATGGCGATGAAGACCATCTGATTCTGACCGACGCCAATCCCTATATCTTGACAGGTCTGAATCAACATACCCATTACACCGTCAAAGTGCGAAACTACCAAGAAGGAGCTGACGATGCTTGGAGCGATGAAATCGGTTTCACTACGCCTCTCTACATCACTCCTCCCACACTTACGGTCAGCGACATCAGCCAGACCTCCGTTGTCCTTGACTGGACGGAAATCAGTGAGGTGGATGGTTATACCATTAGCGTGAACGACGCCATCATTCCCGATCAAATCATTACAGGCTACACGGCCACCTCTGGTGCGGGAGGGTACAACTCGAACGAGGACTACGCCAACCTGGTGGATAACGACAGGAGTACCAAGTGGTGCCGCTCCTCGAGCGGTGTCTACATCGAGTTTCATAGTCAGCAAGACTTTGTTCCGACAGGTTATGTGCTGACCACAGGCAATGACACTCATAAAAATCCACAACGCAATCCTAAAAACTGGGTCATCAAGGCCAAGTTGAACGCTAGTGACGCTTGGACGACCATCGTCACCGTCACCAACGACCAAGTGCTGCAAGGTGTGAGCACTACCGACTTTGAGTTTGCCATCGATAATAGCGCTACTTACCGTTACTTCCGCTTTGAGGTGTCAGCGGTCCAAAGCGGTGACAGCTTCCAACTCGGCGAACTGAGGTTCAGAGGGAAGATCCAGACCCACAGCCGGACACTCACCGGACTCCTTCCTGAAACCGAGTATGCCATCAAGGTACGGGCCAACTTAGGGGAATCCTTCAGCGTTTGGAGCGAGGAAGTCCACGTCAAAACATTCGATGGCATCACCTTCTATGTCGATGGTGACTGGAACGAGGCTGGCAACTGGAATGTTAGCCGGGTTCCTGGTACTGACGATAACGTGAATATTGCCGCCCAAGCCGTTGTTCCTGCAGGTTATACTGCTCAAGTCCAAAACACCAATGTGATTGGCGGAGGCAGTATTACCATTGAGGATGGCGGCCAGTTCATTGCCGAAAATGAAGTCAAGGTGGCAATGCGGAAAAACATCTCGGCTTGGACCACCGATCCCGTGGGAGGATGGTGTTTCATAGCCCCACCGGTGAATACGGAAGACTTAGATTACGGCGATACTGGATTAATCATTGAAGGCGAAGGGAAAGATTACGACCTCTACCGACTCAATGCCACTACTTGGGAGAATTATAAGGCTGAAGGTGGTCACCATCATTTCGATCTTGATAGAGGCCAGGGCTACCTCTATGCCAGCGAAAAAGGTACCGAAATCGAGTTCAACGGCAAGGCCATGCCATACTCCGAAACGCCTATGTCGCTTACCGATGGCTTCAACCTTGTCGGCAATCCTTATACGTTCAACACCTACGTCAACAGGCCTTATTACAAGCTGAACGATGAACGAACCGATATCGAATTGGTGAACGACAACACCGTCATTGCACCTTGCGAGGGCGTGTTGATTGATGTCGAGGGAACGGACCAGGTGACCTTCACCCAAACCGATCAATTGAGCCAGGCTTCAAATAATGGCAATCTGGATATCGTTGTGGAACAGCAAACCTCCCACCGAGGCATTTCCACCATTGTTGACAAGGCCGTTGTAAGCTTCAACGAAGGCAGTCGACTCGGTAAGTTCTACTTCATGGAACAGGATGCCAGTATCTACATCCCGCAAGACGGAAAGGAATATGCCGTCGTCTTTGCCGAAGACCATGGAGAGGTGCCTCTTAATTTCAAGGCGCATCACGACGGAACCTATACATTGACCTTCTCAAAATCTCTAAATTCTAAATTAACTACGTTGAATGCTTCGCATTTCTTAACTTTTAATTACCTTCACCTCATCGACCATCTGACTGGCAACGATGTCGACCTGCTCCAAAATCCAAGCTATACGTTCGAGGCCCGCTACAGCGATTACGCCAGCAGGTTCCTTCTTGTCTTTGACAAGGCCGATTCGGACGACTTTGCCTTTGTCAGCAACGGCGAACTCATCGTCACTGGCACCGGGACCCTCCAAGTAATCGACATCTTGGGACGCCAAATGTACAGCCATGAGGTCAATTCCTCATTCCTCATTCCGCATTCCTCATTCGCCCCCGGCGTGTATGTCCTTCGCCTCGTCAAAGGGGAGACTGTGAAGACGCAGAAGATTGTTCTCCCATAGCCCTCACGATTTCCAAGGCCTGCGTCACGGTGCTCACCTCCTTAATGGTGAGGATGAGTTTGCTTTCGGTCTGCTTGAGGGCGCAACGCTTCGGGTGGTTGATGATGTACTGCATCACTTGACGATAGGTCTCGGTCTCGTAGTAGGGCGACTCCTGGTTGCTCACAAAATGGGCCACCATGAGGTTGTCGCGCAAGGCGATCTTTTCAAAACCGAGGTCTTTGGCCCTCCAGCGCAAACGCACGGTGTTGAGCAGGTCGTTGACGGGCTTGGGGATGGGGCCGAAGCGGTCGATGAGCTGGTCGGTGAACCTCATGAGTCCTTCCTCGGTCTTGATGTGGTCGAGCTCGGTATAGAGGCTGATGCGCTCGGCGGTGGAACTGACGTATTCGGAGGGCAGCATCACCTCCATGTCGGTCTCGATGGCGCAGTCGGTGACATAGACCAACTCGGTCTCCTTGTCGAAGAGGTCGGAGAATTCGTTCTCCTTCAGCTCGGCGATGGCCTCGTCGAGGATCTTATGGTAGGTCTCAAAGCCGATATCATTGATAAAGCCGCTCTGCTCGGCGCCAAGGAGGTTGCCTGCCCCACGGATGTCGAGGTCGCGCATGGCGATATTGATGCCGCTGCCGAGGTCGGAGAACTCCTCCAAGGCACGGAGGCGCTTCTGGGCTTCCTCGGTGAGGGTGTTCAGAGGCGGGGTGAGGAGGTAGCAGAAGGCTTTCTTGTTGGAACGACCCACGCGGCCACGCAGCTGGTGAAGGTCGCTGAGCCCGAAGCGGTGGGCGTCGTTGACGATGATGGTGTTGGCGTTGGGGATGTCGAGGCCCGACTCGACGATGGTGGTGCAGAGCAATACGTCGTATTCACCGGCGATGAAGTCGAGCATGATCTCCTCCAGCTTTGAGCCTTCCATCTGGCCGTGGGCCACGGCGATGCGGCATCCAGGAACGTAACTCATGATCATGTCATGCACGTCCATGATGTTCTGTACCCGGTTGTGGATGAAGAACACCTGTCCGTTGCGTGCCATCTCGAACATGATTGCCTCACGGATCAACTCACCGTCGAAGGCCCTGAGCTCGGTCTGCACGGGATAGCGGTTGGGCGGCGGAGTGTTGATGACGCTGAGGTCGCGGGCACCCATCATCGAGAACTGCAAGGTGCGTGGTATCGGGGTGGCGGTGAGGGTGAGGGTGTCCACGCTGGCTTTCATCTCCTTGAGTTTCTCTTTCACGGCAACGCCGAACTTCTGTTCCTCGTCGATGATGAGCAGACCGAGGTCTTTGAACTTCACATCCTTGCCTGTGAGTCGGTGTGTTCCGATGATGATGTCGATATGGCCTTCTTCGAGTTTCTTCAGGATTTCCTTTTGCTGTTTGGCGGTCTTGAACCTGTTGAGGTATTCGATGGTGACGGGGAAGCCGTCGAGGCGGTTTTTGAAGGTCTGGTAATGCTGCAAGGCCAGCACGGTGGTAGGGACGAGCACGGCCACCTGTTTGCTGTCGGTGGCGGCCTTGAAGGCGGCGCGGATGGCCACCTCGGTTTTGCCGAAACCAACGTCGCCGCAGACGAGACGGTCCATGGGACTCTCTGACTCCATGTCGCGTTTCACGTCGTTGGTGGCCTTGAGTTGGTCGGGGGTGTCCTCGTAGAGGAAGGAAGCCTCGAGCTCTGTCTGGAGGTAGCTGTCAGGGGCGAACTGGAAGCCCTTGCTGCGTTTGCGCTCTGCATAAAGTTTGATGAGTTCGCGAGCGATGTCCTTGACCTTGCTCTTGGTCTTAGACTTCAGGCGGTTCCATGCGTTGGATCCCAAGGTGCTCAGCGAAGGCTCGGCGCCGTCTTTGGAGCTATATTTGGCAATCTGGTGAAGTGAGTGTACACTTATATATAGTGTATCACCATGATTATATGTTATTCTCAACACCTCTTGTTCCTTGCCGTGCAGCTCGATGGTCATCAGTCCTTCGAACCGTCCGATGCCGTGGTCGATATGGGTGACATAGTCGCCAGGCTTGAGGTCGTAAAGGTCCTTGAGGGTGATGGCCTGCTTGGTGCTGAAGTTGTCGCGCAGGTGATAGCGGTGGTAACGCTCGAAGATCTGGTGGTCGGTATAGCAGCAGATTTTCTTGTCGTGGTCGATGAAGCCTGCATGGATGGCGATGAGCTTCCGCTCGAAATCGCTGTGCAGCTCATCGTGGTGCTGGATGTCGTTCAGGATGGCCTGGATGCGGTCCAGCTGCTTGGAACTCTCCGAGTAGAGGACGATGCTATAGCCCTTCGACTTGTAATCGTTGATGTTCTCAATGAGAAGGTTGAAGTTCTTGTTGAAGATAGGCTGAGCAGTCGTGTGGAAACGGAAAACGGAAAACGGAAAACGGAAAGTTGCGTTTTCTGATTCTTGATTTCGAAATTCTATTACGGGATGATTATCTAGGTGCTTCAGTAATTCCTCTGATTTGGCGAACAGTTTCTCAGGTGTAATCTCCAATTCTCCGTTCTCCGTTTTCCGTTCTCCGTTTTCCACTCTCTCCCACGCTTCCACCGCTCTCTCGTATTCCTTGTCGATCTGCGTAGCGAAGAAGTTCATCTGTTCGATCCACACGGTCGTGGAGTTGGGCAGGTATTCAAGTATCGACTCACGTTCTTCGATGAAGGCTTGTTGCTGCATGTTGGGCAGCAGCACGATGTTGTTGAACCGTTCGATGGAGAGTTGGCTGGCGATGTCGAAGCTGCGGATGCTTTCAACTCCGTCGAAGCCGAATTCGATACGGTAGGGGTTGTCGCTGGCGAACGAAAACACGTCGATGATGCCGCCACGGATGGCGAACTGTCCGGGTTCCACCACGAAGTCGACGTTCTCGAAACCGTATTCGTAAAGCAGGTCGGTGAGGAAGTCGAGGTTGATGTTGTCGCCTTGTTTCACCTTGGTGGTGTTTTTGGCGAGGAGCTTGCGGGTAAAGACCTTTTCGCTAAGTGCTTCGGGGTAGCTGACGATGACCGTCCTTCTTTCGCTGGTGGAGATACGTTGCAGCACCTCGGTGCGCGAGAGGATATAGGTGTTGTCGGGGCGTTCGGGCTCGTAGGGACGTTTGTAGGAGGTGGGGTAGAAGAGGATCTGTTTCTTGCTGTAGTCCATCTCCCTTTCGCCGAAGAGGGCCTCCAGATCATTATAGAAATAGGCAGCGTCTTCTTTCGAGGCGCAGATCACCAGATGCTGTCCGCCGTTTTGGCGGAAGTGTTCCTCCACGGCGAAGGCTTTGGCTGAGCCCACGAGGCCGCTATAAAGAATATGTTTGGGTGTTTCTGACAAGAGTCGGTGTAGTTTGAGAGCGCAAAGATAGCGTTTTTAGTGATATGACATACTATGTATCACATCGTGAACTCTGACGATTTTCTCTCCATCGTCAAGGTCATAAATCTGGTATGCGAAGTGAAAATCCTCGCAAAGGAACTCCCGATATCCTTTTGAAATCCAATCCTCTTTCAAACGAGCAACGGGAAAAATCTCCGCAGTGTTGCCCAGAGAATCCAAAGCGTCGTATAGACGATTGATTTTGTTGACTACCGTGGCTTCGTCCAGTGCTTCGTGATTCTTTAATGCAGCTTGGTAAAAGGAAATGAGTTTTTTGTGAACCTCCTCGTCAATATAAACTTCCATAGTTACGGATGGAAATGTTTGTGAACCATACTAAGAAGCTCTTGTTTGGACTCCTCTATAGTCAAACAATGTTCTCGTAGTTCCTTTTTGCTAACTGTCCTTGGTGAAGCCTTATATGCAACGGATGGTTCAGACGCCGTTGTTTGTTTTTTACTATCTTGCTTATAATCCATATTTCAAATTTTTTGCAAAAATATGGAATTTTTCTCAAAAAGTCAATGGACTTTAAAACTTTTTTTGAAATAAAAGCCTAGTTTCCTTATTCTCAATCGAAAAAAGCTTTACCTTTGTCCTAGTTCTTATGGCGGACCTTATCCCGCCGACATGATTTACACGAAGCGTTATGCTCGACTTGTGTCCGTAAACGTGAGAAATTTTCGTAGGCAAGTGAGTGTAATGGTTCGCGCGTGATAGCGTGGACTGTTATAGTTACATTTTCCTACAAGGGTGTTTCTCACGACCTACGGACAGAGATGTGGCATATCAGTGCCACGCTTCTTTTATTATCTGTCCTTTGAGGTGCTGAAAAGGGAATTAAAGGTTGTGCCCGACACGGATTTAGGGAAAAAGAAATGGGTAATTTTAGAGCATGTCCAACTTGTGGAAATAGTGGACCTGATTACGCAAGGGTCTGGAGATGTAATAAATGTGGGCGTATTTACTGTGACCGATGCTATTCTTCAGGCTGTCCTGGCTGTGGAGAAAGTTATTTAAATTCAACGGATTTGGGGTACATCGGTTAATTAATTCAGGGCGCGGCAAGAATGTCGCGCCCTCTTTTGAACTTTACTCAGGTAAAACAATCTTCTCTAGAATTGGAATCTCTTCCATCAAATCCTCCACTACGAATTCCCAGTATTTGCCTTTTAAGCAACGTATCTCTGTGTAATCGTTGAGTGAGGGAAGCCTCTTGAAACCGTCAATGATTTTGGTCAAAGTCAAAGTCCAGGGGTGTCTTTTTAGCGCAAACGAAACCATGTCTTCAATAGAATAGGTTTCCAAAAGGTCGTGAATGTCCCAAAAATCCTTTTTCCGTTGTCTGTCTTGGGCAATGCAGTTGAGTTTCATGGCGGCAATGTCCTTTTCGGAAACCATTCGGATTCCGTCAATGTTCACTAACGGGAAAATGGGGTCATCATCGTAGCAAATATCAAGCTTGATACAGTCGTCCCTACTGTTTCCAACGTATAGCGAATAAACCATCAAAGTCTCGTCAAGCCTTTCGAGATTTTCAGTGTAGGGAAACATTTCGACGAGGGCTTTTTTGAGTTCGTCTGTATTCATTTCGCCGTATAAGGCGTTGGTAAACATGTCAATATCAATGGAGATGCGATGTCCTCTTTGTAAAGCGAGTGCCGTTCCGCCCACAAGATAGTGATTGTCGAACGCTTTGTTTGTCATGATTTTTCGTAAGCATTCGAGTAGTAACGGTGATGCAATATTAGTTCTTAGTCTCATAATTCAAATATTGTTTTAGGTTCTTTGTTCTATTTATTGAGTTCCAAGTGTCTTTAATGGATTTCATGACATTGATAATCTTTCTTTTGCCATAGAATCTGATGGTTTCCTTGATTTCGCTCTCGTTGCCATATTCAAAGACTCTCTGGATGATCCATTCCGCATTTCGTTGCCAGTCGAGCGTGTCAAAATCAGTGTCCCAAAACAAGGTTTTCCGGAATTTTGAAATGTCAGGATGTACCGGTTTCGACAAGCGGCTTGTTGCTATGAATATCTCATAATTGGTTTGGATTTGATAAAAGAAGCATTGGTAATCAACGCCTAACGCTTTTTCCAGTCTAAGAGAGTTTTCGGGAGAAATCCTTCTGCGATTGGCAATGAAGTCGTTGATTCTCTGATAAGGTATCTCGGAACGTGATGCCAGTTCACGTTGGGTAAGATGCTCCTTTGTCCTGATTCTGTCGAGTACCGCACCGCAAGGGATGTGATGATATGTCAGGTAGTTTTCGTACATTGAATTCGGTTTTACGGCTGCAAAGATAATATAAAATAACCAAAATTGGTTACTTTTAGATCAAAAAAGTAGAGACGTACTGCTACGTCTCTACAAACTATATCTATTATCAATTAAAATAGATTCTCTAGAATCTTATCATCCACCAGATTCGGAAGGGTGACCCTCAACTTGGGTTCACGTTCCATGGCGCGCTTGATGGCGAAGGTGGCGCCTTCGTTGCGGGCCCAGTTGCGTCGTGCGATGCCGTTGTTGACGTCCCAGTGCAGCATGCAGTGGAGGCGACGGTCGGCTTCGGGGGTGCCGTCGAGGACCATGCCGAATCCGCCGTTGATGACCTCGCCCCAGCCTACGCCGCCGCCGTTGTGGATTGAGACCCAGGTGGCGCCGCGGAAGCCGTCGCCGATGACATTCTGAACTGCCATGTCGGCGGTGAAGCTTGAGCCGTCGTAGATGTTGGAGGTCTCACGGAACGGGCTGTCGGTGCCGGAGACGTCGTGGTGGTCGCGGCCAAGGACGACGGGACCGCTCAGACGGCCGTCGGCGATGGCTTTGTTGAACTCGGCAGCGATCTTGGTGCGGCCTTCGCAGTCGGCATAGAGGATACGGGCTTGCGAGCCGACCACGAGGTGGTTGGCTTGGGCGCCGCGGATCCATTGGATGTTGTCGCGCATCTGCTGCTGGATCTCGGCAGGGGCTGTGCGGGCGATCTCTTCAAGGACACTGCAAGCGATCTCGTCGGTTACAGCGAGGTCTTCAGGCTTGCCCGAAGCGCAGACCCAGCGGAAGGGACCGAAGCCGTAGTCGAAACACATCGGGCCCATGATGTCCTGCACGTAGCTGGGATAACGGAAGGTGCCGTCTTCTTTCATGATGTCGGCGCCAGCGCGGCTGCTCTGCAGCAGGAAGGCGTTGCCGTAGTCGAAGAAATACATGCCCTTGGCGGTCAGCTTATTGATGGCTGCCACATGGCGGCGCAGCGAAGCCTGCACCTTCTCCTTGAAGAGCTCGGGATTCTCGGCCATCATGGTCTTCGACTCCTCGAAAGATTGTCCTACGGGGTAGTAACCGCCAGCCCAGGGGTTATGCAGCGAGGTCTGGTCGGATCCGAGGTCGACGTGGATGTCGTGTTCGGCGGCATATTCCCAGAGGTCCACCACGTTGCCTTGGTAGGCATACGAGCGGGCTTCTTTCTTCTCGAGGCTCACGCTGACGTGCTTGAACAACTCTTCGATGTTGTCGTATACCTCATCGACCCAGCCTTGGTCGTAGCGCTTCTGCGTAGCGGCGGGGTTGATCTCGGCGGTGATGCTCACCACACCGGCGATGTTGCCTGCCTTGGGCTGGGCGCCGCTCATGCCACCGAGGCCGGCGGTGATGAACAGCTTGCCTGCCGTGCTGCCACCATGCTTACGGGCGGCGTTGAGCACGGTGATGGTGGTGCCGTGGACGATGCCTTGGGGGCCGATGTACATATAGCTACCGGCGGTCATCTGGCCGTATTGTGTCACGCCGAGGGCGTTGTAGCGCTCCCAGTCGTCGGGCTTGCTGTAGTTCGGGATCATCATGCCGTTGGTGACCACCACACGCGGAGCGTCCTTATGCGAGGGGAAGAGGCCCATTGGGTGACCGCTGTACATGGCCAGGGTCTGTTCCTCGGTCATGTTGGCGAGGTATTGCATCACCAGACGGTACTGTGCCCAGTTCTGGAAGATGGCGCCGTTGCCACCGTAGATGATGAGCTCGTGGGGATGCTGGGCCACGGCGGGGTCGAGGTTGTTCTGAATCATCAGCATGATGGCCGCAGCCTGTTGGCACAGGGCGGGATATTCCTCGATGGGACGGGCGTACATCTTATAGGAAGGACGGAAACGATACATATAGATACGGCCGTACTTCTCCAGCTCTTCGGCGAACTCTGGGGCCAAGATGGCATGCCACTTCTCAGGGAAATAACGAAGGGCATTGCGGATGGCCAGCTTCTTCTCAGCCTTGGTGAGGATGTCCTTGCGCTTCGGGGCGTGGTTGATGGTGGTGTCGTAAGGCTTTACTTCGGGGAGCTCGTCAGGGATACCGGCGAGGATCTCTTTCTGGAAATCGTTATATTCGATCATTTTTATTAAAAGATTAAAATTTTAAAATTCCAAAAACGTTTAGACTTGCAAATTTACGGTTTTTGTTCATTGAAATGACAAAAAAGTTTTATCTTTGCATTCTTAATTGAAATCCATGAAGAGAATCGCCTCCATCATATCCCTTTTGCTGTTGACTTTGCTATTGGCTTCGGCCGGACTGCTCCAAGCGCAGGAGCAGGATACCTGCTTGATTTTTACCAACATGAGGCAGATGCGGTTGACCTGCAACAACAACGACGCCGACAATGGCCGCACCGCCCAGGTGAAGGTCAACGTCACAGGCGGCCAGGCTCCCTATTCCTACTATTGGGAAGAGGGCTATGGCGTTGGACGCTGGTCGGAACTGAGCCTGATGCATGTGTCACCCAACGACCCTGCGGTGGCCATCGGCCTCAAGGCCTACAGATGGTACCGCGTGGAGGTCACCGATAGCCGGGGTTGCGTCAAACTCGACAGCCTCTTCACCCGTGCCTTCCCCACACCAGTGGTCGAGATCACCTGCGACCCGGGCGACACACTCTACCTCCAGAACCCCGACGCCACCTTCTCGTTTGAGAACCTCTCAGCCGACACATTGGGCATCGACCATTTCTTCTGGACTTTCGAACACGACATCACCTCCACACAGGAACATCCCGTGTTCACCTATGTGGAACAAGGCACTTTCAACGCTACCCTTACGGTGTACGACGACCTCGGATGTGACACGGTGTTCATGAAAGAAATCTATGTCAACCCCGTCAAACTCAAGATACCCAGCGTGTTCACCCCCAATGGCGACGGCATCAACGACACCTGGGTGATTACCTTGGCCAGCGGCACCGACAACCCCAACGCCAACGGTGGCGACGTGAACCGCAACAGAGCCGACGGTCCTGACGAGATTCCCCTGAACGACTATTATAAGGCCACCGACCTCATGGTGATGAACCGCTGGGGACGTATCGTATATCACTCCACCGACTATCAAAACGATTGGGACGGCGGCGGACTCAGCGACGGCACCTATTTCTATGTGCTCAAATGCCGCGGCCTGAAGGAAGAGATACAGTATCAAGGGGCGGTGATGATTATTACCAAGTCGAGGCAGTGAGAACGGAACCCCGAAGGGCTCACCGACCGAATGGGAGGTAAAACTGAGAACGGAGAACGGAAAATGAAAAAAATAACAATATTACTATTATTTGTTTTGGTGGGGATGCTGTCCTCTTGCAATAACGGCAACGACAAGAAGCTTCCTCCGGATTTGATCAACATTTCGAAATCGGCGGAGAATCCGAGTGACAAACAGGCGGTCATCTCCTTCGATAAGACGGAGTTTAACTTCGGAAAAATACTACAAAGCGAGGTGGTTTCGTATACCTTCCACTTCACCAATACAGGAAACGTTCCCTTGCTGATCACCAGCATCGACAAGAGTTGCGGATGCACCGCGGGCGACTATCCACGTGACCCCGTCGCCCCAGGCAAAGGTGGCGAGATCAAAATCACCTACGACAGCAAAGGCCATTTCGGGTTCCAGTCGAAGACCGTGACCGTCAACTCCAATGCCATGCCCGCCAGGACTACGTTGACCATCAAGGCGGAAGTGAGGACGGCGGAACAGTTGTAGAGATAAGAGATAAAAGATAAAAGATAAAAGTTTAATAAAAAACTATAGTTATGTTACTTACTATTCTGCTTCAAGCACAACAACAGCAACCCAAGAGTATGTGGTCTAGTTTGATTTGGATCGTTGCATTAATCCTCATTTTCTGGCTGTTTTTCATTCGCCCCCAGTCGAAGAGGGCTAAGGAGGCACAGAAGTTCCGCGACGAGTTGAAGAAAGGCGACCCGGTGGTCACCATCGGAGGCTTCCACGGCAAGATCACTGAGGTGAAGGAGCACACCGTCATGGTGTCGGTAGCCCCTGACACCGTCGTCGAGATTGAGAAGTCGGCCCTGGTGCAGAACGCCTCTCAAGTGGGTGGCCAAAACTGATATGAGCGTCGAAGACATCAAAGAAGAAATCAAAGGGAAGGACAAGACCAAGTTCTTGACCTTCCTGTTCTTTTTATTGATTTCAAGCCTCCTTTGGTTCCTTATCAAACTGACGAAGGACTACACCACCCAAACGGTGTTTACCGTGGTCTACACCGAGGTGCCCGTCAACAAATGTGTGTCGTCGACAGAGCAGAAAGTGAACCTCAATTTCGTGGCCGACGGTTTCGTCACCTTGCGGCATAACCTGATTCGGCAGCCCAACCGTGTCGTCACGATATCGCTTGAAGAGGTGCCTTACCGTCTCGAGGGTGGCAACACCTATAGTTATGGCTCACAATATGTCGCGGAGCGTGTGGCGGACTGGCTGGGAGTCCCTGCGGGTAACGTCACCGTGAACGACGACAAGCTGTATTTCAATATGGAGGACCTCCAGCAGAAGGAACTTCCGATACAGGTGCCGTTGGAGGTCACTACCCAACGGCAATACCTCGTCTATGGTGCCCCAATCGTCGAACCTGCCACCGTCATGGTATATGGCCCCAAGTCGGCACTCGACACGATGAACGTACTCCGTACCGAGCCTTTCATCGCCACAGGTGCCAACGCCAATCTCACTAAAGACCTTGTCGTCGACTACCATGGAGGCACTGTCAAAGGCGCAGAGCCCACCGTGAAGGTGACGGTGAGGGTGGAGCAATATACCGAGACACAGGTGGAGGTCCCAGTGATGGTCACCGACTCGTTGCAAGTGCGTTTCTTCCCTGAGACCATGAGCGTGAGGTGCATGGTGCCTATCTGCGACTTCGCCAGCCTCAACGCCTCCGCTTTCATGGTGCTGGCCGACACGGCGCAGCTGCATCTCCGTCAGCCGCTGCTCGACATCCACTTGGTGCGAGTGCCGGAACACGTACATGTCGTCAAGACCGAGCCGGAACAAGTGGAATATCTGATTGTAAATTGAAAGTGGAAAACGGAAAGTTGAAAGTTAGTATTACCGGTAATATTGGTTCGGGGAAAAGCTATGTCTGTGGGCTCTTCAAGAACCTTGGTATTCCTGTCTTTGACTCCGACCGTGAGGCCAAGTTGCTGTACGACCGTCCCGAGGTCAGGAAGAAAATGGTGGAGCGTTTCGGGGAGAACATCTATCGTGCCGACGGTAGCCTCGACCGTGCTTTGATGGCTTCGAAGGTGTTCGGCGACCCCTGCGCCTTGGGTTTTGTGGAGGCGGTGCTCTATCCTGTGTTGAACGAGTGGTTTTCCCAATGGGCTGACCAGCAGGAGGCTCCCTACGTCATCTATGAATCTGCCTTGATTTACGAGAAACACCTGGAGTCGATGTTCGATGCCATTGTGGTGGTGGCCGCCTCGGAGCCCGTCCGCATCCGTCGGGTGATGACGCGCGACCATTGCACCGAGGAACAGGTGCTGGCACGAATGGCGATGCAATTACCTCAATCGGAAAAAGTCACCAAAGCCACCTATGTGATCGTCCACGATGAGGACGACGAGGATGACTTCCTGATGGACCAGGTCCGAAGGATTCATCAGGAATTAGTAGGTTTTTAAGCTGCTTTTGGCATTAATACAGCGCAACGGTCAATGATTTGATTGGCGAGGCAAAAACCTTGGCTACAAACTTTCTTGTCGCGTATGCCGTCATAGTTCATATAAAGGTGCATCACCATGTAACCGCTGTCTACCCATCCTAATAGTTTTCGGTCACGCTTGCTTACGGCTTCCAAATAGTCGTCGATATGGACTCGGGTGCGCCGGTCTTTTCGCACCTGAAACACGGCATCCAAGGCCAATAGTGCCCCAAGCCACAGGTAATTTCCTGCTGCTCTGACATATTTGGGGTCCTCGTATAATCCTGTTTCAGGATCAACGGTTGTGTTTTCCTTCAGCACATCGTTGGCGTTCTGGACATAACGCCGTGCTTCTTCGATGGGATCTTTCTTTTTCATTATTCCAAGATTTAGTTAGATAATAGTAAGTAATCTTGGTTCAATTGTTTCTCGATTGCAAAGATACTACTAATTTTTTAAAATCAATGGAATTATTGAAAAAAATTAATTGATAATGATTTTCTGAATTCTGACTTTTTCAGGGGTGGTCAGGCGGAGCACGTAAACGCCAGGGGGGAATGCGGAATGAGGAATGCGGAATGCGGAATGGACATCACTGCTGAACAATTGATGACCGAGGACGTCGTAGACTTGAAGGAGGCCGTCACCGTTAACGATGAGGTTGCCATCGGCATCGATGAAGGTAAAGTCGTCGTTGTTCCCAGTGCCATTGGGGTTGAACACCAGTTGGAATCTCGATGTGTAGTCGTTGCTTGAGGATTCGAACTGATAGCTCGGATTTTTCAGCAGGTCGATGTCGGCGCCAGTGAGGCGGTCGATTAAGTGGAGAGTGGAAAGTTGAGAGTGGAAAGAGTAAACCTTTAGGGTGTGGATTCCATGTTCCTTGGCTTTGTAGTTGAGTTCGACGATGTCGGCTCCATCACGGACCATCATGATGTATGGCTGGCCTTCGCGTTCGAGCCACAGGCTGGGTTGATGTCCTCTGAAGCTGAGCAGGGGCATGCTGACGCCGTCGTTGGTCTTGACGTATGCCTTGTCACCGTCGATGTCGATAACGACGTATTCTCCTTTCTCGTCACGGGTGTCTTTGCTTTGCGGGTTGAGCGTCACGCTCTGATTTGCGGCGTTGGCTTTGACCAGGAAACCTCTTCCCACGGGGACGCTGTTGCTGGTTTCATATTGCCATTCCTCGCTGTTGTTGAGGTAGTAGTAGCCATCCGACACGTTGGAAGTTTTGTTGAATACGATGTCGTGTGCGGTGGGGTTGCCGAGGAGGTTATAGCCTTTGATGCTAGTGTTTGAATTGCCGTAGCTTAGGTTGACGGTTTCGCTATAGTTGCCGCTTTTGAGTGTTCCCGTCATCCGCAGGGTGGTACTGGGGCTATGGGCGTAGAGGTAGCCGCTGGTTGATGGCTGCGCGAATCCGGCTTGGTGTGACTTGTAATTGATCCATTCTTCCGTGGCGTCCTCATCGTAATAATAGAGGTCGTACGTTCCGGTGGCGATTTCTGTCGGGTTGAAATTGGAGAAGGGTGCGGCGATGGTGTACCAGCCGTCGCTTTCGCCATCGGTGAAGGCTTGGATGGTCTTTTTGAGGGTGGCTTTCACTCCGTCGGTATGGTGGATGAGCTGACCGCCTTCTTCGATGACTAGGAGGGAGGGATCAGTGCAGGAGGCTGTGCCGGTGACGGTGAGGGTGGCGCCGCTGGCAATTACATGTTTGTCGAAGGGGAGGATGGTAGCGATGGCCTCGTTGGTGGAGTGGGGGTATTCTTCAGAGCGGATATAAAGTTGGACGCTTTGTTGGCCAGAGGCATAACATGAAAAAATGCCGCTTCCACTATTGTTGTACATGATAGTGTTTCGAACAACAGTTGAGACGCTGGTCTTGATTGTTGCATCTCCATTGTTGTCAATATTAATGATCCATTTCCCTTCGTCTGGAAGCGTTGCTTGGGTCTTGAGGTAATTGTTGTTAGTAATGCCACCTCCTGCATAAAGATAGCCGCCGGATGTTCCCCATTGTGCGTCAAAGAAGGTCCAAGCTCCAGTGCTGCCACCTAATGTCAGTTCATAAGCGCTATTGAGGTTCGCAATGATGTTCTCGTTGATGCTGACAATGGCTGACGTACGGTTGTTGCCGTTTGAGCTTGTAGCACTCATTGCTTTCCCTGCTGCCGTGTTCACGATGAGATAGGTCCTTCCGGCCACTAGTTGATCTGTTGAGGTGACCAGGTAGTATTTTTGTTCAAACAATCCCACGTACTCGAAACTGGCGCTGACGGTGACATTGCTGGCGGGCATCTCGAATTGGTTGTTGGTGACGGCAATTACATTGTTGTTGGCGTCGGTGACGGTCCAAAGGCCGAATTCATACCCTGCAGCAGGTGTGGCGGTGAGGGTGATAGTGGTGCCTTCTGTAGCTTCTTCCATGTCAGCGCTGATAGTTCCGTTGGCGACGGCGGCCAAGGTGATGGTATAAGTCGTTGGCGCTTCAGTCTTTTTGTAAAGCTGGATGGCTTGTTGGCTAGTGTAGGTTCCTGATTTATAATAACGGAATCTGGTCTGACCACTAGTTGGGTTGTATCTTAAATGACTTGAACTGCTGACAATGTCTGCTGTTCCGTTTGTGATGCTGATTGAATTGGTATAAATGTCAGTTGAACTGCTCTTTAAGGTGTTGGCGTCAGCGTCATTTCCAATAAAAAGGCCGCTGGCGCTCTTGATTGAATAGCCTCCTCCAGTTTTTGCGGTAATCGTGAATGTGGCGGCATCCATTGCGTCACTTTGGGCAATGGTGCTGTTGGAAATGCTGATGTTTATGGTGTTGCTAACTGCATCCAGGGTAGTCAACGCGCCGTTGAAGGCGACATTGTGGTTTTCACAGACGATAAGATAATCTCCATCTTCGAGTTCTTCGGTGCTGGTTACTTTCACGTAGTCTCCGCCAGTTGGGGTACTTGGTGTCCAGTTTGGGTCCCAGATCATGTGTGCATATTCCGGGTTATCAATGAATGGGTTGCGGTTGTGCTGATAGTTGTTGTAGATGACGTTGTTGCGGTCGATTTCCTTTTGGCTAACGGGGTCTTGGTCGTTCCATTGCAGCAGCATGGTCATGGCCCATGGAAGGATTTCCGATTTGTTAGTCATGCCGCTGGTGCTCCAATCGCTGTCTTCACCATAGTAACGCACGCTTATATAGAAGTATGCGCGAGCGATATCGCCTTTGTATTCGTCAATAGGTTCGAACACGGTGCTTGAGTATCCATTAACGGTACAGGGGCCAAGTTTGGAACCGTTGTGTGAGGTGTAAGTGGGACTACTTACCTCGCCGTAGGGGTAATTGCTTCTTTTGCTGTTCACAAAGCCGTCGGTAGGGAAGATGTGGTGCAGGTCGGTGCTTGGCGTATTGGCGTTGTTAAACCAGCTCTGAGGCCATGAATGTTCCCGGTTGTAGCAGTCGCCTTCTTGGTTGTATGTGCCGCACTGGCCGTCGCCCAAGGTGAACAGTTTCGGGGTCCCTCCTGGGATATCAGAGTAAATGTCCCAAACCTTGTTGGTGTTGTCGGTGCGATGGTCCGTGTTATAGAAAGCGTTCCAGACGGCATCGTAACTAATGGTTGTGTGATTGTCGATGATGTTATGCAGTGCCGCTTTCAGTTCAGTTCCAGTAAGGCCATTGGCGTTGTTATAGTAGCCTGCCGGTGCTTGTGCTTGTGCAGTGATGCCAACCAATGCCAGCAGTATGAGGACGATGTGTTTTTTCATGGCGGAAAATTTTGACAAAGTTACAAAACCTGACTGAAAAATCCTCAAAAAAACGATGGTGACAATCTCTTTATATTAATATGCAGAAACATATTAATTGTAAAAAGTTTAAAAAATAATACATAAGAGTATTGACAAATAGAATTTTCTTTGTATATTTGCATCGAGAATTCAGATGAGCCAAAATCTTTATTGTCTAATCTTTAAAAAATTGAATGATGATTCGATTTATTAACCCTTTTATCGATTATGGCTTCAAGAAGCTTTTTGCTACTGAAGGCAACAAGGATATCCTTATCAGTTTTCTGAATGCGGTGATTGAAGATCCTGGCGATCCTGTCGTCGACCTTACCTATAAGAATGTGGAACAGATTGGCGAGTTCAACGGGTCGCGTCGGAGTTATTTTGACGTTTATTGTGAGACTTCCAAAGGGAGACAGTTCATCGTGGAGATGCAGAACACCTGGAAGCCTTTCTTTAAGGATCGCACGTTGTACTATGCCGCACAGGCCATCCGTGACCAGGGGGCGACGGAGGATGTGGATTTTCAGCCTCAGGGAGAAGAGGAAAAGGAGTCTTGGAACTATCGCCTCAAGGAGGTTTATCTGATCGCAGTGATGAATTTCAACTTCCCGAAGAAGGAGTATGGACCTGAGGAATATTACCATAAGGTGATGCTTACCGACCTCAGAGACCATCATGTGTTTTACGACAAGCTCACGCTTATTTATCTGGAGATGCCAAAGGTGGGCAAGGCAAGTCTTGATATGGGGCGGCCTCTCGACCGTTGGCTTCAGGCGCTTTATGGGCTCTGGGCTGGAAACGATTGTCCCGATGAGTTGGACGAGCCTATCTTTCAAAAGCTCTATAAGCAGGCAGAGTATGCCCGTCTCAACTCCGACCAACAGCTCACTTACATTCGAAGCAGGAAATATTGCCTTGACACCTATAACGAAATCAAAGGAGGACGCATCTTGGGTCGCATGGAGGGCCGTGAAGAAGGTCTTAAAGAGGGTCGTGAAGAAGGACGCAAAGAGCGCACCATGGAAATCGCACGGCGAATGAAAGGTCTGGGAATAGATAAAGAAACCATCCTGAAATCGGTTGAAATCACCGAGGAGAAATTCGAAAACCTTTAATAGTCATACAAAACCGTGATGCTCCAGATGCCTTAATGCGACTTGTCAGGGAACGCCGGTACAGCTGGAATCTCAGGATAATCCTTCAACTGTTTCAAGATGACCTCGATGGCCTTGTTTAACTGGTCGTCGATGCCTTCGAACTCATGAGCGGGGTCGTTGTCGATGACGATGTCGGGATCGACGCCGTAACCCTCAATGACCCAGTTGCCGTTCTCGTCGAATGGAGCGAACTCGGGACGGGTCAACGTACCTCCGTCGATGAAAGGCAGGCTGCCCCTGATGCCCACGACACCGCCCCATGAACGGGTGCCGATGGTGGTGCCGATCTTGTGTTTCTTGAACTGATAGGGGAACAGGTCACCGTCAGAAGCTGAGTATTTGTTGAACAACAAGACCTTGGGTCCTAACACCATCTTGGTGGGCTTGGTCTCGGGCTCACAGTTGCGCATCATGTCGTACATGGAGAGCTCGCGACGCAAGCGCTCAATGATCATGGGGCTGACGTTGCCGCCGCCATTGCCGCGGTCGTCGATGATCAAAGCCTTCTTGTCGAGCTGCGGATAGAAATATTTGGCAAACTCATTCAAGCCGTCCACGCCCATGTCGGGGATGTGGATGTAGCCCACCTGTCCGTTGGTGGCCTTGCTCACCTTCTCGATGTTGTCCTGCACCATGTTGTAATAGTACAGCCCGTTCTCGTCGGCAATGGGCTTCACCACCACGTCGTGGCTGCCTCCCTCGGAGGCTTTTCCGTTGACCGTCAACAGCACGGGCACGTTGGCCTTGCCGATCAGGGCTTGGTACATGTCTTTCATGTCCTTGGTGCTCTGCCCGTCGATGGCGATGATGTAGTCGCCTTCCTTGACGTCGATGCCCACCTCGGTGAGAGGCGAACGGGTCTTCTCGTTCCAGTTCTCGCCCTTGAGGATCTTGTCGATCTGGAAATACCCCGACCTGTCGCGGTGGATCTGTGCGCCGAGCAATCCGAGCTTGATGCGCTCGGGCTTGAGACGGTCGCCGTCGCCCACATAGGCATGTCCGATGTTGATCTCGCCGATCATCTCACCGATGAGATAGGTGAGGTCGTAACGGTCGGAACAGTAAGGGACGAGCTTCCCGTATTTCTCTTTCATGGCAGGCCAGTCCACGCCGTGCATGTTGGGCGCATAGAAGAAGTCGCGTTCCTGACGCCAGGCCTCGTTGAGAATCTGAGTCCACTCCTCCTTGAGGTCGACCCATTTCTTCATCTGGCTGAGGTCGAGGGCGCCGTCGTCCTTGCCACCAGAGCCTTCTTTCCCTCCGGGCATGGGTCCCTTAGGGGTGTTGATGATCTTGTAGCCGCCACGCTCGCGGACGAGCATCTTGCTGCCGTCGGGGGTGAGCTGGTAGCCCATGCCGCCTCCGATGTTGGTGCATTTCTTGGTCTTGGCGTCGAAGAAACCCAATCCTCCGTTGCCACGGCCGCCGGCCACGTAGTAGAGACCGTCCATGACGCCGTTCAGGTTGTAATAGCTGCCTGCGTTGACGGGCAACACGACGATACGGTGAGTGATGCCCTCGAAGTTGATAGTCACCTCCTTGGGAGCGTCTTTTTTGGGCTTTTCAGGTCCTTGTCCGGCCTTGGAGCCATCTTCTTCGACCTTCACCTCGTCGTTCTCCGTCAGGAAAGGCGAAGGGGTGTCGTTCTGCAAGGTGAGCAGATAGATACGGGTCATATCGGTATAGACATGGTTCCATTCAGTCCAGCTGTAGGTAGGCCGGAAGTCGCGTTCGGAGCAGAAATACAGGTACTTGCCGTTCTTGTCGAAGGTAGGGCTGGAGGCGTTGAAGAGCTCTTCGGTGACCACCTCGTCCTTGCCCGAGGCCACATTATAGATATGGATCTGGCTCACACCGAAGGTGCTGGGCATGGTGTAGGCGATCCAGCGGCTGTCGGCCGACCAGGCGTAGTCGCGCATCTCACCGGTCTTGTTCTCGGCCACCACGGTGACTTTCTTGTTGTCGATCTCCACGATGTTAAGACGGTTCATCTTGTCGTACCATGTGACGTATTTGCTGTCGGGTGACCAGCTCACACCCATTTTGTAGGTGTCGGCGTTGTCGGTGAGTTGGATGGCTTCTTCCTTGCCGTCTTGGCTTTGGATGAATATCTCGTCTTCGCCAGTCCTGTCGCTGATGTAGGCGATGTATTTGCCATCGGGCGACCAGGCCACGTTACGGTCGTGGACGCCGTCGCTCTTGGTGAGGTTGCGTGTGATGCCTGACTTGGCGGGAACGGTCCACACGTTGCCACGGGCACCGAAAGCCACGCGTTTGCCGTCGGGGGCGATGGAGCTGCTGTTGATGAACTTGCTGCAATCCACATACTTGGTGCGTGTGGAGTTGCCGTCGTCGACGATCTGCACCGGGATGGGATATACCTTCCCGTCGCTCAGATGGTAGCGGAACAGCTCGCCGCCATTCTCAAACACGATGTCGTTGTCACCCAACGAGGGGTATTTGATATCATAATAGGTGTAGTCGGTCACCTTGCTGGTCTGCTTGGTCTTGGTGTCGTACACGAAGAGGTTCATCGTGCGGTCGCGGTCGCTGCAGAAATACACCTTGTCGCCCACCCACATCGGGAAGATGTCTTGGGCGTCGTTGTTGGTGATGTTCTCGATCTTCTTGCTCTTGAAGTCGTAGATCCACACGTCGTCGGCCATGCCGCCCTTATAGTATTTCCAGGTGCGGAACTCACGCATCACGCGGTTGTAAGCGATCTTCTTCCCGTCAGGGGAGTAGGAGATCCATCCGCCTTCGGGTAGGGGTAGTTGTTCGGCAATGCCGCCCTCGATGTTGGCGAGGAAGAGTTGTCCCACGAAGTCGTCCCAGCTCTGTTTGCGGGAACGGAACACGATGTTCTGGTTGTCCTTCCAAGTCATCACTATGTTGTTCGGTCCCATACGGTCGCTCACATCGTCGCGGCTCAACGTAGCCGTATAGGTGAGTCGGGTGGGGGTGCCGCATTCGGGATAGGGCATCACATAGACTTCGGTGTTGCCATCATATTGGCCGGTGAAGGCCAGGTGTTTCCCGTCAGGTGAGAAACGGGCGAACATCTCGTAGCCGTCGGCATCGTTGGTGAGTTTGTGAGCTACACCGCCTTTGATATCGACTTTGTAAAGGTCTCCACCATGGGTGAACACCACGTCGTTGCCGTGGATGGTGGGGAATCGTAGCATCTTGGCCTCTTGCTGGGCGCTGAGGCTCAGGGCAAAGAGGAACATGGTCGTGAAGGTAAGGAGTCTCTTCATGGCATATTAATAGTTAATGATTGCTTTAAAGGTCTGTTTCATTTGTTCTTGGTTGCAAAAATAAAAAATTAAAGGCAGAGCCGAAACACTTCGACTCTGCCTTTTATTTGAACGGCGCCAGAAAGTGGAAAACTTTCCACTTTCCACTTTACCTCCCTCCGGTCGGTGAGGGCTTACGCCGTTCCGTTTTCCGTTACTCTTTGTTTCTCTTCTTCAGCGCGTATGCTGCACCGAATCCGATGAGCAGGAGTGCACCGCTACCGATGGGAGCGGGTTGGTTTTCGTTTTGGCCGTGGCCAGGCAGCAGCGGCATGTCGCTGCTGGTACGGTCGTTAGCGCCGTAGCCATAGTATTCCTCGTCGCTGACGGCACCGTAGCCGAACAGGCCGCCTTGGGCATATACGCCGAGGCCAAGACCGAAGATGATTGCGATTGTTAATGCTAGTTTTTTCATATTTCGTAGTATTTTAATTTTTCAATTTTCAATTTTCAATTATCACTTTACAACGATCTTTTGGGTCTTGACGTTGTTGCCGTTGATGAGTCTCAGGACGTAGACGCCGTTGGCGTTCATCTTGTCGATGCTGGCGTTGCCGTTGACAGTCTGTGAGCTGACGATGCGGCCCAGCATGTCGATGACCTGCAGGGTGGCCTCGCCGTTGTTGGTGATGACGATGTCGCCGTCGCTGATGAAGGCGAACTCTTCGTTGGTTTCGTTGTTGCCAGCGTTGGCGTCGAACACCAGGCGGAAGCGGCTGGCGTAGTCGGTGCGCTTACCCTCGAAGGTGTAGCTCGGGGTAGCGAGCAGGTCCACATCCATGCCGGTCTTATTATCAATAAGGTGCAGGTAGTTCACGTCGAGGTTCTCGGTCTCCACGCTGATGGTGTAGGTGCCGTCAGTGGCAGCCTTAAAGTTGACGGGCATTTGGCTTTCACCTTCGCAGAGCACCACAGCATAATCTTCATTACCTTTCGGGATGTAAACGTGAGTGCTGTTCTCGTTCAGATAGAACTTGTTCAGGACTGGGGCGTTGCAGAAGCTTACGATAGCGTTATCGATCACATCACCATTATTCACAATCATGATGTTGAGCATTGATGCCTTGTCGTTGTTGTTTTCCCGCGACTTGGACAGGTTTGTTGTTGACAAAGTCCAGTCAGTGCCATTGCTTTGCACAAAGAAGCCTTGCATTGCTTTGGCTGTGAATGAATTTGCCGAAGTAGTAATAAAACCGTCGCCGGTTGTATTAATGGTGAGGAAGTTGACAGTTTGTTTTTCTAAAACATCATCATATACATAAAATGTCTCATTATGTGACAATGTGTTACCGGCAAGATACAAGCTCTTAAGCGTGTTGTCTGTATCGTAAGGCAGGTCCTTGTCTCCAATGGAGGTGTTCAGCGCACCCATGAACAGCAGGTCCATATCGCTGCCGTTGGCATAGAGGTAACCTTGACCAGCATTGAGCGTGCTGAGGCCGTTACCGTCATCCTTGAAGTTGAGCCACGACTTGCTGGCGGCATCATAAGCGTAGAGGTCGTATCCAACGGCGCCTCCCGTCAGATTTGTGTGTGCTGTATTGTTGTAAATTGCACCATTAATGGGCGAAGCAATCAGACGATAACCTGCGTTGTTAGTGTTCTCATAGGTGCAGCCCGTGATGGTTTTTTTCATTGTGGCTTGCACGGAATTACTAGTGATAAGTTGACCACCATCTTCAATGATCAGATTGCTAGCATTGTTAAGGGTTGCACTATAATCACCGTTTAGAATTAATGTGGCACCATTGTTAACCACATATATTTGATTGCTTTCAGGTGTAAAATCACCTGCAGTCCAAGTGGTACTTTGTATCGCTTCACTTCTGATATCGAAGTTACCAAGAGCAACATTGCCAGATTCCTTTGCGTAAGACCATTTAATATATCGAGTTTCATCATTTAAATTTGTAAAATACATGGTCTGTTTTTTGTTGACAATTGAGGTATAGGTAGCCAAAGTGGTATAATTTGTACCATCAGCTGATGTGGCTACAGTGAAAGTGCCTGTCGATGTTGTTCCAGAACTTGGATTGCCCTTGATATCAAATGCAATTATTCCTGGAGCCGCATTAAGCTTTAAGATGACGACTCCTGTTCCAGTTTGGTTAAGTTTAATATATGGACTCCCAGAATAAAAACCGCCAGTATTTTCTGTAGTAATACCTGTAGGTACTGTCGTATTATCCCAAATAAACGGCAAGGTAGCATAGTCAACAACAGGTTCTGTCACGCTACCAGAAAGGCTTACAGTAGCATTGCTTGCACCGGTTGACGTGAGTGTGATGGTGCCGCTATAGCTATCACCAGCACTTAATCCGGCTTTCAAACGGACATAGATTGTTGTTGCAGCAACCGAGCCTGCATTCTGGGCAAGTGTAAGGCTGTTAGTATAACCGCTGCCTTCGGTGGTTGACATTTCAAAGTCACTATTATCGCCAAGACTCAAGGTGATGTCTGCGGTAAGATATGCACCTGTCACAGAAACAGTCTTTGTTGTACTTGGACCATTACCAACGACATAGGTGAAACCAGCGAGTGAAGCAGGATTTACACTGATTGCAGGCAAATGCTGCACAGTGATGTCTGTCGGGTTAGCAATTTGGACAGCATTAAAGTATCCGATATTACCCGTAAGAGTGATAACATCGTTTTGCTCAAAGGTTATGTCACTTGTACTGTTAAAGCGTACGACTACCGAATTGGAGCTTTGGGCAATAGTTACGTTCTGATTATTGATGGTTGAAACGGTAGCCCCTTCAATCTTCACAAGCCAACCCTGTTTTGTACTGGCGTTTACCTGAGCAATAGTCATTACTTCAGGTGTTACAGCGTTGTTGTTTGACAAAACAGAAATAGTAGGAGACTGGATTTGAAGCAATCCGTTGTAAGTTCCAAGTGTACCCGTCACATCAATCTGATCGCCCACAGCGACTGTTAGATCATTTTGAGAATCGTAAACAGCGATTGCCGCACCGCTATCTTGGATATAAGCGGTCTTGCCATTTACGCTTGTAACAACACCTTGAGTATGCACTGCGCCCGTTCCTTGTGCACGGACTTCAGTGATTGTCGGGACATAATTAGGATTAACTGCCTGTGTGACAGTTACTTCTTCCTCTATTGTTGCTTTAGTATTGTAGGTGTATGTGAGCGTAACAGTAGCGGTTCGTTGTGCACCAGGGTTAACTCCGCAAGTGAGAGCTACGGTGCCGCTGGCATTGCTGTTGCTTGGATCACCAATACTAAGCCAGTTTCCTGTGTTGCCCGCAGTAATAGCAGCTGTCACAGCTCCACCAGTTTGGGGGTTATTGAGTGTATAGCTAATGCTGCCATCTACGTCATCGTATTCAAGATTAACATCCTCAGCAGCAAGGGATGGGTTGGTGGAAGCTATTTTAGTGATTTTAGCTCCGGCAATACCAATTTGATTGCTTGTTGAACTGAAGGTAATTTTCACCGCATTGGTGCCTGTGGGCAAATTGTCATTGCTAATGACAAAGTTGGTTGATGTTGTAGCAGGGGTTGTTCCCGAATATGTAGTTCCTCCATCGGTACTGTATGACAAAGTTATTGTTTGGGTTTTGTTAGTCCATTGAGTGAAGTAAAACTTTGCCGAACTCATAGTTGCACCTTGTTCTGTCAATTTCAAAGTGACATAGGAACCTTTGGTCACAGGTTGATCTGTAATGGGCTGACCTGTTCCTTGATGACTAACAGATTCAAAATAAACCGTTGCGTCTGAATACGTAACCGTTTGTGCTGCATATCCACCCCATCCGTCAAAACCAGTGATATTCCTAAAATCATAATTAACTTCATCCCACTGAGCCCATAAATCAATATCATCTTGAATGTCGGTGATAGATGTGCCTTGATAGTAGGCATCGCCTGTGCCGTCTTGTGCGGTTGTCCACTGGGTGAATCCATAGCCGGCATTGGCAAATGTGTTGGCGGGTTTCACAGCATGATTTGCGCCTTGATCAACAGAAACTGTCTGATCAGCAATTCCTGTAACATTGGCATGATAGGTAACAGTGTAGGTTTGCTGCTCAGTAAAGTTGGCTCTGATTGTGGCATCTGTGGTTCCCATCGTGAATGTTGTAGAAGCTAAACTGGCATCTCCAAAAGAGCCTTCACCAGATGTCTTTTCCCAACCGCTGAACACATAGCCTGCGTTGGCTGTGGCTAAGATATTGACAGTAGCGTCTTCTTCCACTGTTGCAGGACTTTCAGTGGAGTTGTTCACTTTAACGGTGCCGCCTGCAGCTGGATTTGCACTGAAGGTGAGAGAGTGGGTGGGTGTAGCCGGACCACTATTAACTTTATCAAAAGTAATGGTCACGTTATCCCAACGCCAGTTAGCTGCGGTTGAATCTCCTTTATCCAAAATAACAGCATATTGTGCCGAAGCGATTTCGTCAAATCGAAACGTCATATTTGTTGTTGCAGTGGAACCTTGTGAACCTGAAGTTAGAGTTATGGCATTCCAAGTATTTCCAGCTTTATATGCAAGATAAATCTTGCCAGAAGTGCCTGATGCCACGCCAGTGTATGTAAAAGTGATTTGACTTATGTTACTTAAAGCACCATTACTTAAAACAGAGGCTGCAATGTTAGATGTACTTGCATTTGTTCCATAAGAGGATGATATCTTACAATTTGAAGCATTTTTTGAGTTTGTTCCAACAGAGATATTGTTTCCTCCAAAACTCAAACTCCAATCAGTGTTGCTGTATGCTTGATAGGTAGAACTGGTTACAACACTTGAACTTTCAAATGTTGCTACATTTTGATACGTTTGTCCCCATCCCGTTGCCGGCAGGATGAACACTGTTAGCAGCGCAAACGCTGCCAAAAGTCTTGTAAATTTTCTTTTCATGTTGTTTTTGTTTAATTAGTTAATTGATATTGTTTGATTTACGATAATTCACTTCTATTGTCAGTGCTAGATTTTAACGAGTGCGAAGATAATCCAAAATAAATTGGTCTCAGCATATTTTTATATATTTATTTATAAACAGGTGTTGATAACTTTATTTTGATGAATTTTCTTGAAAAGTATTGCGGAATAAAAAATAGTTTGTATATTTGCAACGTAGGACGAGCCCGAAAGGGTTCTTCCCGCCCCACAGCCCGTTTGAATGTTGCCTTGGATTGTATCTCCAAGAACCAGTTCAAACGGGTTTTGTTATTCCGTTTAGAATGTTTGGACTATCTGAAATGCTATAGATGGTTGCGCCTCTTCCAGGAACATCTGTTACCACTATCCAAGTCGCTTCTCCACATAAGGTGGTTTCAAAGATATGAGCAAGCCTCCTTTTGTAAGTGGAATCCCCTAAATACGTTGATTTCTCAAGCACCTCTCCAAGGTTGAGTAACAACTCGTTTTTTTCAACATAATGCTTGTGCGGCTGATTTAACCATTCGTCAATGCTGCTGCCAGTTATTCTAATTGCTCTTTTGAAAACCGGGTTGTGAAACAATCTTTGTGTGAGTGTTTCTCGCGCTATGACTTTGATCTGTCTCCGGCGAGCCTTGATGTTTTCAGGTAGGCTTCTGATTGGTCGATGGTCTCCTTTATTATAGGAGGACTCTAAATTATTATAGGTGTAATTATTCATTTCGCTAATCCACTATCGACAATTTCCGAAATAGGGATGCAAAAGTAAATAAAATAGTTTATAAAAATATATTATAGTGTATTAATTATAACTTCCCTAATAATGCGCGAAGCGGCCACAAGAAAAAACATCTGGGGATGACGTTTCCCTACCGACGTGGCACCCCGATGGGGTGCGGATAATCAAGGGTTGTTCCGTTTGTGGTCTGTTTGCCGATGTGGCACCCCGATGGGGTGCGTTGAGCCGACGTTTTGGGCCTAGATCTTCTGGTTTTTCCCATCAAAAGGCGAAGAACGAAAACTAGCTGCGAAACAACGGTAAAAAAATATTTCAAAAATGTTGCGAAATGAAAAATAGTTTGTATATTTGCAATGTTATAACCCGTTTCAAGGACTTTTCAGATTGCACTTCTGAGGGTCAGTGTTTCGGGTTTTTATTATCCCATCTGTCACTTTTGGGCTGTCAGAGATACTGTGTAACAACACATTGCCATCAGGGAACTCTCTAACTATTATCCAAGAATCAACATTATCTACATTGGTTTTAAATATATGAGCAATAACCCCACGAATGTGTTTGTCTGGCTTTTGACCAAGATATTCAGATTCTCTGATAACGACCTCAATATTCAACAGCATCTCGTTTTTCTCAGCATAGTTACAATGGGGTTGGTTCAACCATTCGCGTATGGTATTGCCCGTGATCCGAATGTTCTTGTCGAAGATTCTGTGATGAATTGTCACGGGTATTAGTTTTTTCGCCTCGACTTTGATCTGCCTACGTCGTGCTTTGACACTTTCAGGTAGGCTTCTGATTGGTCGATGGTCTCCTTTATTATAGGAGGACTCTAAATTATTATAGGTGTAATCATTCATTTCGCTAATCCAATGTTCAGTAATTCTGAAAATGGATTGCAAAAATAAATAAAATAGTATATAAAAATATATTATAGTGTATTAATTATAACTTCTATTTTAAAGCGCAAAGCGACGACAAGGAAAAACAACTGGGGATGACGTTTCCCTACCGACGTGGCACCCCGATGGGGTGCGGATAATCAAGGGTTGTTCCGTTTGTGGTCTGTTTACCGATGTGGCACCCCGATGGGGTGCGGATAATCAAGGGTTGTTCCGTTTGTGGTCTGTTTACCGACGTGGCACCCCGATGGGGTGCGGATAATCAAGGGTTGTTCCGTTTGTGGTCTGTTTACCGACGTGGCACCCCGATGGGGTGCGGATAAT
>Ga0310690_10002647_pt1 | contig 28724 bp, 26 predicted proteins | sample AusTroGonzalo_MG_2_FD_207661 | JGI IMG/M metagenome (GOLD analysis project Ga0310690, IMG submission 207661) | Bovine rumen microbial communities from tropical cattle in Woodstock, Queensland, Australia - Gonzalo_04 (v2) (version 2) | ecosystem: Host-associated > Mammals > Digestive system >...
TCAGGTAAATTCATATCAAGTTGAATTGTTCCGCATTGCCAAATACGATTCATTGAATCTCTTAACTTGAAATCAAGTTTTGGACCATAAAATGCTCCATCACCTGGGTTAATCTTAAATTCTTTACCACTTGCTTTACAAGCTTCAGCTAAAGCAACTTCTGCTTTATTCCAAACATCAATAGAACCGATATATTTATTTTCTGGTCTAGTAGATAGTTCAATATGATAACTTAGGTTAAATACACTATAAATCTCATCATATAATCTAATTAAGTTTGCTACTTCTTCTTTAATTTGATCTTCTCTCATAAAGATATGTGCATCATCTTGAGTGAAACATCTAACTCTAAATAAACCATTTAAGGCACCACTTGCTTCATGTCTGTGAACTAAACCTAATTCACCTAGCTTAAGTGGTAAATCTTTATAAGAGTGAATATCTCTTTTATAAACTAACATACCACCAGGGCAGTTCATTGGTTTAATCGCAAAATCAGTTTCATCGATAACTGTTGTATACATATTCTCACGGTAATTCATCCAGTGACCAGATGTTTCCCATAACTCTCTATTTAACATCATTGGTGTTTGAATGAATTTATAGCCTTCACGAGTATGTACTTTATACCAATAATCTTGAAGCGAATTCTTTAAAATCATTCCATTAGGTAGCCAGAATGGAAAACCAGGACCATATTCACTTAACATGAATAAGCCAAGTTCACGGCCAAGTTTACGGTGATCTCTTTTAGCTCTTTCTTCTAAGATATTTAAATGGTTCTTTAATTCTTCTTCAGAAAAGAATGCTACCCCATAAATACGAGTTAATTGTTCGTTCTTAGAATCTCCACGCCAGTAAGCTCCACTAATAGCAGTTAGTTTAAAGTGGCCAAGATATTTTGTAGATGGGATATGTGGACCTCTACATAGATCCATATAATCACCAGTCTTATAAACGCTAATTATTGCATCAGCTGGTAGTTCGTTAATGATTTCACATTTATATTTATCATTCTTAAATAGATTTAGTGCTTCATCTTTACTAACTTCAATTCTTTCATTCTTTAAATCTTTGTTAGCAATTTCGTGCATCTTCTTTTCGATTGCTGCAAAATCGGCTTCAGTAAGTTTTGCATCAACTGCGATATCATAATAAAAACCTTCTTCAATGGCTGGACCTACCCCAAAACAAGCATCTGGATACATTGCTTTAATCGCAGCAGCAAGTAGGTGCGCACATGAATGGTTTAATACACTAAATGCATCTTCTTTAAATTTTAATTCTAATTTTGCATCTTGCATAATAGGTCTAGATGCATCGTATGCTTCTTCATTAACTAAAGCAAAAATAGTCTTTTTGGCAAGGCTAGGTGAAATTGAAGCAGCAATTTCAATAGCGCTCATGCCATCCTTAAATTCTTTAACACTTCCATCTAAAAAAGTAATCTTCATAATTTACCTCCTAAAATATAAAAAAGTCCTGAAGAACAGACTTCTTAAGGACTAGATAATTATCCAGCGGTACCACCTTAATTAAAAGCGCAATTTATAATTTCGCTTTTCACTCTTTTAAAGCTTTCACGGGCTAACCCGGGCTAGTTTTTTTAGCCTGCTCCAAGGGAGTAACTCTTTTAGCTTAATAGTGGCTTTCACCGTCCCACCTCTCTAAAAATAAGTATTAAAAGAATCGTATCCTTTTCATCGCATTTGTATTCCCATTTTAACAAATCCCCACTTTTTTGTCAATTGCTATGCATAAACTTAATTTATATTTAGTAAGAGGCTAAATATATATTGCTTAAAGATAAGATTATAAGTACAATTTAAGTGGTATATAGATATGAAAAAATTAATTACTTTAGCATCTTTAATAATATTTGAATTAATAATGTTTATATTAATTCTCTTTGTGCCTAACAATCATACATACATTTTATGTTATGTATCTGTAATTGCAATATTTTTAGTAGCACTAGTTTATGCATTTTTCAAAAAAGAATACTTAATCCCAACAGCCCTCTTATTTACTTTAATAGCTGATTTATTTTTAGTACTAATTGGGGCAGCCGAAGTGCGCGTTTATGGGATGTTCTTTTTCATGATTGTGCAATTTATTTATGGATATTACTTACTAATAAATGATAAGGATCATTTAAAGATCTCAATTATTATTAGATTAGCTATAAATGTTATTTTAATTACAGCTGGCATTCTTGTTTTAAAAGATAACACTGACTTTTTAAGTATGTTTTCGGTAATTTATTTAGCAAACATAATTTCAAATATAATTGCTTGCTTCCTAAATTTGAAAAAATATTATTTATTATTAATTGGCTTATTCTTATTCTTACTTTGTGATGTCTATACAGGGTTATTCATAGCAGATGGTACTTATCTAACTTATAAAGAAGGTGGCTTACTATACAGTCTTGTTAATGCTAATTTTAACTTCACATGGTTTTTTTATATCCCATCACAAACTATCATTGCTATCTATTATATTAATTTAAAAAAATAAGTCTTATTCAACCATTAATGGCAGTAGATATTTTTAAAATAACTCGTTATAATTATATTAGAGGATAAATTTATGTTACATAGAATTGATCGAGTTCCTTTGATCATTAGGCGTATATATATTTTAGCGTGCTTATCCGTAAGCGCGATAATGATATATTTTGTGCCTTTCAAGCAAGCGCCGCTAATTGGAGTTGCTGGAATCATTTATGCTTACAATCAATTTGTAATCATTCTTCAGACCAAAGGAAAAGTCCCATCTACAATTAAATATATTTCCCTAGCTGTAGATATTACTTGTTTACTACTTTCGAGCATCTTTTGCTTCTTCTCGATATTAAACGGGTATGAGCCGACTTTATGCAAAGCATTCTTCGCTTCATTTATTTTAATGTTAGCTGGCGCCATCTTTGCTACCATCGATGTTAAGAAAAGAACCGGGCTATATGATGAGTTATCATTATATGCACCACCTATTCTAAGTGTCTGTGCATATTTAATCGGTGATACGATTGTAGCACTAATTATAACTGGTGGATTTGTCTTATCAACTTACTTCATCGCAACTAGAATTATCTTTGCGAAAGACGAAAAAGATGAAGAGTTAACTCCACTAGTATCTGAATTCATCTTAGTTGCTACTTACCGTCAAGTTACTAAGTTTTGTAACGAATATGATGGCGACTTAACTTACGATATGAAGCCAATGCCTGCTAATAACTTTGGTTTTATTCAAGTAGTATTTAAAGAACACGTTCCTGATGCCATCAAACGTAAAAAGATTAAAACCATTCAAACCGATTTTAATAAAAAATATCCCGGATTTACATTATCAATAATCCATAATTAAAAATATCAGTTCTTGCGAACTGATATTTTTTTATTTACGATAATTGACATCATCTAACTCGATTTCTGTCATTAACATTTTAATTCTCTCTACTACTCTACTAGCATTAACTAAATTAGATGAATCTTTAGCTTCGGCTAAATGTTGTTCTAATTCGCTAATACTATAGTTTGATGACATAAATGTAGGTTTATATGCAAACATACGATACTGCAAGATCGGTCCTAAGACTTCATCCCTAACAAAGCTTGAATTACCCTCACCACCAATATCATCAAACATTAAGACATCAGCTTGTTTACATTTGTTAATAATGGCTTCATTATTACCAGTTGTAATATTCATCTTTATTGCTCTACAAAAATCAGGATAATATACAAACACTACATTGATTCTTTTCTTAGCTAATTCTTTAGCCTCTTTTAAAAGGATAAATGTTTTACCAGTTCCAAATGTACCATGTAGATATATACCTTGATTTTTAAGTGGGTTTTTATTGTAAGCTTTTAGCGCTTTATAAACTTCACTTCTAGCACCAGCTACTTTTAAATCTCCATCTACATATTCACCTGGGAAATATAATAGTTCTAAATACCTTGGACTTATTAAATCTTTATATTCACAAGGAACATCGACTACTTTTACCCCATTAGCATAAACCAAGCCTGGATGAGTATCAAAAGCTTCTAGCTTACACTCGCCTTTACCTTTGCAAGCTTTACAAACTTTTAAAGCCTCACTAACGTTATATAAATCAAATACTGCTTCTTCAATTTCCTCATCGCTTAATTTGTTATCGCTAACAAATTTAGCTACATATTCATCTTGAAGCGCATCATTTTTAAATTCTAATAGTGCTTTATTCATCATTCAAATAAATCCTTTACTAAATCAACCATTTGCTTAGTTTGCTCTTCGCTCATCGATCTATCTTTATCGAGATCTTTTTTATATTCTCCATACCAACTAGGTAAGACTGGTTTTTTAACTGTTTGCTTTTTATTAGCTACACTTGCAACTTCTTTGTCAGCTGCATTCTTATCTTGATAATATTTAATAACATCGTATGAAGTTTTAATTTTAGCTCTTGCCCAAGTATTAGCAATCTTTTCAAAATAATTATAGCCTGGAAGTTCGCCATTCTTTTCTTTATTAACTTGTAGAATTAATAAGTTAATAACGCCAACTGGGAAGTTAGTATTATTTTGTAATTTTTCAAACATCGCAACTTCTGCTACGCTTGGTTTAATGCCGCTTAAACTTTGTAAAACATCTGAAAAACTCATATTATCAACTAAGTTAATAATTTCTTGCCATTCTTCATCAACTACACTACCAACATATTTATCATCATTGTTAGCTTTTAAGCTAGGCTCTTTAACGCTATATTTATTTTGGAATGCCATCTTAGCATTTCTAGAAATGCTAGCATATTCTAAATTCTTATCAATGGTAATAGTTTTATTTACCACTTCATGCATTTCATCCACATTAAGTTTATAAGTAAAAGCAATTCTTAAAATATGTTTTTTAAATTCATTATCTTCTAAAACATCATCAGGAATTGATCCTTCAAACATCGCTTTAAATAAAACATAATTAAAACTCTTGTTATCTACCACTACATCATTTTTAAATAATGAATTAATAAATGCTTCATTTGATTTTGTATCCATACTAAATACATCTTCAAATTTCTTAGTTACATCACTATATCCTTCTAGTTTAGCTTCATCTTCAGCTAGCTCTTCAATACCGATACTTCCAATTTGACTTTCTAAGCAAGCTTTTAATAACTCATTATCTAAAAAATCTTTTTTAGATAGCGGTGGATATACTTCATGAATGTAACCTGCTTTTTTACTGTGATATGTTTTAACAAGCGCTAATGCTTCTAGTTTATCAAGCGATTGATTTAAACTAGCTAAACTAAAACCATTAAGTAAATCTAATATATTTTTATATGAATAATCTTTATTTACTTCTAATCCTAATAATACATTATAAAGTGAAAAGCTATCGATGCCCATAATTGGCAAATATAACTTGCTTAAGTTATTATAGTCTTCACTATTTAAATGATATTTATTTATAATTTTAAAATTATCATAAATTAGTTCTGCCATATAGGCCTCCTTTTCTTATATTATATTATTTATATAATCCTACACCTTTAAAGTTTAAGATCTTATCTAAACCTGCAAATATTTGTTTAATATATTTAGGTCCTCTACCAAAATCAAATGATCCGTGGTTAGTAGACATCTTAATATCAATTGATGTAGTCGTATATTGATTAGTTAAAGTAGCCGTAGCTGTATACTTATAATTATCAAAAATGATTTCATGTCTTTCTTTATCTACATATTTAACCATACAACCATTTTCTTTAGCTACTTTAATTACGGCATCCATCGCATCTTCGATACGATTGCGGTAATACCTACTACGTAGCTCTGGCATGTAATGATCTTCGCATGTTTCAAATTCACTATTAAAATAATCTCTAAATTTCATATTTGCTCCTTTATAAAATCTCACCTAAGATTTTATCTATTAATCTATATGTATTATCTATTTCCTTTGTATTATCAATGGAATACGTTGCCCTTTTATTACGCTCGTAAGTTCCCATTTGGCTTTTAATAATATTTAGGGCATCTTCTACACTTCTAGAATCTCTTGCTACGATTCTTTCAATTTGTGTATCGATATCACAGTAAATATTAATCGTTACATCAAACATATCTTCCATCTTCGCTTCAAATAAAAGCGGCACTTCAAAAAAGATAATATCTAAATCAGGATTAGCTTTAATGATTTCTTCAATTCTAATCTTAACATAAGGATGAATAATTTTATTAAGCTTATCTAGTTTTTCTAAATCATTAAAAACAATCTTACCTAAAAGGCTTCTATTAATTTCACCATTATCGCTTAATATGCTTCTTCCAAACTCTTTTAAAACTTCTTGTTTGCCTTCATTCTTTAAGACATCATGCGCTAAAGAGTCAGATGAGTATATTACATAACCTTTCATCATCAAATATTGCAGGATTGATGATTTACCGGTAGCTATACCACCCGTAATAGCAACTTTCTTCATAGATACTCCTTTCAGGGTTTGCTTTTTAATTATATCCAATACTTATATATATTAGCAAGTAATTTTATTTTATCTTTTGACAATTTATACAAATATAGGTGCCTCTACCACCTACTCTAATCTTTTGAATAGGGGCACCACACTTTGGACAAACCTTTTTAGTATGCACTAATAATTCATTTTGGAATAAGCCCGTATGATTGTGACTTGATGCAAATGATTTAATTGTCGTCCCGCCCATCGTAATAGCTTTATTTAAAACGCTAACTGATGATTCTTTAATATTTTTAATATCATCTAAACTTAAGTTACTAGTTTTAGATTCTGGATGAATCCCACTCATAAATAACACTTCATCTACATAAATGTTACCAAGTCCACTCATTATACTTTGATCAAGCAATGTTTCTTTAATTGGCTTATTAATCTTTTTAAATCTAGATACCAAATAATCTACACTAGCATCATCAGTATTAGCATCAGGCCCCACATTTGCCAGTGGCTTACATTTAAATATATCAACGCCTTTTTTAAATAAGTCCATGCGACCAAATTTTCTTGTGTCATTATATCTTAAATTAAAATCATCAAAGATAAATATGATATGATCGTGTTTACCATAATCTAAATCCGTATAATCAAAGAATTTACCTTCCATACGAAGGTGGGCAATTAAATAATAATCGGTTAACTCAAATATTAAATATTTACCTCTTCTTTTAATATCAATAAATTCTTGACCGATTAGGCTTTCTTTAAATTCATCAACACTTACGTTTTCAATTATCTTATCATATCTAACAACAATATCTTTAATCTTTTTATTTAAGATAACTTCTTTAAGTGAATTTCTAACGGTTTCAACTTCAGGTAGTTCTGGCATATTAATCTTTAAGCCAACTATGGCCTATTTCTCCTTCAGCTACTAATTTAACATTTAACTTAACTGCACTTTCCATTTGTTCTTTAACCATCCTAGCTAGGCTATCTTCTTCACCAGGATATACATCAAATACTAACTCATCATGAACTTGCGCAATTAGTAATGATTTAAAATCCTTCATGCATTTAGCGACATTTACCATGGCAACTTTTATGATATCCGCAGCTGAACCTTGAATTGGCGAATTCATAGCCGTACGTTCGCCAAAGGCTACTAATGCTTTATTAGAATTAGCAAGTTCTGGAATAAACCTTACACGGTTCATTATTGTTTTAGTATAACCATTAGCTTTAGCATCTTCTACTGTCTTATCTAAAAATACTTTCACATTCGAGAAACGATAAAAATATTTATTAATATAAATATTTGCTTCAATTGGACTAATACCAAGGGTTTCACTTAAGCCCCAAGCGCTCATACCATAAACAATACCAAAGTTGATCGCTTTAGCGCTTCTTCGCATCGCCGGCGTTACATCAGCTTTATCTACTTCATAAATCTGAGCGGCAGTTGAAGAATGGAAATCTTCGTTCGAATTAAATAAATCAATCATTACTTGATCAGAAGCCATATGCGCTAAGACTCTTAGCTCGATTTGTGAATAGTCAGAGCTAAAGATTTTACCGCCTTCAAATCTAGAAACAAAACAATCTCTAATAACTCGACCTAAATCAGTACGAATTGGCATATTTTGAATATTGGGATTAATACTTGATAGCCTTCCGGTTAACGTTAAAGCTTGTTTATATAAAGGATGAATAAAGCCTTTATCATTAACTAAATCAAATAAACCATTGATGTAAGTTGATGTTAATTTTGTAATTGCACGGTAATCTAAAATCTTTTGGGCAATTGGATAACTAACTGCTAGCTTTTCTAAGATTTCTGATCCGGTTGCATAACCTGTTTTATTTTTCTTACCGTGAGGTAAACCTAATTTTTCAAATAAAATAGTACCAAGTTGTTTAACCGAATTGATGTTAAACTCTTCACCAGCAATTTCATATATTTCACTAACTAATACTTTAGCTTTTTCTTCTAACTCGATACCAATTTCCGATAACCTTTTAGTATCTACTTTTAGGCCATCTAGTTCCATCTTACCAAGAACGCTACTTAAATCTTGTTCGACTTTTAGTAACTGTTCTTGGTTAAACTCTTTAATCTTTTCGTTTACAGCTTCCTTAAACTCTTCCATTAGTAAGCACTTATTTAAAGCATGGCTAATGTAGGTATCAACTTCTGGCACTTTAGCTTTTGATTTATAACCATATACTACTTCATCATATTCGATATCATTATCTAAAAAATGATCAGCGACTTTTTTAAAATCATCATTAGCATAACTTGGGTTAGCTAAATAACTTGCTAGTAATAAATCATATGCAAGCCCTGCTACATTGATACCTTCTTTATTTAAGCACACATATAATTTCTTAAAATCAAATGTAATCTTAGCTACATCTTTATTTTCTAGCATTTTAACTAAAGATTCGTTTTGAGTCTTTAAATCCCAAAAATAGTTTTGACCATTAGCAATAATAGCTAGCCCTAAAATAGAAGCATCATAATAAATATCACCAAATACTTCTAAATCAAGGTAGCATTTATCAATGTTATTAAAATCAGTAGCACTATCTACTTTAACATAGTCAATTGTTTTAACGGCTGCACTTACTTCATCTTTAGTATCAAGTTTTATTTTTTTAATGAAAGAATTAAATTCTACTTCTTCATAAAAACTAATTAAATTAGAAACATTATAATCTTTTTTTTCTAAATCGCTTAGACCAAATTCTAAATCGATATCGCGAACTAGCGTAGCTAGCTTTTTACAAGTAAGACCAACTTCGGCTCCTTCTTTAATTAGTTCGACTTGTTTACCTTTTAGCTCGTCTACATGATCAATAATATTTTCTAGCGTACCATATTTTTCTAGTAGCGCGCAGGCACTCTTTGGACCAATTCCTTTAATACCACTTAAGTTATCAGATGAATCACCAATTAAACCTTTATAGTCGGTTAGCTGTAACGGATTAATACCCATCTTTTCTTTGAAGTTTTCTTCATTAAATTCTTCTAACTCGCCAACACCTTTTCTCGTGATATATACTTTGACGTTACCACCAACTAGTTGGAGCAAGTCTTTATCACCAGTGATGATTTTTACTTCGTATGAATCGCGCGCTAGCGTTGCTACACTTGCGATTAAGTCATCAGCTTCATAGTCTAGCGTTTCGAATCTTTTAATATTTAATAAATCCAAATATTTTTTAATATATGGGATTTGAATTTTAAATTCTTCGGGCATTGGCTTACGGCCGCCTTTGTAGTCGGCATATTGTTGATGACGGAAAGTCGCTTTCCCCGCATCAAATGCTACAAAGATTGCATCATATTTTTCTTCTAACACTTTACTTAGCATATTGCAAAAGCCAAACAAAGCATTCGTATATAAACCTTGTTTGTTTTGCATCAAGTTGCCAGTATAAGCTGTAGCATAAAATGATCTAAACATTAAACTATTGCCGTCAATTAGAATTATCTTTTTCATATTACAATTTCCACCTTAAATAGATTTTACCACGAAATGAGCTTTTTAGATATATTAATTTTATATAGATATGTTATAATGCTTACGTGAGGTAAAAATAATGACTAGCGTATATTTAAAAAAGTGTTCTACTTATGATTTTGATAAACTTAAAGAGGCAGTACGTGAAGCACTTGATGCTACTTCTTTTATAAATATAAAAGAAACTGATTCGGTCTTTATTAAAGTAAACTGCTTAGGGGCATACTCTGAAGACTTAGCAATTACTACTAACCCGCTATTTTTAAAAGCGGTTATTGAGCTAGTTAAAGAAAAGACATCCCATATTAAAGTAGGTGATAACCCTGCTAATAAAGATTTAGTTTTAGCTTTAAAGAAAAATGGGATGTATAAAGTAATTGAGGAAGAAAATGTGGATATCTTAGATGGGAAAGTGCAAACAACGATTACTAATCCTAACTTTCACACTTATAAAGAGTTTGAAGTAAGTAAAGAAATAATTGATGCTGACTATCTAATTAACTTACCAAAACTAAAAACCCACACGCTAACTTATTTTTCATGTGCCCAAAAGAATTTATTTGGTTTAATCTACGGCCTTAATAAATCAAGTTGGCATGTGAAAGCGCCAACCCCACTAGATTTCGCATATGTAATATGTGATCTATATGGAGCAATTAAAGCTAACTACCAAAAAGATCACATTATTAACTTATGTGATGGTATAATTGCCCTAGAAGGTGAAGGTCCTTCTACATCCGGTTCACCAAAGCAAGCTGGTATAATATTAGCATCAAATGATGCAATTAGTCTTGATCAAATAGCGATTAAATTAACTCACCTTAATAAAGATAAATATATAATAGGTAAGGTAGCAGAGGAATTAAATCTAGGTGAAGCAAACTTAGATAACATAGAAATCTTAGGTGATGATATTAATGAATTTAGCGATATCTCTTTAAGAGAACCCGATCAAGGAATATCAAGCAAAGCGATGAAGTTTTTAAGACATAAAGCAATCCGTAATATGTGTTTAGAACATCCACGCATTAATAAAGAAATATGTGTTAGATGCGGAGAATGTGCTAAGATGTGCTCATCACACGCGCTAACTATTAAGCCTGGTGAATATCCAACCCTAACCTCAAGTAAATGTATTAGATGCTGGTGTTGCCAAGAAGTATGTCCGCAGCATGCTATTGAAAAAACTAAAAGACCAATCATTGGTAAAATCATATTCAAATAAAAAATAACTGGAAAAGATTTCCAGTTATTTTTCTAATTCACCTAGTAAATGCCAAGTGAATGCTTTTTTAATCTTTACATTAACAAGCGTTCCGATTAAACTAGCATCGCCTTCAAAATTAACTAATTTATTATGTTTAGTATATCCTGTAAGTAAATGATCTTTTTTACCACTATATCCTTCTACTAATACTTCTTGGATTGTTCCTTCAAAGCGTTTATTACCTTTAGCAAATCCTTCATTAATTAAATCATTTAATGTAAGTAATCTTCTTTTAGCAGTATCAGGATCTATTTGATTAGGGTATGAAGCAGCAGGGGTTCCAGTTCTTGGAGAATATATAAAAGTATATGCTCCTTCAAAGCCAGCTTGTCTAACTAAATCAAGAGTCTCGTTAAAATCATCTTCAGATTCATTTGGAAATGCCACAATTATATCAGTAGTTAAGCTAATGCCAGGTACATATTCTTTAAGTTTATTAACTTTATCCAAATATACTTCTTTAGTATATTTACGATTCATCTTCTTTAATATTTCATTACTACCTGACTGAACTGGTAGGTGTAAGTGTGGCATAATATTTTCATATTTACCCATTACCATCATTGTATCAATGTCTAAGTCTCTTGGGTGCGATGTAGTATATCTAATTCTTTTGATATTAGTTTTTGCTAAATCTTCAAGAAGATTTGCAAAACTATATGTAATATCAGTAAAATCTTTACCGTATGCATTAACATTTTGGCCAAGTAGAGTTACTTCAATATAACCATCTTCTACTAACTTTTTAACTTCATCGATTATTTCATTCGGCATACGGCTTCTTTCTTTGCCTCTAGCATATGGAACGATACAGTAAGTACAGAATTCATCACATCCATACATTATTTGGACCCATGCTTTTTTCGCATGTGCACGTTTTTGAGGAACATGTTCTACAATATCGCCTTCATAACTCCATACATCTACTACTCTACTTTGATTTAAGTATGCTTCGTATAAATAACTTGGAATCATATGAATGTTATGAGTACCAAATACGATATCGATTTGATCATATTTTTCTTTGATCTTATTTACAACAACTTCTTCTTGCGCCATGCATCCACAAATGCATACTAGCATAGCAGGATTTGCTTTCTTTAAGCCTTTTAGTCTACCAAGTTCACCAAATACTCTTTTTTCGGCGTTATCGCGAATTGCACAAGTATTAAAGAATAATACATCAGCTTCGCTTTCGCTATCTACTTCCTTATAGCCTAGCGCTTCCATAATACCGGCAATCTTTTCTGAATCGCTTAAGTTACCTTGGCAACCATATGTTTTAATCATATATGTTTTGCCATTGCCAAGAGCTTTATATTTATCTTCTATTTCAAAATAAATATTTTTAGTTTCTTTTTCTAATCTCTTTCTTGCATCTTTAATCGAAGGTGCAAAATAAGATGAATAATCTTTTTTAGCCATTTTTTATCCTCTATAATGATATGTTAATAATTTTATACATTAATTATAATATAGAATTGTTATTTCATAAAGCATTAATTTACAAACAGGGCACTTGTTTGGTAAAATGAAGCGGGTGATAATGATGGATAATGTAAATGCTGCTTTTAGAGATTTAAATAAATTTATTGATGAGTGCAAGAAGCCACTTATTATTTCAATTGAAGGCAAATGCGCTAGTGGTAAAACCACCCTTGCTAATATGTTTGATGGAAAGTATGCTATTATTCATATCGATGATTTCTTTTTGCCGCCGCATTTAAAGACAGCTGAAAGGTTAGCTGAAGTAGGTGGTAACATCAATTATGAAGCAATTTACGAATTGTTAAAGAATATTAAAGAAAAGAAAGTAATTGAATATGAAAGGTATGATTGTCATACTAATACATATTCGCATGTTTTAATTCCTTATAATGACGTGGTAATTTTAGAAGGCGTATATAGCTTTCATCCTTATTTTAATAAACTGGTTGATAAATTAGTATTTATTGAAACAGATTTTAACGAGCAAAAAGAAAGAATTGATTTACGTCCTAATGCGGATAGGTTTTATAAAGAATGGATGCCTCTAGAAGATAAATACTATAGAGAGTCAGGAATACTTAAAAATGTAGATTTTAGAATTAAAAAGATTAGCTAAAAATTAGCTAATCTTTTTTAATTTATTGATTTAATAATCGATTCATTAGTTCATCAAATTTACCAGTTGTTACCATATACATACTATATGCGAAATTAGCGGTAGCAATGATTAAGGCAAGGATCGCTATTTTTTTACCACCGTAACCATTGTTAGCTCTTTTTAAGCCAATGCCACCAAAGATCCAACCGAGAAGTGGACTGACAAAAGCAGTAATTAAGCCAGCTATTGCCATAGTATTAGTTTTATTATAAACTTGATAGTTATTAGTAGTAATTACTTCGACACCACAATATGGACAAACATTAGCATCATCAGGAATATATTTTCCGCATTTTCTACAGTACATATCTATTTATCCTTTACGACGTTTTCGCGTTTTAATACTTTTGGTTTCTTTTCTGGTTTACGTGTTAAATATTCAATAACTGCATCATATACTTCACCACTTACTTTATGGCAGTTAAAACCATCATATTTTGCACCATCGCTTGATAAGATAACATTAGCTTTGAGTGGTTTTAATAAATCTAATCTAGCATCTAAATCTAGGTTATCTACAATCTTATAAACTTCTTTAATTACCATTTGTCTAATTGTTTGATAAATTATTAAAGTATCGGCATCTTCTAAGCTAGATAATATTCCATCATTTACTGGTACACAAATATTATTAATAGCTAGAGGTAATGTCTCTAGTTTTTCTAATAAGTTACCTAAATTATTAACGATATAATTTATATCCACTTCTTCAATTGAACCTTTATCGCAAAGACGAGCAACATCAGGATTAATCGGTAGTTTAGATACTGTATCAATATCATAAAGTCCTGCTACTTCATCTACATGGCTATCACCAAAGGCGTAAATCTTATCTTTGCAATTAGGACACTCTACATAACTCATGTTTTCTACGATTCCTAAAACCGGGATATTCATCATCTTGGCCATATTAACCGCTTTTTGCACGATCATTGAAACTAGCTCTTGAGGAGAAGTTACGATGATGATTCCATCAACACCAATTGATTGAAATACCGTCAAAGGTACATCACCAGTTCCAGGCGGCATATCAACTAGTAAGTAGTCAACATCTTTCCAAATAACATCAGTCCAAAACTGTCTAACAAGCCCTGCAATAATTGGTCCACGCCAAACGACTGGGTCTGTTTCATTAGGCAATAATAAATTAGAACTCATGATTTTAATTCCGCTTTTAGCTTCACTTGGTAAAAGTCCGTATTCATTTCCTAAAACCTCGCCACTTACATTAAAGATTTTAGGAATAGATGGTCCTGTAATATCCGCATCTAAAATTCCAATTTCAAAACCATCACGGCGTAGCCCTGTAGCTAGTAAACTAGTAACTAGCGATTTACCAACTCCACCTTTACCGCTTACAACCCCAATTACTTTTTTAATACTTGAGTATTTATTAGGGTTTTCTCTTAAATCTTTAATATCGCATTTTTCTTTGCAATTAGCGCAATCATTATTACAAGCCATTGTTTTCTCCTTTTACAATATATTTTTCAATATATTCATCTTTTGTCATTCCATAAATATAAACATCATGAAGCGTTCCATCATATAAATAATATCCATCTTTCTTCATCCCTTCACATCTAAAACTTAGACGATTTAAGACATTAATGCTAGCGGTATTAGTAGTATATGTAGCTGCTTCAATTCTTCTTAATTCTAAATCCATAAAGCCGTAATGAAGCATCGCAATGCTTGCTTCAGTTGCATAGCCGTTATGGCGATAGATAGGATTTAAGGTATAACCAAGTTCCGCCTTAAATCCTTTAATATAACTATGCAGTTCCACAGTTCCAATCATTTTCCTTGTTTCTTTTAAGATAATCGCAAAGACACCAAGTTGACCATATTTCTTTTTGTCATGATACATTTGAATGACGCTTTTGGTGTGGGCTAGGTTTGGATGAGGCTCCCATCCAGCCATTGGCCCAATTTCAGGAAGGTGTGCATATTCAAACATATCTTTGGCATCGCTTAATTTTAGTTCTCTTAAAACAAGTCTTTTAGTTTCTAAAATCGGCCCAAACATATTATTTAATGATATGAATCCTTTCGATCTTAGTAACTTTCTTGGTTGATTCATCAATGTTAACTAGCAGTGCCCCAAACTGTGCCGGTCCATCATCTTCTGGATCAAAGAATGAATTAGATTCATTTTTTAAATAACGGTTTAATATAATATCTTTTTTAACACCGATGACACCATTAAGTGCTCCCGTCATACCAAGGTCAGTAATATAAGCTGTGCCTTTTTCTAAAATGCGTTCATCAGCAGTTTGCACGTGCGTATGTGTACCAACAATGATTTGGATCTTACCATCAAAAGCATAGGCAAAAGCAATCTTTTCGCTAGTTGCTTCGCCGTGGAAATCACAAATATAAATATCGCTATCAGTATTATCTAAAATCTCTTGGGCCTTTACAAATGGACTAATCGTAATTCCATTCATAAACACTTGACCGATAACTTGCATAACTGTAATTTTTAAACCATTATAGTTAACCGTGACATAACCTTTACCTTTAGCGTTATCCGCAAAGTTAGCAGGTCTAACAATATTATTCACTTCATCAATAAAATTAAAGATTTGCCCATTTTGGTAAGTGTGATTACCCATCGTAATCACATTGACGCCTTGTTCTAAATACCATTTATAATGGCCTTCATTTAATCCTTTACCGTGTGAAGTATTTTCCCCGTTAACGATTAGAAAGTTAATCTTTGTTTTTTCTTTGATTTCTTTAACGCATTCTTCAAACATCTTGCGACCAAGTTTTGAATAAACGTCACCGACAATTAATATATTCATAATTATTTCTCCTAATAGAGATTATATATTAGTAGGCGCTGATAGTCAATAAAAGCACCCTTAAAGGGTGCTTTAAATTATTCGTTATTATTTTCAATATTTTCGCTATCTGCTAATTCTTCTAGTGTTACTTCTTGTTCACTATCTTCATATTTAATATCTTCAGCATCAATCTCTTCTACTACTTTTGCTTTAAATACATGATGCATTTGATGATTATATAAAATCATTAGCACAATAAAGAAAGCAATTGGTATTTGAAGTAAGCCAATATATAACCAGTCAATATCTCCATAGATGGCGCCAATCCCAATTGTACTAAACTCAGATACTACTGTAGAGCCTAAAGTTACTAATAATAAAATAAAGAATATTTCAAATATAACGGCACGGTGAATTAAATATCCATCAAATTCACATTCTTTATTTACTCTAAAGATATCGCTTTTTCTAAATATAATAGCAAATATAACACCTATTAGGGCTAAAACACCAACACCAATTAGCCAACCAATTTCAATATCAATATTAAATAAGATAAAGATCTCAGGTAAGCTTGCAACCGTATTAATCATAAAGTGTAAGCCCATTGTATATTTGATATTTCTTGTCTTAGTATAAACAATCGCAAATAATAATCCTAAGAAGAATGCTAAGAAGAATTGACCTAAATTACCATGCATTAAACCAAATAGCATTGCACTAGTAATAATCGCAATTCCTTCGCCGTGTGGAGCAATCTTATCGATTAATAGTTTTCTAAAAATAAATTCTTCAATAATTGGTGCTCCAATCATTGCTTGGGCTAAATAAATAATCGTATAATCACCAAATATTAATTCAAGTTGATTAATACCTTCACCAGTGCTAAAGAAATCAGGCAAGTTACCAATTACAACACCAATTCCCCAAAAACCAAAAGCAACAATAATTACTAATAATAATTCTTTGATGCTTAGTTTTCGAATATTCTTTTCGGGTTTATTTTCGTTATTCTTTCCATATACTATTTTTCTACCAATTATAATAGCAGCTACACTGCTAATGATGTAACCAAGTGTATACATAATTGGTACAATTACATAATACTTTTCATGCGTAAGTGAAAAGATTAAGCCCATAGCATCGCTGAAATCTTCAATTACAAAACTACCACCACTTTGCATATAAATGATAACAACACTAACCAAACCAACCACTAAGAATATAGAACCAATTACATTTAAAGCTCCAAACCAAATTAAACAAGCAAGAGCGCCTTTAGAATAACTACTCTTCATTTTCTTATATTTAGGATCATTCTTTCGATCTGGTTTAATGTGCTCTATTTCTTTATTATCAGGATTATAAGCTAATTCTTTTCCGCAGTATGCACAAAACTTAGAATCTTCAGCTATTTCTTTTCCGCAGAATCTACAATACATTTTTATCACCTCTTATAAAAATTATAATCTATTTACCTAAAATAAACAATAAAGATAACTAGCGTACTAGTTATCTTTATAATTTTATTTAGCCACTTCTTGAGCTCTAGTCTCACGAATAACTATTACTTTAATTGTTCCTGGATAATTTACATTACCTTCGATTTCTAATCTGATATCTCTAGCAAGTTTATAAGCTTGAGTATCATTTACTTCTTCCGGTTTAACTAAAATTCTAACTTCACGTCCAGCTTGTAATGCATAAGCTTTATCAACACCTTTATGGTTATTGCAAATTTCTTCAAGTTGAGCAAGTCTCTTGATATAGTTTTCAAGTGATTCACTTCTAGCTCCAGGTCTGGCAGCAGATAAAGTATCCGCAGCTGCAACTAAATGCGCAATAATTGTCTTAGCCTCAACATCTCCATGGTGAGAAGCTATAGCATCGATTACTTCTGGTTTTTCGTGATAACGATTAGCAAGTTCAACACCAATCTCGACGTGACTTCCTTCAACTTCGTGGTCAATTGCTTTACCAATATCGTGAAGTAAGCCGGCACGTCTTGCTAAAATCTCATCTTCACCGATTTCAGCAGCAAGCTTACCTGTAAGGTATGCTACTTCCATCGAATGAGTTAAAGCGTTTTGGCCATAAGATGTACGGTATTTAAGTCTACCGATAATCTTAATTAGTTCTGGGTGAATTTTACTTAATCCTAAATCGAATACAGCTTTTTCACCAGTTTCTTTTAATTCATTATCAAGTTCATTTTGGAATTTTGATACTAAATCTTCAATACGTGTTGGTTGGATTCTTCCATCCGCAATTAAAGCTTCCAATGTACGTCTTGCGATTTCTCTTCTAATTGGGTCAAAACTAGATAATACAACAGCTTCAGGTGTATCATCAATGATGATATCAACACCAGTTGCTGCTTCGATTGCTCTAATGTTTCTTCCTTCACGACCGATAATACGGCCTTTCATTTCATCATTAGGTAGTGACACTACCGAAATAGTTTTCGCATTTACTACATCACTTGCGTATTGTTGAATAGTGTTGGCAAGTAGACTTTGAGCTTTATGTGCTGCTTCGTTCTTTGCTTTTTCTTCTTCATCACGAATGTAAGCAGCGATTTCCAACGACATTTCTTCTTCAATACGGCTAAGAATGATATTGCGAGCATCTTCGCGTGATAACTCAGCGATTTCATTAAGTTTAGTCTCTTGTTCTTGAACTAACTCTTCAACCTTATGATATTGTTTTTCAATTTCAGCCTTACGGTCATCAATTTTCTTTTCTTTTTGAATTAAAGAATCTTCACGTCTATCTAAATTAGTACTACGATTATCTAATCTTTCTTCACGTTGTGCTATTTTTCTTTCTTGTTCTTTAACTTGATTCTTTCGATCTTTGATTTCTTTATCAGCTTCTTGCTTTAGATTGTTGATTTCATTTTTAGCTTCAAGAATTGATTGTTTCTTTTCTTCTTCAGCTGTATTTCTAGCCTCTTCAAGAATTTGTTCGGCTCTTTGATGAGCTTTATCTTTTTTTAGCTTTAAATAAACTAGTGTACCAACTACACCTAATACAAGACATAATGCGAAGAGTACAATAACAAGGCCTAAGTTCATATCTACTAAAAATAGTAAATTAGGCATTCTTGCACCTCCATATCCATATAAAATTCACGTCGCACCTTGCGACGACAAAAGCCTACGTATAGATTATACATTACATACTTGTTTTTAGCAAATACAAATTATAAGAAAAAGATGCTTGATTTCAAGCATCTTTATATCTAAAGCCTAACATAGTTTAATCATATCCTCCATTATTTGATTTTTGAAATATTCATTCATTTCTGATGTATCAAATACGATATCTACTTTCTTTTTTAATACTTCTTCTAATTCATCAATTAATCTACCTTGATCAATTAATGAGCGTACTTTTCCTTTAGAACAATATATATCTACATCGCTATCTTTTGTTGCCTCACCTCTAGCGTAAGAACCAAAAAGATATATTTCATTTATTTCATATTTTCTAAATACTGGTTTCATCAAATCTTTTAATTGTTTCAATGTATAAACATTAAAGTCATCTTTGATAAGCGATAGTATATATTGGTTTTTATTATCTTGTTTATCTAAAAAAGAAATAATATCACTATCTTCTTTTTTAACGCGAAATTGATACATCTTATATTTACATCTATTGTAATTATCTTGATAAGCTATTTGATTAAATGCCATAAGTAGTACCTCCATATACATATGATATCATATGTATAAATAAAGTCAATAATTTCCAAGTAAAAAGATGTTTGAATATCAAACATCTTTTAAAGTACTATTATTTATTAAAGCTTTCTCTAATTTTAGCTTCAACTTCTGCAGCAAAGCTTGGATTAGTAGCAATATAGTTCTTAACGTTTTCTCTACCTTGGCCAATCTTTTCGCCATCGTATGAGAACCATGCTCCACTCTTTTGAATAATATCTTTATCTACAGCGATATCAAGTAATTCGCCTTCATGAGAAATACCTTTTCCATAGATTAAGTCGATTTCACAAGTTCTAAATGGTGGAGCTACTTTATTCTTAACAACTTTAATTCTTGTTAAGTTACCAATTGCATCTTGTCCTTCTTTAATTTGTTCTACTCTTCTAACATCTAATCTAATAGATGCATAGAATTTTAATGCTCTACCGCCTGAAGTAGTTTCTGGATTACCAAACATTACACCAACTTTTTCTCTTATCTGGTTAATAAAAATAGCAACTGTATTAGTCTTACTAATAACACCAGATAATTTTCTCATTGCTTGAGACATTAATCTTGCTTGTAAGCCAACATGAGCATCACCCATATCGCCATCGATTTCTGCCTTAGGTACTAAAGCAGCAACTGAGTCAATTACGATAATATCAATTGCATTACTTCTAACAAGTTGTTCCACAATCTCTAATGCTTGTTCACCAGTATCTGGTTGCGATAAGATTAAGTTATCAATATCAACACCTAAGTTCTTTGCATAAATTGGATCAAGTGCATGTTCCGCATCAATGAATGCCGCATAGCCACCTTGCTTTTGTGCTTCTGCGATTGCATGTAGTGCAAATGTTGTTTTACCACTGCTTTCCGGACCAAATATTTCAATAATTCTACCTTTAGGATAACCGCCTACACCCAAGGCATTATCTAGAGCGATTGAACCAGTTGGGATAACTTCCATTTTTTCATAGACTTTATCGCCAAGTTTCATAACTGATCCTTTACCGAATTGTTTTTCTATCTGCTTAAACGCTTCTTCTAAGTTTTTTTGTTTATCTTCAGCCATATTTTTCTCCTTTACATTGATTGAATTAAGTTTCTGTTTTTAATCAAATAATCTAGTCCGCTAGCAATTGTTAATAATGTTGCTAAGATAATTAAAACAAAACCAATTATTCCCGTAGCACTAGCGAAGTTTGGTGCAAATACTAATAAATAGATAATTGTTATCATTTGCGTTACTGTTTTTGCTTTACCGAAATAACTAGCAGCGATAACCCTACCTTTAGCTACTCCTAGTTGGCGAATGCCAGTAACTAAAAATTCTCTCGCTACGATTAAAATTATCGCCCAACCATACATTCTACCCCACTCAAGAAGTACGATTAGTGTCGCAACAACTAATATTTTATCAGCTAATGGATCCATTAGCTTTCCAAAATCAGTTACTTGATTGTTTTTCCTTGCTAAGTGACCATCAAAATAGTCAGTTACTGAAGCAATTATAAAGAATATCAGTACTAATAAATTAGCAAGGCTAAAATAAGTAATAGAAAAACTATTATCAATTGCAAACAATATTGTTTCATTCAATACTCTAAAGAAGGGAATGATAACAATAATGGGTACAATTAGTATTCTAAGTAAAGTTAACTTATTTGGTAGATTCATTAAATTATCTCCTTTTTGGTTATTTTAATATCATCTTCACTAAATTCAATTACCATATAAGTACCAAGGTAACCATCCCTTGGACGTGACAGGCTTCCCGGATTTAGTGAATATATAGTATTAACGATTGAACTATCATATTTATGGGTATGACCATAAATTAAAACGCTACAGCCGTGGCTTTTAGCCATATTGATTAGACTAGAGTGACTCATTCCGGCTCCATGTGTTAAATATACGCGCCATCCTTCAAAGTATAATATCCTACTTAGCGGGTAAAATGTAAAATCGCAATTACCTTTGACGCTAATAAAGGGCCTAATTGCTTCACTTTCTAAGCATGAATCGCCAGCATCGATAAAAGCATCCGCTTTTGCCTCGATCTGGGCTACTCTTCTAATCAAACCAAGATCGCCATGCGCATCACTTATTACCACTACTATCATTATTTTAAACCATCAGCTATATTTTTACTAGCAATAATTGCACTTGCCCAAGCAAAATGTAAATTATAGCCACCACATCTTCCGTCCACATTCAAAACTTCACCTAATATATATAAATTAGGAATAAGTTTTGATTCTAGATTATTCTTAACATCATCTGTATCGATGCCACCAACCATAATTTGGGCATTTTCATAACTAGCTAACTTTTTAACGCTAAACTTATAATCTTTAATGATTTTAATAGCCTTATTTAAATCATTATTAGCTCTAGCTAAGATATCTTTAGCTACCATTTTAGGAAAAGTATGATTAAATGTCTTTAAATCAGGGATTAATTTAGCTAAAGTTGCTTCATCATATTCACTCATTAAGTCTAAATGAATAATATCACCCGATTTTACATATCTACTAGCTTCAAAAATCGCAATTCCGGATAAACCATTATTCTTAAATAACACTTCTCCATCAAAATTATGATTATTTATGCGTACATTTGCTTTAACTTTGATCCCATTTAAACTAGCTGTAGCTTCAACTGTCTCAATACTACATAGTCCAGGACGATCAGCCACCCATTTATGGCCAAATTTAGTTAAAATCTCGCCAATTAGATTATTATTTTTAGTATTTGCTTTACCACCGCAAGCCATAATTAGATAATCGAAGGCAAATTCATCGATATAAAACATCTTATTTTCATATTTTATATCTTTAACTTCGTGGTTTGTAATTATCTTATTATTTAGATTTAGATTAGCTTCATATAAAGCATCTAAAACCGAATTTGCGGACAAACTATAAGGGTAAATACGCCCTTCTTTGTCAGTTTTTGTGATAATTCCGAGCTCTAAAAAGACATTTTTAACGTAATTTTCATCAATTTTAGAAATTATGTCTTCCCCGAAGCGAGAGTTATACAATCCAGCGCCTAAATTGGCGTTTGAAAGGTTACATTTTCCGTTTCCAGTGGCTAAAATTTTCTTTCCAACCTTGTCATTTTTCTCAAATATGCACACCTCTACAGTTGAAGGTGCCAATTTTTTAACCAAATAGCTAAAAAGTAGACCCGAAGCGCCGCCACCAATTACTCCAATTTTTGTTTTTATTTTATCCATAGTTTTTTACCTAAAAACATTATAACATTTTAGCGTTTAAAAATAAATCAAAAAACTCCCAACTTTGAAAGTTTCCATAAATTTTGGAAAAATTTTAATATTCATTATTTTAAAATACACTGCACTTGAAAAGTGCCGAAAAATCGCCCCCAATTTTGCTTAAAATTTGCGCTATAATGGTTTTTAAGGTTTTATTCAATTAAGTTTTAATGTAAGCCGTTTTTAAAAACCTAGCGCAAATTTCGAATTTTGGGCTCATTCAAAAAATAGCCAATTTTTGGACCAAATTTTACGCATTTTTTTGGCCTATTTTTACGCATTTTTTCACACACCAAAATTTAGACTTTCAATTAACTAAAATTTGATCTTAAAAATATAATTTCGCGCATACCCCAAATATGCCCTAAATTTATTTATTTTTAAATTGTTAAACTAAAAAGGAAGTCCACTTTTAAAAACTTATAAAAATGAATTGTAATTCTATTCATTCTTTGGTATAATGTTTATAGTAAAATATTGGAGGTAAGTAGTAAATGGCAAATATTAAACAACAAAAAAAGCGTGATATTACTAACAATAAGAGCAAATTACGTAATAATAGCTTTAAATCAAGCTTAAAAACTGCTATTAAGGCTGTAGAAGCTGCTGTAGAAGCTAAAGACTTAGCAAAAGCTGAAGCTAGTTTAGTTACTGCATATGCAAAACTTGATAAAGCATTAGCAAAAGGATTTGTTCATAAGAACAATGTTGCTAGAAATAAATCACGTTTAGCTAAATTAGTTAATAGTATTAGATAATTTTTATTACTAATCCAAAAAAAACAAGCAATGACTGCTTGTTTTTTTAATTATTGATATTAAATAGTAAGAATTCGAGGCCGGTAGATACTTCTACTTGGCCACTTTTTATTTTGTAATCTAAGTCTCCAAGTCTTAAAACGTTATCTTCTAAGATTTGCCAGCTAAAACTTTTAGCGTCTTTGATTAAATATGAGGCACGTCCTTGTGAAACTCTTAAAGATGAAGAGATTTCAGGTTGTTTATAGCCTTCACGTAACATCTTTTTAACAACTAATACTTGAATCATACTTCTAGCAATTAAAGAAAATAGTTCTTGAGCTGATTTACCAGCTTTAATTAAGTCTTCATAAATCGCAATTATCTTATTGTGGTCTTGGGCAACAATCGCATTTGATAATTGATATACATCGTTTTCAATTTCTCTAATTACACAATCATTTACATCTTGGTTAGTAACAATTTTTCTATCCCCAATATAGCAAAGTAGTTTATCTACTTCGTTTTTCGCATTAAGTAAGTTACGACCGATGCGGTTAAAGAATAATTTTACCGTTTCATCCTTAATTTGAATGCCCATTAAAGCGAATTGTCTTTTTAACCATCCTTCAGCTTCTACTGGTTGTAACTTCTTAGTAGTAGATACCTTAGCAGTTTTTAATAAGAGCTTAACATGTTCTTTAGATTCATCTAAAACGAGGTCGGTTGCATCGATTATTAGGCATGTAAATGGGGAAGGATCTTTTAAATAGTTAGTAAATGCTTTAATGTTATGCTTAATTTCGCATGGTGTCTTTGTTAAGAAAACAGGATTTTTTAAAATTACAACTTTCGCATCGCATAAAAATGGCGGAGTCGATGCATCATTAAGCGCTTTTGAGACATTTACTTCTTCCATATCATAACTTTTGATATTAAAGATATCAGCGCCGGTTGCTACGATTTCCTTTTCCATCTTGTTACGGATGATTAATTCTTCTTCTCCTAAAAATAAATATAGATTTTCCATATCTTTCACCTAATAAGATTATACAAAAATAAAATATTCTATGCAAGAGAGTAAAAACTAAACTTACCCATAAAACTTCTCACCCAAATAGTCTTTGACTTCTTGGTGTAATATGTATTGATACCTGCATCAGCTAGTCTATTTAAGACTGCACTACTTGGAAAATTAAATTTCTTCACCCGGCCGTTCATAATAACGGCGTTTTTAGGTCTCACTTTATTTATAAATGATGTTGATGAAGAGGTAGATGATCCGTGATGCCCAATTTTTAAGATATCTACATTTCCAAAATCGATTGCTTTTATTTCTGCTTCTGCGGTACTAGTCGCATCGCCCATAAATAATATATCGATATTGTTAATATTACCTTTTAATATTAAGCTATCATCATTTATATCGGTATGACTTGCATATGGACTAACAACATCTAGGCTAAACCGGCGCAAGTCAATAATATCGCCAGCTTTAACTTTTTCTAAATCATACCCATAATTATAATTATCTACATCACTAATTATTAAATTATCGATTTTAAAGTTATTATATAAAGAATTAATTTCACCATAATGGTCAGAGTGGTTATGGGTTATAATTAAACATTCGATTCTTTTAACGCCTTTACTTTTTAAAAAGTTAGTTAAAACCTCATTTGTCCCATCCCCCGTATCTATTACTACAACACTATTTTTAAAACTAGAAAAAATAACTGTTGATTCACCATAATATAAATCTAAAAAATAAATTTCACCGTATGGTTTAAATAAACTAATATTATTTAAAATTAATAAATAAATTATTAGTATTATGATTCTTTTAATTTGTGCTTTCTTTGATCTGGCAATACAAAGTAAGCCTATTATTAAATAATAAATAATAATTATGATCGGGCTAAAGTGCGGAAGTCTTAAATTTAAGTTTATATATTTTGATATAGCTTCACTCACCATCATAAATCCTTTGACTAGTGGAGTATACAAATAATCTAGCGGACTAATAAAAGCTACTATTATTGATAAAGGTAACATGATTAAAGTAACTAAGCCGATAAATAATACATTAATAAGTGGAGTTAATAAATTAATCTTATAATTTATATTAATAATAACGGGTAGGCTTGCAATGCTAGATGCTACCGATATTGAAAATATCTGAGTACTTTGTTTAAAACTAGCTACCAGTGGGCTTACCATGATAATGGTAAAGCTCACTAGATAACTTAATATAAAACCATTGCTATAAGCAATTAATGGATTAATGATAACTAGTATTATAAAAGACAAGCTACATATATCAATGCTTGATAAATATAATTTAGCTTTTTTAGAAATTAAATTTAAGCTATACATTAAGCTTGCTCTTAAAATGGAAGCACTAAAGTTAGTTATGAATACATAAATTATTAAAAAGATAATTAATATTACTTCGCTTACTTTTTCCTTTACTTTAATCTTAGTTAATCCTTTAGAAAGAATTGTTGTAAAGAAAGATACATGCAAGCCTGATATGGCAAATAAATGTAGGGTACCATTATCTTTTAGGGAAGTATAAAAGTCTTCATCTAAACTATTTGAGTAACCTACTAGTAATGCTTTTAAAAATGATGATGATTCAGTTGAATAATATTTATCAAAATAATTAATTAGTATTGATCTTAAAATCCCCATACTAAATCCATTTTTAATAACTGTACAATCTTTAATAGTTAGCGCATAAAAGATACGATTATTTTTTAAGTATTTAGTATAATCAAAGGCATTAGGAGTAAATAGTGTATCCGTATCTTTAATATTACCTTTAATGCTAACTATCATTCCCACTTTTAAATTATAATCATCATAATCATAAAGTAATACTTTATGATTGTTTACTCTAATAATATATTTTGAATATTCTTCATATTTAGTAACATCAATAATCTTACCCCTAATACTTGTATATCTAAAATTATCATCATAACTATATATTAGATATATGATTAAAATGATTAATATTAGTACAAGGCATAACCAAAATATCTTTTTATTTTTCTTAAACAAAAATATTAAATAAATACTAAGTATAAATAAATATATTAAGTTAGATAAAGTTAAAAAGAGTAATGTAATACCAAAGACAATAAATATTAAGTTATTAGCATAATCTAATAACTTAATATTTTTAAGTTTATATGATAATTCTCTCATCTTACACAAATCAAATCGATGATTTGATTTAAGATCTTTTCGCTAATGCCATTAACTTTAGTCAATTCATTAACGCTATTAAAGTTACCATTTTTATTTCTATAATCAATTATTGCTTGGGCTTTGGCATCCCCAATGCCAGGAAGACTCGTTAGTTCTTCTTTTGAAGCTAAGTTGATATTGAGTAAACTTGATGTTAATTCACCAGTATCACTAGTTATTTTAGATATGACATAACACCCACTATCTTCTACAACGCTTACTAAACTCACACTATTAGTATCTGCCATACTTGTAAACCCACCTGCTGCTAGGATTAAATCTTGCAGTCTAGATCCTAAATCTAGGCTATAAACTCCAGGGCGGGTCACTTCACCTTTAATTTGACATACGATTTTAGTATTTTGACTAGCAGTACTCGTACTAGTTTTTATAGTAGCGGCTTGTGGCTTTTTGTTAACTGAGTTAACAACTATGCCAATAATTATTAAAACGCCAATCCCTACTCCTATTAGTATTTTCTTTTTCATAATAAAACCACCTCTAAATATATATTTATCTTTAGAAGTGGTTTTTTCTTAATTATTTAAAAAAGGAGACCAGTTGGTCTCCTTTAGTTTTATTCATAATGAGGTAATCCATATTGAACCATTACGCTACCTTCATATTCTTGGATACTTAAATAATATCCATCTAAAATTGCATAACCTATTTCTTGATCATACTCTTCTACTTGATCGATGAATGAAGCAACTACTTCTGCCGCATCTACATCTTCTGGTAAAGTAAGTGCTACATAAATTACGCCATATTCTTCATTTGAATCCCAAGTATATTCAGCGCCTTCATATCCGAAGATATAGAAGTCATCAAATCCTAAGAAATTAGCAATTGATGCTACTGGCCAAAGTTCAGTGTCTTCTAATTCGTCGCCACCTTCTTCGCCACCTTCTTCTCCGCCTTCGCCGCCTTGGCCAGGTCTTACGAATACACCAATGTCATCTACTGTAACGATTTCTTCATCTACATTTACATATACATATACTTTTGCATTATCAATAACGATAAAGTAATCATCACCGTCAACATATAATTCATATGTAGGGTCATCTTCGCCAGTGATAACTTTTACTGAAGTAGCTGATACTTCAATATATGTTTCATCTTCTTCATCTTCAGATACATATACGCCTTGTAATGCTTTAGGAACTTTAGCTTCAATACGTTTAGCAAATAGACCAAAGTCACCAGCCTCGATTGTTCCATCTTCGTTTACAGTTACATATACTTTGCTTCCATTTACTTCAAAATAAATAGCATCGTTTTTAGTATATAAAGTATAGGATGCAGTTTGCTCACCATAAATTGTTACAGTATTTTCACCAACGACAACTTTTAAGTTTTCGTCGTTATAATATTCGCCTCTTATAGCGCTTGGTACATTTGCAACTTCATCAGCAACCAAATCACCTTTGAATCCATATAGAGGATTATTATAATCATAGTTGTATGCTAAAGTATCCCAACTAAATACTTTTTGTTGAATATAGTATGAATCAATTGTGAATGATGGATTCATA
>Ga0310690_10002648_pt1 | contig 28721 bp, 20 predicted proteins | sample AusTroGonzalo_MG_2_FD_207661 | JGI IMG/M metagenome (GOLD analysis project Ga0310690, IMG submission 207661) | Bovine rumen microbial communities from tropical cattle in Woodstock, Queensland, Australia - Gonzalo_04 (v2) (version 2) | ecosystem: Host-associated > Mammals > Digestive system >...
TGGAAAACACCCTGCAAAACATCATTTTACAAGAGATGGAGACTCTTGAAGGCATCATGATTGCCACCACCAACCTCACCCAAAACATGGATTCAGCTTTCGAGCGGCGTTTCCTTTACAAAATCACCTTCCACAAACCCGACAAGGCGTGTCGAATCAGGATTTGGCAAAGCATGATGCCCGACCTCTCGGACAATGATGCCGCTATCCTTGCCGAACGCTATCCTTTCAGTGGCGGCCAGATGGAAAACATCACCCGAAAAGCCACCGTTGAAAGCATCCTAACGGGTCAAACACCCAACCTTGAGGCACTTATCCAACTCTGCGAAGAAGAACATATCGCCGAAAACAAGCCGAGAATCGGGTTCTGATGACAGGAAAAGAAAGATTTCCTACTTTTGCCCTTGGAAAACCGACAATTACCATGGACAAACTCAGAAAATGTATTTGGATTACCAACACCATCGCTGACCGGCGCGACGCGGGCATCACTTTGAAGGAGTTGAACGAAAAATGGACGCGCGAGGACGAGAACAACCCCATTCCTGAGCGGACTTTCCACGCCTACCGCAACTATATCGCTGTCACCTTCGGCATTGACATCGAATGCGACAAAAGCCGCAATGCTTATTACATCCCACAAGGTGAGCGCGAGGATATGCGCGGCAACGACCTGATGATGTGGCTGTTGCACAGTTTTTCCATCAGCAACCGTCTTTCATCCGACCTTGCTTTGCGAAACCGTGTGCAATTCGAGCGCATTCCGGGCGGCATTGAACACCTTGAGACCTTGATGGAAGCCTTGCAGAAACATTTGGCAATTGAGATGCGGTACAGAAGATATTACGGCACCAATGACATTAAGCGATATCGTTGCAAGCCGTTGGGTTTGAAGCTTTTCAAGCAACGCTGGTATCTGATTGCCCTCAACGATAAAAGCGAAAACCGCTGCTACGCCCTCGACCGTATCGACACGCTCCATCTCACTGAAACGGCCTTCACTCCTCCAGAAGATTTCGACTTGCAGACCCATTTCCATGATGCTTTCGGCATCTATGTGGAGCCTGATTTGCAGACCGAAGAAATCCTCGTCAAGGCTGACATCGACCAAAGCAACTTCCTGAAAGGCCTACCTTTACACCATAGCCAACGCATCGTTGAAGAAACAAAAGACTATGCCATCTTCTCATGGCGGCTGAAACCCTCATACGACTTCATTCAGCAACTGCTTACCATGAACGCCCATATTGAGGTGTTAGAACCAACTTCATTGCGGGAGAGAATGAAAGAGCTTTTGATGGAAATGCTGGAGAAATATTGAAAACAAAAGGCAGAAAAATGAATAAACTTTGATGATTTTATGCAAATCATAAAATCCGATTTTCAGATTTACATAAAATAAGGATACAAAAGAAGGAGAGCCAAACGGTTCTCCTTCTTCGTATCACTTTGAATTTCAATAGTTTTATTCTGTCGGCAAAGCCTTAAAGCCGTTACCCATGATTTCAGAACTTTCAATCACATTGACAAAAGCGTTCGGGTCGAGGAAACGAAGGTTGGCCTTCAGTTTGACCAAGTCGCTGCGGTTGAGGGTCACGTAAATCATCTTGCGCTCAGCACCTTGGTAAAGGCCGCTACCTGCGAACACAGTACCACTGCGGTCCAAGTCCTTGATAATAAAATCACGCACTTCGTCAATTTTGTCAGTTACAATGAAGGCCGTCTTATAGCTCTTCACACCTTCCACCACGAGGTCAATAATCTTGCTCTCGATGAAGATAAGGATGATGGAGTAGATGGGCAGACGAATGTCCTCGAAAGCGACGAGGGTGGTCAGCGAGATGATGCTATCCACAATCAGCACCAGCGTTCCAAGGCTGATTTTGGTGTATTTGTGGGCAATCATAGCAATGATGTCAGAGCCACCCGAAGTAGCACCCGAACGGAAAATGACGCCGATGGCCACACCATAAATGAGGCCAGAAACAACCGTGTTCAGGAAGAAGTCAGGCATGAAAAAGCGTTGCACCTCACCATCCATGAAGAACAACGAGGACTGCATTTCCGTGTCGAAGAACGCACCATCGTGGATGACAGGCGCATAGCCCCACCAGGTTTCCACAATATAGGTGAACACTGGTATCAAAATGACCGAAATGACCGTCTTGACACCGAACTTGGGACCCAATATGATGGTGCCAATGATGAGCAAAGGAATGTCCATGCAGATGCCCGCCAAGGAGATTTTCCATCCCCACAGAGCGTTGAACACGTTGGCGAGACCATACACACCGCCAGGAGCCAAATGGTAGGGGTTCACGAACATCACATCGCCGATGGCGAAAAGGGCCGAGCCTAACACCAAGAAAGCGTAGGACAGGATTTGCTGTTTCAATTTCTCGTTTTTCATAACTCAAGCAATTATGATTCAATTCATTAAATTAAAAAACACGCTTTTTGAAGCGGCAAAGGTACGAAATTTCCAAAATCTTTCTAATTTTGCACCCGAAAACTGGGCCCGTAGTTTAATGGATAAAATAAAGGATTCCGGTTCCTTCGCTCTGGGTTCGATTCCCAGCGGGCTCACAAACCATAATTGATTATCATTCAGTTATGGCTTTTTATTGCCAATTAGTTCCCTTCATCCATTGCGTGTCTTTAACAAAGTTGCAAATAGCAATAATAAGACAGAACAAGTTCAACATAATATTCAATCAGCCCGAAAACATACTTTTTCTCTGATTTTTTTCAAGAAAAAGTACATTTTCAAGCCGAATTTTGAAAAATATTGTAGTTTTGTACCCTGTTTAATAGTACAGACAAAATGGGAAACAACCGAGGTTTCCGCTTGGTTCAACAAGACTGACCGACAAAAAGCCACAAGAGGCAGCCAGATTGACCTTATCATAGAACGGGCCGACAGAATCATCCATCTGTGCGAAATGAAATTCAGCCAAGGAGAATACCGAATTACGGCAGAATATGAAAAGAAACTCCGCGACAGAATGGAACTATTCCGCGAAAAGACCCATAGCAAGAAATCATTGGTGCATACTTTCGTCACCACTTTTGGCGTAGCCAACGGAGCACATTCAGGCATTGTCCATAGCCAAGTTCTGTTAGATGACCTATTTAAGCAGTAATGGAAAAGTTTCCGGATAGCATAGAGCCAATTAAACAGCTATTGCGCACATAAATAGGAACTTGTCTCCTTGGCCATATTTCTGAACTCACTTTCTATCCGTAATTATCACATCAATCGCTCCAACACCGAACTTGGCAATACTAGCCATGCGGTTTTCGGTGTTCTGGTAGTTTTTCAGTTCGTCGATGATAGCGTTTTTCAACACGCCATTGCCCACACCGTGGATGAAGGTTACCTTGGTGTAATCGGCGGCGATAGCACTGTCGAGCATTTTCTTGAAGTAATCTATCTGGATTTTGAACATGTCGTGGCTCGATAAGCCGAGAATGTTGTCCACCAATTCGCCAATGTGCAAATCCACGACAGCCTCACCAGGACCAGTCTTGTGCTTGTCGATGGCTGCTTCCTGTTTCACCAGACTCTTCGCAGGAGCTTGACTACCAACACCTTCCTTCATGATTCTCGTGAAATCGCTGTCGCCATGTTTCAAGGCGATGAGTTCGGAGAGGCAAATCATCACCGACTTCTCACCGAGTATGCCCGAAGGCAAATAGCTGCCCTCTTTCATGAAGCGACCCACGCGCAACGAGAACGGCGAATTCAGCGGAAGCAACACACAATCAGAAGTTTCGGTAGTCAGGATAGCTTGCACCACGCCGTTGAGCCAATATTCAAGGTCGTCGCGCGAGATGGTTTCGATAACGATTTTCTCGTACTTGTCGATTTGGCCGTAATCCACATTCACGAATTTGTCCTCTTCCTTGATGGTGAAGGTGTAAAGCATCTCGTAAGGCGTGTGGTTGACTAACACCACATCTAACGAACCCGTAAGGAGCCATTGCTGCTCATGCGGCACAAAGGCCATATAAACGCCTTCCTTCTCCGCCTCTTTTGCAAAGCGGCGCAGACTGCCCTTTCGGGCTGCCTCGGCCTGTTGCTGCGCCAGAAGTTGCTGACCCTGAACCTCTTTCTGCACCCTTTCAACCGTTTCCTGTTGTTTTGTCGGTGCGGGTTGCGAACGATAGTCAAGAACCAAATCCGTTATCAACGTCGGGATTTCGAAGCCGTCTTCCACCTCGACCATCACCATTCTGGAGTCTATTATTTTCGTAATGATACCGCCGCCGACGGTACTCAAAAAGTTCACTTTGTCGCCAATCTTGAATGTTGCCATAGTTTTTCGATTTGACGGCAAAAATACACAATTTGGCAGAATTTTTGTAACATTGCAGCGGAATTTGAAACACCATGAAGGAAATGCAATTCATTCTCATGCTTTGCGCCGCAATCGTGACGGCATCGTGCGACAAACCCGTGGATTATGGCAATGTCTCAGTAGGCATCGACTATTCCATCAATGGTAATCATCTGATTACCGATAGTTTATGCTATCACAACGAAGCTGGAAATGCGTTTATGATTACCGAAATCCAGTGGTTCATTTCCAACATGGAACTTCAAAATGAGCAGGGCGAATGGACTCCGTTGGAGCATCGTGAAGTCGATAACCTGCTTTCCAACCCTACCGACAAGATTTTCTACATCGACACCAACATCCCTGAAAGCCAAACACTTCTGATGGCACCCATCCCTGTTGGACATTACAAAGCCATGCGATTCACCTTTGGTTTGGACGAAGACGACAACCTTTCGGGGCTGTTTAGCGACATGCCAGAATCGAACATGTTTTGGCCTGAACCTTTGGGGGGCGGCTATCATTACATGAAACTCAACGGACGTTTTGTCGATGCCGACAACGAACTTATTCCTTTGAACATCCACCTCGGCATCGGTCAAAACGCCAACCATACGGAATTCTACCAAAACTATTTCATCGTCGAGGGTCCCATCGACTTGGACATTTTGGAAAGCAAGGAAAACCTTATCCTATTGAACATGGTTGTGGATAACTGGTTCCGCAATCCTAACCTCTACAATTTCAACGAGTTTGGCAGTGCCATCATGCAAAACCAAGCCGCACAACAAGCCTTGAAAGAGAACGGGCAAGATGTATTCACTTGGGCCGTTTTTAAAGAAACAAATGAAAAAGACATGAAAAAAGAAGAGATTTTCAAGAAACTCCGTCACATCATGCAGGGAGCCGCGCCAAAACCCCATTATTGGAGGTGGGAAAATGTGAAAAAAAGATATGGAATAGACAAGGGTCAAGATGAATCCGACAAATAAAACAGGGTTTTGGCTGCTATCCATAGTTCTTCCTTTGGTTTTTGCGGCATGCAAGCCAGAGCAAAACCATTATACACCAACACCTTACGAGTTGAGACAACCGTCTTATTTCCCATCAAAAAACAACATCCCCGCCGACAATCCCATGACCGAAGAAGGCGTGGCTTTGGGCCGAAAATTGTTTTATGATGCGCGCCTTTCGGGTCGCGACGGCACGGAAGGCATCCGCAGTTGTTCCTCATGCCACCATCAAGAAAACAACTTTGAATACGGCACTCCGACCAATACCCACCATGCCATGTTGCCTTTAATCAATCTGGCTTGGAACCGTACTGGTTTGGGCTGGAACGGCGGGGTGGCTACCTTGGAGGACATGGTTCTGGCAGCAGTCACGAGTCCAGTGGAAATCAACGCAGACACCAATCAGGTTGTCAAATACTTGCAAAAAACCAAAGACTATCCAGAGCTGTTCGAGAAGGCTTTCGGTAGCCGTGAAATTGCCTTTATTAATGTAGAACGCGCCATTGCGCAGTTTGTGAGAAGTTTGGTCTCTGCCGACAGCAAATTTGACCGCTATTTGCGTGGCGAAGAGCAACTTACCGAAGACGAGCTGACTGGCTATGAACTATTTTGCACCGAGGATGGTGCCGACTGCTTCCACTGCCACGGTGGCGGTGGTCTGGCACTGATGACCACCAATTTGTTCTACAACAACGGCTTGGACGATGAGTTCAACGACCCCGAAGACCGCTCTGCCATCACGGGAAGCCATTGGGATAGAGGCGCTTATAAAGCTCCTACCCTACGCAACATCGCCGTTTCAAGTCCCTACATGCACGACGGGCGTTTCACAACCCTTGACGAGGTCATCAACTTCTACAGCGAAGGCGTAAAAGATTCCGAAACCATCAACCCACTGATGCACCATGTGATGGACGGCGGCGTGCAGCTCACCGATACAGAAAAAGACCAGTTGAAGGCATTTTTGAACGCCTTGACGGATGAGCATTTTTTGAACAACCCCGATTATTCTAATCCCAATCATTAATCACAAAACCTGCAAAACAATGCAAAACTTCAAAGAAAACTGTGTGGCGGTTGGCAACCGCGTTGCCGTCGGAAAGCAGCCGGTTGGCAGTTTTCCCACTCCTTAACAAAAGGTTTTGTTAGTTTTGAAAGTTTTGTGACAAAAACAAAAAGCTATGGTTTATTCATGGGACGACGAGCGCAGATTCAATAGCTACAGCAACTACTTCACGAAGCTGTTCGGCGGTCGGGTGCAGAAAATCAGCATCGATGCGGGTTTCAGTTGTCCCAATCGTGATGGGAAAATCAGCACGGGAGGCTGTACTTTTTGCAGCAATGAGGCTTTTAACCCGTCTTATTGTCGGCCCGAGAAGTCCATCAAGCAACAGATTGAGGAAGGCATCGAGTTCCATAGAAGGCGTTACCGTCGGGCGAGCCAGTATCTTGCTTATTTTCAGCCTTTTTCAAACACTTACAAGCCGCTTGAAGAGCTGAAAAGCATCTATCGGCAAGCTTTGGAAGTCCCCGAAATCGCTGGCATTGTCATCGGCACGCGCCCAGACCTAATAAATGAATCCATCTTGCAGTATCTCAACGAGATACAGAGAACCCATTGTGTCATGCTGGAATACGGCGTGGAAAGCGTTTACGATGAAACCTTAAAGCGCGTCAATCGTGGCCACGATTTCGCCACGGCGGAAAAAGCTATCCGCATGACCGCCGACTACGGCATCCCTTGTGGAGCACATTTCATCTTCGGTCTGCCCGGTGAAAGCAAAGAAATGATGCTCAATGCCGCCAGCATCATTTCCCAACTGCCATTGACCACGGTCAAGTTCCACCAGCTGCAAATCTTCAAAGGCACCAAGATGGCCGAAGAATTCCAGCAGCATCCTGATGCATTTCATTTGTTCGAGTTAGACGAATACATCGATTTCGTCATCGAGTTTGCCGAACGCCTCAGCCCCAATATCGTTATCGAGCGCTTTGCGGGTGAAGTGCCGCCACGCTATCTCGTTTCAGAGCCATGGATGAAATTGCGGTATGATGAGGTGCTGAACCGCATTGAGAAACGGATGGAAGAACGGGGAACGTGGCAAGGGAAAAAGGTGCAAGTGTAAGCAAGTGCCCGCCTATTTTACAGCTTCTTCACTGGGAAAGTGAAATAAGTCTCGGGGAAAGGCTCGTTCTTCAACGTGAAGTGCCACCATTCCTCATCGATAGCCTTGAAGCCGTGGCGCAGCATGGCCTCGCGCAATATCATGCGATTGCGGAACTGCTCGGCGGTGATGCGGTCGTTGGCCTTGTATTTCCCAGTCTTGGGGTTGCCACCAAAATCGGGATGGCTCTCAAGTCCGAACCAGTCGAAAGTGCCGCCCATGTCCACTTCCTTTTCTGTCGTCATGTCAAACAAAGTAAGGTCGACGGTGGAGCCTCGTGTGTGACCGCTCTTCTTGGCGATATAGCCCAACTCAAAGAGCCTGTCGCGAGGCACATCAGGATAAAAATACGGCTTCATGAGCGTGTCGTTGACATCAGCAGCCCAGCGCACAAAGTGATCAACGGCGCACTGCGGGCGGTAAGCATCGAATATCTTCAGGCGATAGCCTTGTTTCTTCAGGTCTTCGCTCACGGCACGAAGACTATCGGCGGCCTGACGGGTGAGCAAGGCTACAGGCTCCTCATAGCCGTCCACGCGGGTGCCTACAAAGTTATAGGTGCTATAGTAACGAATTTCCAGAATGGCATCGGGAACAGCATCGGCCAAATTCACGAACTGGCTGGCATCGTCTATGGGCGACAATTGCCCCGTTAGCCGCTTGAACTCGGTTTGGGCCTTGCTGAGTTGTTCAAGGAAAGCAGGACTGGTGTGCAGTCGAGCCAAGCCGATGGCACCGCAAAGACGACTCGCATCGACGTCACTCTGCCAATGCGCGCCCACGATGACACGGCTCTCGCCATACATATAGCCTCGTGCCATGATAGTGTCGGCATTCGCAGGGTTGACTTCGGAAAGCAGCAGTGCCGCCGTATAGCCGCGCTGGCTATGTCCCGAAGGATAGGAGCCTTCGCCCGACAGTTCCTGCTCTTCATAAGTCGTGAGCATGTGCTCATGAAAACGCTCAAACGGGCGTTTGCGGTGGTAGAAAGCCTTCGGATCGACACGTGTCGGGTCGATGGTGGAAAGGCTGTTAATCATATACTTGTAAATCTCAGGCGTGCCTTCCTTGGAGATTTCAAGACCGAAAGGTCCGCTGAACACCGCGAAAAGCGAATCGTAATTCCATGCTGCATCACGGGCAGCGATGGCGGCACGAACCGAATCACAGCGTTGCGTCTTGCCCCACATGTAACGCAGGATGTCGTGGGCAAAATCAATCCCGATGGTGTCGGGCGGCGGTGGCAGACACTTAATGAGGTTGGGCATCTCTTCCGTGCTGAAATACAGCGTAACGTCGTCGTTTTGTGCCTGGGATTGCAGACTGCCGCAAAACAGGAAAGCGGCAAGGAATACTATGAAAAGTTTTCTCATTTTGTCTTGAGGTTGAATTTTGGGTGCAATATTACGGAAAAATTCTGGAGAAATGACCATCCAATATCCAAGGTTGAATACAGAACCAACTTGTCGGAATTTCCTACAGGTTCAGGTTAAATTGTAGACTTACAACAACTAGAATTGTCCTTTCTCTTTTTTTAATTGTTTAGATGCCGTCTTTATTAGGAGCAGTTGTTCGGAAATTCCGAACAACTTGACAAAAGGCCTACCTTTTGTTACTTGCTCCTTTTTTCATAAACACTAGCTTCCTCTCGGGAAAATTTGCTAATATTGCAGTTTGAAATCCTTGTGAGGAAGAGATGCTAAATCTCATCAATGATATGAGCAAAATACTGAATCCCAATAGGAAAGAGACTAATTGAAATAACACAAAAACATGACCAAAGATAATATTCAAGAATTACTGACATTGCTTGGGTTTGAACATGAAGGAAATGTTTATTCTAAAAGATACCAAAATGCAAATGAACCGCTAAAAGTTGATATTGGTGGCGATGGCCATATTTATTATAGAGAATGTGGTATAACAATTGGCAGGGAAACAACTTGTAATCTGTTAGAACCTGAGAACCTTGTTGTGTTACATTGTGTTGATAGGCTCTTGTGGAAAGGTTATTCACCGTTTCATATTGAATTGGAACCTGCATGGAAATTAGGCCATAGTGCAAAAGGAGGTTATGCTGATGTTTGGGTCAGAACATTCAAGAATGGAGGTTTCGATGGGTCCGATGAAGACAAGGAATCTTTGTTGATTATTGAATGTAAGACATGGGGCCACGAGTTTGAAGGGGCTTGGGCTGATACGAAAGAAGATGGAGCACAACTATTCAGCTATTTTCAACAAGAACCGGCTACCAGGTTTTTATGTCTTTATACATCTGATATTGCTGACGGTAAAATTGTTTCCGACTATCGTCTGATTAATGTTCAGGACAATGAGGATTTGCTGAACAACGAAGAGAGTGCTCAAAGTTACAAGGATAAAAACAACAAAGAAAGATATAGGGTATGGCGTGACACCTATAAATTTGACTACGCAACCCGTGGATTGTTTGAGGATGAAATAGAGCCTTACCAAATTGGTAAAAACAAGTTTTCGTTAAACGACTTAGATAGTGTAGATAATGACACGATACAAAAGAAATACAACGACTTCGCGCTTATCCTACGCCAACATAATGTTGGAGGTCATGAGAATGCATTTGATAAATTAGTGAATTTATTTTTAGCGAAAGTCGTTGATGAAACCAACAATCCTGACGATTTGCATTTCTACTGGAAAGGCTCTGCGTATGATGACGCCTACCGCCTACAAGACAGGCTTCAACGCTTGTATCGTGATGGCATGAAGCGTTTTTTGAATGAAGATGTAACTTATATCGAAAATAGCGAGATAGAAAAAGCATTTCGTAGGTTTAAGAACGACCCTGATGCAACGAAGAAAACCATTATGGAATATTTCAGGGCACTGAAATTCTTTTCGGATAATGATTTCTCTTTTATCAGTGTGCATAATAAAAGGTTGTTTGAGCAGAATGCTGCCATCTTGCTCAAAGTCGTAAAGATGTTGCAAGACATCAGATTAAAAGACTCTGACCAAAACCAATTGCTTGGTGATTTGTTTGAAGGTTTCCTCAACAAAGGTGTCAAGCAGAGCGAAGGACAGTATTTTACACCGATGCCGATAGTTCGTTTTCTTGTTTCCTCGTTGCCTTTGGAACAAATCATTAAAGAAAGCGACGAAATTCCCAATGTCATTGACTATGCATGTGGTGCTGGTCATTTCTTGACCGAATATGCTGTACAAATTGAAGATTATGCGAAACAGCATCGTCCTGCCATACCTATGAATGAATACTACGCCCATATCACAGGCATAGAAAAAGAGTATCGTCTCTCGAAAGTGTCAAAAGTTTCCGCTTTCATGTATGGCCATGATGAAACTAATATTGTTTATGCCGATGCGCTGGCGCCACAATCAAATATAAAAGAAGACTCTTTTGATATTCTGATAGCCAATCCACCCTATTCAGTAAAGGGCTTTTTGGAAACACTGGCGGAATCTCAGCAAAAACACTATTCTCTTTTCAATGAAAATATCAACATAGGTAAAAATAATGCAATCGAAGCTTTCTTCATCGAAAGAGCTGCACAACTATTGAAAGCAGGAGGTGTAGCGGGAATCATTTTGCCTGTTTCGGTTTTGAATAAAGGCGGTATCTACGCACAAGCGCGTGAAATCATTTTGCAGCAGTTTGATATTGTTGCATTGGTGGAGTTCGGAAGTGGTACATTTGGAAAGACTGGAACGAATACGGTTACCATGTTCTTGCGAAGAAAAGAAACAAACACTCCTGATGCTGAACATTATCGCAACCGCGTTGAAAGTTGGTTCAAACAACATCACGAAGGTGATGAGACTTATGAAGATGAAGATTTGTTGGCCGAATACTGCGAGCATTGTGGATATGATTTGGAGGATTATTTGAGTTTCTTGTCAGGTAATATCGCAGATGGTTTTATGCAGAACGAATTGATCCAAACCTATAAGGATTCGTTCTTTGGCAACCAACGCAATGCGATGAAAGGTGTATGTGACAAAGCAAAAGAAATAAGAACAAGATTCAGGAATAGGCAAAATACCCAAGCATATCGAAGGCTACCTGAAGACGAAAAGGAGAAACTGGAACAAAAGGCATTTATGGAATTTGTGGCAGAAATAGAAAAGGAAAAGGTATATTATTTCATTTTGGCAAAGACAATTCCAAATCCAGTTGTTATTGTGAAATCGCCTTCGGGAACTACGAACACGAAGCGATTCCTCGGATATGAATGGAGTGACAGTAAAGGAAATGAGGGAATAAAATACTTAAATGTTGTCTCTCAAAACAATGATGACGATGATGGAAACGGTGAAGACGACGATACACTGCAACAGATTAAGGGAATTAAAGGCATTCAAACCCCACTGTTTAATCCTCAGAGCCTTGAGGATCCTTTGAAGATAAACTCTATCATTAGACAAAACTTCACGGATGATGATGTTACCATTCCAGACGAATTGTCTGAATATGTGGAGGCTTTTAATCTTATTGATTTGATTGATTTTAAAAGAACTGATTTTACAAAGGCCATAAAAACCACTCCGATTCTTTCCTATCCTAAAATTGAAAGTAAATATGTTTCTGAAAGATTAGGAATTGTTGCGCCGTATGTTTCCGAGAAAATTCCTTATACAAGCATCGCACCATCTGATTATGTGACAACGGCTAATATGCTTCAAAATCGAGGTGGTGTTGAGCCATACGATGGTGTACCAGAGGTTGGTAATGTAACTAAATATCAAAAGGGCGACATCCTTGTTTCAAACATAAGACCTTATTTGAAAAAGATATGGTTTGCTGATCATGATGGCGGCTGTTCTAATGATGTATTAGTGTTTAGAAATGTAAAACCTACTGAATACATGTCAGAATACCTTTATGCCATCCTTTCTTCTGACTTGTTCTTTGATTATATGATGGTTGGGAAAACAGGTCTAAAGATGCCACGCGGGGATAAGAAGGCTCTTCCCAATTTTCTTGTTCCAAAACCAAGCATTGATGTACAAGATATAATTGTGTCAAAGTTTAAAGAAATTGAGAAAAAATACTATGAGAATAAGAGAATATATGAAGATTGTGTATCAACAATCTCTTGTGTCGCAGATGGCTTATTTGATAGATATGGTCTCCGATCAATAGGCTCTCTAGCAGAGATTCCGCAGTATGGGGCTAATACAAGTGCAGTTTCTGGTAACAAGGAAAAAGACTATCGCTTTATTAGGATAACTGATATAACAGAGGATGGTGAACTAAATGATGATTGGAAGACAGTTAGGAATATTGATGAGCAATATATTTTAAAAGAAGGAGATTTCCTTTTTGCTCGCTCAGGCGCGACTGCAGGCAAAACATTTCTTTATAAAGATTGTTATGGAAAGGCTATTTACGCTGGTTATTTGATTAGATTTAGGCTTGATTGTAATTTGATTTTACCAGGCTTTTTAAATGTTGTTTGTAAATCTACCCGTTACCAAAATTGGGTAATTGCTAATAGACAAGGTGCTGCTCGTGCTAATATTAATGCGCAGCAATTTGCTTCATACAAAATTCCACTTCCCCCTTTGGGAGAACAAAAGAGAATAGTAGAAGATACTGATGTGTATTTTTCTAAAGCACGTAGTGCTAAGGCAATCATGAATAGATCTATATTTTTAAAGCAAGAGATTTTGGATAAGTATTTGAAATAGAAGTCTTTTCTTATTATGACAAAACAAGAATTATTAGATAGAGCGACAAGTTGCTCATCATTTATGAAATCCTTTTTCGATGAGTATGGGGAAGAATGGAAACGGAACTATAAAATCGAAAGACAACTTACAGGTTTATTTGACGAGATAGCAATAGATGTTTCAAATGACACAATCCCAATAACTCTGTTTGAAAAAGTTTCAAAACTTATTGACACTTTGGGTATTGAGCAATTGATGAAAAGAAAAGAATCTTTTGGAGGATTGCATGATTTTGAGAGATATCAAAAGATAACTGATAGTATTGTAGCAAATAGTTATTTTGTTCTCAAAACATACAGTTTGTTTAAGGCGATTGATTTTGTCAATTCAAATATTGTTCTAATTGGCGCAAATGGGAGTGGGAAAACAACATTTGCTAATTCGATTAGAGATCGTCTTGAAAAGACTGATAATGGAATTGTGATTCCCGCCCAAAAGATTTTGATATTTCCGACTTATTCTGTTGTTCCTACGTATCAATCTGCTAATGTGGATTATGAAAACCGGCAAAAAGTGGTTTTGGATGATAAACAAACATTTGAAGCAAACAAAAGTGAAGATTTTCCATATTCATTGACAAAGAGATATGGTGAAGAGTTAAAGATACTATTATCTGCTTTGTTGGGTGAACGAAATGCGAAGAGAAACCGTTATTGTTCAACGATAAAAGATGGAGATATTGTTAATACCCAAGATTTTTGGAGTGTTTTAGATGTGGTCATTTCCATATGGAATAGTTTAATAGAACATCGGCAATTGTATTGTGATGATTCTGGAAATCTTATGATTAAATGTGTTAATAATGGGAAAGAGAAAGACTATCCGGCATATAGAATGAGCGATGGGGAACGTGAGATTTTCTATGTGGTGGGGCGTGTTCTTCTTGCAAAAGAATCATCACTTATTGTAATAGATGAGCCGGAATTACATCTTCACAAGGCCATTCTCAATAAGTTATGGGACACTTTGGAGCAAAAGAGAAATGATTGCATGTTCATTTATTTAACCCATGATATTGACTTTGCATCAACTCGAATTGCTAAAAAGTGTTGGCTGAAATCATATACTTCAGATATACTGGAAGATTGGGAAGTAGAGCCTATAATTGATAATGAAATCCCAGAACCATTATTGATGAAATTATTGGGAAGTAGGAAAAGAGTTTTGTTTTGCGAAGGACGAAAGAATAGTAAAGATCGGCAGATATTTGAGATTCTTTTCCCTAATTATACAATTACTCCTGTTGATTCTTGTAGCGATGTGATTAACTATACAAGAGCTTTCAATAAAATCAGTAACAAATATGCAGAAGCATATGGTATTATTGATAGAGATTTCAGAGTAGATGCGCAATTGGATAAATTGGTATCAGAGAATGTGTTTTCATATAATGTTGCCGAAATCGAGAACCTTTTTTTGACTGAGGATTTTATTAAAGGGTTTGCAAAATATAAGAATGAAACATGCGATATTACCAAAATAAAGAATGATATTTTGGAGCAGCTTAATATGAATATTCAGCAACAGACATCTTTCTATATAACACAAAAAATTAATTACATTTTTAAGGAATCTCATGTAAAGAATGGTAAATCGAAAGCCGATGTTTCTAAGTTCTTTTCTGATTTTATATCTCAAATCAAGATAGATGATTGGTATAATGAAAGGTTGCAGGACCTAAATGACATTATTAGCAATAATGATTATGAGAAAGCTATTTTGGTATATAATAATAAAGGATTGCATTCTGTTGTCGAAAAGGCATTGGGAATGACTTCGTATAGCAAAAAAGCTATAGAATATTTGCGAGCTTCAGAAGAAGCTAGGAATATTTTGCGTAATGTTTTCCCAAAAGAGTTATTAAATTGTTAAATTTGGTACTAAATGAAATATAGTTAATACTCCAAATAGAAAACGCATATAAGTATTTTGAGCATTCTGAAGATTGTGGTATAACATTCCTATCCGCAATAGACATTGTTGAAAATCCAATGGTTATCTTTGAATAAAAACACCTCTTTTTGATCAATCAGATTGCTATGTTTGTTTATTTCATCTTCTTAATCCCTTAAACACCCCACAGGCACCACATAAACACCATCATCCCTCTGATATGGGAAATCACCTATTCCAGTCAAAACCATCATAAACGAAGGAGACTTCATGCGTGTGGTATCAATGTCGGCGGCCAATGCGGTGAGCGACTTTGCACCCTCATCAATCAAAGTGTCGCCACCAAGCTTTATCTCAACAAGTCCGTAGGAACCGTTTCTTAGATGAACGACGGCATCGCATTCCAAGCCCTTTTTGTCACGGTAGTGATACACCTGCCCGTCCAAGGCATCGGCATATACCCTAAGGTCGCGCACGGCAAGCGTTTCAAACATCAGTCCCATGGTTTCCAAGTCATTCAATAAATCGTTCGGACTCGCTCCCAAAGCTGCCGTTGCAATACTTGGATCTATGAAATAATGGTTGTCGCTCGTGCGTATGGCTGTCTTGCTTCTGAGGTTAGGATTCCACGCCGGCATGTCCTCCACCACAAAAATTTTCTTGAGCGCCTTGATGTAATCGTAAACGGTGTTATCCGACAGACTGCTTGTCTCGTTCGCTTTCATATCTTCGAGAATGGTGCCGATGGTAGCCATTGTTCCTTGATGACGGGCATACGAACGCATGAGCAACCGCACTCTTTGTGGGTCGCGCTGCACATCATCAACACGTGATATGTCGCTATCGCACACAACGTCATAATAGTCAAAGGCTTGTGCAAGTGCATCCGTTTCTTCCAAATCCAATGCGCCAGGCCATCCGCCTCGACAAATCAAATAAGCCAAACGGTTAATATCCAATTGGCTTCTTCCCGAAAAATGCTTCTGCCCTGCATTGAACAATTCTGACAAACTTACCGCCCCCGTCGAATCGCCTGATTCAAACAACGACATCGTGCGCATCTTCAGTTTAGCAAAGCGTCCTGTCCCAGAATGAATTATCTCATCTGTCGATGGCGGCACGCTGCTCCCTGTGAGGATAAAATGCCCCCAACCCTCACGATGGTCAACTTCAAACCTCACGCTATCCCAAAGCGACGGCGCGATCTGCCATTCGTCAATAAGTCGCGGTGCGTCGCCATCAAGGAGTTGCTTTACATTGATTTTGGCGGCCTGAAGATTTTGCTGCTTGCGCATAGGATCTGCCATATACAAGACACTTGCTGCCTGCTGTTCGGCAGTAGTGGTCTTTCCGCACCACTTGGGGCCTTCAATCAAGACAGCCCCTTTTCTTCTTAGTCTCGCAGCCAACATCTGGTCGGCAATTCGCGGTTTGTAAGCTCCCATTATGAGTATGATTTAATTCGCCGCAAAAATAATACAAATCAATCTATTACACAAGTTTTTCTTTTCTTATTTGGGAACTTGGCCGATTTTTGCTTGGGAACTTGGCACGATTTCGTTTGGGAACTTGGCAAATTTTCGTTTGGGAACTTGGCAAATAATCCATCCAGAAAATTAGCGCCCCATCGCCTCCTCAATAGCCATCCCAAACAGCTTTTCCAAAGTCAAGCCGAAGCAACGCGCCTGAGAGGGAATGATGCTGGCTTCCGACATGCCGGGAACGATGTTGGCCTCAATGAAGAACACACCTTCATCGCTGACGATGTAGTCCATGCGAACGAAACCCCTACACTCCAATTTTTCATACAGCATCGCCGTGGTGGCCTTGATTTCCATGGCAATAGCCTCATCGACTTGGGCGGGTGTCACCTCATCGCACTTGCCAGCGGTGTATTTGGCCTCGTAGTCGAAAAACTCGTTTTTGCTGCAAATCTCAGTAATTGGGAATACCATCATCTTTCCTTGGTAACACATGGCACCGCAGCCAAACTCGCGACCGTCGACAAACTTCTCGCACATTATTTGTCGGCCAGCAGCTCTCGCCGTAAAAATGGCAGGTACAAGTTCTTCCGCCGTCTTCACCTTGGTCACGCCAACGCTGGAACCATTGCAGGTCGGCTTGACGAACAAAGGCAGCCCAAGTTCCTTGATGATTTCGTCGGCATCGTATTTCTCACCTTCGTTGATAAGCACCGAAGGCGACACCTTGACACCGTAGGAAGCCACTATGCGCTTGCAGAAATCTTTATGAAACGTAAGGGCGCAAGTCGTCAAAGGAGATGAGGTGCAAGGGATGCCCAGCAACTCAAGATAACCCGACAGCGGCCCGTTCTCGCCAGGTTCGCCATGAACGGCATTGAAAGCCACGTCGAATTTCGTCCTATGTCCTCCTACGGAAATGGAAAAATCATTCTTGTCAACATCCACCCGTGTACCATCTTTCAAGAGTCCGTACCACCCTTTTTTCGATACCACAATAATCTTTGAATTATATAGTTCCGGATTCAGGTTCTGCTTCACTACTTGAGCACTTTTGACGGAAATTTCGAACTCTCCTGAATCTCCGCCACAAATAATTGCTACGTTTTTCATATTTTTTGTACTTTTGTCGGTTTAATTGTCATAACAATAAAAAACTCCAAATCGAGTTGTAAATTCAGACTGCTAAATTAGTAAAAAAGTAATTATGGGACGTTTCCAGTTTCTTCGTGACAAGAAATTTTATATCAACCTGCTCATCATAATCGTGTTAAACATTGTCTTACTTTGGTTAACATTCAGGCTATTAGACAAATATACTCGGCACGACCAAGTTTACACGATGCCTGATTTTATCGGTCAGGACTTCCACGAAGTGGAACGCGAATATGCCCATGACTTCAATTTCATCCTCATCGACAGCGTGTATCCCAAAGGGCAACAACCTGGCTCTATTTTTCAACAAGACCCTTTGCCTGGCTCAAAGATCAAGAAAGGACGCAACGTTTACGCCATCATCGTGGCCAAAACGCCTGAAAAAACCGTCATGCCCAACCTGAAAAACCTCTCATTACGCGAAGCCATCGGACGTTTGGAATCAAGCGGATTAGATGTTGAACGGCTTGAATATCAAGATTATTCCTATAAAAACAATGTCATCGACCAATATTACGATGGCAAACCCATAGCAGTAGGTACCGAACTCGTGAAAGGCAGCAAAATCGTGCTGAAAGTCGGCATCGGGCAGGACCAGGATAAGGTGAAAGTGCCCAACCTCATCGGAAAGCCCGCCACCGAAGCCAAACGGTTGCTCAACCTCGCCAGACTGAACCTCGGCGAAGAGCATTATGAAGACATTGACAGTCTGCAATATATGCTCATCAGAAGAATGATTCCAGGTCCCAGCTCGGGCAGCGTGAAACCAGGTTGCTATGTGGACCTCACCTACCATTCGTGCCGCACCATGGATTTCAAGAAAGAGATGCAAGAGCTGCTCCACGAAGATTCAATCACCAACGCACCGAACTATTTTACGATTGACACTGTCACCGACCCCATCGAAACCACCGATATTGAATATGAAGACGAATTTTAAAATATTGGCTTTGGCATTTGCATTTTGCCTCAGCAACCTCGCCAACGCCCAAGAGATTCTGACTGGCTTCTATCGCAACGACGCACCATTGCAGTCGCGCCAAGTCAGCGCAACAGGCATATTTTTGCCATTTTTCGACAATTTCAGCCATTCCACACTTTACCCCGACCCAACCAAGTGGACCGACCAAAACGCTTTTGTGAACGATGGTTTCCCTATGAACCCACCCACGCGCAACACCGCCACCCTTGACGTGCTCGATGCCAACGGTCGCGTTTACAACTATGCCATCAGCAATGCCTTCGTGGCTGAATTCCTGACCTCAGCACGCATCCGTATAGACTCTTTCATGGAACCCGAACCACTTGACCTCACGCCCGCCGATTCAATCTATTTCAGCTTTTGGTACCAGCCCCAAGGCAATGGCATGGCTCCCGAAACCCATGATTCTTTGGTGCTGCAATTCGGCACAGCCACTGAGCATCAAGAATTTCTTTATCTTGATTACCAAAATGTTAGCATTGCCGATATCTTTGCTGAAATGCAAGTCGATACGCTGTTTCCAGGCGACACGATCTGGGCTTTCGGAGACTGCACCTCTGGCATGTTTACGCTTGTCACCGACACACTGACACAACTCGCACAAGGCATGATGGCCATTCCCTGCGACTCTGTGTTCACCACTGTGGCCGACACCACTTGGTACCACATCTGGAGCACTCCCGGCCAGACCTTGCAAGCTTTCATGGACGCCAATGGCGGCCATACTTTCCGTCAAGTGATGATTCCTATCAAGGACCTGCGCTACTTCACCGACCATTTCTATTTCCGCTTCTACAACTACGCGAGCATCGAAAACAGCAACGAACCTGCCAGCCGCGGCAACGAAGACATTTGGAACATTGACCTCGTCTATCTGAACCACAGCCGCAACTACGGGGATTCAAATTACCCCATGCTGGCATTTTCGGGCCAAAGGCCGAGCTTCCTCAACCGCTACCAGTCCATGCCCTTCAAGCAATACCGCGCCAATCCGAATTCGGCAGTACGCGAAAGTTTGGAGCTTGACATCGCCAACCTCGACAGCGAGCCACATGAAGCGAATTATTACTATTCCGTGAAACAAATCGGTGGAAACCAGCATTATACGCGCCATGTTGATCCTGTGACAATACAGCCATACCAAGAATCGGGCTACTTGAACTGTCCGCCATCGGGCGAGTCGCCAGCTTGTCCTTTCGTTGAGGCACTGTTTGCAATGAGCATGGACTACGACACGGTTTCTTACGAAATCAAGCACTACATCTATGACTCGACCTGCACTCCGCCTTTGGTGGATTCGATGATTTATAAGCAAGGTTTTTACAACTACTACGCCTACGACGATGGCATCCCCGAGATGGGCTATGGTGTGAGACCTGCCGGAGGCCGCTTTGCCGTAAGGTTCGAGTTGGCCGAATTCGACACCATCCAAGGTGTGCAACTACTGTTCAACCACACCCTCAACGATGCCAATAACAAGTATTTCGACATCGTGATTTGGAAAGACGAGAACGGTCGCCCTGGCAGCGAGATATATCGCCTTGCGACCCAACGCCCGCAATGGGAGGAACAGATTTACCGTTTCCACTATTACAAATTCGACCAGACCGTAACTCTTGCCGGTTCGTTCTTCATCGGCCTTGAGCAACGAAGCGACGACCTCATCAACATCGGCTTCGACGCTACCAACGACAACAGCCAATACACGATGTACAACGCCAACGGTTCGTGGCAACCCACTGAAAAACGCGGCACGCTGATGATCCGTCCAGTAGTGGGCGGCAAATCGTACTACATTGGCATAGAAGAACCCGAAACGGAGACACTGAACGTGGTACTCTACCCCAATCCCGCAAGCAACATCCTAAACATAAGCGTTTCAGAAAACATCGAGATTGTGCAAACTTGCATCTTCGACCTCATGGGGCGCAAAATCCATCAAAACGCTTTTGAACAACAAATCAATGTTGATAACCTGACTGACGGGTTGTATTTCATTAGCCTGACCACAACACAAGGACAAGTCATCACCAAAAAAATCGTCATCAAAAAATGAGTCAAGAGCAAGACGAACTGTTAGACAACGAGTTGGCCGAAGAAGAAAGTGGTGAACTCTATGAGCATTTCCGCATCGTGGTCGATCATGGCCAAGAGCTGGAACGTATTGATGTTTACCTGACCAACCATATCTCCAATATCTCGCGCAACCGAGTACAAAACGCGGCAAAAGCGGGCAACATTTTGGTGAACGACAAAGCTGTAAAATCCAACTACAAGGTGAAACCCAACGACGTGATTTCCATTGTATTCACCTATCCGCCACGCGACACCGACATCAAGCCCGAGCCCATTCCGCTCAACATTGTCTATGAAGACGACGATGTCATCGTCATCAACAAACAGGCGGGGTTGGTAGTGCATCCCGGCCACGGCAACTACGATGGCACTTTACTCCACGGCTTGGCTTACCATTTTGAGCAAACCCACCAAAACATCGAGAACCGCTTCGGCTACCTCGTCCACCGCATCGACAAGGACACCACTGGCTTGATGATAGTGGCCAAGAACGAGACTGCCCAAGCCATACTCGCCAAACAATTTTTCGACCACACCATACACCGTCGTTATTATGCCCTCGTTTGGGGCGACTTCGACTGCGACGAAGGTATCATTGAAGGCAATATTGGCCGCAGCACCAACGACCGCCGCAAGATGGCTATCTATCCCAATGGCGACCATGGCAAAGACGCCATCACACATTGGAAAGTGCTGGAACGCTTTGGTTACGTGACGCTCAATGAATACCGCCTTGAAACAGGCCGCACGCACCAAATTCGTGTCCATTCGCAATACATTGGGCATCCTTTGTTCAATGATGCAATGTACGGCGGCGACATCATCCTGAAGGGCACAACCTTTACGAAATACAGACAATTCATTGACAACTGCTTCAAGATCATGCCGCGCCATGCCCTACACGCCAAGGAATTGGGCTTCGTGCATCCCACTACGGGCAAGGAAATGATGTTCACCTCCGAATTACCTGACGACATGACACAGGTACTGGAGAAATGGAGGGTCTATTTGAAAGCGCGAAATCTGATGGAAGAATGATTTCATCCGTCCACTATGCCGATTTGATCCTCAATTTTTGCACAATTTTTGCTTTCCACCTATAAAACGAACAATGATGCGTTCAAGGATTCTTGTAATAGTATGGGTTCTGTTGTGCAGCACTGTTTCGGCGCAGTCCGTGTTGCCCGAGGACGGTTATTACAAGGTGAATTATTCATGGACACATGAGGATGTACAATGGTCGTTTTCGGTCGGCGTGCCTGAAAACGTTTATGATTTCTATCGCGAGCGCACGCATATCAATGACAACTTCATGCATTATGTCCTTTCGGAGTACGACCGTGATTACATCAGGGAAATCGTCAAGTCGTTTCGGGAGGGTGGCAAGGAATGGGGCTTTTCCGACCTCGATAATGTTTTCAATGTGGTCAGTTTCGTGCAGTCGATGAAATACGTCAGCGATGAGACTTCGAGAGGTGAAGAGGAATACGTCCGTTATCCCATTGAAACACTGGTGGACGGCATGGGCGACTGCGAAGATGTCGTAATTTTGGCTGCCGCAATTCTGCATGAAATGGGCTATAGCGTACTTTTGGTGATGCTTCCCGAGCATTTGGCATTGGCCGTCAAATACAACAAAGATTTTTCTGGAACTTATTACGAATATGAGGGCAGCAAGTATTATTACCTTGAGATGACGGGTAAAGGCTGGGACCTCGGCCAGATTCCCAAGCAGTACAAGTCGGAAAAGGCCACGCTGATTCCCTTGGTCAATCGGCCTGTGGTGCGTTTGGGACGCTGCGGTTATTCCTATGATTCATATTACATGAATATGACTTCTGTTGACTTCAAATTGGAATGCAATGTGGAAAACATTGGCCCAGGACAGACACAAGGTTTTTCCATACGCGTGTTGGTCAAACCTAACGAGCGCTCTAATACCGTGATTGCGCAACAGGTCTATACCTTGCAAGAGCTTCCCGAGGCGGGCCAAGCCACCTACCAGATGACGCTTCCTGTGCCCCGACCTACAAAAGGTGTCTTGGAAATTCTACTTGAAGGACAAAATTTTGAGTCTGACACGATGCTTTTTGAAGATATAAAACTGGAGTAATCGGCTTATTCTACCACAATCTCATCCATGAAAATCCAGGAGTCGTAACCTGCGCCGGGTAAGCCTTCAGGTAGTTTTCCGGGGTTCTTCACTACGATGCGCAGCAGTTTTGTTGAAATCGGGATTTCAAACTTTTCACGGAAGGTGAAATTGCCTTCGCGAGTCACTTCGGTAGTGACGGGGAAAGTACCGCGCAATGTGTATTCTTTTCCGTTGTAAGAACCATAAACCTGAACCTCTTTTGGACACAAAATCCAGTCGTGGGCATTGACCAAAAAGCCGATGTCGATCGTGTTGATGGTGCTCCATTTGCCGAGGTCGATTTCTATGTCGGCATTGGTGCCGTAGAAGCCTTGCCAATGGCCGTCCTTGTAGTCGTTGCTGCCGAGGATGCCGTCCAGCAAAGCACCATCGCCGCCGCCTGAGTATTCTGGGCGGTAGTTGCCAGCGGGGCTGTTGAGTTGCTTTAATCGTCCCATCACCCTATGGTAGCGGAAATAGCGTTCATTGCGCACGGCTTCTCTCGCCTCATTGAAACAAGCCGCTTTGACGAGACAAGGCCTTTCAAGGATAATAGGGTTTCGGTAAACAGAATCATTGTCTGTAACTTCCTTGCCGTCCAGAGTGTAGTAGATTTCCTTGTCATCATCGGTGTCAAATAAGGTGAACAAGTCGATGGCGGCATTGCCTTCAGCATCGGTCACGGGTTCGATAAAGGGAAGATATTCAAGCTGTTGTAATTCTCGCGCAATATCGTCATATTTCTTCATGTTGACCTCCAACCAATAGGGACGACTCTCAATATTCCACACTTTGATGTACTCCTTTTTCAGATTGTGCAACCTGTCTGTTAATTCATGGATTATTCTCTTGCTGTCGAGAATATCGACTTCAGTTGGGTCGTCGTAGGCACGGTAGAGTTGGCAACGAACGATGTTTCTTTCGGCACACCATTTCATGCGATGGATGGCATACAGTGCATTGTCGAGGACGCTGGTGTTCCGCTTGACCAACTTTTTGTCGTTTTCTAGTTTTTGCTCCAAAGCAACCAAATCATTGAAAGCTTTCTCGTTGATTTTCATGACAGAATCTCCGACAAGCGAAGGATAAAAATCGGTGATGCTTTCAGTCAGTGCCGCGAAGGTTCCGATTTCGTCATATTGCGTTAGTCGCGAAAGGTCGTGTAGGTCGTTCAGCGGTTCGGTGGAAGTGCAGCCGAAAAACTGGATGCAAAAGTTTAACTCCGTTTTTCGTTGGGCTTTCTCAATTTCAGCTTTTTTCGCATCAGTTTTCTTCAGCGGGTTCCAACTCATCTCGGCACCCAAAGCCAAACCGTACAAAGCGCAGTTGGTCAGCGACTCGCCAAAATCGTCCCAGCAGGTGTTGATGACACCCCAAGCGCCGTTTTTGTAACCGTCGCGACAAAGGTAGGTGATGTTGTCCTGAAATTCGTAATGCTTTGGCCACACCCGTTCGGAAAGGCTTACGCCAGGCGCGACGAAGAACTTGTGTCCCGACTTGACGTAAGGCTTCAAAAAGTCGTTGAAATCGGTCTTGCCCACATAGCTCCATGCAATGAGAAAGAGGTCATCATCAAGATTCTCAAGGATTTCAGGATGCGACTCCGCAATGTCGCCCCACATCATCACGCGCTTGCGATAAGGGCGCAGCATCCGATTGACGCGGTTCACATGCTGGTAATAGACTTTTTCCGCTCCAACGGAATCGACGTAAGCTTTTGCGTTGCCCTGACCGAGGCTTTCTGTTTCGTCGCAATTGATGTTGAAATAGGGTGATTTATAGGCTCTTGCGACCTCTTTCAGATGGGCTTCCAAGAACTTGTAGGTGTCCTCGTTGGCAGGATTGAGGTTCCATTTCGTGTCAGCCAAGTCACTGTAGAACGGACTGCATAGGATTTCCTCAAAATGTCCGAAACATTGTTGGTTGCCAATGAGTTGCACGTGATATGGCCTGCAAAAATCCTCCAACTCCTTGATTTCCTCAGCGGTGAAGGCATCAGCAGGAGCGATGTCGGGATGGCATTGGGTCTTGAAGGTGTGTTCGGTGTAAAGCGAGAACGCATTCAGCTTGCATTCAGCCAGTTGCGGAATGAGTTTCTTGAGATAGTCCATCTTGACAATGGAACCTCGGCTGATGTCGTCCTGCCAAGCGCGAATCTTGAAGTTGGGCCAGTCGGTGATGCTCATGCAGGGCAGTGTGATTTCGCCGCCTTTGCTTTCTATCTTGGCATGGCGGAAAAGCTGCTTGAGGCTTTGCGTAGCGTAAAAAAGTCCCGTCGCCGAGGTGGCCTCCATGCGGATATAGTTGCCGCTGATGGTCAGCTTGTAAGCTTGGTCCTCGTTTTCAGCGACTTTCAGATGATCGGTTTTCAGCAGTTCGATGAAATGCTTTCCCTTGACCGCACTACGTGAAAACTTGATTTTTTGTGAATTGATTTGTTCTAAATCCTCGCGCAACAAGGTCACGATTTGGCTGATTTCGGCATCGGAAGCATCATAAGTCAAGACGACTTGCTCATCCCAAACAAATTTACCAATGTGATAATCAACTTGTTGCGGTGTAGGAAGAATATGTGTGTCTTGTGCCGAAGCGCAAAGGCCAAGGCAGACAAAAAGGGTGATGAGAAATAAACGTTTCATAGTGTTTTCACTTGTTGAACAGCGTACCCCAATGGTACGACAGCATGAAGGTCAGGTAAAACCACTGGTTGCGCTGCTGATCCATGATGCTGACACCCAGAGGATAGTATTCAGCGATGACGTCCACATTGAGCGATTGGGCTTTCGTGCGGGTCTTGGCAAAATCGAAGCTAAGGCCTGTTGAGGCATGGATGCCAGGCGATAGGCGCGTTTCGGTAAGCCCCTTGGTGAACACCGATTTCCCGATGACTGCAACCCATTGGTCGTGGTCGGCAAAAGTTTGTTCCTCCTCAATTTCCATGTAGTCGCCGTTGCCGTAGGGCTTGTAAACGACAACATAGTAGTAATAAGGTTTCATGAAGGCTAAGGTCGCGCCCGCCTCATAATTCCAGCGCAATTCCACGCCACCCCAATAGGGCTTCCCGAAAATGCGTTTTTCTGTGCCGTAGCCAACGCGCAAGGCATAAACGCTGTTCAGCTTGCCGTAAACATAAGGCCGAGTGGTGAAAGTCAGCATATTGACAATCTTGATTTCCTTTGGCGAGTGTAGCGAAACGAGTTCGGTCTGCCAATAGGTCGTCTTTTGGATGGTCCTGATTTTTCCGATGGTGAAACCCGCTCCGAAACCTTGCGAATGGATGGCTATGTTATAGGTATTCAGACGGTTGTAGATAATTCGATCTTCAATGGGCTTGTCGCTGTCCGACCCGATGTTGATTTCTTGTGCAGACAATAAAAAAGCCCACGCTCCGAAAAGCGCGGTCAGCAAAAGGCGCACCACAGGTCTCCAACGAGTGTTCATGGCCTGATGCCAAATCCACTAATTAATAGCGCGTCTCCTTGACGTATTTGGACGATTCGCCGTAGGCCGGACAAGCCTTATTCGATCCGCAAGAAGTCATAATAATGCCTGAAACAAAGGCGATTAACAACGCGATGGCTATTCTTCTCTTCATCTTGATGAAATTTGGTTTGCAAAATAACGGAATTTTATCCAAAAAATTACCATCTTTGCAGAACTTTTTGAAAAATACGGACCTTCAAGAGGTTCAGGCTCCTCAACCTTATTGTAAAAGCAAAGGTCCTTGAGCCTATCGAAAGGCCGACTCGACCGAATAACTGAATAACTGAACAACTGACAACTGAACAACCGATAAAGATGGAAGTAAAGAAACCCAATATTGATGAAAGCTGGTACCAAGTGCTGCGACCACAGTTCGAGGCACCTTATTTCGCTGATTTGAAATCATTTTTGGTGAGTGAGAAGAGGCAATATGCCGTCTATCCTCCTGGACCGCTGATTTTCAATGCCTTCAATCTCACTCCTTTCGATAAAGTGAAGGTCGTCATTTTGGGACAGGACCCCTATCATGGTCCCGGACAGGCCCACGGTCTTTCGTTCTCGGTGCCTGACGGTGTGCCGTTCCCACCTAGCCTCCAAAACATCTTCAAGGAGTTGCACGACGACCTTGGCGTACCCATAGCGCGTTCGGGCAACCTTGAGAAATGGGCAAAAGAAGGTGTGCTGCTGCTCAACGCTTCACTGACTGTGCGTGCTGGACAGGCGGCCTCGCACTCGCATCACGGCTGGGAACAGTTCACCGATGCCGCCATCCGTGCCCTTTCTGACCAAAGGGAACATTTAGTTTTCATCCTCTGGGGTAATTATGCCATCGCGAAACAGGGCATGATAGACCCGTTCAAACATTTGATTCTCAAATCGGTGCATCCTTCGCCATTGTCGGCCAGCCGAGGGTTCTTTGGTTGCCATCATTTCTCGCAAACGAACCGCTATTTGGAGGAACATGGAATAGAACCTATTGATTGGTCGTTGTAGAGACGCAATGCTTGCGTCTCCTGAAAATGGAAATCAATAAAATTGAGACGCAAGCATTGCGTCTCTACAGATTTTAAATTTTGAATCTCGAATGAAACAAATCGTCTTCGCCACCAATAACAAAAACAAACTGCGCGAGATGCGCGAAATCATGGAAGGCCTCTATGAGGTCTTGAGCCTCGACGACATCGGCTGTCACGAGGAAATCATCGAAGATGCCGACACCATCGAAGGCAACGCCAAAATCAAGGCGGACTTCGTCACGAACAAGTTCCACGTGGACTGCTTCGCCGACGACACAGGTCTTGAAGTGGAGGCCTTGGGCGGCGCACCAGGTGTATATTCAGCGCGTTATGCCGGTGAGCATTGCAGCTATCAGGACAATGTCGATAAGATGCTCGCCGCCATGAAAGGCCAGACCAACCGCAAGGCGGCCTTCCGCACCTGCATCGCTTTGAACCTTGATGGGAAATCCTATTATTTCGAAGGCCGCTGCGATGGGCAAATCATAGAAGAACAGCGCGGCACCGAAGGCTTCGGCTACGACCCCATCTTCCAGCCCGACGGCTACGACCAAACCTTCGCCGAGCTGGGCCACGAGGTGAAAAACGCCATCAGTCATAGGGGACGGGCTACGCAGAAATTGATTGCGTTTTTGAAGAATGTTTAAAGAAAGATAGCAACCGTGATGAGTATAGACTTTGACACCAAGATGCGGGAGTTGCTGCGGGAAGAGGAAAAGAGCAGAGAAGATTTGAAGGTGCTCTTTGAAAAGTTGGGGTACAGGCTTTAAGAATAGAATTAGAGGAAATTTTTCCTAAATTTCCTCTAATTTCCTCTAATTATTGTTTGGAAGATGCTTGAAGCAGTTCTTCAAACCTGGCAGATTTAATATATCCAATCGCTCTTTTATTCAAATTCGTTGTGCTTAAATAGCCCATATCCACCAATTCCTGCAGGTCGGTTCTTGCTGTTCTGGTTGAAATGTTGAATTGTGTTGCCAACTCTTTTGGAGTGAATATCGTCCGCTTGCTATCGGAAATGGTTTTGAGGACGTACCTTTGGCGTTCATTGATATTCAATATTCCAACGAATCTGAGAATGTTCTGCTGTTCATCGATTTTGCGTTGTAAATACTTCTTCAATTCTTCGAAAGCCTTTTTTATTACATCCAAGTGATATTGGATGAAGTACGATAAGTCGTTGCCGTCACTCTCGGTGTATTGATAAGCCTTTTCGTATGCCTTTTTATTGACATAGATGATTCTGGAGATAG
>Ga0310690_10002651_pt1 | contig 28671 bp, 24 predicted proteins | sample AusTroGonzalo_MG_2_FD_207661 | JGI IMG/M metagenome (GOLD analysis project Ga0310690, IMG submission 207661) | Bovine rumen microbial communities from tropical cattle in Woodstock, Queensland, Australia - Gonzalo_04 (v2) (version 2) | ecosystem: Host-associated > Mammals > Digestive system >...
TTTACGTGGCACACTCGACTCGCTGGCTTTTGAGCAGATAGCGTTGCGGTATAACGGCAAGACGGTGCTGGAAGGTAATGTGTCGGCGGTTGGTTTGCCGGATATCCACAACCCGTATGTACGCGCTAACCTGACCGATCTGCATACGAATGCGGCACAGTTGCAGGATTTCCTGTCGCAACTGCAGGGTAAGCCTGTTCATCTGCCGCAAGCCGTACATCGTCTGGGCGATATCCATTACCGCGGTTTGGCAGAAGGACGCTTGCATGACCTGACGCTGCATGGTGCTTTCCGCACGGCGTTGGGTACGATCACCACCGACGGTTCGTTCCAGAGCGATTCGCTCTTCGAGCATATGGAGTACGACGCGGCAGTAGTAGGACGTAAGTTCCGCTTGGGTCGTCTGATCGACCATGAACCGCTGCGAACGATCACCCTCGATGTGCGTTCGAAAGGCAAGATAGACACGGGTGTCGTGCGCGGTGATGTGAACGCACACGTGCGGCAGTTGAAATACAATAACTACACGTATAACGACCTGCACCTGAACGGTCGCTATGAGCCGCAGCGGTATAAGGGACGTTGTTACATAGACGACCCGCATATCAAGGCTTCGTTCAACGGCGTGGTGGATCTACGCGACGAGAATCCGGAGATCAATTTCAACCTGCGTTGTGATCATTTTGACAGTTCGCCCTTAAGTGCTGACCCACTAACCCCTACCCCGCATATCCGCACGTCGTTTGCGTTGAATGTCGATATGAACGGTGCCAAACCGGACGAGATAAGCGGGTATATGGTGCTTGATTCGTTGTTCTTGGCTACGGAACGGGACAGTGTGCTGATGGAGCAGATGAAGTTGGTGGCTTCTGCCGATGCGACGGGCAAAAAAGCGATCACGCTGCGCACCGACTATCTCCAGGCGCAGTTGGACGGTGTGTTCCGCTATGCGGACGTCGTTCCTTCCGCACAGGCGCTGATGCATTATTACCTGCCTACGGCGGTGGCAGCGCCCAAGCGTAAGTGGGAGCCCGTGACCTTCCGTATGAGTGCAGACGGCGAACGGCTACGCGACGTGCAGCGGTTGTTCTTGGCACCGGTGACGCTGAGTGACCATCCTACATTCCGTGCCGAGGCGGCTATCGAAGAGGGCAAAGAGCCATTTGTGGCGATGCGGTTCTTCGCGCCGGGCGTGCGGGCAGGTAACACGCCGATCCATGACCTGACGGTGACGCTTAACTCCGAAGACAGTATTGACGGTTTGGCGTTGGGTGTGTCGGCCGAGGCGATGGAGATGTACATGAACCTGCGGTCGGTGGCTTTCCGTGATACGGTGGTGACCCAACTGTCTGCGCATAAGGAGGCGCTGGTGCTGGACGCTGACCAGTACAGCAGCAGGCGTCGGGCATGGTTAGCAGCACAACGGGCAGGTGACTATGGAGGTGACCTGACGTTCATCACGCATTTCTCGCAGTATAACAAGAAACCGCTTATCGAGGCGCATTTCATGCCGGGTTCGTTATTGCTCAAAGACTCCGTCTATACCTTGGCAGAGAGCAGGATCACCTGGTGCGCAGCCGACACCTCGCTGCAAGTGGAGAACTTCGCATTCGAAGGCGGCGGGCAACATATCTACGCCGATGGTCTGGCTTCGCGTCGCGCGCATGACACGCTGTCTGTGGACCTGCTCAAACTCGATGCTTCGTATATCGTGCCGTTCGTCTTACCCCAACAGACGATCATGTTCAACGGCCTGCTGACGGGCAAAGCGAATATCACCTCTGTCTTCTCGCGGCCGAACATAGAGACGCAGATACATGTGGACTCGATGGGTCTGAATAACTGCTGGTTCGGCGATGCCGACGTGGATCTGCATATCAAAGACAGTCTCGCTTTCCATGCGGATGTGTATCGGCCGGACCGTAAGGTGGTGGACCTGAACGGTAAGGCGCTCTTTGACGGGTCGGGAGCATGGAACCTCGACATGCAGGCGAATGCCGTACCTTTAGAGTTCATCAATCACTGGACGAAGAACGTACTGCGTGACCTGCAGGGTAAAGGCACAGGCAAGGTGGTGGTAGGCGGCAGGAAAGGCTTGACGTACGTCTTGCTGCGTTGTGCGGCAGACAGTGCTTCGTTGACCTTGCCGTGGACCGGTGCCCGTTATCTGATTCCGCATGACACGATCGTGATGGACACCACCGTCATCCTCTTCCCGAATGTACACCTGACGGACGCAGAAGGCAATGCGGTGGAAGTGAACGGAGGTATCTACCATGACCAGTTCCGTGAGTTCACGCTGGATCTGCATGTCGATGCCCATAACGCGCTCGTCTTTGACAACACGAAGAAAGGCGAGTCTATTCAAGGTCATGTCTATGCGGACGGGCATGTCGATGTGACGGGTAAAGATAATGACCTGCTCGTCTTTGCGGATGCGGTGACGACGAAGAATAGTTCGTTCCGGCTGTCACTCGATAATGCGTCTTCGGCATACGAGTCGAACTTCATCCATTTCGTTGAGCACCCCGACGCGCGCGCGAATACTAATAAGGAAGAGACGGACTTGGATAATATCGACATCCAGACCACCGCCCAGAAGGACACCGTCTATGCGCGGGCAGGACGATGCATCGTGAAGCTGAATATAGAGGTGAACCCCTACTTGCTCTTCCAGTTGGTACTGGGCGAACGCAATGGAGACATTATCCAAGGCCGGGGTAACGGTGCGCTGAGTCTGACGTACGACACCGAGACGGGTGATATATCGCTCTTGGGCACGTACGATCTGGACCAGGGCACGCTCTCCTATACCGTGGCGAACGTGATCCGCAAGGAATTCACCATAGGCGCGGGTTCGACCATCGTCTTCTCCGGCAACCCCTCCAACCCGCAGCTCAACGTGACAGCCAAGTACCGCGTGGTAGCCAACCTCAAAGACCTCTTCGGGTCGGATATGGAGCAGATAGGCACCTCACGCAGTAATATTCCTGTCATGACCTGTATGCACCTGAGTGGACCGCTTAACAGCCCGATCCTCTCGTTCTCGCTTGAGTTCCCGATGTCGGATCAGAACATCCAGGAACAGGTGCGGCAAGTGATCAACACGGACGAGATGCTGATGCGTCAGGTCATCTACCTGCTTGTCTTCGGTCGGTTCTTTACGCCGGAGAACATGACCAACACGCAGTTCGCAACGCTCAACTCGACCTATTCATTGCTCTCTTCGACCGTCACGAGTCAGATCAACGCGTGGCTGTCCAAGCTGACAAATATCTTCACGCTCGGTGTGGCTATTCGTACGGACGGCGAAGGGGATAACTCGAGTCAGGAGTACGAGGCGCAGTTCCAGATCCAACCGGTTGACCGGCTCGTGATCAACGGCAATGTGGGCTACCGCTATAACGATGTCTCTAATCAGCCTTTCTTCGGTGATCTGGATGTGGAAGTGCTACTGACCGAAGACGGTCAATGGCGATTGAAGGGCTATACGCATATGGTCGATAAGTACTCCCTCCGACAAGCCACCACCATTCAGGGCGTCGGGTTCATGTGGAAGAAAGACTTCTAAAAAAACATCCTCGGGTTTCGAGGATGTTTTTTATTGATTCGTGATCTCGTGATCACGTGATCTCGTGATCAATGGCGTTCGGGTCTCGGGCCTCTGCGCTCAGGACGAGGACCGCGGTCGAGTTTGGCGCCGTCACGGTCTTCGCGACGCGGACGCTCACGACGTTCGGGTTCTACGTATCCTTCGGGTTTCTCTTTGAGCACTTTGGCACTCAGACGGAACTTACCGGTCTTGGGATCGATCTCCAGCAGTTTGATGCGGATATGATCGCCTTCCTTGATACCCGTCTCTTCGATGGTCTCATAGCGTTTCCAGTCGATCTCGCTGATATGCAGCAGACCTTCCTTACCCGGCATGAACTCAACGAAGCAACCGTACGGCATGAGGGACTTAACGACCGAGTCGTACTCCTCACCTACTTCCGGCAGCGCCACGATCGCTTTGATCTTCGCGATAGCGGCTTGCATTGCCTCGCCGTTGTTCGATGCTACTTCAACCTTTCCGCCCTTCTCATCTTCGTCGATGGAGATGACAGCGCCGGTCTCAGCCTGGATGCCTTGGATGATCTTACCGCCCGGGCCTATCACTGCACCGATCATGTCCTTCGGGATATAGAAGGAAACGATACGCGGTGCGTGCGGTTTGAGGTCAGCACGCGGAGCCGGCATGCACTCAAGGATCTTACCGAGGATGAACATACGTGCCTCGTGTGCCTGTGCGAGTGCGTTCTCGAGGATCTCATAACTCAGACCATCGACTTTGATATCCATTTGGCAAGCGGTCAGACCGTCTTTCGTACCGGTGGTCTTGAAGTCCATATCGCCGAGGTGATCTTCGTCACCAAGGATATCGGAGAGGATAGCGTAGTTCTTACCTTGGTTCTCCGAGATAAGTCCCATCGCTATACCCGAAACAGGTTTCTTCATCGGTACACCTGCGTCCATGAGGGCGAGCGTACCGGCACAAACGGTTGCCATCGAGCTCGAACCGTTGGACTCGAGGATGTCGGACACAACGCGTACGGTATAAGGGAAGTCTTCCGGGATCATGTTCTTCAATGCACGGCAAGCGAGGTTTCCGTGACCGATCTCACGACGACCTACACCGCGTTGTGCCTTTGCCTCACCCGTCGAGAACGGCGGGAAGTTATAATGGAGCAGGAACTTATCCGAACCCTGAATCAATGCCTCGTCAATGATTTTATCATCGCGGCTGGTACCGAGTGTAACGGTACTCAGACTCTGTGTCTCACCGCGGGTGAAGATAGACGATCCGTGAGGGCCGGGCAGGTAACCTACCTCGCACCATATCGGACGGATCTCCGTCGTCTTACGGCCATCCAGACGCTTGCCTTCGTCCAGCACGGCACGACGCATCGCCTCTTTCTCTACATCGTGGTAGTAACGATCCACGAGTGCAGCCACCTCATCTATATCGATGCCTAATGCCTCAGCGCGGGCAGCCATGTACTCTGCTTTCTCCTCTTTGAAATCCTCGCGGATCTGGGAGAACATCTCCTCGCGGTGGTGCTTGTCGGTGTCAGCGCTGGTAGCCTGAGCATATGCACGAGCATAACTGTAGTCGTGAACCGCCTGCTTCAACTCATCGTCATTCACCTCATGGCAGTACTCACGTTTCACTTCCTTGCCGTACGCCTTCATCATCTCGTTGATAGCCAGACACTGCGGTTTGATGGCTTCGTGTGCGGCTTTGATAGCCTCCAGCATAACGGACTCGGGCACCTCTTTCATCTCACCCTCGACCATCATGATGTTGTCATACGTAGCCGCAACCATCAGTTCGAGGTCAGCATGTTCGCATTGCTCGAAGGTCGGGTTGATCACCATCTTACCGTCCACACGTGCTACGCGTACTTCGCTCACCGGACCCTCGAACGGGATATCGGAGCAAGCAAGCGCTGCACCGGCTGCAAGACCGGCGATGCTCTCCGGCATGTCGATACCGTCAGCCGAATACATGGTGACGTTCACGAAGGTCTCTGCATGGTAGTTGGAAGGGAAGAGGGGACGAAGGGCGCGGTCGATGAGACGTGCAATCAGGATCTCATAGTCCGATGCTTTGCCTTCGCGGCGGGTGAAGCCGCCCGGGAAACGTCCTGCGGACGCAAATTTCTCTTTGTACTCTACGGTAAGGGGCATAAAATCCGTACCCGGTACCGCATCTTTCGCGGAGCAGACAGTGGCGAGAATCATCGTGTTGCCAAGCGTTGCCATTACGGCTCCATCCGCTTGCTTTGCCAACTTGCCCGTCTCCAGTTTGATCACTCGTCCGTCAGGCAGAGCGATCTCTTTGGTAACAATATTCATCTATAATACATCAATTTTTGGACACCGTTTGTGTCCGGTTAACAATTAGACCCACAAAAAGTCGTGCAAAATTACAACATTTTTTTTATATATGCAAGCCTGCGCGCGTTTTTCTTGTAAAAAAATGTTGATTTTCTTGCATATGTCGGAAAAAAATAGTAATTTTGCACCCGATTTGATGTTACCGGTTGAATTCATAGAGAGTATGCACCAGCAAATGGGCGCGGAAGCGAACCTGCTGATACGGGCACTGGAGACGGAGCCGGTTACATCTATCCGTCTTAATTCGAAGCTCGATGTGCTGACGTTTGACTGCGACACAGACGAGGTGCCTTGGCATCTGGACGGGTACTACTTGAGTGAACGACCGCAGTTTACGCTCGATCCCCTTTTCCATGCCGGCTGTTACTATGTGCAGGAGGCTTCTTCGATGTTCCTGCAGCAGGCGCTGGAGCAGTATGTCGATCCTTCATCTATCGTGCTCGATCTGTGTGCTGCACCCGGCGGTAAGTCCACTCTCATCAGTGAGTATTTAGGTGAAGACGGTCTGCTGCTGAGCAATGAAGTGGTGCGCCAACGCGTGTTCATCTTGAGTGAGAACATCCAGAAATGGGGTAACGGCAACACGGTCGTCACGCATAACACGCCTGCCGAGTACGGCGAACGGTGCAAGCATTTGTTCGACTGCATGGTAGTCGATGCACCCTGTTCGGGTGAGGGTATGTTCCGCAAAGACGAGCAAGCCCGCAGCGAATGGAGCCTCAGGGCGGTTAAGCAGTGTGCCGAACGGCAACGCGCTATCCTCATGGACGTATGGGACGCACTCAAACCCGGAGGAATACTGATCTACTCCACTTGCACCTTCAACGAAGAAGAGAACGAGAAGAACGTCGAATGGATAGCCGAGACTTTGGGCGCCGAAGTGATGCCGCTCGATTATGAACCCACATGGGGCATCACCGAAGGCACGGCAGGCTACCATTTCTACCCGCATAAGACCAAAGGGGAAGGTTTCTATCTGTGCGTACTGCGTAAGGTGGACGAACCACTCGATCAGGCACGTATCAAAGCGCCTAAGAAAGAGACGACGATGCAGCATCCGGAGTACATGCCGGTCATGCGTTCGTGGTTGCAGCATCCCGATAACTGGGCGATCCGTTACTCCGACCGTTTTGCGACCGCTTATCCGATGAAATACAAAGAGATCATCGATTGGTTGAGTACGCAACTGACCTGTATCTCTACGGGCTTCGGTTTGGGCGAAGAACGCGGTCGCGGCATTGCGCCGCAGCATAGTCTGAGTATGACAAAAGACCTCCGTAAGGAAGCCTTTGAGAATGTAGCGCTGACGCGCGAACAAGCATTGTCATACCTTAGGACTGAGGCTTTGAACCTCCCGAACGCGCCCCTCGGCCTCGTCCTTTTGACCTATGAGGGTGTCCCCCTCGGTTTCGCGAAGAATGTCGGGAACCGCCTGAATAACCTCTACCCGAACGAGTGGAGGATTCGCCATCTGTAAGAAACCGCTCTATCCTTTTCCAATAACGCATGTCTTCCGGTGAGACGAGTGTCATCGCTTCGCCGCTGTTCTCTGCGCGCGCCGTACGACCGATACGGTGTACGTAGTCTTCCGGTGCATGCGGTACGTCGTAGTTGATCACCAGCGGTATGTCCGTCACGTCAATACCGCGCGACACCACGTCCGTGGCCACCAGCACATCGACCTTGCCGTTCTTGAAATCAAGCATCACCTGATCCCGTTCGTTCTGCTCCAAGTCGCTATGCATCGCCCGCGCATCGATTTTTAAGGACCGCAACGTACGCGTCAACTCTTTCACGCGCTGTTTCTTGCCGGCAAAGATGATCACTTTCTTCAGACTCCTGCCGGCCAACAGTTCCACCACCTTACCCGGTTTCTCCACCTCGTTCACATACTCATGCATCTGCTTGATGGTCTCCGGCGGACGGGAAACGGCGATCTGTATCTCCACGGGTTGCCGCATGATGGTTCTCGCCAACTGACGAATCTTCGGCGGCATGGTAGCGGAGAAGAGGATCGTCTGCCGCTCTTTGGGCAGGCGCCGCACGATGGTCATGATATCGTCATAGAAACCCATGTCAAGCATGCGGTCCGCTTCGTCCAAGATGAAATACTTGACACCCGAGAAATCAACATCGAAAATATTCATCTGACTGAGCAACCGTCCGGGCGTAGCGATGACGATGTCTGCGCCTTTCTGCAAGCCGCTCACCTGGTTACCCCACGCACCGTTGGTGTCCTTACCGCCGTAGATAGGTACCGACGAGAAGGGTACATAGTACCCGAAGCCCTCCATCTGCTGGTCTATCTGCTGTGCTAACTCACGCGTAGGCGCCATGATTATGGCGTTCAGTTTGTCGGGGTCATGGTCATCGAAAGCGAGGTTCGTCAGTAAGGGCAATATATACGCGGCTGTCTTACCCGTTCCCGTCTGAGCACACGAGATCACATCGTGACCTTCCAAGATCACGGGAATCGTTTTCTCTTGCACCGGGGTACACTCATCGAAATGCATGTCCCACAACGCATCCAACACTTCGTCTGATAATGCTAATTCATCAAAATACATAAACGCTGCAAAATTACAAAAAAAATTGCACATATGCAAATATCCGTGCTTTTTTTATGCAAATTCTTGCATATATGAAAAAAAAGTTGTAATTTTGCGCCCAAATTGGTAAATTGCAAATGATTAAATCGTAAATAGTTTTATGATACTCGACAAATTAGAGAACGCCGATTGGTACTACGATAGTGTACCGGGCTTGAAAGAATTCATGAAATTCTACAACGACAATGACCTTGAAGAGATGCCTGCTTGCAAGATCTTTTTAGACGGTAAGGACCTCTTCGTCAACATCTTGGACTTCAAAGGCAAAGAGGAAGCAAAATGCCGCATGGAGGCACACAAGGACTACCTCGACATCCAGATTCCGCTGGGCGAAGATGAAGTGATGGGTTGGAAAGCACAGGTGGACTGCCAGGAAGTGACGCAAGAGTACGACGAAGGCAAAGACGTTGAGTTCTACGGCGACAAAGCAACCGCCAAGTTTACCGTTCCGGCAGGTCATTTCGCGGTTTTCTTCCCCTCCGATGCCCACCAACCGGGAATCGCGCCGGGCAAAGAGTACCGGAAGTTAATCGTGAAGGCAAAAGTTAATTGTTAATCACGTGACCACGTGATCACAAGATCTCGAAAAAAATTCAAATACTATGAAAAAAGAAAAACACTTACCGATCGTGGAGCGTGATCCGTATCTGCAACCCTACGAGGGTGCGTTACAGGCACGCGCCGACTATGCACGCAATAAAGAAGCCGAACTGACAGGCGGCAAGCCGCTCAGCGAATGGGCTTCGGGCTACCTCTATTTCGGTCTGCATAAACAGCCCAAAGGTTGGGTACTCCGCGAATGGGCACCGAACGCCACCGCTATCTATATCAAAGGCGACATGAACAACTGGAGCAAAGACGAAGCCTATCGTCTGCAACCGGTTGGTAACGGTGTCTGGGAAGCGAAACTGCCGGAGAAAGCGATGCAACACGGTCAGATGTACAAACTGCTCGTTGAATGGAACGGCGGATATGGAGAACGTATCCCGAGTTATGTGCGCCGCGTAGTGCAGGACGAGCAGACCAAGATCTTCTCCGCGCAGGTGTGGAACGAACCCGAGTATCAATGGAAGAACCGCGGAAAGAAATTCAAAGAGAAAGGCGGTTTATACATTTACGAATGTCATATCGGCATGTCTTCGGAGCAGGAGAAGGTTAACTCCTACGAAGAGTTCCGTCGGGATGTGTTACCGCGTATCGCCGAATTGGGTTATAACTGCGTCCAGATCATGGCCATCCAGGAGCACCCGTACTACGGCAGTTTCGGATACCACGTATCGAATTTCTTCGCTGCCAGCAGTCGTTTCGGTACGCCGAACGAACTCAAAGCGCTCATCGACGATGCGCATGGTCGCGGTATGCATGTGATCATGGATCTTGTTCACAGCCATGCGGTGAAGAACGAACTGGAAGGACTCGGTAACTTCGACGGTACCGGCTATCAGTATTTCCATGACGGCGCCCGTCGTGAGCACCCCGCATGGGACTCGCTCTGCTTCAACTACGGCAAGAACGAGGTGCTGCATTTCCTGCTCTCGAACTGTAAGTTCTGGCTCGATGAATACGACTTTGACGGTTTCCGCTTCGACGGCGTGACCTCGATGATATACCGCAGTCACGGCTTGGGCGAAGACTTCAACGGCTATCCAAGTTATTTCAACGGCAACGAAGACGGCGATGCGTTGATGTATCTGACGCTTGCCAACAAAGTGATCCATGAGGTTAAACCCGAAGCGATCACGATCGCAGAAGAGATGTCGGGAATGCCCGGTTTGGCGGCAGCCATAAATGACGGTGGCGTGGGCTTTGACTATCGTCTGGCTATGGGCATTCCTGATTTCTGGATCAAGTACATTAAAGAGGTGAAGGACGAAGACTGGAAAGCGGGACATATATTGTTTGAGATGACCAACCGCCGCGAGGACGAGAAGACGATATCCTATGCCGAGAGTCATGATCAGGCACTGGTGGGCGACAAGACCATCATCTTCCGTCTTGTGGACTCCGACATGTACTGGCATTTCGAGCACGGTCACTCGACCTACATGGCCGACCGCGGTATAGCGCTGCATAAGATGATCCGTCTCGTCACGGCATCAACGATCAACGGTGGATACCTCACCTTCATGGGTAATGAGTTCGGTCATCCCGAATGGATTGATTTCCCGCGTGAGGGTAACGGTTGGAGCTATAAGTACGCCCGTCGTCAATGGAGTCTGGTGGACAACCCGAATTATTTCTTCGCCGACCTCAACCGCTTCGATGAAGCGATGATTCATCTGCTCAAGAAGCATATCCTGACGCAGAACCCGACTGCCGAGGAGAAGAAATACAATGTCGGCAAACACCTGCCGTGGGTAATGAAATGGTGGGACAACGAAGGCGATCAGGTAGTCGCTTATTCGCGCAATGACCTGCTGTTCATCTTCAACTGGAACGGTCAGAAGTCGTTCACCGACTACGGTATGCTTGTGCCCGAAGGCAAGTACAAAGTGGTGCTTAACACGGACGCCAAAGAGTTCGCCGGTTTCGGTCTGAGTGACGACAGCGTAGAGCATTTCACCGAGCACGACGAGCTCTACGCCAAGGACGGTAAAGGCTGGCTCAAGATGTACCTGCCGGCACGGAGTGCAGTGGTTTTGAAACGTTCGTAATCACGTGATCACGAGATCTCGAAAAAACAATAACAACAATGAAAAAATACTTATTGATTTTAGCAGCCGCGCTGATGATGGTCGGCTGTCATAAAAAACCTGCAGCCCAGACGACTACTGGACCAGAAGATCAGGAGACTACAGAACAAGCCAACGATCAATACATCGACATAACGGGTATGACCCTCGAAGGCACCGAACTGTCGCTCAGTGAGTTAGTGGGACAGACGGACTACGTGTTGCTCGATTTCTGGGCATCATGGTGCGGTCCTTGCCGTCGTTTTATCCCGGTACTGCGTGATTTCTACAATCGTTTCGGCGGTGAGCATCTGGAGATCCTCAGTTGTTCGGTGGATCAAGACGAAGCCGCATGGCGTCAGGCGATGTTCGAAGAGCGTTTGCCGTGGCCGTGCATCCGCGAAGATGCCGAGCATATGTGTTCCGACAAGTACAATGTGCAGTTCATTCCGCATCTCGTACTCATCAACGGCGACGGACGTATCATCGCCGTTAACCCCGAAGAACCCGAATTGGAATCGATTCTATTAGGAAATTAAATCAAAAATTTGAAATTATAAATCATAAATTTGAAATACAATGCGAGTAATTATCGAACCTTCGTATGACCTGCTGAGCCAGTGGGCTGCGAACTATGTAGCAAAACGTATCAATGAGTTTGACCCCAAAGAGAGCAAGCCTTTCGTGTTGGGTCTGCCGACCGGCTCTTCGCCGCTGGGTATGTACCGCGAACTCATCAAACTCAACCAAGCCGGTAAGGTTTCCTTCCGCAATGTAGTCACTTTCAACATGGACGAGTACGTCAACTTGGCGGAAGACCATCCGGAGAGTTATCACAGCTTCATGTGGAATAACTTCTTCTCCCATATCGACATTCGCAAGGAGAACGTCAATATCCTCAACGGTAACGCCGAAGACCTTGCTGCCGAGTGCGCTCGCTACGAGGAGAAGATCCGCAATATCGGTGGTATCCACCTGTTCCTCGGCGGTATCGGTCCCGACGGACATATCGCGTTCAACGAACCGGGTTCATCGCTCACCAGCCGCACCCGTAAGAAAGAGTTGACGACCGACACGATCATCGCTAACAGTCGTTTCTTCGACAATGATGTGAACAAAGTGCCGAAGACTGCCCTCACCGTAGGTGTAGGAACCGTGATGGATGCCAAAGAGGTGCTCATCATGGTGAACGGACATAACAAAGCCCGCGCACTCCAACACGCTATCGAGGAGCCGATCAGTCATATGTGGACCGTTTCGATGCTCCAGATGCACCAGCACGGTATCATCGTTTGCGACGAGGCCGCTTGCGAAGAACTCAAAGTAGGTACCTTCAATTACTTCAAAGACATCGAGCGTAATAACCTTGATCCGAAGACCTTGTTGTAATGCTTGAAATCTATAATTCGTTAACTCGATTCAAAGAGACGTTCAAACCCTTGCACGAAGGGCACGTAGGCATGTATGTCTGCGGCCCTACCGTGTACGGCGATGCCCATCTGGGACATGCCCGACCGGCTATCACGTTTGACCTGCTCTACCGCTACTTGCAGTATCTGGGTTATAAGGTGCGCTACGTGCGTAACATCACCGATGTCGGTCACCTTGAGCACGACGCCGACGAAGGGGAAGATAAGATAGCCAAGAAAGCGCGTCTTGAACAACTCGAACCGATGGAGGTGGTGCAGTTCTACACCAACCGCTATCATCGTGACATGGCGGCGCTGAACGTCTTGCCGCCGTCCATCGAACCGCACGCTTCGGGACATATCATCGAGCAAATCGCGTTTGTGCAGAAAATCCTTGATAAGGGTTATGCCTATGTGAGCAACGGTTCGGTCTATATGGACGTGGAGAAATACGCCAAGGATTATCCGTATGGTAAGTTGAGCGGACGTAACTTGAACGATATCGTCACGGAGACGCGCGAGTTGGATGGACAGGACGAGAAGAAGCATAGTTATGACTTCGCGTTATGGAAGAAAGCCGCACCCGAACATATCATGCACTGGCCGAGTCCTTGGTCAGAAGGTTTTCCCGGATGGCATATGGAGTGCTCCACGATGGGCACGAAGTATCTGGGTGAGAAGTTCGATATCCACGGAGGTGGATTAGATCTCATCTTCCCGCACCATGAGGCGGAGATCGCGCAGAGTTGTGCAGCACTCGGTCATGAGACCGTCCATTACTGGATGCATAACAACATGATCACGATCGCCGGTAAGAAGATGGGTAAGAGTTACAATAACTTCATCACGCTGGAGCAGTTCTTTAATGGCGAACATCCTTTGCTCTCGAAGCCTTTCGGTCCGATGGTGATCCGGTTCTTCATTCTGCAAGCACACTACCGTTCGACGGTCGATTTCTCTTCCGAAGCCCTCGAAGCCGCCGAGAAAGGTCTGCAACGTATGCAAGAAGCCTATGCCCGTTTGCAGAAACTGCAAGCCGGCAAGGAGACGACGGTGGAAGTAGCCGGTCTGCGTCAACGCTGCGTTGACGCCATGGACGACGACCTCAACACGCCTTTCGTCATTGCCGCACTCTTCGATAGTACGCGCGCGATTAATACGGTGTACGACGGCAAGGGTACGATCTCCGAAGCCGATCTCAAAGAGCTTCGGGAGGTATGGAAGACCTTTGCGATTGATATCCTCGGTCTGCGTCTGGAAGAACAGGGAGCCGATGAGGGTAAGCAGAAAGCCTTCAGCGGTGCCATCGACCTGCTTTTAGGCATTCGCCTCCAAGCCAAGCAGAACAAAGACTGGGCTACGTCCGACAAGATCCGCAACGAACTAACCACCCTCGGTTTCCAAATCAAGGACACCAAAGACGGTTTCGAATGGTCTATATAACAATGGAAGAGCACCTCAGTTAGGGTGCTCTTCTTTCAGCTTAGTTGCACATCGTACGCTTCACCACATACCGAACAAAACTCTGCCGAATTACCGATTAAATTTCAAAAAAAACGCTGAAACTCTTGCATATATGCAAGAAAAAGTGCTATAATTCTTCCTTTTTAACCTCAAAACAAACTCAGATCGGCATCGGTGATGGTGCCTTTGGAGCGTTTCTTGCCCCTTGATGGAGGGAGGGGAGTCGGGGCGAAGGGGGAGGTGTAGCGGCCGAGATAGGGGTTGATGATGTCGCGTGTCTGCGGATCAACGAACTTGCATTTATCTACCAACCACTCGAGATACGAGCGGTCGATATTAAGCATGGACTCGATGGATTCGCCTTTGTGTGCTCCCTGGTTGAGGTAGTAATAGTCCCCTTTGCGGTAGAGCCAACGGTCATACGATATGAAACCGAACTCATCGCGTTGAGCCCATTCCCAACCGTGGTTCAGGATCTGTGCTTTGAAGACCTCAATCGTTGCCATGACGTCATCGAGCGAGTTATGTGCCCCTTCGAACGGATGACCGTAGTAACGAGTGTAAGCGGCGGTGAGGTTATTATGCAGTTTCTCGCCGTTCTCATCGACCATGCCGGCAGTGTGGATACGTTCGAGAAGGAGCGCATCGTACCAAATACGGTGGTTGAAATCGAAGTTCAGACCGAGGCGTTTGAGGTTGTAATAGAGGATCGGTGCGTCGTAGCCGTTGCCGTTGTAGGAAAGCATGTTGCTGTTGCCTACGAAGGACAGGAAGTCCTCGTACACGCTGCGCAAGGACACTCCGTTCTGCAGCAGGAAGTCCTTGGATATATGGTGCACCGCTTCCGCCTCAGCAGGAATGGTGAACTCGCCTTCGGGCAGTATATACCAATCGCGCTGGTCCAGCACAAACCAGTTATCGGTGTCGATTTTCACTAACGAGAGTTGGATGATGTGTTCTTTCTGAACGTCGAGACCCGTAGTCTCGGTATCAAAGCAAACCAAAGTCATGTTTGATATATGATGTTTGATGTATTATTCAACAAATAGCACAAGGCCTTTTAAATATTCGCCTTCGGGGTGGTAAATATTGATGGGGTGATCTTGCGGTTGATGCAGTTGGTGGAGGATACGCACCTTGCGTCCTACTTGTGCCGCGGCAGAGAAGACCGCGAGTCGGAACGCCTCTTTGTCCACCGCTTGGGAGCAGGAGAAAGTAAAGAGAATACCTCCCGGACGAATCATCTCTATCGCCTTGGCGTTAATGCGTTGGTAGCCTCGTAAAGCATTCTTCACCGCATCACGATGCTTGGCAAAAGCGGGAGGATCAAGTACGATGAGATCGTAATTTGTGATTTGTGATTTATGATTTATGATTTTATCATTTAAGAAATCGAAGGCATCGGCGGCGTAAGCGTGATGACGGGGATCGTTGGGGAAGTTACGCGCCACGTTGATGTTGACGAGATCAATCGCTTTCTGACTGACATCGACCGAGTCCACCGTACGCGCGCCTCCGCGCAGAGCATATAAGGAGAAGCCACCGGTGTAGCAGAACATATTCAGTACGTCTTTGTCCTTGGCGTACCGCTCCACGAGTGCCCTGTTCTCCCGCTGGTCGATGAAAAAACCTGTTTTCTGTCCGCTCAACCAATCGATGCGGAATTGGAGACCATTCTCGGACGACCAAAACTCGTCCGAATTGGTGATTGGTGATTGGTGATTGGTGATTAGCCATCCTGTCTTGTCTCCTTCAATAGCCGCTTTGAAAGGCAGGGTGTCGTCAGATTTATAATAGACGTTTTGCACTTGCGGCACTTCGGCGATGAGGGCATCTGCGATTGTTTGGCGTACAAGGTGCATGCCGACCGAGTGGGCTTGTACAACAGCCGTGTCAGCGTATATATCGACGATCAGTCCCGGCAGGAAATCACCTTCGCCGTGAATAAGACGGTAGGTGTTGTTATATGGCTGTTGGCTATTAGCTGTTGGCTGTTGGCTAACCAACCCTAATGCAACGCGCATTTGGTAGGCGGCACGGATACGTTGGGGCCAGAAATCAGCAGGCAGTTCTTCGACACCGAAAGCGAGGATACGCACGGCTATCGAGCCTATCTGCCAATGACCGACACCCAGTATATCGTTCGATGCGGAGCGCACAGAGACGAGTTCGCCTTCTTCGGGTTCGGCAGTCGGATGGTTGGCATCCAGCACGATGCGTGCTATAGCACCGCTGAACACCCAAGGATGAAAACGCTTGAGTGATTCTTCTTTATGGGGTTTGAGATAGATGGTTGTCATTCTACTCCGTGGGTTAACTCGTGATAGGCATGCAGCGAGAGGTTGTCGCTGACATGTTTGATGCTATGTACCTGCCGGAAACCGAGCGCTGCGATGAACGCCAGTTCCATATCGAAGACGCAATCTTTGTAATCGGAGGCAAGGACGAAGTCGCAGTTGGTGTAACAAACGGCTTTTTTGATTGGTGATTGGTGATTGGTGATTGGTGATAGTTTCAATTCGGGTTCGGGATAGGTTACATTGGGATGATTAAGTCGGGATTCGGTCACTTCGACCCAGGTGCCCAAATCAAAATTGGCACTTCCGGCATACCCGACGTTATAGATCTCGGTATCGCGATCGATATGCTGCAGGTTGCGAATGATATTGATACCGCCTACACCGGTGAAAAGGATTTTTTCGTTCCTTAGATCCAAGCCTGTTTGCTCGAATAACTGATCCAATAAAGGGCGTTCCCCTTCTTCTGCCATGATTACTATTTTTACCATAATTCTTCAATTTTGGGTGCAAAGATACTACTTTTTGGGCATATTATCAAATTTTTTTGCAAAAAAAGTGCGAATTGTTTGCATAATTCAAAAAAAAGTAGTAATTTTGCGGCGAATTATGTGCAATTAACATCATTAACAAATTTATATGCGTATGAAAAAAAGTTTATTCTTTAGCCTCATTGCTGGTGTAGTAGTGTTGGCATCATGTAGCAAAACATTGCCCCAACCGGAGCAAGTTTCGGTTAATCCGGCTCAGTTGGAGAAAGTAGGAAGCAAGGTTAATGCAGACATTACCGGTACCTTCCCTGAGAAGAAATTTGCCAAGGCCGGTATTCTTGTTGTTACTCCGGTTTTGAAGTACGGAGACGGCCAAGAAGTATTGGGCGAGCCTGTTACTTATGTTGGTGAGAAAGCCAAAGAGAACGGTAAGACCGTTAATTTCAAAGAAGGCGGCAAGTATTCGCAGAGTGTTTCGTATGACTACAAGCCGGAAATGCGTAAGTGCGAGTTGTATCTGCGCTTTAAGGGTACTGTAGGTAAGAAAGAGGTGGAGATTCCTGATGTGAAGATCGCTGACGGTATCGTAGCTACTTCGGAGTTGGCAGAAGCCACAGACAACAAGACCGCTGTTACGCCGGACAAGTTCCAACGTATCATCCAAGAGTTTACCGAGGCTGACATCAAGTTCCTCATCCAGAGTGCAGAGTTGCGTTCGAAAGAGACGAAGAGCGATGAGATGAAGGCGCTACAGGCTGCCATCAAGGACGCTAATGACGCTGAGCGCAAAGAGATCAATAAGATCGAGGTTGCAGGTTATGCTTCGCCGGATGGTGGTATGGACCTGAACGAGAAACTGGCTCAAAACCGTCAGAAAGCAGCTGCTAACTTCTTGCAGCAGGGCATGAAGAAAGACAAAGTAAAAGCTGAGATTGCTCCGAACATCACCGCTGAGGACTGGGATGGTTTCCAGAAAGCAATGGAAAACAGCAATATCCAAGACAAAGACCTGGTTCTGCGTGTGCTCTCTATGTACAGCGATCCTGAGGAGCGCGAGGCACAGATCAAGAACCTGAGTGCTGTTTATAAGAATATCGCAGACGAGATCCTGCCGGCTCTCCGTCGCAGCCGTCTGATCTTGACGACCGACCTGATCGGTAAATCCGATGACGAGATCCGCGAGTTGGCACAGAATGACCCGGCTCAACTGAGTGTTGAGGAGTTGCTGTATGCCGCTACGCTGACCGACGACAACGCCGTTAAGATGGCTAACTACGAGAAAGCAGCTGAGCTCTATAACGATTTCCGCGCATGGAACGGTATGGGTCAATTGTATTTCGAGGCCGGTAACATCGATGAGGCAATGCGTTGCTTCAACAAAGCATTGGAGATCGAGCCGAATGATCCGGACGTGAACTACAATGCCGGTTTGGCTGCTATGGCTGCAGGTGACTTGGACAAAGCAGAGGCTTATTTCGGTAAGGCTGCCGGTACGAAAGGTGACCTGAACTCCGCTATGGGTACGCTCTATACGCAGAAGGGTGACTATGCTGCCGCTAAGCAGGCATACGGTGACACACCGTCTAACAACGCTGCTGTTCAGCAGATCCTCAACGAGGACTATGCCGGTGCATCGAAGACCCTCGATGCTGTTAAGGAGCCGAACGCTACGACCGCTTATCTGAAGGCTGTGGTAGGTGCTCGCACCAACGACAAAGAGGCTGTTTATGCTAACCTCAAATCGGCTTTCGAGCAAGATGCTGAGTTCAAGGCACGTGCTGCAGAGGACATCGAGTTCGCTAAGTTCGCTGAGGAGGCTGAGTTCCAAGCACTCGTTAAATAATGTCGGTATTATTTCCGAAAGTAAATAAACCCCGTGAGTGGGACTATCGCCCCATTTATTACGACGAGGATAAAGAGGCGCGCAAGGATAAAAAACTTGCGCGTCTTCGTCGCGGGGCTTTTCGTGAAGAGCACGAGAAGAACATGACCGAACTGCGCAGAAAAAAGCAGTCCAAACTGGCCTTTTGGTTGGTTTTATTGGGACTGCTGCTGTTTGCGTTTTATTATCTCTTCTAACCCCTAACCTCTAACCGTTCACCGTTACATGGACATCATTCATCTGTTACCGGACAGTGTAGCCAACCAGATAGCGGCAGGCGAGGTGATTCAACGCCCTGCGTCGTGTCTAAAAGAGTTGGTGGAGAACAGCTTGGATGCGGGTGCTACGCGCGTTCAGGTGATTGTTCGCGATGCCGGTAGGACCCTGTTGCAGGTGATCGATGACGGCATGGGGATGAGTGAGATGGATGCCCGTCTGGCGTTCGAACGGCATGCGACGAGTAAGATACGTGAGGCGCAAGACCTGTTCAGCCTGCGCACGATGGGTTTCCGCGGGGAGGCATTAGCCAGTATCTGTGCGGTGGCGCAGGTGGAGATGACCACGCGGCGCAAGGAAGATGAGACAGGTACGTTGCTGGAGATACACGGTTCGGACGTGGTGCGTCAAGAGCCATGCAGTTGTCCGATAGGAACGAACATCAAGGTGAGTAACCTGTTTTTCAATGTACCGGTGAGAAGGAAGTTCCTTAAGACCGACCAAACGGAGTTACGTAACCTGCTGAACGAGTTCTATCATATCGTACTGGTCTATCCGAAAGTCAGTTTCACCTTCGTGCATAACGACGAGATACTATTAGAACTGCCGGCAGGCACGGAGAAACAACGGATTGAAGCGGTGTTCGGGAATCCGAAGAAGAATGTCTATACGTCTGCTTTCGTGGATATAAAAACCGACACCGAGTTAGTGTCTATTCACGGGTTTGTGGTCAAACCGGAGAATGCAACCCGCAAGGCCGAGCAGTATTTCTTTGTGAACGGTCGGTATATGCGTCATCCGTATTTCACGAAAGCCGTGCTGACCGCTTATTCAGGTATGCTGGGTAATGACTACCAACCGTCGTTCTTCATCTATTTCGATATAGCGCCCGAGGCGATTGATGTCAATATCCACCCGACCAAGACGGAGATCAAGTTCGCCGACGAGCAGACTATCTTCCAGATCTTGATGGCCTCTGTGCGCGAAGCGCTGGGTAAGTTCAGCCTGGCACCCACTATTGATTTTGACACGCAAGGCAGTATAGAGATCCCTGTGCCGCAGACCAATCGTTCTGTTAACCGACCGCAGATGTCGGTGGACCCGAACTATAACCCCTTCCACACACGCGGAGCTATCTATCCGGACAGGGCTCCAAAAAACTGGGAGAGTCTGTATGAGGGGCTCTCGGGACCTCGTGATCTCGAGATCTCGACACCTCGAGAACCGGACATACCCGATGCCGAATCGTGTGCGATGTGGCAGTACGGCGGCAAATATATCTTTGTGCCTACGGAAGGAGGCTTGATGCTCATTAACCAGCACCGCGCGCATGCAGCGGTTCTGCGGGCACAGTTCTTGGAGCAGTTGGGTACGAACCAAGGAGCGATGCAGCAATTGCTCTTCCCAGAGATTCTCGAGTTACCGCAAGACGAGATGGTGCTTATGACACAACTGTTACCGGACTTGCGGGCGATAGGTTTTGATTTAGAGCAGTTAACGCCGAATAGTTTTTCGATACAAGGTATCCCTGCACAACTGGCTAATCAGTCGGTTCTTCCCACCCTGCATACCATCTTGTCTCAAGTGCGGGAACGGGGTGCCAACACGCAAGTGGAGTGGCGCGAACAGATAGCGCAAGGCTTGGCAGAGAGTGCCGCTATCCCATATGGCCAGACACTGACCGAAACCGAGATGCGCGATATCGTCCGGCGATTGCTACAACTGCCTTCTTATCGGCGTTCAAGCGAGGGTAAGATCATCGTATCCTTGCTCTCTGACGAAGAAATCGGGAAACGGTTTATGTAATGGTTATTGGTGATTGATTATTGGTTATAGTTATTATGAAAAAAACGTCTTTTATCTTTTATCTTTTATCTTTTATCTTCCTTGTTGCTTGCACGCCGCAGGACCATCTGACGATTTTGCATACGAACGACACGCATTCGCAGGTGGAACCCAAAGCAAACGGTAAAGGCGGGTACGCCCGTCGTATGGGGCTTATTGCACAAGAACGTAAGGCCGACAAGAACCTGCTGTTGGTAGATGCAGGTGATTTCTGTCAAGGAACTCCGTATTTTAATTTCTACCATGGTCGCGTAGAAGTGGAGGCGATGAATGAGATGGGCTATGATGCGGCAACGCTCGGCAACCATGAGTTCGATAACGGCTTAGACACCTTGGCGGAGATACTGAAGAACGCCCGTTTTGATGTTGTATGCGCTAATTATGACTTCACCAGTACGGCTTTGGAGCATATCATCAAGCCCTATACGATCATTGAAAAAGGCGGATTGAAGATCGGTGTTTTCGGTTTGGGATGCGATCCGAAAGGATTGATAGCCGATAAGAATTTCCTGCCAGTCAAGTATCTGGATCCTTACCCTATAGCACAAGCGATGGCAGACACTTTACGGGAACAAGAATGCGATATCGTGGTATGTCTGAGTCATATGGGCACATTAGGAAAAGCCCCCGAAGATGTATGCGATTCGGCGATGGTTTGTGTGACCCGAGGCATTGATGTGGTGATCGGGGGACATACGCATCAGAAATACGATCATATGCGGGTGAAGAATGCAGACGGAAAAGACGTTCCGTTGTGTCAAATGGGCAAGAGTGGAGAGAATTTAGGCAAAATAGTGCTAAGTTTAGATGACAAAATCAAAAAATAATTAAAATTATTTGCTCATGTCAAAAAAAAGTAGTAACTTTGCACGCTTTTTTATGGAAAAGATATAAAAACACACATAAATTAATTTAAAAAATTAAGTATTATGGCTGAAATTGAAGCAAAAGTAAAAGCAATCATCGTTGATAAGCTTGGTGTAGAAGAGTCGCAAGTAACTAACGACGCTAATTTCCAAACCGACCTGGGAGCTGATTCGCTGGACACCGTAGAGATGATCATGGAGTTTGAGAAGGAGTTCGGTATCTCTATTCCTGATGAGGACACCCAGAAGATTGCTACCGTAGGCGACGCTATCGCATACGTTGAGAACGCAACGAAATAAATCTGCGTCCACAAAAGAAATACGAGTTTACGGAAAAACACGCTGTAAACTCGTATGCTTTTTATCTATTGTTTAAGGTATATTATGCAATTAAAAAGAGTAGTCATAACAGGTCTTGGAGCTGTTACGCCGTTGGGCAACACGGCGCCTGACACTTGGCGCGCAATGATTAACGGTGTAAGCGGCATTGCCCCTATTACGTCCTTTGATACCACTAATTACAAGACCCATTTTGCAGGCGAAGTGAAGGGATTCGATCCGATGAAGGTGATGGACCGCAAAGAGGCACGTAAGATGGATCGTTTTTCCCAATTCTCGGTATGCGTAGCCGATGAGGCACTGCGCGACAGCGGTTTGGATCTGGAGAAAGAAGACCGGAGTCGCGTAGGTGTGATCTGGGGAAGCGGCATGGGTGGTTTGCAATCCACCGAGGAAGATATCATCGATTTCGCAAAGGGCGACGGCATGCCGCGTTTTAATCCGTTCATGATCCCGAAAGCCATCCCGAGCATCGCTGCCGGACAGATCTCTATCCGTTTTGGTTTGGGAGGTCCGAGTTTTTCGGTGAGCACCGCTTGTTCCTCTTCTTCTCATGCCGTAGGTTCAGCGTTCGACCAGTTACGTCTGGGTCATGCGGATGTGATGCTGACCGGAGGCGCGGATGCGGATGTGACCTATACGGGTATCGGAGGTTTCAATTCGATGCATGCGTTGTCCACCAACAACGCTTCGCCCGAGACAGCCAGCCGTCCGTTCTCCAAGAGTCGCGACGGATTTGTATTGGGTGAAGGAGCTGCATGCCTGATCATGGAGGAATACGAACATGCCAAAGCGCGCGGAGCGAAGATATACGCCGAGATAGTGGGTGTAGGTATGACCTCGGATGCTTATCATCTAACGGCACCGGATCCGGAAGGCAAAGGAGCAGAACGCGTGATGAGGCTCGCCATCAAAGATGCTGGTTTGCAACCGGAAGATATCGATTATATCAACACCCACGGTACATCGACACCGCTGGGAGACGTGACCGAGGTGAAAGCGATTCAACGCGTGTTCGGAGAGCATGTATATGAGATGAATCTGGACTCCACCAAGTCCATGACCGGTCATCTGATCGGTGCCACAGGAGCCGTAGAAGCACTCGCTTGTATCATGGCGCTCAAAGACGGTATCATCCCTCCGACGATCAACCATGATCCGGATGATATAGACGAGAACATCGACTATCGTATCAACTTCACGTTTGACAAAGCACAGAAACGCGATATCCGCTATGCGCTGAGTAACACCTTCGGTTTCGGTGGACATAACGCGTGCCTGGTATTTAAGAAATGGGAAGAGTGACCCATATTTCACTCGTATTAGTCACTTAATAAATTGTTTAAGGTATTATGATTGAAAAAATTGGTTTTAACGCCGGCCTCGTATGGGGTGCGTTGCAGAACGGAGCTCAGGACTTGAAAGCCCTGAAAAAAGCTACCAAACTGAAGAACGACGAGTTGGCATTTGCCCTCGGATGGCTCGCACGCGAAGGTAAACTGGCTTTCTCGGAGAAAGAAGGTGAGCTTATCGTTGCTTTAGCTTAAAGTATGGTTATAGCTATTGTTGGCGCTTCAGGCGCCGTCGGACAGGAGTTGCTCGCTGTTCTCGAACAGCGGCAATTTCCCGTTACCGAACTGAGACTGTTCGGTTCGGAGCGGAGTGCCGGAACAACGTATGAATTCCGCGGCAAAGAGTACAAGGTACAACTGCTGCAACACAACGACGCTTTCAAGGGCGTCGATATTGCTTTTGTCTCCGCGGGCGCGAGCGTGTCACGTGCGTATGCGGAAGACATCACCCGCTTCGGGACTATCATGATTGATAACTCATCCGCTTTCCGTATGGACGAGGATGTGCCGTTGGTTGTACCCGAAGTGAACGCGGCGGATGCCTTGAACCGTCCGCGAAATATCATTGCCAATCCCAACTGCACGACGATCCAGATGGTGGTTGCGCTACAAGCCATCGAACAGTTAAGTCATATCAAACGCGTGCATGTAGCGACTTATCAGGCAGCATCCGGTGCAGGCGCACAGGCAATGAAAGAACTGGAGACACAATACCGTCAAGTGCTCAACGGCGAAGAAGTGACGGTGAATAAGTTCGCGTATCAGTTAGCATATAATCTCATCCCGCATATCGATGTGTTTACCGACAATGGGTACACGAAGGAAGAGATGAAGATGTTCAACGAGACACGTAAGATCATGCACTCGGACGTCAAAGTGAGTGCTACTTGTGTGCGTGTGCCCTCTCTCCGGGCGCATAGCGAGAGTGTTTGGATTGAAACAGAAAAACCGGTGAGTGTAGCGCAGGCGAAAGAGGCGTTTGCGAAGGCACAAGGTTGCGTGCTGATGGACGAACCGGAAAACAAGATATACCCCATGCCGCTGTTTTTGAGCGGCAGAGATGAAGTGTTTATCGGTCGCGTACGCAAAGACTTGACCGATGACTGCGGCCTCAGTTTCTGGTGCGTAAGCGACCAGATTCGCAAAGGTGCCGCACTGAATGCCATACAGATAGCCGAATGGCTTTTGACTAACGACCAATGACCAATGACCAACGACAAATAGAGATCATGGCGCCCGTCGGGTGTTGGGAGAGTTTGGCAGCCGCTATCCAAGCGGGTGCTACCAGCGTCTATTTCGGTATTGAGCATCTGAACATGCGTGCCCGTAGTTCGGTCAATTTCACCACCGACGACATGGCAACGATCGTGGCTACTTGCCGGGAGGCGGGCGTCAAGACCTACCTGACGGTCAATACGGTCATGTATCCCGAAGACCTGCCGCTGATGCGCGAGATAGTGGATAAAGCGCATGCGGTCGGTGTTGATGCGGTGATTGCTTCCGATATAGCGGTGATGCAGTACGCCAACAGCATCGCTCAAGAGGTACACCTCTCTACCCAACTTAATATCGCCAATACAGAGGCGCTTAAGTTCTACGCGCAATTTGCGGATGTAGTGGTGCTCGCCCGTGAACTGAATATGGAGCAGGTGGCTTCTGTTTATCGCGATATCCAAGAGCAACATATATGCGGTCGCAGCGGTCAACCGATCCGTATCGAGATGTTCTGTCACGGTGCATTATGCATGGCGGTGAGCGGCAAATGCTATTTGAGTCTGAATAACTACGGCCTCAGCGCCAACCGCGGGGCATGTGTACAGGTTTGCCGCCGCGGCTATACGGTGAGAGACAAGTCTTCGGATGTGGAGTTAGACGTGGATAACCAATATATCATGTCTCCCAAGGACCTCAAGACGATCCATTTCCTGAATAAGATGCTGGATGCAGGTGTACGAGTGCTTAAGATCGAAGGTCGGGCACGCGGTGCGGAGTATGTATCTACCGTCGTTAAGTGTTACAAAGAGGCAGTGGAGGCATGGCAAAAGGGCGAGTATGCCGACGATGCGATTATTGAACCCAAGATAGCTGATTGGAATGAGCGGCTCAGTCGGGTGTTCAACCGTGGGTTCTGGGACGGATACTATCAGGGACAAAAAATGGGTGAATGGACGTGTTCGTACGGTAATAAGGCAACACGCAAGAAGATTTATGCCGCCAAATGCACCAATTTCTTCAAGAACCTGAGCGTGGCGGAGTTCATTGTGGAAGCCGTGGACGCTATCGAAGAAGGGCAAGACCTGCTCATCACAGGTGAGACGACCGGTGTCTATGAATGCAAGGCAGAAGGTTTGCGTGATACGAACGGTAATCCGACGCAACGGGTTAAACAAGGGCAATTCTTCTCGCTCAAGACGGACACGCTGATCCGTCGCGGTGATAAACTCTATATATGGGAGAAGGCATAACACATATTATCTCTTCGCTGAACGCTCCATGGTGCGCATGGACGATGTTAGGGCTGCTACTATGCGCTATTTTCAGCGAGTGGATGCAACCCGGTGTCATCAGTCAGGCACACGGTTCGCTGGATGTGCGCAATGACCGCATGTACAAAGAGTCTCCGACGAACTTCATGGGTCAGTTGCTGATCACCCTCTTCCGCATCGGTACAATTGCCATGGCTTTGTGCCTGTGTGGAGAAAGCGAAGGACAGTATCCGTATCGGCTCTTCTGGATCATGAGCGGACTCATGTTCCTGGTCGTTATAGTAAAGATGCTTTGTAACACACTGCTGGACTATACGTTCTCGTTATCACGGCACTATGGTAAACCGTACGAACACTACGGAAACCTATGGACCCTCATGACGCTGGTTCTTTATCCGGTTCTGCTCGTTCTCCTTCGTTTCTCTGCTCCTCAAGCGGCACGATGGATCGTTGGTTGTGCAATCGGAGTATTCGTTCTCCTATGGTTATACCGCATAGCGCACACATATTTTGCTTCCCCGAAAGCGATACTATACGTCTTGCTGTATATTTGTACTCTCGAGATTCTTCCCTTCGCGGGAGTGATTTATTTCTCTGCTAAAATGACACTCATGCTATGATAAAAAAAATCCTTTTCTCTCAACCGCGCCCGGAAACGGAGCATAACCCCTACTCTCGTCTGGAAGAGCAGTATGGTGTACAATGCGACTTTCACCAGTTCATTCATATCGAAGGGCTGGAAGCGCGTGAGTTCAGACAGCAACGCATCAATCCCTTGGACTACACCGCGGTCATTCTCAACTCCAAATTAGGCGCTGAGCATTATTTCCGCATGTGCGAAGAGATGCGGTTGAATGTACCGGATTCGATGCATTATTATTGTAACTCGGAGCAGGTGGGCTTGTACTTGCAGAAGTTTATCAACTACCGCAAGCGTAAGGTGTTCTTCCCCGAAACCGGCAGTAATAAGTTTGAAGATATCCTTCCTGCCATGCATCGTCGTCCGCATGAGAAATACCTGATGGTGGTATCCAATATCCATACGCAGGATCAGATTAACATGTTCGCTGAGAACGGTATCGAGGTTACCCCGGCTATCATGTACCGCACGGTGACCACCCCTTGGCCGCAAGATAAACCGTTTGACTACGATATCGTTGCTCTCTTCACGCCGGCAGGTGTTACGTCATTGAAAGAGAACTTCCCCAACTGGAGACAAGGCAAGACGCTCATCGCGGCCTTCGGTGCAAGCACTATCCGTGCACTGGAAGATGCCGGTTATTGCGTAGATATAGAAGCAGGACCGGGTAAAGAGTTCCCTTCGCTTCCTATGGCCATCGCGGACTATTTGGAGAAAAATGCCTAACTCTTTTCCGAAACATAACAGACTCTGCGGACAGATGCGCATTGCGCAACTGTACAAAGAGGGTAAACGTTTCACTGCCTGGCCGCTGCGCGTGACCTATATGCCAGTCACCAACGACCAATCACCAATGACCAATCAGGTATTGGTATGGGCACCCAAGTCGCTCTTCAAACGCGCCGTGAAACGCAATCATCTGCGTCGTGTGATGCGTGAAGCGTACCGGTTGAACCAGGATCTGTTAGGAGAGAAAAAATACTTGATCGCGTTCAACTACATGGATAAAGAGGAACAGTCGTTTGCAACGATCAACAAAGCCGTATGCAAAGCACTATTAAAGGTGAAAGGTGAAAGGTGAAAGGATGAAGGACTGGAAAACCATAGTTCGTAAGGTGTTTTTATTGCCGGTTTACTTTTACCGCGTATTTATCTCGCCGCTGACTCCTCCTTCCTGCCGCTATACGCCTACTTGCAGTCAATATATGGTGGAGGCCGTTCTCAAACATGGCATCTTCAAAGGCGGTTGGTTAGGTATCAAACGAATACTGCGGTGTCATCCATGGGGCGGTTCCGGATATGATCCTGTTCCCTAAAATAGAAAAAAAATGCGTATAGATATAATTACTTGTTGTCCCGAATTGTTGGAGTCACCGTTGAATCACTCCATCATCCAGCGCGCAAAGGATAAAGGCCTTTGTGAGATATACGTGCATAACTTGCGTGATTGGACGCTGGATAAGCATCGTAAGGTAGATGACTATGCGTTCGGGTTCGGTGCAGGGATGGTGCTTCAGATTGAACCCATAGACCGACTCATCTCCCATCTTAAGTCTGAACGGGAGTACGATGAGATCATCTTCACCGCTCCGGACGGTGAGCGCTTCGACCAGAAAGCCGCTAATGCGCTCTCGCTCAAGCAGAACATCATCATCCTCTGCGGGCACTACAAGGGTGTTGATCAACGCGTGCGCGATCATCTTATCACGCGCGAGTATAGCATCGGTGATTTTGTGCTCACCGGAGGTGAGATGCCGGCAGCAATGATGACTGATGCTATTGTGCGACTATTGCCGGGTGCACTCGGCGATGTAGAGTCGGCACTCAATGACTCGTTCCAGGACGGTCTGCTCGAAGCAGGTGTCTATACAAGACCGGCAGACTACAAAGGATGGAAAGTTCCCGATATACTGCTCAGCGGTCATCAGGCTAAAATAGAAGAATGGATGTATGAGCAATCGTTGGCTCATACTCAAGAAAGACGGCCCGATTTATTAGAAGATAAATAAAATATCGCTAATAGCGGTGCTTCAATGCCATTTTGTAAAGTCTAATTAGCAATTTTATGTTTTATAGCATTTTTTTTGCAAAATATTTGGTCATATCGTAAAAAAGCAGTACTTTTGCACCGTGTTTTTCATGGTATTAGATTTAAGGTTAAGT
>Ga0310690_10002652_pt1 | contig 28665 bp, 22 predicted proteins | sample AusTroGonzalo_MG_2_FD_207661 | JGI IMG/M metagenome (GOLD analysis project Ga0310690, IMG submission 207661) | Bovine rumen microbial communities from tropical cattle in Woodstock, Queensland, Australia - Gonzalo_04 (v2) (version 2) | ecosystem: Host-associated > Mammals > Digestive system >...
GTCTATCCATTGTGGCGGACGATCTGCAGAGATGACTACCAAAGGACGGTGCTGATAATAAGCCTCAGCCACAGCAGGGGCAAGATTGAGCAAGGCCGTACCACTGGTGACACAAACCACGACAGGCTCGTTTAAAGCCTGCAACATGCCCAAGGCATAGAAGCCCGCACTGCGCTCGTCGGTCACTGGATAGCACGTGATGTCTGGACACTCGTTGAGATTATGCACAATGGGGGAGTTCCTGCTACCAGGACAGACAACAGCATGCCTGATGCCATGAGCCACGAGCAAAGCCGTCAATATGTTTACATTTTCCTTATTGCTATACATATAATAATGATCGCATGGTTTCAAGTTTGGCTTCCGTTTCCTGCCATTCCTGTTCTTCATTGCTGTCCTTCAACAGTCCGCCCCCTGCATAAAGATGGTAGCGGTTACCCTCGATGTTCATGCAACGGAGTGACACATAGAGATGCGTGGAACATTGAACATTGAACATTGAACATTGAACATTCAACGGCCCCATGAAGCCGCTATAGTAGCGGCGGGGGGAATGTTCATTTTTGACAATGAAGTTGAAAGTGTCGCGCTTCGGGAGACCACAGACGGCAGGTGTCGGATGGAGAGCATGAAGCAAATCACCCAGATGGTCTGAATCAGGAAGGGTGAAAGTAAAATCGCTACGCAGATGGACGAGGTTGGCTGCGCGGACGGTACGGGGACCTTCTTCCTGAAAATCACCCGTAAACTGCTCCAAACATTCCGTAATATAAGTAGCCACGATACGCTGTTCCTGGATGTTTTTCGTTGACCATGAGAGGGTCTCGCCCTCGCCATTCAATTGTTCCCCTTCCAGTTTCATAGTTCCTGCCAAGGCAATCGTACGCCATTGTGCATCCTGTTTCTCCAACAGGATCTCTGGCGTAGCCGTCAGCCAATAGCCACTCTTTTCCGTATAGACGAGGGAGATGAACATACGGGGATAACGTTTGCAAGCACATCGGAAGAGTGCCATGGGTTCTATAGGTTGGGGCGTCTCTTCATCGACACAACGGGCCAAAACAATCTTACGGAACAGCCGCTCCTCAAGTTGGGCGTGATAATTGGCAAAGTCGATGGTATAGGAATCATACGGACAGGTCACGTGATTCTGTCGCAAACTTGGATCATGGGCCTGTGATTCTCCTGCCTCGCATGGCACCGTCTCGACATGATCTGGGCGGATGAGTAGAATCGGCTGCTCTGGCGTAATGTCGAAGGGAGCCACCACAAAACCGCTACGCCCATTCAGTTCTGTGCATGAAAGAAGTTCAGCAGGCTCACCATCTGTCTGCTCCACTCGGATACTATGGTCTGCATACGGTAAACGATAGATGGCAAAGGCTGACATTATTTCTTCTGCTTAATAATATAATTGGTGACGCGGACATTCGAGATCAATTCGCCCGAAGTGTCCTTGATATCCACATTCCACACATGGAGTGTTGTTCCCTGATGTAACAGACGGGCAAAAGCCGTCACCGTGTCTCCTTCCGCCACAGCCTTCACATGACTGCCACTGACCTCAATCCCCACACAGGCACAACCAGGACAGAGGGCCGACGAGCCGACACCCGCCACATTCTCTGCCAATGCCAATGAAGCGCCACCACTCAGGAATCCGAAGGGTTGGCGGTTGCGCTCATCGACTTTCATCCGTGCCATACATGTATCGCCCTCGGGTGTGGAGATGAACTCCATGCCGAGAGCGGTACTCAAATTTGGTTTCGCGTTGATGATCTCGTTGATCCTTTCTACATCCATATTACTTAAACAGTGAATATTCAGGAACTTCCCAAGCCAGGGCACTGGCACCCAGGGCATCACGCTCACGGTCGTCGAGTTTCGACAACAGCAACTTTACCTTACCCTTCATATTCGGGAATACATGCTCCTCGAATGACTCATAAGTAGGATCCAACAGCCAATGACCAGCATGAGAGACACCACCCGTCAGGATAATTGCCTCAGGATTGACAATGGAGGCATAGTTAGCCAAGCCGATACCCAGTATATAACCCGTCTTACGATACACCTCAATAGCCAATTCGTCACCTTGTTCACAACATTCGGTGATTGTTCTTGGAGACAGATGGTCAATAGTACGCATCAATGAGGGCTTGTCACTCTCTGCCATCAGTTCTTGAGCAGTCATGACAATACCTTTGGCAGCAGCATAGGTCTCCAGACAACCCTTGTGTCCGCAGCCGCACTCACGACCTCCATCAACGACACAGGTATGTCCTACCTCACCGGCAAATCCTTGGAAGCCCTTATGGTCACGTCCATTGCTGAAGAAACAACTTCCCAAGCCTGTTCCGATATGTAAGATGATGAAATTCTGCATACCGTGGGCACTGCCAAATACATATTCACCTAAGGCAGCAACATGCGCATCGTTGGCCACTCCAACAGCGAGTCCTATTCTGTCGCGAATCATCGCAGCAAGGGGAACCACACCCTTCCAAGGCAGGTTGGCGGCGTTCTCAATACAACCGGATATATAACTGGCACTGGGCGAACTAATACCGATAGAACGAATAGTCTCATAACCTCCATTTTCCTCTACCAGCATAATGATTTTCTCACTCAATGCTGTCACGTAATTATTCACATCGGGATAATCGAGTGTTGCAAAATACCCCTCTGCGATGATATTTCCGCGTACGTCAACAATGGCATACGTGGTGCGCTCCATACTGATGTCAACACCAACTACTCTTGTTTTGATAATATACTCTTCCACTGTGAAATAGATTATGTTATTTGAATAATGAATATTCCTTCACATCCCAGGCCAAGGCACTGGCACCCAGCACGTCGCGCTCACCCTCCTTGAGGATGGAGACAAGCAGGCGAGTATCTCGCTGGATGTTACGGAACACATGTTCATCAAACGATTTGCGCATCGGTTTTATCAGCCATTTGCCGGCCTGCATCATATCACCAGTAAGGATGATAGCCTCAGGATTCAGGATGGAGGCATAGTTGGCAAGGCCAAGTCCCAGCATGAAACCTAAACGGCGGAAAGCCTCGATAGCCACCACATCGCCCTTATCACAATAATAGGAAATAGTCTCCACACTGATATTCTTAAGATCCTTCAAAGCCGACGGTTCTCCCTCGTCAAGCAGTTCCTTGACCGTCTGGACAAGACCCCTGTCAGAGCAATAGGTCTCCAGACATCCCCTGCGGCCACAGCCACATGCACGACCATTGACTTCTACGCACGTATGTCCCACCTCGCCTGCAAAACCATTTACGCCAAGATAAGGTTTACCGTCCATGAAGAAACAACTGCCAAGACCACCATGACTGATAGACACCACCACGAAGTCCTTCAGTCCATGCGCACTGCCGTAAGCCTTCTCGCCCAGAGCCGTCACATGTGCATCATTGGCAAGTGCCACAGCGAGTCCCAAACGGTCTCGAAGCATGGCTGCAAGGGGTATCACACCCTTCCAGGGCAAGTTGGCTGCATTCTCGAGGCAGCCTGAGATACTACTGGCACTAGGTGCACTGATACCAATGGAACGGATAGTCTCATAACCTCCGTTTTCCTCTACCAGCATAATGATCTTCTCACTCAAGGTACTGACATAATCATTTATATCAGGATATTCCATCGTCATGAAATAGTCCGTCGCGATAATCTCACCACGGATATCTACCACGGCATAGGTGGTTTTTGCTTCACGGATATCGACACCTACGACTCTGGTTTTAATTTTATCTATATAGTCCATAACCGTTTCCTTTTACGATTCAATAAACAGCGAATATTCCTTAACCTCCCAAGCCAGAACACTTGCACCAAGGATGTTACGCTCACTTTCGTCCAGGTCGGACAAGAGGAATTTCACCTTGCCCTGGATATTATGGAACACATGTTCTTCGAATGATTTCTGAGCAGGCTCCAACAACCATTTGCCGGCTTTGGAAATACCACCCGTAAAGATGATGGCTTCCGGATCAATCACAGAGGCATAGTTGGCCAGTCCGAGACCCAGCATCTCACCCGTACGACGGAACACCTCGACGGCCATCTCATCGCCCTCGTCACAGAGTTTTGCAATGGCCTTAGGCGTCAGTTTCTCCAACCGGCGCATCTTAGTCGTTCCTCCCTGCTCAGCCATGACCTCACGGGCTGTGCGGATGATACCCTTCGTAGCCGTATAGGCTTCCAGACAACCCTTGTTGCCACAACCGCAGAGACGACCTTCATGGCACACACACGTATGACCAATCTCGCCTGCATAACCGTCAGATCCCAGTTTGACAGCGCCGTCGGTAAAGACACAACTGCCCAGACCCGAGCCGATAGTAATCACAAGAAAGTTACGCATGCCGTGCGCACAACCGAAGGCATGCTCTCCCAATGCCACCACATGGGAATTGTTTGCCACAGCCACCGCCAGTCCAAGACGGTCACGCAACAAAGCAGATAGTGGGACAACGCCCTTCCAGGGCATATTGGGAGCATTGACGATACAACCCGATTTGTAGTTAGCACTTGGCGCACTGATACCCACCGAACGGATAGTCCCAATACCACCGTTCGTTTCGATTAACTTCAAAATGCCATCACTCAGGGCTGCAACAAAAGCACCGACCTCAGGGTAATCCTCAGTAGGGAAACTGTCTTTCGCCAAAATATTTCCTCTGACATCCACAATGGCATACGACGTAGCATCCAAACTGACATCTACGCCCACAACTCTCTTCTTAATAGAACTTTGATCCATTGTTACTTATTTTGGTTAATAATATGCCGCAAATATAAACAATTTTTCCTGATTGCACAAATCTTTTGCAGTTTTTTTTGCAATAATTTACTCAAAAATAGGATAATTCGCGGTTTTTTCGTATCTTTGCACCCACTTAAGCACATATATTCGAATATTTGACATGAACGTTTTAGAATTAAGCGAACAAGAAATCGGCAGACGCCAGAGTCTGCAAGAACTGCGCAGCATGGGTATCGACCCATATCCTGCAGCAGAATTTCCCACAAATGCATTCAGCACAGATATCAAGGAGAACTTCAAAGACGACGAAGAAAGAGAAGTTATAATTGCAGGTCGTATGATGAGTCGTCGTGTGATGGGTAAGGCCTCTTTTGCCGAACTTCAGGACTCGAAGGGTCGTATCCAAGTCTATATCACCCGCGATGATATCTGTCCAGATGAGAATAAAGATTTATATAATAATGTTTTCAAGCGTCTGCTTGATATCGGTGATTTTATCGGCGTGAAGGGTAAGGTATTCCGCACCCAGACAGGCGAGATCTCAGTGCATGCTTCTGAACTCAAACTGCTCTCTAAGTCATTGAAGCCCCTGCCTATCGTAAAATATAAAGACGGTGTGGCCTACGATAAGTTTGACGATCCCGAGTTGCGTTATCGTCAGCGTTATGTTGATTTGGTAGTCAACGAGGGCGTCAAGGATACGTTCTTACAAAGAGCCACCGTTATCCGGACACTCCGGAAAGTTCTGGATGAGGCAGGTTACACCGAGGTGGAGACGCCTACCCTGCAGATGATTGCCGGTGGTGCCACGGCCCGTCCGTTCATCACCCATTTCAATGCACTCGACCAAGACATGTACATGCGTATCGCCACCGAACTCTATCTGAAGCGCCTCATCGTGGGTGGTTTCGAGGGTGTCTATGAGATTGGCAAGAACTTCCGCAACGAGGGCATGGACCGCAACCACAACCCCGAATTCACCTGCATGGAACTCTATGTGCAGTATAAGGACTACAATTGGATGATGTCGTTCACCGAGAAGTTGCTCGAGACTATCTGTATTGCCGTCAACGGCAAGCCAGAGCGCGAGATCGATGGTAACATCGTATCGTTCAAAGCACCTTATCGCCGTCTGCCTATCCTTGAGGCTATCCAGGAGAAAACCGGTTTCGACTGCAATGGCAAGACTGAGGAGGAGATTCGCGCCTTCTGTCTGTCAAAGGGCATGGATGTCGATGAGACCATGGGCAAGGGTAAGTTGATCGACGAACTCTTTGGCGAGTTCTGCGAGGGTACATTTATCCAGCCCACCTTCATCACCGACTATCCCGTTGAGATGAGCCCTCTCACCAAAATGCATCGCTCTAAGCCCGGACTCACCGAGCGTTTCGAACTGATGGTGAATGGTAAGGAGTTGGCTAATGCCTACTCTGAATTAAACGACCCCATCGATCAGGAAGAGCGTTTCGTAGAGCAGATGAAACTCGCAGATAAGGGCGATGACGAGGCCATGATTATCGATCAGGACTTCCTGCGTGCCTTGCAGTATGGTATGCCTCCTACTTCTGGTATCGGTATTGGTATCGACCGCTTGGTGATGCTGATGACAGGCAAGACCTTCATCCAAGAGGTTCTGTTCTTCCCACAGATGAAGCCCGAGAAGAAGATTCCTCAGAGCACACCTGCTGAGTGGGCCGAGATTGGCGTCGCCGAGGATTGGGTACCCGTGCTCCGCAAGGCAGGTTTCAACCTGATCTCCAACATCAAGGATGAGAAGGCCCAGGGTCTTCAGCAGAAGATTGGCGACATCGTCAAGAAATATAAACTCGACATGCAGAAACCCTCTGTCGATGAAGTCGCTGCATGGATCGAGAAGGCGCAAGCCTAGGATCACTTAGGATTACCTAGGAAAGCCTAGAAATAATGACTATTTATGTACGATTGTGGTAAGATAGCAATCATCGGTGGCGGCAGTTGGGCAACAGCCATAGCCAAGATCGTGGTGAGTCACACCCACCACATTGGATGGTATATGCGCCGCGACGATAGGATCGATGATTTCCGTCGTATGGGCCATAATCCCGCCTATCTTACCAGTGTTCATTTTGATGTCAACGAGATACAGTTTGAGAGCGACATCAACCGTATCGTGCAACAATACGACACGCTTGTGTTCGTCACGCCATCACCTTACCTGAAGAGCCATCTGAAGAAACTGAAGACACGTCTGCGCGATAAATACGTCATCACTGCTATCAAAGGTATCGTGCCTGACGAGAACCTTGTCTGTTCAGAGTACTTCCATCAGGTATTCGACGTCCCCTACGACAACCTCGCATGTATTGGTGGCCCCTCGCATGCTGAGGAGGTGGCACTCGAACGTCTCTCCTACCTCACCGTGGGATGTGCCGACCGTGAGAAAGCCCAGGCTTTCGCCAACGTCCTCGCCAGCGATTTCATCAAGACCAAGACTTCCACGGATGTGATTGGTATCGAGTACTCCAGCGTATTGAAGAATGTCTATGCCATTGCAGCGGGCATATGCAATGGTTTGAAATATGGAGATAATTTCCAGGCTGTGCTTATGGCCAATGCCGTACAGGAGATGAACCGTTTCCTCACCGCCGTCCACCCCATCGAGCGCAATGCCTACGACTCCGTCTATCTCGGCGACCTGCTCGTGACGGGTTATTCCAACTTCTCCCGCAACCGCACCTTCGGCACCATGATTGGCAAGGGTTACAGCGTGAAGTCGGCACAGATTGAGATGGAAATGATTGCCGAGGGATACTTCGGTACAAAGTGCATGAAGGAGATTAACCGCCACTGCCACGTCAATATGCCCATCCTCGATGCAGTCTATAACATTCTATACGAACGCATCGCCCCCCAAATCGAAATTAAATTATTAACAGATTCATTTAGATAACTGAACGTTCTATGAGCAACATCAAATTAGACATCACAAAGGCCGCCTGCTTTTTGAAGGCAGGTGCAGTAGAGGCTTTTGAGCCTCAGGTGAAAGCCGCCCAGCAGGCGCTGGAAGACGGCACATGTCCTGGTAACGATTTCTTGGGATGGCTCCATCTGCCCTCCTCTATCACCCCTGCTTTCCTCGATGAACTGCAGGCTTGCGCCGATACGCTTCGCGCCAACTGCGAGGCTGTGGTAGTGGCCGGCATTGGCGGCAGCTATCTCGGAGCCCGCGCCGTGATCGAGGCCCTGAGCAATTCATTTGCCTGGCTCGTGGGCGACAAGAAGAATCCCACCATCCTCTTCGCTGGCAACAACATTGGCGAAGACTATCTCTTCGAACTGACCGAGTATCTGAAGGACAAGAAGTTCGGTGTGATCAACATCTCGAAGAGTGGTACTACCACTGAGACAGCCCTTACCTTCCGTCTGCTCAAGAAGCAGTGCGAGGCTCAGCGTGGCAAGGAGGAGGCCAAGAAGGTCATCGTGGCCATCACCGACGCCAAGAAGGGTGCTGCCCGCACATGTGCAGATAAGGAGGGATATAAGAGTTTTATCATCCCCGATAACGTAGGTGGTCGTTTCTCTGTGTTGACACCGGTAGGCCTGTTGCCTATCGCCTGCGCTGGCTTCGATATCAAGGAACTCGTTGGCGGTGCTCAGGACATGGAGAAGGCTTGTGCCCCTGATGTTCCTTTCGCAGAGAACCCAGCAGCACAATATGCAGCCGTACGCAACGGTCTCTATCAAAGTGGTAAGAAGATTGAGATTATGGTGAACTTCCAGCCGAAACTCCACTTCATGAGTGAGTGGTGGAAGCAACTCTATGGCGAATCAGAGGGTAAGGATAAGAAAGGTATTTTCCCTGCTTCTGTCGATTTCACCACTGACCTGCATTCCATGGGGCAATGGATTCAAGATGGTGAGCGTACCATCTTCGAGACCGTCATCAGCGTGGAGGAACCAGAAAAGAAGTTGCTATTCCCCAAAGACGAGGAGAATCTCGACGGATTGAATTTCCTTGCTGGCAAGCGCGTCGACGAGGTGAACAAGATGGCTGAGCTCGGTACCCGTCTGGCCCATGTCGATGGTGGCGTGCCTAACATCCGTATCACCATGCCTCGCCTGAATGAGCGCTATCTCGGACAGTTGATCTATTTCTTCGAGATTGGCTGTGGCATCAGCGGCAATGTGCTGGGCGTGAACCCCTTCAACCAGCCTGGTGTCGAGGCCTACAAGAAGAATATGTTTGCCCTGCTCGACAAACCCGGCTATGAGGCTGACTCAAAGGCGATCAAAGAACGCCTCGCAAAAGAATCATAGGAAGTCCTAGGCAATCCTAGGCGATCCTAGGTTATCCTAGAAAAAATGTATCAACTCGCCATCAAGAAATATTTAGAGAAGCACGGCTTTGAGGCACTGATCCCCAAAGCCGTGCTCTTCGACATGGACGGCGTACTCTATGACTCGATGTCAAATCACGCCATTGCCTGGCAACAGTCGATGGCGCAGTTTGGTATTCAGATGAGTGCCGAGGATGCTTACGCCACGGAGGGAGCCCGAGGCGTCGATACTATCCGCATGATGGTGAAGAAACAACAAGACCGTGACATCGACGAGGCTGAAGCCCAAAGGATGTACGATGTGAAGAGTCGTATCTTCCATGAACTGCCAGAGGCACCCATGATGCCAGGCATCTTAGAACTCATGCAACAAATAAGAGAAGGTGGTATCATGTGTGGTGTGGTCACAGGCAGTGGTCAGCGTCCGCTCATTAATCGCATCCTCAAAGACTTCGGGGCATTCGTGGATGAAAACCAGATTACCACCGCCTACGATGTGAAGCGTGGCAAGCCCAATCCCGATCCTTATCTGATGGGACTGAAAAAGGCTGGCAATCTGAAACCATACGAAGCCATCGTGGTTGAGAATGCCCCATTAGGCATCCGTGCTGGGGCTGCCGCCAAGATCTTTACGATCGGTGTTAACACGGGACCGCTTTCCAATGAAATCTTATTGGAGGCTGGAGCCAATCTCCTCTTCCCCACTATGCAGGATCTGAGTGACAACTGGTACTACAAGCCCGTCAACCCTCTTTCCGATGAATAATATATTTCTGATAGTAGGTGATCAGCAGCGTGGTCAACGGTAAAGCGATAATCATGCCGAGGATGCCCAACAAGGATCCCCAGATAGAGAGTGACAACAGGATGATGGCGGAGTTAAGGCCCGTGACATGCCCCATGATCTTCGGTGTCAGGAAAGTATCCTGAATAATCTGTACGACGGCAAACACTACTAATACCATCAGCATAATCAGCCAGAAGTTCTGTCCCGTATCAGCAGCCTTCACGATGGCCAACAGGATGGCTGGGATGAAACCTATCAACTGGAGATAAGGCACCATGTTGAGCAGTCCGATGAACATGCCAAGACCTACGGCGATCGGGAAGTCGATAATCAAGAATCCGATACTGAATAACACCCCAACACAGAAGGCCACTAACGCCTGACCACGGAAATACTTGTTCATGCCATCCTCCACATCGCTGACCAGTTGGACAGCAAAGTTACGATAACGCTCAGGCAGCAGGTTCGGCCAACCCTTATTAATATCCTCGTAGTCTAATAATATAAATAAGGTATAAAGGAGAACCATTGTCACCGTAAACACACTCGAGACAATACTGATGGATTGTGAGATGACATCCCATATCTTCGGAACAGCCGCTTTGATACCATCCAAGAACCCATCTTGGGTAACAATAGCCTGTATCTGGTCTGCACTGAGATGATCACGTATGTATTGCTGTACGAGACGAGGGATATTGCTAACTGTCTCATTGGTCGTCACATACTCAACCAGCAAGTCTTTCACGCGCATACTCTCCTCAACCATCGGCGGTATTATCAACAGAAAGAAACCCGTCAGTACAAGTCCCGTCACAAGGAAGGCGCATAGGATGCCGAGGATGCGGTACTTCATCTTGCAGCGATATTGGAAGAACTTCACCAGCGGGAAAAGCAGATAGGCAATGAGCCATGCCAGGAAGAACGGCACCAGCACACTACTCAGGCGGTTGAGCAGCATCACGATTCCCGTGAGCACAATCGCCCAGAGAATGCCACGGACGACATTATCGAATGTGAATTTCGTTTGTTCTTCCATCATATCTCATCATCATCATTGTCGCTGACAGTGCTTCCGCCGCCATTGGTATCCAAGTCGGTATCCAGACGAATGCCCACATCACCGAGATTACTGACCGTCACCACCATTGGGATATACTCATCAGTCTGCGGATGACTGACACTCGCAGCAAAGAAGAGGTTGTTGCCCTCTACCTTGTCGAAGACGAGTCCTTCAAGGATACCTGTCTGCCGATAATCATTGTTCAGATAGTTGTCAAAGGCAGCCTTCGTAAATGTCCGACTGAAGAATACGGTTCCGTCGGCACGGATGACACGCAACGAAATACGGTTGTCAACGAACTTCTGTCCCGTCTCGTCCTTCACCATCTTGAGGCTATCATCAGGAAAACGTTTCACCTCCACTTGATAACTTTTGCCAAGCCAGGAAATATCCTTTGTCTGCGTATAGTTCTGCATACGGATAGGAGCCTGAGGTTTCGGAGCCTCTGGTTTCGGCGCAATGATGTCGTCACTCTTTTTCTTCTCACCACAGCCTGTCACCATCAAGGTCACAGCGACAAGCGTCAGTATCTGGAACAGTCGTCTCATATCTTCATTCTAATGGTTTCAGCGGACAAAGTTACGAAATAATCGTGAATACACAAAAAAAGTGCCCGCTTTTTTTAATGGCGGACACTCAAAAACGTTATTTATGAATATTAAATCACTTCTTACTGCGGACGGGGACCACCACCTCTGCGAGCGCGGTTCTTCTCTTGGTCCTCTTTATAGGCCTTGAACTGTTCCGGCGTGAAGATCTTCTCCAGTTCAGCATCGTAAGCCTCCATGTTCTCTTGCATCTGCTTCATACGCTCCTGCATCTGGGCTCTCTGCTCCTCAGACATCTGCGGCATCTGACCACCGCCGAAGCCTCCCTGAGGACCACCCTGACCCATGCCAGGACCCATACCGCCACCTTGAGGACGCTGACCACCGCCCATGCCGGGACCCATGCCACGACCCATACCACGGCCGCCGCCCATCATCATGAAACCAAAGCCCATCTTCTCGGCATACTTGGTGTTCAGGGCCTCCAACTGCTTGGCCTGGTCTTCGTTCAGTTTGTACTGCTTAACCTGCTCCTCAGTGCGGTTCTTTACCATCTCTCCTTGGTCAAAATTACCAAATCCTCCTTGTGCAAAAGCAGCGGTGCTCAGAAAAGCGGCTGCCACGATCATCATTAATTTTTTCATTGTTGTTCGTTTTGTTATGTTAAACTTTTAGTTTCTTCTTTTTTATTCGTTGCAACTGTCACTTTGACGTTAAAGGACAGAAAAAGTTTAATGATTCCGCAAAAAAAACCACAGATTTCACAGATTATCACAGATTTTTTTATATCTTTGCCCAAATTTTACACGCCAATGAGAAGGATTATACGATTTTGGACGATGGGCATCGGGTGTTGGCTATTTGTTACAGGATGCCAACAGTCATCCGACACCCAGCACCCGACGTCTGCCTCCTACGAAGCCATCGACACCATGCCGATGCTCATCATGCAGGTACAGAAGTGCTCCAAACTCTATACCTCGGAGTTCAAGGTCCATAAGATCGTGACCCACGATGATGTCATCCGCTTGAGAGGGTCTGTGCTCCAACAAGCCTATAACATCAAGATTCCTCTTGGTGAACGGAAGATAGCCATCCCCATGGACGCGACACTGAAAGCCTATATCGACTTCAGCCAGTTCTCCGAAAAGAACATCGAGCGCAGCGGCGACAAGATTACGATCTTGTTGCCTGACCCTAAGGTGACGATGACCAGTTCGAAGATCGATCAGAAGAGCATCCGAGAATATGTGGCGATGACCCGCGCCCATTTCAGCGATGCGGAGATGACAAACTATGAGCAGCAGGGTCGTGCCGCCATCTTGCAGAGTATCCCGGAGTTAGGTATCGTCGATCTCGCCAAGGCGAATGCTGCCAAGGTGATTGTGCCGATGGTCATTCAAATGGGTTACAAGGAAGAGAACATCACCGTTGCCTTTCGCAAGGAGTTTAACCAGAACAACATCATGAGACTGATAGAAAGATGAAGACTGACATCACCAAGAATATCCTCAACAAAAAACCTGACCTCGTCAAGATACTGGCACTGATTGCCTTTATCCTCGTGTTCTCCTGGCTGATGTTCTGCGAGAAGGACAATAGCGTAGAAATCGCTGTTGACGACAAGATCAATGAAACGCCCACACAGATTGAGAGCATCAGAGAGATTGGAGAATGGGAGTTCCTGAGCATCAGCAACGAGGAACTGGTTGATACCATCCGTAAGGGACTCTTCAGCGACGACCATCTGGTGCGTATCTACTACGGCACCATCCGCATTGGTGTCAATATGCATCAGGCAGATCCCGACTGGTTGACCGTGAGTGGCGACACGGTGAGGGCCGTCTTACCCAAGGTGGGTCTGCTCGACAAGAACTTCATCGACGAGGCCCGTACCAAGTCGTTCTATGAGAGTGGGAAATGGAAGGCCAAGGATCGCGAGGCACTCTACAAGAAGGCCTATCGGCAGATGCTACACCGATGTCTGACCCCCGCCAACCTGAACACGGCTCGCGAGAATGCCAAAGCCCAGTTCCGTCAAATGTTCCTCTCCATGGGTTACAAGAATGTAGAAGTGAAAAGCGAAGAGTGAAAGATATGGACGGGTTAAACGATATCCTGACAGAGTTGAGCGGCTTGCTATGGGGTTGGCCGATGATCATATTATTATTAGGTACACACATTTATCTGACCATCATCCTGCGTTTCCCCCAGCGCAAGATCTTCACCGCCATCCGTCTCTCCATCAAGCGTGACCCAGGTGCTACAGGCGACGTATCACAATTCGGCTCATTAGCCACTGCCTTGGCTGCCACGATCGGCACGGGTAACATCATCGGTGTGGCCACAGCCATCGCCTTAGGCGGCCCCGGAGCCGTGCTTTGGTGCTGGCTAACGGGTGTCTTTGGCATCTCTACGAAATATGCAGAGGGACTATTGGCCATTAAATACCGTGTAAAGACTGCCGACGGTAAGATGCTCGGCGGTCCGATGTATGCCCTCGAACGTGGACTCGGCTGGAAGTGGCTCGCTGTCCTCTTCGCCGTCTTCACCGCCATTGCATCCTTTGGCATAGGCAACACGGTGCAGGCCAATGCCATTGCCACCCTTGCCCATGAGACCTATCAGGTGTCGCCCTATATCACTGGCGCTTTCGTCTGTCTGTTGGCAGGGGCCGTGGTCCTCGGCGGTGTAAAAAGCATTGCCCGGGTTTGCAGTGCCTTGGTGCCCTTCATGGCCTTCTTCTATGTGTTGGGGTGTCTCTATATCCTCTATATCAATGCCGACTACCTCTGGCCTGCCCTGAAACTCATCTGTCACTCGGCTTTCAATCCTGCTGCCGCAGGAGGCGGCTTCGTCGGATCAACTGTAATGATGGCAGCCCGTTTCGGCATTGCCCGTGGTCTTTTCTCAAATGAGTCGGGCATGGGCTCTGCGCCTATCGTGGCAGCGGCTGCACAGACGCGCAATCCCGTCCGCCAGGCCTTGGTATCATCGAGCGGCACCTTCTGGGACACAGTAATCATCTGCGCCATGACAGGCCTCGTCATCGTGAGCAGCGTCATTGCCTACCCCGACATCGACTTCGCCAACGGAGCCACGCTGACCAAGGATGCCTTTGCGAAGATTCCCGTTGTCGGCACACCGCTGCTGACATTCGGTCTGCTCACTTTCGCCTTCTCCACCATCCTCGGATGGTGCTATTATGGAGAGAAAGCGGTGGAATACCTGAAAGGAAAGCAATGGGTGAAAGGTTATCGTGTGGCATATATCGCCGCTGTGTTTCTGGGCAGCGTGATGAACCTCGCCGTCGTGTGGAATCTTGCCGATTGCATGAATGCCCTGATGGCCATACCCAACCTGTTGTCACTGCTCCTGCTCAGCGGCGTACTTATCCATGAGACGAGAAAATATCTGTGGCGTGACCGGTTAGACGCAACCGACAACAGTCAATAATCGTCCAACCACCTTGAAACGGATGTCATGGGCACCAAATGGCATCCCATAGACACGTTCGGGATCATCTTGATACCTTGGACGAGGATCCAAGGCCAGCACTTTTCTTAGTGCTTCCAGTTCCTCTGTCGTAAACTGCGCCCGAATATCCTCCGGGATAACCACCTCTAACTCGTGCCATTCCTTCTCATCCACAAAACCACTACGTGCCTCAGGATGACTGTCGGCATAGGTTACGTAAGGCTTTATATCATATATCGGCGTGCCGTCCATCAAGTCAGCCCCTTTCACAAAAATCACAGGTCCCAGCGTCGGGTCTTCCTCAATCCGATCAATACGTACGCACGACAGTCCGAGATTGTTCGGACGAAAGGGTGAACGCGTGGCAAAAACGCCCATACGTCTGTTGCCTCCTAATCGTGGCGGACGAACGGTGAGCGACTTCTTCGCCTCACTGTTCCCTGAGAATTCCCAGATGAGCCACAGATAATCAAAATCCTCTAATCCGCGCACGGCTTCCATCTGTCTGTATTCAGGCTCAAAGACGATGTGCCCCACCAGTTCACTGACGAGTCCGCTCTGCCTCGGAATGCCGAACTTCGACTTCATGGGAGAGTGGAAAAAAGCAATCGGTTGTATCTCCATTCTGCCCGCAAAGATAAGCGAATTATAAGAAACTGCAAAATAAATCACCGAATAATTTGGATAATTCCTTAAATATCATTATCTTTGCCGAGAATTTCTTGACAAATAGACAATCATGACTATCAGACCACTTATCCTTCTGACCATCACAATGCTTTTGGGTTCTGCTCAGGCCCAAACCAATGTAGATTATAAAAACGACTCCAAATACCTCGAGTTGCGCAACACAATGCACCATGCTTTCAATGATGCCGACAGTGCCCGCTTCTTCCCAGCCGTCAAGAATCTCGAAGACTATCTGCTCAAGCAAAACGATCTGCACGCCTACTATACCCAACGCTGCAATGAGATTATCTTCCAGTTGAACCGTCAGAAAATCTATGAGGCCTACGTTCTGGGGCGCGACCTTTCCATGGAACTACGCGAGAAGAAGTTGGACAAGGAGATGTATATGGCCTATAACATGTTAGGTCATCTGAACCGTTATTGCGGTAACAAGGCTGCAGCAAGGCGCAACTTCCGCTACGTGATTGAACAGATGGAGAAATACGGCTATTATGAGAGCATGCCACCCATCTACATGAACCTCGTCAACGTCGAGATAGATGAAAATCCGGAGTTGGCCCGACAGTTGTTGGAGAAGGCTCTGGAGATTTCTCTGAAATACTCACCGGAACGTGTGTTCGATATTGAGACCCGCAAAACCCTCACCTATTTCAACAGTGGCGACATCGATAAGTTCCTTGAAGGATATCAGGCATACCGCAAGGGTGTGGAGGAAGGCCAGTCGTCTGTTCACGGACGTTCGATAGAGGTCTATTACCTGGCTTGCACGGGCAAGATCGAAGAAGCCATAACCATGGCCAAGAAAGAATTAGGTGAAGAGAGTAACAGTGCCATCACCATGATTTATGAGACAGCCGGACAATGGGAGAATGCCTATAAATCACTTCGCAAGGAGACCGCAGAAAAAGACTCCGCTAATAATGTCGTACTGATCAACAGCATGGCGGGTGTCCGCGAACAACTGACACTCCATGACGTAGAACGGAAGACATCCCGCGCCCGCACCATCGCCCTTATCGTGGGTATCATCCTTCTGGGTCTGCTCGCCGCAGCCCTCTCCTACATCGTCTTCACTCGCCGCCGCCATCTGCGCGAGATGAAGAAGGCATACGAACACGCCCTTGAATCGGACCGCATGAAGACCGCCTTCATCCAAAATGTCAGTCATGAGGTGCGCACCCCCCTGAATATCATCAGCGGTTTTTCCCAGATTATTGCCGACCCAGAGTTGACCAGTCATACAGAGGAGCGGCAGCACATGGCACAGATGATGCAGAAGAGTACTCACCAGATTACCACGCTCATCGACGAGATGCTTGAACTCTCGCTCAACGAGTCATCCGACGAGGCCGTCAAGGAAGATCAGGTAGAGGTAAACGATATGCTGCGCGACCTGTTGCAAGAGAACCAGAGTCTTATCAACAACAACACCCAACTGAAATTCGAGACGACCCTCAACGACAACTTCGTGCTGACCACCAACCAGATGATGCTCAAGCGCGCCATCGGTGTCCTCATCGACAACGCCATCAAAAATACAGAACAAGGTACCATCACCCTGAAGACCTCCGCCTTCGGCATACAGATATCCATCGCTGTAGAAGATACAGGTCGAGGCATCCCGCCAGAAGAGGCAGAACACATCTTCGAGCGTTTCGTCAAACTCGATACCTTCAAGGAGGGTCTCGGTCTCGGACTGCCCCTCTGTCGTACCTTAGTAGAGAAGATTGGAGGAACTGTTTTCTTCGACAAGACCTTCAAAGGCCCAGGTGCCCGCTTTGTCATCACACTCCCCTTGGGAAATGAAGAGTAAACTAGAATAGATTAAAAATGAAAAAGAGTATTTTTATGCTTTTGTTTGGCTGTCTGACAGCAGCAGGCTGCAACGCTGCCCAGAAAGTGGATGAGTTCACCACCAAGAGCGGCAAGAAAGTAACCATCACGTGTATCAAACACGCCAGTATTGAAATCAACTATAACGGCACGGAGATCCAGATCGACCCCGTTGGCTCAAATGTGAAGCCCGAGACAGACTATGCACAGTTCCCGAAGGCCAACATCATCCTCATCACCCATGAACATAAGGATCACTTCGAGCGCGAGGCCATCTCTTGTATCCGCACGCCAGCCACCTCCTGCTTCTCTAACACAGCCGTCTATAACATGTTCCGCAACAGCATCCCCTTGAAGAACGGCGATAGCGTCCAGTATGCCGCCGACATCAAGATCGAGGCTGTTCCTGCCTACAACTACACTGAGGGGCGCGAGATGTTCCACCCCAAGGGGCGTGACAACGGCTATATCCTCACCCTCGACGATCTGCGCATCTATATCGCAGGTGACACTGAGGATATCCCCGAGATGGCCGATTTGAAGAACATCGACATCGCCTTCCTGCCCTGCAACCAGCCCTACACAATGACTGTCGATCAGTTAGTGAAGGCAGCGCGCACCATCTCCCCCAAGGTGCTCTTCCCCTACCATTACAGCGAGACACCGATCTCTCAGGCCGTCATGAAACTTGCGGGTAGTGGCATCGACATCCACATCCGCGACTACAAATAAATAAATACCGAAATCTCAAAATATCAGGCCGCTATCAAAAAATATCGGCCTGATATTTTTCATAACCAGGCCGATTTCTACTAATTTCAACATCGTATTTTTATTCAGTTTTGACCACGTGTTCGTAAATAATAAGAAAATGGTTTGGTAGGAATGAGACAGTGTGGCTGACGCTACAGCAGATGGCAGAATTGTTTCTTACAACAAGGAATAATGTAACCCTCCACATTAGTAACATTTTTAAAGAAGGAGAACTCGTCGAATCCTCAGTACGTAAGGAATCCTTACTAACTGCCAATGATGGAAAGAACTACCGAACAAAGTTTTATAATCTCGATGTTATTATATCTGTTGGATATAGGGTAAAGTCAAAGAGAGGAACTCAATTTAGGCAATGGGCCAATCAAGTTCTCAAAGATTATTTGCTTAGAGGTTATGTAATTAATCAACGGATTATTGCACTTGAACATCAGGTATCAGATTTAACTGACAAAGTAAACTTCTTCGTCCACTCGTCCTTACCTCCTGTAGAAGGCCTCTTCTACGACGGACAGATAACCGTTTTTGATTATCGACGATGTGGTCTATTTGTTCGGTGCCAGCCTGAAGGATGCGGGCAAGAAACTCTTCGCCTACATCAAGATGCAGGAGACATCGGCAAATGAACTGTTAAGCAGAATCAGATAGAAAAAGACTATTTCACACCTTTTCTACGATTACATTCACGACAGAGCATCTGGCAATTCTCTACGACAGTTCGGCCACCTTCTCGCCAAGGGGTGATATGGTCACCCTCCAAGAATTCGAAATCAAACTCCTTGCCACAGTTGGGACAAATATGATTTTGGAATGGAAAAACTTGCAGGTTTAAGAAAATAAGCCAGAGATTGGGTTGAGGCTTTTCCCAAGTCGGAATATTTAGATTTTAATAATTTGTTAATTTCTCGGGATTAAAATATTACCATTTTATTAATTTGATAATTTTTTCAAGTTAGAATATTAACTTTTTAATAACTTGTTAATTTTCCGAACTCGGAATATTTAGTTTTTAATAAAATGATTATTTTTCGAATCTGAAAAGTTTTCCCTCATTTTTAAGGGAAAAGATTTCAGTATAATAAAATTGTCCCTCAAATACGAGGGACAATCTTTTAATCACTTTCTTATCGTCAACTATTGCTACGTGACTTGCTTTTATTTGGTAATCATCTGGAGGGCGGTGTCGCCTGGCTTGAAGAGCAGACCCGTACATGTCTTGGCATCGGCCTTATAGGGTTTCAGTTCTATCTTGTTCCAGTTGATCTGATCTGTGCGCTGTGCGAGAGGGACATGAGGAATCAGTGAACCGTCACGAACAAGGATGATGGCAGGAATCTTGCCAGCCGTGATGGTCTGGTAACCGCCTTCATAGACCTTACCCGTCTGGTAGTCAATCCACTTGCCTTTTGGCAAATAGACATCACGTTCCATACCACTCTCCAATAGTGGGGCTACGAGCATTTGCGAGCCGAACATATATTCATCCTCCACAAGCCAGGCACCCTTATCCTCTGGGAATTCCACCAATAAAGCACGCACCATCGGGAGTCCGCGCTCAGAACAGTCTTTTGCCTGAGCATAGACGTAGGGCATCAACTTATACTTCATCTCGGCACACTCTCGGAAAGCCTTCGTGAAATTTTCCGAAATGAGCCAAGGCTCCGTAGGAGGCGCACCGTGGGCTCTCGTGTGGGAACTGAGGAAACCAAAGGGCAGCCAACGGCGATAGATATCCTCTGGCGAGGCCGTCACAAAACCACCCATATCATGGCTCCAGAACGAGAAACCACTGAGTCCGAAACTCAGACCGCCACGCAGGTCACCCAACATACCGATGTTATTCGTAGCCGCATCACCACCCCAATGCAGGGCATAACGCTGAGAACCAGCCCAGGCACTGCGCGCCCAGATGATGCCCTCGCCTGGATGATTGCGTTCCACCACCTCCCAGAGTGCCTTGTTGTAGCGTAGGGGATAGAGATTATGTTCGTAGAGTCCACCCTTGCCACTGTGATAGAAACCGTTGTAGGGTGCCGCCTCGCCAAAGTCGCACTTGATAGTGGAGACACCCTGTTTCATCAGACCCTCGATCTTATCCTGATACCAACTGACAGTCTCAGGATTGGAGAAATCGAGGATAGCATCCTCCACAGGCATGCCACCCGTAGCGTTCACAACGTGCAGTCCCTTCTCAATGATCTCGGGGAAGAAGCGGTTCTTCGGGGTGAAGTAAGGGAGTTGCCACAGACAGGTATGGAAGCCGTCCTTAGCGAGTTGTTTCAGCATCCCTACAGGATCTTCGAAACGATCCTTGGCAAACTGATAGTCACACTGCCAATCAACACCAAACCAGCCTGTATCAAAGTGGATGACATCCGAAGGGATCTTGTGAGCACGAAGTTGTTTGGCAATCTCAAGGCCTTCCTCCTGCGAGAAGTATGTGATACGACTCATCCATGTGCCAAAGCTCCAGAGCGGCAGCATCGGCGACTTTCCCGTAATATCCGTGTATTCATTCAGAATATCCTTAGGTTCTCCGAAGAAGATGAAGAAATCCATCTGCTCATCGGCCATAAACAGTCGCTGCGCCCCGATATACGAAGCCCCGAAGTCGCAGGTCACAGGTGCCGAGGTGTGCATGAAGATGCCGTAACCACGGTTGGAGAAATAGAACGGCACGGGCTTGTACTGGCCGTCTGTCTCCGGTCCTTGAGGGTCGGTGACAGAGAGGTGTACCTTCTGTCCTACCTTATTCAACGAGGTGAACGACTCACCGCAACCATAGATCCGCTCGCCAGGAGATAACAAGAATACCGGATTGATACTGCGCGAGTTGTCGGAACCACGCTTGATAAACGAGAACGGCAGCAGTTTGATCTGTGTAGAGTCATTGTCTATGATATGGCGCGTCTGTGTCAGGATCTTGCCCTTGGCATCCTTAATTACAAGTCGCCACGGGTATTTCTGTATCTCGATGCAGCCGTACTGCGTTCGATATGCAATGGCCTCCCGCGAATCATAGGGACTGACCCCTGTGATAGTAGCGGAGCGAAGATCATGGGGTCTGTCCCCGTGATTCGTCTTAAACGCCTCACAGAACATCACATCGTCAGCATCCTTCTCCTTCGGCTCGACGGGTGTCGTCAGCATGCGAATCCTGGCCGTCCTCGGGGTGATCCACTCAATCTTAATCTTCAGCAACGGGTCGTTCTCGTAGGCCGCATCAGGGAAATCCAACATCTGCATGCGCACGGGCCAATAGCCATTCAGGTTGAATGCCTGTCGCGGCGACAGCCGATAGCGTTTCCATTGCACCAGTCCCTCACCATTCTCGAAACTCACGAGCGAGTCAGCAAAAAAATAGGTATTCGACAGGTCGCTGAAGTCTGTTGACATGTCCTTGGGCATACACTGCAGATATTGGATGCCCGCATTGGTCTGAATCTGTGCATTGGCTGTCATCAAACCGCCAAGCATCAACATCACACACAATATCTTCTTCATATTCCTTATTCTTTAACTGCAAATTCTATCACATCAGACTGGAGTGTCGGCGACTGAGCCTTGAGGCTACCTTTACCTTTGACCACCACCATACACTTACCGAAGAAGGCCTTGCGCTGCGGAGCCTTGAAGTTCTCCATCGAGGTCTGGCAACCGTTGTCGGTACCTACGATCTCTGCATTGCCATTGACGGAGAAATAGATCTGGTCTTCAGCCAACGGACAGAGATTGCCGTCTTTATCTACCACCTCGACAGTGATGAAGGTGAGGTTCTTGCCCTGATAGTCTTTCGACAGACGAATCTTCGTAGGTACACCGGAAGTCTTGATGGTCTGCTCACCCACCATCTTACCGTCCTTGCGGGCCACCACCTTCACCTCACCCGGATCAAAGGTGACGCGCCAACCGACATGGTACTCTGAGTTCAACTTAGCCTTCGTATTGTGCATGTCGAAACGACCTTCAGGCTGTTCGCCCGTCTTACGGCGCACACCCTGACTCTTCTCGTTGATGAAGAGTTCCACCTCATCGGCATTGTTGTAGTAGCACCACATGTCAATGGTTTCACCCGGCAACCAATTCCAATGCGGGAAGAGGTGCAACACGGGCTTCGAGGTCCATTCACTCTGATACATATAGTAACTATCTTTCGGGAAGCCCGCCAGGTCGATAATACCAAAATAGGAACTACGTGCGGGGAACCCGTATGGTGTGGGTTCACCGATATAGTCCCAACCCGTCCAGATATACTGTCCGCCGACGTAAGGCGTATGTTTCACCACATCCCATGTCTCTTCATGAGTCGAACTCCATGAGGCATGCATATTGTCGTAGGAAGAGCACATATACGAGGGATCTGTATAAGGCAGGTACCACTCCTTAGGTGCCCAGGTGATCTCGTCGGAAGGCATCTTATAGTAGCCGCGCGTCTGCAAGGCCGACACACTCTCAGAGAAGATGAACGGCTTGTCGGGGAAGTTCTTCGGCACGTCCTTCACCCACTGGTGGTGGTAGTTAAAGCCGATGATATCGATGGCACCACTCTTAAAGAGGTGGTTATTGGGACTTGGTTCATTACAACCTGCCAGAATGGGACGCCCTGCCCCATCATTGCGCTTGATGATATCAGCCAGGTGACGGGTGAGCAGGGAGTTGGGGCTCAAATCTTCTCCATCCTTTGCCAGTGTCGAGGCATCATGGGCTGCATTCAGGAGAAGGTTGGCCTGTTCCAGTGTCAGTTCATCGGCACCTTCCCCCGACCACTGCTCCAGCACCTCGTTGCCGATGCTCCACATCAGGATACAGGGATGATTACGATCGCGCACCACGAGATCGGTGAGGTCGCGCTCATGCCACTCGTCAAAGAAACGGGCATAGTCGTTCTGTGTCTTCTTGCGCCGCCACATGTCGAAACTCTCATCCATCACAATCAGTCCCATCGTGTCGCACATATTCAAGAGTTCGGGTGCAGGAGGATTATGGGAACTGCGGATGCTGTTGACCCCCATTGCCTTCAGTTTCGAGAGTTTACGGTGCAGGGCATCCTCATGGACGGCAGCACCGAGACAACCGAAGTCGTGGTGTTCACAGACACCGTTCAGTTTGAAGTTCTTGCCGTTGAGCCAGAAGCCCGTCTTGGCATCAAACTTAAAGTCACGGAAGCCCGTGGTGGTCTCATAGGTATCCACCACCTTACCGCCCACCTTAACGGACGTTTGTACCTTATATATATATGGGGTCTCGCACGACCAAAGCATCGGTTTGTTGACGGTTATCGATGATTTCGCACCTTTTGACTTGCCGACAATCTTACCGTTGGGATCAATCAGTGTGTTCTCGACGGAGCCTTGACCTTCCAGAGTGACTTCAATATTCAACTTACCCTTGCCTTTCGCAAGAAAAGAAACGACGTTGGTTCCCCAATGAGCCACATGAACGGGAGCCGTCTTCGTGAGCCACACATGGCGATAGATACCGCAACCAGAATACCAGCGAGAATTGGGCTGGTCGGAGTTATCTACCCGTACAGCCACCACGTTCTCACCCTCCTTCACATACGGTGTGATGTCGTATTCAAAACTCGAATAGCCGTATGGTCTGAAGCCCACCTTCTGTCCATTGACATAGACGGTGGAGTTCATATATACACCATCGAACTCAAGGAAGAATTGAAGAGTTGAAGAATTGAAGGATTGAAGGTTTTCAATTTTTCCATTTTTCAATTTTTCAATTTTAAAGTGTTTTCTGTACCACCCGATGCCACCAGGCAGGGCTCCCCCACCCGCTCCACTGGGATTGCCTACGTAGAAGTCACCCTCTATCGCCCAGTCATGCGGCACGTCGAGTTTACGCCACCACGAGTCATTATAACCCACTGCCGACATCTGCACGGAGTCGGCCAACACAAATCGCCAGTCCTTATCGAAACTCTGCCTATCCCTGGCTTGTATCGTTGTCAGTCCACAGAGGACGCAGACAAATAGAAATATTCTCTTCATAACTGTACGCTTACGGCTTTACCATTATAGTTCACCATCATTCCTTCGGGATTATCGAGGTTCAGCGGCTTCGGAGCATCCTTGGTCACCAGCACTACATTGAAACGACGGTTTTTCAGCATACCGGGGAACTGTCCCTTGCGGGCCCCGAAACTGACGGTACGGGAAGCATCATCATAGGTGATGTCGATGGTGGCATATTTGCCCTTCTCATAGTTATAGTTCGTACCCTCGTCCTCATAGAGTTGGAACGCGCCATCCCTACCGGCATAGATATAGAGGTTGATGAGTTCCGCGGGTTTCTCGTCGCTCCACTCCATCTCCGGACCAAAGGGAATGATGCTGCCCTCACGCACAAAGACAGGAATCTGCTCATAAGGAGCATCGACCACGAGACGCTGTCCGCCTTCGATATACTCGTTGGTATAGAGATTGTACCAGCCTGATTGTTTCGGGAAATAGACGCTGCGATTGCGGGCCTTGTAGTAGCCCACAGGACAAGCCATCAGTGCCGGACCGAACATCCACTGGTTACCGATGTTCTCCACCTCCTTGTCACCGTTGAAGTCCATCACCAGCGCACGCATCAGGGTGTAGTCCTTAAAGTGAGCCCAGCCTGCCATCGAATAGAGATACGGCATCAGACGATAGCGCAACTTGTCGTAATAGACAAACGACTTGTAGGCAGGATGCTCATCCGGTGCGATGTTCCAGATCTCGCGCAACGGCCACTGACCGTGCGAGCGGAACAGAGGGATAAAGGTGCCGAACTGGTTCCAGCGCGTCTGCAACTCACGCCACTCTTTCAGATCCTCATTCTCCTGACCTGTACGGTCGAAGATCTGTTGGGCAGCCACATAACGGTTCTCGACGCAGAAACCACCCTGATCCATACCCCAGAAGGGAAGTCCCGATATCGAATAGTTGAGACCTGCCGTCATCTGGGCCCGCATATCCTCCCAACGAGTACCGATGTCGCCACTCCACGTTGCCGTAGAGAAACGCTGTTCACCAGCAAAACCACTACGGGTAAGCAAAAATACTCTTGGCTCGTTCTGCTTACCTTTCCATACACTACGCTGACCATTGTAGATGGCATCGGCATTCACCGTAGAATAGGCATTGAAATATTCCGTCGAAGTGCCAAGGGCCGTAGGACCACTCAAAGCCTTGCGATACCACATCGGGGTGCAGTCGCGCACGTTGGGTTCCGAGGCATCCATCCACCAGGCATCAACGCCAAACTTATACTTAGTATAGAGATTCTCATCCATCTGGCGCCAGAACATCTTGCGGGCATCTGGGTCGTAGGCATCATAGAAACCGTTTGTATAGCCAGGACCCACCCAGTCGTGAATATCATCAGTCGGACTCTGGATATACATCCATCCTTTCGCATCGAGTTCCTTATAGTTGTCGGTATTCACATAGAACTTCGGCCATACGGAGATCATGAAACGTCCGTGCATGGCGTGAACAGAGTCGAGCATCGCCTGTGGGTTCGGATAGCGCGAAGCCTCAAACTGATGACTTCCCCACTGGTCCTCTGGCCAGTAGTTCCAGTCCTGTACGATATTGTCGATGGGGATATGACGCTTACGGAACTCAGCCAGTGTCTCTTCCACCTCACCAGAGGTCTTGTAGCGTTCACGACTCTGCCAGAAGCCCAGCACCCACTTGGGATAGAGCGAGGCCTTGCCCGTCAACGTACGATAACCGGAAATCACTTGGTCGAGGTTTTCGCCAGCGATGAAGTAATAGTCCATATCCTTCGCCATCTCACTCCAGACAGAGAGTTGACCACGCTCCTCATCACTGCGAGGCTCGGCGACACGCAGGCCACAGTAGGCTTCGCCACCATCGGGCTGCCATTCGATACGGAGTTGGACGCGTTTCTTCTTCTCCATCGTTACCTCAAACTTATAGGCATTGGGATTCCAGGAGGTGCGCCAACGCTCAGGTACTACTTCCTTACCGTCGATATATACCTTGATATAGCCTGAATAGTAGAGAATGAACTGGTATAATTCCTTCTTACCCTTGCACTCGCACTTACCCTTACAATCGCAACGGCCACCATCGCAGCACTTGGGTTCGATAAATCCCTCGTATGTGACATGAGCCCCTGCCAACTGGAACCCCTTGGGGAAGTTCTTGATACCGCCGTTATCGGTCTTCAGTGCAATCTCAGACTTCTCTGGCGTACCATATTCATAATAGATAGAGTCTTCATCGCGCACCAGTTTCTTACCCATCCGATCGACGTAGGTACCAGTGAGATGCCCCTTATTACCCTGCTTGTCATAGAGACGGAAGGCACGATTCAACTGGAGATAGTCGTTGGGATTGCCGAAACGACAATAAGAATAGGAATCCCAGAGGATGCCATAGTTCTTATTCGACACGACAAAGGGAATGCTCACCTTCGTATTATACTGGAAGAGGTCCTCATTCTTTCCCTTCATGTTGAACTCCTCGCTCTGATGCTGACCGAGACCATAAAACGCCTCATCGTCAGGGCTGTCAAACTTCATCTGCCAAGTCAGACCATGCTTCTGTTCCTCGGGAACAGTGATACCGGTCTTCATTCCCAGTTCGCGCTCTGGCACCGTGAAGTCCCAGAACTTCTTGCCGTCCTTTGCCTCCTTCAGCAACTGGTTGCCATCGGCATCGAAGAAACAGACCTCGCCAGTAGCCTTCGAGACCACCGCCTTCACGTTCTTGGCTTTCACCACCACCGTCTCACCTTCCTCGCTCACCGTGTAACTGCCCTTGGCGGGAGCCGTCTGCGGCACGATCATCAGACTCGTCGGTTTCTCTGGCAGAGCCTCTGCCGATGTCGCACGGACACGGATGATTTGGTCGTTCATCACTTCAAGACAGATTACCTTCGCCTGACCTCCGTCAGGACGGATTGTCACCGTGTTACCACTGGTCTGCACTTCTGCTGCGAAAGAAACATCCGTCAGCAACAGAGCAGACACCATCATACATAGTAGTTTTCTCATTTCTTTTTTCCTTATGTTTTAGTATAACTTTATTCGTCTTCTATGATCACAGCCTCCTCGATATCGGGATCCTCTATGGGCAGACTGATGGTAAACACCGTACCGCCACCGGGATTATCGTCGGCCTTGATTGTTCCGTGATGTGCATCGACAATCTGTTTCACCACATCGAGTCCGATACCTTTGTCGTCATCACCATCGCCGATATAAGGTTCAAACATGTGAGCCCTTGACTCCTCAGGAATGCCAATGCCATTGTCGGCCACCAAGAGGGCCACCCTGTCGTTGGACGGTTTCAAGGCCGTCACCTGAACCTTGCATGACGAAAGTGTGAACTTCACCGAGTTCGACAACAGGATCTCAAATGCCCTGCGGATCTGCTGCTCATCGAATGACATGGGAATAGACTCTTGCGGCGAACTGAAGGAGATATTCATCTTCTTATCGGCAGGGGCCACGAAGTTATTGCAGAGATCCCTCAGGAAAGCCACGATGTCGCCCTCCGTTCGATGCAGTTCTATTTTCGGGAGTTCTATGGCAGGCCTTTCCTCAACGATGGCATCTGACTCATGGATCACCTCTACGGACTCTCCGTCAGCATAACTCGTGTGGTAGCGCAGGCTCTCCTTCTGCATCTGACTACGCATCTCGCTCATCCACTGACGCTTCTCCACATCGCGCTGTAACTGTTCGAGACGGGCCTTTTCCTTCAGTTTCTTCTGATACCACCTAATAAACTGCCATGCAGCAGCGGCGATGATCAGCATATAAAGGAGGATCATCCATCGGGTGCGATAAAGCGGCGGACGGATGGTGATGTCCATCTGACTCTCCTCCTCGCCCAATGTTCCGTCGCCATTGAGGATTCTCACGCAAAGCGTATAAGAACCGGCACGCAGTGAGTTGAAGGTGATGTTCGGGTTCTGTTCGGATGTCTTCACCCAGTCCTCATTAAAGCCCATCAACTTATAGGCAAAGCGCTTACGGTTATTCACCGATACCGCATTGGTGGCCAATTGGATGGTAAACTGGTCATTATACTTCAACGTGATATCACGGCACACGTCAAGAGCCTCGTCGAGGATGACACGTCCCTTGAACTTCTTGCCTACCTCCACATTCTGATCGAAGATCTGCAGACCGCTGAACACAGGACGTTCCTTGCTCCTGGTATCCTGCAGTTGAGCGGGGTTGATAATGTCGAGTCCGCCCTGACCGCCCACGAGCAACTTTCCGTCGCGAGTAAGCCAGACGCTACGCTGGTTGTAGGTAGCCTTCTGCAGTCCGTCGCGGCTGTTGTAACTACGCACAATAAACTGCCACGTGCCATTCTCCTGCTGCTGTGGCACAACTCTTGAGACACCATGATCCGTCACCACCCAG
>Ga0310690_10002654_pt1 | contig 28647 bp, 17 predicted proteins | sample AusTroGonzalo_MG_2_FD_207661 | JGI IMG/M metagenome (GOLD analysis project Ga0310690, IMG submission 207661) | Bovine rumen microbial communities from tropical cattle in Woodstock, Queensland, Australia - Gonzalo_04 (v2) (version 2) | ecosystem: Host-associated > Mammals > Digestive system >...
GTGGTAGTAGATGTAAGTCGAGCACTGGTTCGTCCCTGCCGGCGGTTCAGGGATATAAGCCATGAACTGCTTGACGGTATGGTTCTTGATCCAGGTCTCGACCTCGACCTCCATATCCTTGTATTCTTTCGATTTGATGTCGAAATAAGCGCTCAGCGTCTTTAAAGATTCCTTGTCCTTGGAACCGATGATGGCGATCTCAGCCTCCCTGACATCGACTTTCCACTCCCCTTTCACAGAATGGAACCAGGGAAGGTCAACGCCTTCGCAGACCCACTCTTTTTCTTTACGCAAGGGGACCTTGGCGATGATCTGCTCCACTTCCTCGGGAGCAGTGAAGTAAAAGTAAGCGCCGGCGCCTAAAAGCAGCAGAACAAGAATGAACAAAAATTTCTTCATACCCTAATTATAGCAAATCGTTTTTTCTTCCTGCTTTTTCTTCCCGCTGTAATAACCGAGTAAGCGGTCGCGAATTGGAAAAAAAGCGTTTGGGATATTAATTACCTCAAATCTGTAAAACTTTTGGGGGCGATGTCTTTTTGAGGGAGGTCTCCGAAGACGCTGGCGAGGCCGGAGAGGCCGCCGCGGGAGATTATTGTGAGATCGGCGTCGGGAGCGAATTGCTCAGCGTGAGGGAATCCGCAGCTTAAGAAGATGACCTTCCGTCCCCTGCTTTTGGCGGCGGAGAACATTTTTTGGAACGCATCAACCGCATCGGGTTGGGGAACAGTCGGAGAATAATTGAAGAGAAGCGTAATGTTGTGGCCTTCATCCTCGAATGGCGTGTCGTTGAAGAGAATGAAATGACGGCGGCGGGCAGCGTCCTGGAAGGTTTGTTTGAACCATGGTCCTCTGTAAGCTTTGATCTTGGCGAGGAGGTTGGTATCGCCTTTCATTTCCAGCGTTGGGAGAGCCATTTCGTCGATCCTTTGGAAAGCTTCCAGGCTTTCGTAATAAGCAATTCTGCTCTTGTCGGGATAGGCTCTGTCTTGGGCTTTAAGTTTAGCGATGCGCTCGCAGGAGCGTTTGAGCTCCTGAAATGGATAGCGGCCGCTTTTGACGGCCTCGATGGTTTTATTGATGAGATCGTTCCAGTCGTTGATTGAGTTTTTGCTTTGAAATCTTTTTGTGACAATGGCTATGTCAACGCCGGCGATCCAGGCTTCTATCACGGCTTCCTTCCAATCGAAGTTTTTGGAAATAGCGTCCATGTCGATGTCGTCGCTGACGATCACGCCCTCAAAACCGAGTTCGTCTCTGAGTATTCCTTTGAGGATCTTTTTGGAAAGCGTGGCGGGACGCAGGATCTTTTTGCCGTTAAGGTCTGTCAGGGTTCCCTGCTCGATATTGGGGAACTGGATGTGAGAAGTCATCACACAGTCCGCGCCGGCCTCTATCGCGGCCTTGAAAGGTTTGAGTTCAAGCTGTCTGAGATCATCTATGGCCTTCTCTACTTTGGGAAGGCCGGTGTGGGAATCTACGGATGTGTCGCCGTGACCGGGGAAATGCTTGGCGCAGGATAGAAGGCCCTGCTTTTTGAAGGCTTCGATGAAAGCGGTGGCGCCTTTCGTTACGGTCGCGACGTCGTGACCGAAGGAGCGCGTGTTTATGACAGGGTTTTTGGGATTGCTGTCAATGTCGCAGACCGGAGCGAAATCAAGGTCGAAGCCGGCAGAGAGAGTAAGATCGGCGATCTCAGAGGCCATGTTGGTGATGTATTCCGCGTTCATCCTGCCTAGGGCCGCGGCGGCGGGATAATGCGGACCGAAAGTGAACCTTTCCACTCTGCCGCCCTCCTCGTCCACGGTGAGAAGCGGGCGGGGCCAGCTGTTGGAATCGGCGAGAGCGCGGATGTCGTCGGTGAGTTGTCTCACGGCCTTCCCTTCCTGGCAGCTTTCCGCGAAAAGGATGACGGAACCGGGGCGCAGTTCGTTCAAAGCCTCCGCGATCTCGTCGTTCAGAACTTTTACGGTGTAGGTCACGGGCTCAGTCTGCGCCGGATCGATGGTGCCGGGCTCCAGGTCCCAATAGCGCAGATCCACGCAGAGTTTCTGAGCGATCATTTCCCTTAGCCGAGGCTCGTCCTCTCCGTGAAATACCGTGGCGCAGCCCGCTGCCAGAAGCAGCGAGCCGAGAAGGAAAAGAAGGGCTCTCGTTTTTGCCATTATTAGAAGCGTTCGTCGATGACGCGCTTAGATTTCTTCTCGCTTCTGGGAAGGACGCCGAGTTCGACGACTTTCACGAGCGGCGTGAAGCCGATCTTGGATTTGACTTTGTCGGCAATGCGCTTGGCGATGTCGAGGAAGTCAACAGTGCCGTTGGTCTCAACGTAAATGCGCATGGTGTCCTTGCCTTCCAGGTGAGAGATGCGGATCTGGTATTCGCTGCTAAGTTCCGGGAAGGAAGCGAGGATCTCTTCGATCTGTTTCGGGAAGACGTTGACGCCTTTGATCTTCATCATGTCGTCGGAGCGGCCGGCGATGACGTCGAGTCTCGGATACGTTCTGCCGCAGGGGCACTCGCCGGGAATGATTCTGGAAAGGTCGTGCGTGCGGTAGCGGATGAGAGGAGCGCCTTCCTTGACGAGCGTGGTGATGACTATCTCGCCCCATTCGCCGTCCGGGAGAACCTTGCCGGTCTCGGGATCGATGATCTCGGTGTAGAGATAATCGTCGAAGATGTGCATGCCGGTGTCGTATTTGCAGTTGACGCCGATGCCCGGGCCGTAGATCTCGGTCAGGCCGTAGATGTCGTAAAGCTCGATGCCCAGCTCTTCCCTGATGCGTTTGCGCATCTTTTCGCCCCAGCGCTCACTGCCGATGACGCCCTTCGTCAGATGGATCCTGTCCTTGATGCCGCGCTTGGCGATCTCTTCCGCCAGAAGGAGCGCGTAGGAACTTGTGGCGCAAAGCACCGTGCTCTTGAGGTCCATCATCATCTGCAGCTGTTTTTCCGTGTTGCCGGGGCCCATGGGGATAGCCATGGCGCCAAGAAGTTCGCAGCCCGCCTGGAAGCCGATGCCGGCGGTCCAGAGGCCGTAGCCGGGAGTGATGTGGATGCGGTCTTTATTGGTGATGCCCGCCAGCTCATAGCAGCGCTTGAACATAATGGCCCAGTCTTCCACGTCCTTTTTGGTGTAAGGGATGATGACGGGAGTGCCGGTGGTGCCTGAACTGGAGTGGATCCTGACCACTTCCTCTTCCGGGCAGGCCATCAGTCCCAGGGGGTAGCATTCCCTGAGATCGTCTTTTTCCGAGAAAGGCAGTTTCTCGAAATCTTCCTTGGAAGCGAGCTGATCCACTCCGGCTTCCTTCAGTTTTCTGCCGTAGAAATTCTGGCAGTCTATGAGGCGTTTGATCTGCTTGTTGACAAGCTGCAGCTGATTGGCATTGATCTCCATATGTTACTCCTGGTAAAGTAGGGCTTTTAAATTTATTTCCTGGATCTTGGGAGGCATAAGCTCCGTAATGGTATCTTTCAATTCAAGCGTGCCGAAGCCTAAGAGGCCCGCTTTGGCGGCCTGGCCCAGCATGAGCACGTTGACGATCTTTTCGCTGCCCAAAACTTTCGCGGCGGCGATAGTGTCGATCAGCGTGATGTCGGGAACGGCGTTCTTAAGGTAGGAGGTGATCTCATCAAGAAGGTACGGCGGTCCGCCCAGCATGGCGTTGACAGGAATGACCGGGCAGGAGCTTGTTATGATCTTGCCGCCGTCTTTGAGATAGCTGAGATTCCTTAGCGTTTCGGCTATTTCGAAGCCGAGGATAAGGTCGGCTTCCTTTTCGCCGATGATGGGCGAATGGATGTTCTTGCCTATTTTGATATGGCTGACTACGCTGCCGCCCCGCTGCGCCATGCCGATGGTCTCGGCGGTCTTTATCTCAAGGCCGAGGCGCATGGCGGTGGCCGCCAGCAGACGGGAAGCAAGAACTGTCCCCTGCCCGCCTACGCCGCAAAGGATGATGTTCTTCTCGATATCGGGCGCTTCTTTGATTTGGATCGGCGTTGCCTTCGCTTGCTGACGCTTTTCCGGTTTGGGAGGATTCTTGGCGATGAGCTCTTCCCTTTTCGGGTGCGGCGGACAAACGATAGCGCCGAAAGAGCAGACGTTTTTGCAAAGAGCGCAGCCCACGCACTGCCTGTCGTCGATGAAAGCCTTTTTGTCTTTTATGATGAGGCCCGGGCAGCCCAGCTCGCGGATGCATTTCTGGCAGCCTATACACTTGCTCTCATCGACCTTGGCTTTCGCGGCCTCTAGTTTGAATTTCACGATGCAGGGATAGCGGAAGATGATGGCCTTCACGCCCTTTTCGGAAGCGACTTGCTTGACGGTCGCGACCGCCAGATCAAAGTCCAAGGGATCTACTTCCGCGATGGTCTTGACGCCGATGCCCTGTAAAACTTCCTTGGTATCGATGGCGGCGGTGATCTCCCCCATCAAGGTCTGGCCGGTGCCGGGGTGCGGCTGGTGTCCGGTCATAGCCGTCGTGGAGTTGTCGAGGATGACGACGGTGAGGTCCGCTTGGTTGTAGATGGCGTTCACAACGCCCGTGATCCCGGAAGCGAAGAAAGTTGAGTCGCCGATGAAAGCGAAACATTTCGTATCCTTGTCAACGCGCCCTATCCCCTGGGCGATGGTGATGCCAGCGCCCATGCAGAGGCAGGTGTCGCACATATCGAGGGGTTTGGCGTTGCCAAGCGTGTAGCAGCCGATGTCGCCGCAGAAGATCGCCTTCTCGCCCTTCATAGCCTGCTTAACGGCGTAAAAAGAAGCGCGGTGCGGGCAGCCGGCGCAAAGGACCGGAGGCCTGATTGGAAGCGGCGGGGCGTCCTGGGTTCGGCTTTGCTCTTCAGTTTTCAATTGCAGGAAATTTGTGAGCAACGCTTTAATTTCCTTGGGCGTATTCTCGCCGGCGGGTTTCACCGTGCCGTCCAGCTTGCCTTTGACCTTTACATCGATGCCGTGCTTTCCGCAGACCTCTAAAAGCTCTCTCTCCAAGACCGGGTCGAGTTCCTCCAGAACGAGGACTTCGTCAAGGTCAGCGAGAAAATCGCCGGCCAGTTCTTCCGGAAAAGGAAAAGGCGTGGAGATCTTCATGATCCTCGGACTCGCTTTGCCTTTCAGAATATCCCTGGCGTAAGCGTAACTGATGCCTGAGGCGACGATACCTTTCTTTGACTCTTTTTCTTCCTTAACTATGAAATTTCTCGCGTAACCGGAAAAAGTTTTCGAAAGCTCCTTGTTGCGCTTTTCGATCAAAGCGTGATTTTTGAGAGAGAGCTTCGGGAAGATCACCCAGCGCAAGGGATCCTTTTCAAAGTTCAGGGGGAAATGCTGTTCGTATTCCGCCTCCTCTTTCACATCCAGGCTGGCGTAGCTGTGGTCGATCCTGGTGGTGGGGCGGAAAATGACAGGCGTGGAATATTTGTGGGAGAAAGCGAAAGCTTCCTGGATCATCTCGTAGGCTTCCTTAACAGAGGAAGGATCGAAAACGGGAAGCTTAGAGTATTTGGCGAAAGTCCTGGTGTCCTGCTCCGTCTGTGAGGAGATGGGGCCGGGGTCGTCGGCGACCAGAACCACCATGGCGCCCCTGACGCCGATGTAGGCAAGGCTCATAAGTGGGTCGCTGGCCACGTTAAGCCCCACCTGCTTCATGGTGACCAGCACGCGGGCGCCGGAATAGGCCGCGCCGGCGGCCGCTTCCAGGGCGGCCTTCTCGTTGACGGACCACTCAACGTAAGTTTCGTCCGTCCGTCTTTTGGCTATGGTCTCCAAAACTTCCGTGGAGGGCGTTCCAGGATATCCGGCCGCCAAATCGAGGCCGGACGCCAACGCTCCCAGAGCCATCGCCTCGTTGCCCATTAAGAATTCTCTTGCCATATGATCAATGCCCTATGTTATTGAGTAATTTTAACTTTTAGGGCAAAAAATTGTCAATAGGTTTTCGTTTTTCCATCCTTTCAGCCTAAGGTAGCGAAATTAGGCGTTTTAGAATATTTCCTTTCTTTTTCGAGGCTGTTTTGCTATGATTTTTAGAGTATTTTTTCTCATTTATCTAATTTGACGCAACTTCTTTAAATGGACAAGGATTTTTGGGCCAACGCCTTTGCTATGCCGCGCTCCGAACGCCGGCACGACGAGCTTATCGCCAAGATAGCCCGCGGCATCGCGCGCCGGAGACTGGCCTTCCCTGCCATCCTTGCCCTTGAGTCCGTCAAGCCCCTCAATTACCTGGCCAGCCAGGCTCTCATCGTTCTGACCCCTGCTCTGGGGATGTTCATCGAATACGCGACTCTCGACGATATCTGCGACATGCTGCAGGAAAGAAAGAACGTCGAGCGTCTGATCGCCGCGATCGACATGGAGAACAAGAAGCTCACGGCGCCCCCAGCTTCCACGGATAATAACCAGCCGGCAGAACCCGGCCCAACGCAAAATAAATAATATGGCAGAAACAAAAGCCCCCGAAGTAATCTTAGCAACCGACTGCGGCTCGACCACCACCAAAGCGATCCTCATTGAGAAGCGCAACGGCAGTTATCGTCTGGCCGCCCGCGGCGAAGCCCCCACTACGGTGGAAGCGCCCGCGGAAGACGTCACCCGAGGCGTCATCAACTCCATTGCGGAAATTGAGGACATCACCAAACGCACCTTCATCCGCGACGACAAACTAATCGTCCCCAGAGAGGGAGAACTTGGCGCGGACGCCTACATCTCCACCTCCTCGGCCGGCGGCGGCCTGCAGATGATGGTCGCCGGCGTCGTTTCCCAGATGTCCACGGAATCGGCGGCGCGCGCCGCGCTTGGCGCCGGCGCCATCGTCATCGACTCCCTGGCCACCAACGACCGCAGACGCCCCTACGAGCGCATCGAGAGGATCAGAAACCTCAGGCCGGACATGATACTTCTTTCCGGCGGCACGGACGGCGGCACGGTCCGCCACGTGGTCGCCCAGGCTGAGACTATCGCGGCCGCCGATCCGAGACCGAGATTCGGCGCCGGCTACGAGCTGCCCGTCATTTACGCCGGCAACGCCGCCGCCCGCCCCGCCATCGAGCAGACTCTGGGCAAGAAGACGGCCCTGCAGATCGTGGACAACCTCCGCCCGACTCTCGAAACTGAAAACTTAAAGCCCGCCCGCGACGCCATCCATGACCTCTTCCTTGAGCACGTCATGCAGCAGGCTCCGGGATACAAGAAACTCATGACCTGGACTTCGGCTCCCATCATGCCGACTCCGGGCGCCGTCGGCGACATCATGAAACTCATCGCCAAGCGCAACAACATCCAGGTGGTCGGCACCGACATCGGCGGCGCCACCACTGACGACTTCTCCGTCTTCAGGGCGGACCGCAACAATCCGGAGAGCGAGCAGGTCTTCAACCGCACCGTCTCCGCGAACCTCGGCATGAGCTACTCCATCTCCAACGTGGTGGCCAGCGCCGGCCTCGCCAACGTTCTGCGCTGGGTCCCCGTCATGGAAGACGAAAGGATCTTGAGGAACCAGATCAGAAACAAAATGATCCGACCCACCACCATCCCGCAGAACATCGAATCCTTGATGGTCGAGCAGGCCATCTGCCGCGAGGCCCTGAGACTGGCCTTCCTGCAGCACAAGGAAATGGCGGTCGGTTTGAAAGGCGCCCAGAAATCCACCTCCTTTGCGGACGCCATGAGCCAGACCGTGAAAGAAGACACGCTGGTCGATATGATGGGGCTTGATATCATCGTCGGCTCCGGCGGCGTGCTCTCCCACGCTCCCAGAAGAAACCAGAGCGCTCTCATGATGATCGACGGCTTTGCGCCGGAAGGCTTCACGCAATTGGCCGTTGACTCCATCTTCATGATGCCGCACCTTGGCGTTCTGGCGCAGATCAACGAAGACGCCGCTCTGGAAGTCTTCGAGAAAGACTGCCTCATCTACCTCGGCACCGTAATAGCCCCGGTCGGCATCGCGCCCTTTGGCAAGCCCTGCATGAAAGTGAAATTCCAGGGCAAGGAATACGAACTGAAGAGCGGCGAAATTAAGCTCCTGCCCCTTGGCCTCGGCGAAGAGGCGGAAGTGACCGTCGATCCGACCCGCAGATTCAACGTGGGCGCCGGCTACGGCAAAGCTGTCACCAAAAAAGTCAAGGGCGGCGTTGTCGGTCTTATCCTCGACGCCCGCTGCCGTCCCATCCAGCTCCCCGCCAGTCAGGAAGACAGAGTGAAGCTCCTCCAGATCTGGAACAAGGAACTCGACATTTATCCGGAAAAATAAAAACCAAATAAAACTATGGCATACGCATATTCCCCCGGTCTGAAAGTTTTAAAATCCACGGTGCTGCGACGCAACAGGCGTCTTCCCATCAAGGGCCAGACGCTCGTTAAGATCGGCGACAAAGTCGGCGCCGAACAAGTCGTCCTGAAAACCGAACTGCCCGGCAAAGCCGACGTCGTGAACGTCATGAGTCTCTTAGGCTGCCAGCCCCACGAAGTGAAGCAGTTCATGGTCAAACCGATCGGCGAGCACGTCGAAAAAGGCGAACTATTGGCCATGCGCGCGGCTTTCTTCGGCCTCTTCAAGACAAGGATCGAATCGCCCATGAGCGGAACGATCGAATCGATAAGCGACGTCTCCGGCCAGGTCGTCATGCGCGGCGCCCCGGTGCCCGTTGACGTCAAGGCTTACATCGACGGCAAGGTCGTGGAAGCGGACGAAGGCGAACACGTGACTGTGGAAGTAACGGGCTCCTTTATTCAGGGCATCTTCGGCGTGGGCGGCGAAACTTACGGCAGGATCGTCGTGGCCTCACAGGACCCCAACGGCATCTTAGACGAAAGCTCCTTTACGGATGAAATGAAAGGCGCCGTGGTCGTGGGCGGAAGTTTGATCACCTACAACGGCTTGAAGAAGGCCATCGAGTGCGGCGTGAACGCCGTGGTCGTGGGCGGCTTCGACGACGCCGACCTTAAGAAATTTTTGGGCTTCGACCTCGGCGTGGCCATCACCGGACACGAAGAGCTCGGACTTACGCTCGTTTTAACGGAAGGCTTCGGGCAAATTCCCATGGCGGACAAGACCTTCGCGCTTCTGAAGGAATGCGAAGGCAAGAACGCCTCCGTGAACGGCGCCACCCAGATCCGCGCCGGCGTCATGAGACCGGAAGTCATCGTGGCCAGAGACGAGGAAGCCTCCATGAAAGAAAACGAGGCCAAGCTGATCCTCGACATCGGCACGAGAGTCCGCGTGATCCGCGAACCGTACTTCGGACTGTTCGGCACAGTCACCGCGCTTCCGGCGGAACTGACGAAGCTGCCCACGGAATCTCTGGCGCGCGTCCTTGACCTGAAGTTCGACGACGGAACGGTCGCGACCGTCCCCAGGGCCAACGTTGAAATAATGGCGACGGAAAAAGACGACACCGCGGAGAACTAAGAATCAGCTCTTAAATCGGAAAATCAAATATCAGGATAAACATGGAACTTTTCACAATCAAAAGCCTGCCCCTATGGCTCCAGTACGTCAACGAGAACTGGTTTGATCTCAACAAGCTCAACGCTTTGATCGGGATCATCATCTTCGGTTCTCTGATCGTTTACTTCATCCGCCGCGCCAAGAGCGGCGCCTACCTATTCGTCAGGCGCATCCCCGGCTTGGAATCCATTGAGGAAGCCCTGGGCCGCGCCACCGAGATCGGCCGACCCATTCTTTACATCTCCGGTATCGGCGGCGAATCCGACATGCAGACCATCGCGGCCATGAACATTCTTGGCAACGTGGCCGAGCAGATCGCCCACTACGACACCGACCTCAAGGTCCCCTGCATCAACCCGATCGTCATGACCATCGAGCAGGAGCTGGTGAAGCAGGCCTACACGAGAGCCGGGCGTCCCGAGAACTACAAGGAAGACTGCGTCTATTATCTTTCGGACAACCAGTTCGCCTACGCTTCCGCGGTATCCGGCATCATGGTTAGAGAGAAACCCGCCGCCAACTTCCTGCTTGGCAACTACGCGGCTGAAAGTCTGATCATCGCCGAAGCGGGCGCCTCTACGGGCGCCATCCAGATCGCCGGCACCGCCGCCATCAGCCAGATCCCCTTCTTCATCGTGGCCTGCGACTACACGCTGATCGGCGAAGAGCTCTTCGCGGCCGGCGCCTACGTTTCCAGGGAGCCGCTGCTCTTGGGCAGCCTGAAAGGCCAGGACATCGCGAAGCTCGTCATCATCCTGATCATGATCGTGGCCATTATTCTGGCAACCGTCGTTTCCGCCTTGCTTCTGAAAGACGGTTTCGTTTACGGGCTCTCCGACTTCATGAACAAAATTTTCGACTTGAAAGCTTTCAAATAAGAGGAACCGATAGACTATGCGCAATTATCTTCCCCCTATCATCTGCGGTGTTTGCGGCGTCATAATGATGCTGCACTTCTTCCTGCCGGAAAACACCATGCTTTACAAAACCATGATGGAATGGGTGACGAACTCGACCATCGTCGTCGGCGTCTTCGGCCTCTTCATCGGCTTGGCCAGTCTGGTCCACAACCACGGCAACAGGATCGCCCGCCGCTCCCCCGGCTGGGGCTACAGCGTGATCACGCTTAGTTTTACTGCCATCGTGGCCCTGACCGGCATCATCAGCCAGAACGTCGGCCCCTCCGTCGTGAGCAAGCCTCTTGACAAATACAATTACGACAATAGAAAGAACCAGGACCACACCCTCATCACCCACACGCTCTTCGGCTACAAGGACGAGACCTACAAAACGAACCTCGTGGCCGCCGCCACCGCGGACGCGCCGGAAATGAAAGGCGAAGAGATCACGGTCAGGAAGGTCCCCCTCTTCATGTTCTTTTATAATTACGTCATCATGCCCATGGGCGCCACGACCTTCTCGCTTTTGGCTTTCTACATGATCACGGCGACGTACCGCGCCATGCGCGCGAAGTCCTGGGAGGCAAGCCTGCTCTTGATATCGTCCATCATCATTCTGATAGGCCAGGTGCCGATAGAAGAGATCCCGCTGATCGGCAAATGGATCATGGGGCACGCTCAATTGATCGTTTACATGAGCCTCATCCTCTACATCCTCTACGCCGCCATGAAGCAGTTCTTCTCCCGCAACTTCATTACCTGCGGCATTCTTTCGGCCTCAGCGGCGCTTATCGGCGTCATCTGGTACTACACTCCCGCAAACGTTGACTTCGAGGCCATGAAGTCCATCATATTGAACTATCCCAACAACGCCGCCAAGAGAGGCATTCTGATCGGCGTACAGCTGGGATCTCTGGCCACCAGTATCAAGATCCTCTCCGGTATCGAGAAACCCTACATGGGAGGCCGCGGTTAATTTATGGCTCCAGGAAGCCCTAATATTTACGGCCCGAAGCAGAATTTCTGGCAGAGGCATTACCGTCCGCTCATCTACCTCTTGACGCTTGCGTGCGTGGTGGGCGGCACTCTGACCAGGCTTCCCTTGTCACTTTCCGTTTCCGACGCCACCCAGGGCGTTTTCGATACCCTGGAGAAGCTTCCCGAACTGAGAGCTCAGGATATCGAAAAGCAGCAGGCGCTGCTGGCGGAAAAGCTTGAGGAAGCGAAGGAAAACAGCGGGCCGGATCTCCAGAAAGAGATCGCCGCCATAAGAGACAAGATCTCAAGGCTGCAAATGAACCCCAAAGGCGTCGTCCTCGTCTGCATCGACTTCGACCCAAGTACGGAAGCGGAACTGGGCCCCATGGCCCACGCCTTCATCAGACACTGCTTCTCTAGGGGCGTCAAGGTCCTCATAAACACCGGCGGCAACGTCATGAGCCAGCCCCTGGCGCAGAACATCATCAGCGCTTCCGCGACCGAAGGCGCCCTCATGAAGAAGAACAAATACGGCTTCATGGAGGACGGCGTCGATTACGTTTTCTTCGGATTCAGGCCCAACGCCTTCCAGCTCTATCTGCAGATGGGCGAAAACATCCTGACCGCCTATGAGACGGACTACGCCGGTCACGACCTGACTCTCCTTCCCATTATGCGCGGCATCAGGAATTTCAGCGACATCGACATGGTCTTCTCCATCTCCGGCTACGTCGGTTCCCCGGAGACCTGGATCACCGTCGGCAATACGAAATTCGGCAAGCCCGTGGCTTTGGGCCAGGTCGCCATCTCCGCCTCGGACTATTATCCTTACATACAGTCCAAGCAGATCTGCGGCATGCTGCCGGGTCTTCGCGGCGCCGCGGAATACGAGGGCGCCTGCGGCTCCCCGCCCAGGGCTACCGGCCGCATGTGGGCGCAATTGTACACTCACACTTTCGCCATATTGCTGATAATCATCGGCAATCTGGAATTTTTCTTCAAAGGTTTCAAACACCGCAAAGTTTCCTAACAATGAATTTCCTGAAAAAAATACCTCCCATATGGCTTAAGGTTTACCGGCCCGTCATCTACATCATGACTCTCGTTCTGGTCTGGATGGGCGCTGTGAACAACAACAAGCTGAACCTCAACGTCGCCGATTCGACCGGAGGCGCCTACGACACCATCGAGAATTTAGGCGAGATCAGGAAAGGCACGCTTCGCGAATATGAGCAGAAACTTGAGCAAAGATTACAGGACGGTGACGCCTCCCAAGCCGAGATAGACGATCTCAAAGGCATCGTCGAGGACCTTAAGCACAATGAAAAAGGCGTCGTCCTTATCTGCTTCGACTTCGACGCGGGCTGCGACGCCGAGATGACTCCCCAGGTGGCGACCATTCTCCGCCACTGCTTCAGCAGGGGCGTCAAAGTCCTCATCAACACCGGCGGCAACGTCATGAGCCAGCCTCTGGCCCAGCAGACCATCGACAAAGCTACCAAGGACGGAAGCCGTCTCGATCCTCCGTACCCGACCATGGAGTCCGGCGTGGACTACGTCTTCCTTGGTTTCCGCCCCAACGCCTTCCAGCTCTACCTGCAAATGGGCGAATCCATCATCTCCGCCTACGAGACTGACTATTCCGGAAAAGATCTTTCCACTATGCCCATTATGGAGCACATCAGGGATTTCCGCGCCATCGACTGCGTGGTCACCGTCTCGGCTTACGTCGGCGCGCCCGAGACCTGGATCACGGTCGGCAACGCCAAGTTCGGCAAGAAAGTCATTCTGGGCGGCGGCGCCATCGGCGCTTCCGACTATTATCCCTTCCTGCAGTCCGGCCAGATCTGCGGACTGCTGCCGGGCTTGAGAGGCGCCGCGGAGTATGAGTCAGCCCTCAAGTGCCCGGATATCGGCAGCAAGCGCATGTGGTCGCAGCTCTACACCCATGCTTTCGCCATCTTCCTTATAGTGCTCGGCAACATCGAGTATTTCTTCAGCACCAAGAAGAGGAAACTCTAAGGCATGAAACTCTTCCTCTCCAGATTTGCTTCCTTCTGGAAGAACCGCTACAGGGCGATCATCTACATCCTGACGTTCGCCTTCGTCTGGCTTGCTTTGATCAACAAGAAGCCCCTTGACCTCTCCGTCTCCGACGCGACGCAGGGCGCTCTTGATATGGTCGAACACATGCCGGAAAACCACAGGAAAAAGATCCAGGAGCAGGAAGAACTTTTGGCTAAACTTCAGAAAGAAGAGAGCGTTCAGAGCTCGGCGGAACTCACAGCCCAGATCGACGAAGCCAAAGCCTACCTTGAAAGGCTCAAAATCAATTCCAACGGCGTGTTCTTAGTCTGCATCGACTTCGACGCAGGCTCTGACGCGGAATTGGGCCCCATGGCCTACGCCTCCATAAGGCACGCCTTCAGCCTCGGCATCAAGGTCCTAATCAACAACGGTTACACCGTCATGGCCCAGCCGCTATCTCAAATGATCGTGGACTCCGCCGCGCTGGGCGGAGCGACCATGCCCAGGCCCTACGGCTTCAAGCAGGCCGGCAGCGACTTCGTCTTCTTCGGTTTCCGCCCCAACGCCTTCCAGGTCTATCTGCAGATGGGAGAAAGCGTCCTTAGCGCTTACGAAACGGACTATTCCGGAAAGCCCTTGGCGGATATGCCGATCATGAAAGGCATAAAAGACATTCGCGACATCGACGGGATCGCGGCTTACTCCTGCAACGTGGGCACGCCGGAATCCTGGATCAACGTCGCAAACACAAAATTCAATATCCCTCTGGTCGTCGGCATGACGGCCGTCTCGGTCTCCGACTATTTCCCCTACCTCCAGTCCGGCCAGCTCATAGGCCTCATCACCGGGCTTAGGGGCGCGGCGGAATACGAGACAGCCGTAGGCGCGCCTCCTGTGGCCAACCGCAGAATGTGGGCGCAATTGTACACCCACGCCTTCGCCATTGGGCTTATAGTCGTAGGCAACATAGAATATTTTATAAAAGGAAAACGGGCTGCTTAGCCCAAAAAACTTTAAAGGAGATATATGGGTCCTGATACGTTTATTGACCTCATCGGTGTGTGGATCGCCGCCCTTCTTACCCTGGGCGTTTATTCCTCGCTAATCAAAGACACCTTCATTTCGAAACTGACGGAAGCCGTCTTCGTCGGCGTCAGTTTCGGTATGTCCATTGTCTTCACCTACTACAACGGCATCAAGCCGAAGATCGAGGAGCCCCTGGTCCGCTACTATCAGAATCTGCACGTGGATTACGCCACCGTCACCAACGCCGTCACGCTAACCGTTGAAAAGATCGCCGACGCCAAGACGCTCTCCGCGGAATCGGCCACGGAAGAACTGACTGACGAGATAGCTTCCCGCTCTTTCGACACCAATCGCTTCTTTGCGGTCCTTGACAGCGCCCTCTACAAGCAGACCCTGAAACTGCAAAGCACGAACGACGTGGCCGTCTCCTTGCAGAGCGCTTTCGCCAGCTCCGAAGTGAATCTCGTGAACAAGGCGACCGTCATGGGCTCCCTCAACGAGTATTTCACGACCTACAAGACCGTGCCGACGAGCCGCCACTTCTGGGTGCTCTACATCTTCTTCTCCGTTATCCTGGGTTTGATGTTCATCACGCGTTTCTTCCCGAAGCACGCCTGGCTCTCCCGCTTCCCCATGGCTTACACCATCGGTATCGGCGTCGGCATGGGCACGCCGCTTTCCTTCCAGTCCCAGATCATGCAGCAGGTCCAGGCCTCCTTCATCCCCATGCTGGTCAGAAACCCCAATGGCATCGACTGGATCGCGACCGCCGGCAACCTCTCGCTGGTCATCGGCACCCTGACCGTCCTCTACTACTTCTTTTTCTCCTTTAAGAAAGAGGACGCTGCTTCCCGCGGAGCCACCAAGGTCGGCATCGCCTACCTCATGATCGGTTTCGGCGCCTCTTTTGCCTTCACCATCATGGCCCGCGTATCGCTGCTTATCGGCCGAATCAACTTCCTGCAGGACGAGTGGATCCAGGGAACTTACGAGTTCTTCAAATATCTCAACTAATACTTGATGCTCTCCTTTTGGCGTAACAATTACCGCGTCATAATCTACCTGCTGACTTTTGCCAGCGTGTGGATTGGTCTTGTTATGACCGCCAAGCTCAAAATAAACGCTTCCGCGGCCACAAAAGGCCTCTACGACGCCTTAGAGCAGCTGCCAGAAACGCACGCCTCCATGATAAAGGAGGAGGAAGCGAAACTGCAGAAACTCCTAGCGGAAAAAGACGCCGATCCTAAAGCGATAACCGCTCTGGAAGAGCATATCTCCCGCGCCAAAATAAACACCAACGGCGTCGTTCTCTTAAACATCAACTACAACCCCGGCTCCGAAGCGGAACTGACGCCCATGTCGCAGGCTGTCTGCCGCCACGCTTTCCGGCGCGGAGCCAAGCTGCTCATCAACGTCGGCTACGACGTCATGAGCCAGCCCCTGGCCCAGAAGATCGTCAGTGACGCCGCCCTGGACGGCCGCTCGGTCGAACCTCCCTACCCTTTCCGGGAAAGCGGCGTCGATTACCTTTTCTTCGGTTTCCGCCCCAACGCCTTCCAGGTCTATCTCCAGATGGGCGAATCCATCTGCGCGGCTTATGAAACAGATTATTCCGGCCGCGACACATCCTCCATGCCCATTATGCGGGGCATAAAAGATTTTAGTGACATCGACCTGGTCGTCACGGTCTCCAGCTTCGTGGGCGGCCCTGAGATGTGGATCAACGTGGGCAAAACGAAATTCAACAAGCCGGTGGCCAGCGGCATGACGGCCGTTTCCGCCTCCGACTACTATCCTTACCTTCAGTCGGGCCAGTTGTGCGGCTTACTCTCCGGTCTTCGCGGCGCCGCCGAATACGAGGCGCTGGTGAACGTCAACCCGGCCCCCGCCACCAGAAGAATGTGGGCGCAGCTCTACATCCATACTTTCGCCATTCTTCTCATTATTATCGGCAACATCGAATACTTTTTGCGGAGCAAAAAGTAAAAGTCGGAAAGTATCAAAAAAGGATGGCTTAAAAAGCCGTTTTTTCATAGAATAAACAAGAAAATAATTTATTCTAAAAACAACCACTTTTTGTCCTATGAAAAAATTATTGCTCTGCGCCATTTTCCTGGCTGCGCTAATTTGCGCCGCCGATGACCTTGTTTATTCCTGCGGCTTCGAAGCGGAGGAAGGTTTCACTCTTGGACCTGTCGTTGAACAGGAGGGCTGGAACGTCATAGACGGCCGCCATAGCGACGACGCCGTCTTTGACGTCACCAACAAAACCGAGTTCGTGAAAAGCGGCAGCCAGGCCCTCACCATGCGCACCTTGAGACTGGAAGGCTCAGATGCCGACGAAAGGCCCTTCGTCGGCGTCAATTTTGACGTCGAGGGCGGCGTGGAAAACAAGTACGTCATATTGTCCGGCGACTTTCTGTATCCTGCCGGCAAGGACAGCTGGGTAAAGCTGAATTTCGCCGACTCCAGGGAATACGCCACCCTCGTCGCCTACAACAGGGACGGCTATCACAGCGTAAAACTCGCCTACACCGACCTCATAGGGGGCGGCCACAAGGAGGAAAAGATCGCTGAGATCCCCGACGACACTTTCTGCCACTATGAGCTGGTCGTCGATCCCACGCACAAGATGATCATAAGCGCTTCCATTGACGATCATATCCTTACCAACACCGCCACAAGGATGATGGGCTATTACAAAAACGATTCCTCCAAGGAGCCCATCCCCAACCGCATCGCCCTTGAATGCGACCTGAGCTGCGACAACCTCAAGATCGAAACGAGGCAGGCCGAATCCAAACCGGCGGAACTCATGCTCTCAAAAAGCGGACTGTATGTTGACAAGAGCTCGGACAGCGCCACTTTCAACATCATGAACACAGGCACCTCGCCCTTCGATTACACGATCACGACCGACAACGAACCGGAATGGCTCACCATAGAGCCAGCGTCTGGGACCTGCACCGCCTCGCAAAAAGTCACGCTTACCATAAACCGGGAAGGCATGACCGACCGCTATTACAAGACTCTTATCACGGTGAGCAGTTGGTCCGCCGGAACGAAAACGCTTTATCTCGGCGTGGCCAGCGGAAACGTCCTTATGGAGGAAAATTTTGAAGAGCCCTATATAATTCCTGGCGAGATAACCGGCCAGGGCGCCTGGAACGGCAAAAAAGACGACGGCTACGGCAAGCTCTACAACGAAATGATCGTGACCAATGTTAGTTTCGGCATCGACGGCTCCTGCGCCCGCATCATAAGAGCCGGCGGTTACGACGGCTACACCTGCCCCGCCAAAGCCGACAAGGGCTGCTGCGTGAAGGTCAGCCTCAAACTTTACGCCGGCTCCGAACACGACTGCGAAAGGTTCGCCATTAAAGAGGCCTACTGGAGCAACTGCGCTCAGTTTGAGTTCAAGCGCGAAGAAGGCCGCCTTTATCTTTACAAATTCAACGACGCCAATAAAAACGCGCTGGCCGGCGATTACAGCGAACCGCTGGATACCTGGATCGACTTCAGCTTCACCATGGACTACACTTCCTATGTTCTGAAGAGCGTAACTTTCGGCAACCTGACGACGAACTATGCGGAAGGCTTCGCCCTTTGGGGCAGGCCCAATGACCGCGTTGATCCCGTTGAAAGATACGAAACTTTCGCAATCGGCGCCGGAGGAAGCAGTACGGTTGACGCTAAGATCTTTATTGACGATCTTAAGATCGAGCAGACGGAGAGAGAGATCGATGACGGTAAGCTCGCCGTCTCGACCGATACGATCTACGCTGAAAGGACAAGTGATTCCGTCACCTTCCAGGTCAGGAATACCGGCACGACTTCCTTCGATTATACGGTGAGCGCCGACGACGCTCCGGAATGGCTAACCATCGAGCCAGCCTCGGGCAGCTGCATATCTCCGCAAACCGTCACGCTCTCTTTTAACAGAAGCCTCATGACCAACGGCTACTACAGGACCTTTGTGACCGTGGACGCCGGGGACGCCGGCACCAAACAGGTCTATTTGGCCGTACCCAACGGCACTGTCGTCATGTACGAGGATTTTGAAGCGCCCTATATGACGCCGGGCGAAGTGACCGGACAAGGGCTCTGGAACGGCAAGAAAGACGACGGCTACGGCCAACCCTACAACGAGATGATCGTGACCAACGTGGACTTCGGCTATGACGGCGCCTGCGCCCACCTCTGGCGCGGCAACGGCTGGGACGGCTACACACTTAAGGCCAAATGCGACAAAGAAGCCTTGGTAAGGGTCTCCATGATGCTGTATTTCGGCACGGAAGCCGACACAGATTCTTTCTATATCCGCGAGAACTACTGGGGCAACTGCGCCCAGTTCCAGTTCAAACGCCACGACGATCATTTCAATCTCTACAAATTCAACGAGGGCGAGAAATATGCGCTTGTGGGCGAACACGCCGAATACCTGGACGAATGGGTCCCCTTCTCCTTCACCCTTGACTACCGCGCCTACAAATTGACAAGCGTAACGTTCGGCGACGAGACCGTGGACTTCCCGGAGGGCGTCACCCTCAAAAACGCCCCCAACGACTTCGTCAAACCTGTTGAGAGATTCGAATACTTGGCCATGACGGCCGGCGGAAGCGAGACCGTTGACGCCATGGTCTATATCGACAACATCAAAATAGAGCAGATCGACAGGCCGGTCGTGGCCGCGCCCATCTGGACAAGCGTCATCAGCGTCGGCGAAGAACAATCCAGCATAACGAACAGAATTGACAACCTCGGCAGCCTCGATTTCAACTATGACCTGAGATTCGTAGGCCAAACCAAAGGCCTCTCCGCCGATCCCGCCAGCGGCACCATCTCGCAATCCGGCAACGCCATCGTTAAGCTGGACCGCTCTGTGATCGACGACGGATTCTTCCGTTCCTACCTCATCATGGATTACAAGGCCGTGGACGGCGTCAACTCCGGCTCCATCACCTCCTTCGTGACATACTGCCAGGGCGGCTGGTTCTATACCACGGAATTCGAAGGCATGACCTATAAGCCCGGCTTCGTGGACGGCCAGGACACCTGGAGCGCCTACACCTGGGGAACGGCCGCTCCCAGCGTCACCGTCTTCAACGGCCTGCAGTGTCTCTATTTCCCCTACGACTCCACAGCCACCTCCACTATGCTCATTCCGGCAGAAACTCGCTACAGAACAAGCCTGCGCTTCTATTTGGAACCGAACGCTAATCCTTACGAATTGGATTTGTGCGCGAAAAATACCAAAATAGGAAAAAACGGCAACCTTCCCTTCTGCGTGGTTTACGAACCGAAAAACAACAAGGCCATTGTCGGCTATAAGAGCGGTGACGATGTCTTCGAACTGTGCGAAGCGCCCATGGAGCAGTGGAACGAGCTCTCCTTCATTCTTGACACGGACGTAACCAGATGCTGTGCTGATTCCTTAACCTTAAACGACTTCACCACCAACTTCTATGAAGGCCAAGTGGTGCTGGATCCCTCTTATGACAGCGTTGTGCTGGACCAGTTCTTTATCTCGGCCTACTGCCTTATAGAGGATGACCATGCCGGCGTTTACGTTGACAACCTTGTCCTCTGCGACGCCAACGTTCCGGAACCGCTTGGCATTTCGCTTGTGCTTTTCCTGGCCGCCTTCCTTTTCATCAGAAAGCGATAAACCGAAAATGAAAACTAAAAAACTTCTTCTCACGTTTTTGGCTTTAGCCATCAACACCTGCCTTTTCGCTGACACCGAGATCCTGAAGATCGGTTTCGAGGAAGCGGAAGGCTATGCGCTCGGCAAAGTGATCGGGCAGAAAGGCTGGACTTCCACGGACAGCCGCCACAGTCCGCAATCGATTTGCAACGTCACCAACAGGGCTTCTATCGTCAAGAGCGGAAGCCAGGCTCTCTGCCTGAGGATCGACGGAGACAAAAAACCTTTCCTTGGCCGTTCCTTCACTTTTTCCGACAGTCTGGAAGGCAAGTATGTCGTGATGTCCGGCGACTTTTTAAGCCCGCAGGGCGGCGACAACTGGGTGAAGTTTCTCTGTGAGAACGAAAAGGAAATGGCCACCATCGTCGCCAGGAATTCCGGCGATGAGCACACGATCTCTCTGGACTGCTACAACATCCTGACCGCCAAAAGCTATTCCCTTCCCCTGGGATCCTACAAGGCCGACACCTACTACACCTACAAACTGACCGTCGATCCCGCCCGCAAGCTCATCGTCAAATTCGAGCTCGACGACAAGGTTTGGACGAATACGGACACACTGGTGATGGGCTACAATCATTACACCACCGCCAGCAAGCCGAAACCTTTCCGCTTCGCCCTGGAGTGCGATGTCTCCGCCGACAACCTCTCCGTTGTCATTACGGACGGCAACACCGGACCAGCGGAACTTATGGTCACGCCCAACGCCCTGTCCCTTGGTAAAGCCGCCAAAAACGGCTCTTTCACTGTAATGAACAACGGCGGCGGTTCTTTTGATTTCAACATCACCTGCGAAGATTCTCCGGAATGGCTCTCAGTGTCGCCCACCAACGGGACCTGCACGGGCAAAGTCGATATCAAAGCCAACCTTGACCGAACCGTCATGACGGACGGCTACTACCGGGCGGTCATAAAGATCGACGGCGGCGAGGCGGGAACGAAATATCTGACCTTGGGCGCGGCTTCCGGAACTGTCCTTCTGTATGAGAATTTCGAGGCTCCCTACAGAAGCGTAGGCGAGATAACCGGGCAGGGCGGCTGGGCCGGCAAGCGCGACGACGGCTACGGCAAGATCTACAACGAGATGCTCGTGACCAACGTCAGCTACGGCTTTGACGGCGCCTGCGCCTACATCAAGAGGGGCGACGGCTGGGACGGCTACACCTGCGACGTCAATGCCGAGAACCAAGCGGTGGTCAGAGTCAGCATGAAGATCTACAAAGGATCCCTGGGCGACGAAGACTCCTTCACGATCCATCAGGATTACTGGTACAATTCCGTGCACATGTGGTTCTGGCGCTACCAAGACCACTTCTACATGTACAAGATGAACGACGACGAGTCTTATGCGCTGATAGGCGCCTACGAAGCGCCCCTGGATACTTGGCTCGACCTTTCCTTCACCATCGATTACCGCTCCGCAAGACTGATCGCCTTCACCCTCGGCGATTACGCGACCAACTATGTGGACGGCATCCCCATTAGGAACAGACCGGGCGGAACAGCCCCAGCCACCAACTACACTAAGTTCGGCGTCAACTGCGGCGGAGAGGAAACGGAAAACGCCATGCTTTTGATAGACAATCTGAAAGTCGAGCAACTGGAACGCGAACCGTATGCCATTCCGCAATGGTCCAATTCCCTCTCCTTCGGCGACGACCTTACCTCTGTCACCAACAAGATCTACAACAACGGCAGCAAGAAATTCAAAGCGACCTTCAGCGTACTCGACTATCCTGACAACCTGAAGCCCAAATCCGCCACCGCCACCGTGACCTCCACCGGGAACCTCGTGCTGAGACTTACCAGGACGGGACTGGAGGACGGCTTCTACCGTTCCCGAGTCGTGATGGATTACGCCGCCAGCGACGACACCAACTCCGGCTCCCTGACTTCCATCGTCACCTTCGCCAAGGGCGGCTGGTTCTACGCCACGGAATTTGAAGGCTCGACCTATCGGCTGGGAGACCTGAACGGCCAGGACACCTGGAAAGCTTCCTCGAACTCCGGCAAAGCGCCCGGCATCTCTTTGGTTGACGGAGCGCAATGCCTCTCCTTCCGGGAGGACGGAGCAGCCCTCTCAAGCTTGAGGATCGCCCCGGGCACGAAATACCGCGCCTCGCTGCGCTTTTATATGAAGAGCATCGAGCACAATTATGCCTTGCGCTTTACCGCCAAAAACGAAAAGGTCCAGAAAGAACATTCGGATTCCGAGGGCAACTTCCCGCTCTATATCCTTTGCGATCCCGAGCGTCAGGCCGCCTTGGTCTGCCACAAACCCAGCGGAGAAAATGAGTATCTGGAACTTGCCGAGGCTCCTCTGGACCAGTGGAACTCCCTTGCCTTCGAAGCGGACATGGACGTCTCCGCCTCCTGTGTGAATTGGCTGTCCGTCAATGATTTCACAACCAACTTCATTCCCGGAGAAGTCGTTTTCGATCCGAATTATGACGAACAGGCTTTGGATCAAATTGAGATCTCCGCCTGGAATTATGACGAAGAGGAAGGCGTGACGACGGTCGCCGCCAGCGTAGACAACCTCGTCTTCTGCGACTCGACGCTGCCGGAACCCGGCCTTCTCGCTTTGCTTCTGCTTCTGCTCTTCCAAAAGAAACGCAGTTGAGTAATCTCCAAAGCAAACAAAAAGGCGGGCAATTAGCCCGCCTTTTCGTTTTTAGGCGCCTTTTAAGGTTTACCCGATAACTGTATCGACCCAGCCCTCGGGGCCCTCTATTTGGCCCATCTGGATGCCTGTTAGCGTATCGTAGAGTTTCTGCGTAAAGGGCCCCATCTTCTCCATGCCGCTGGGGAAGCAGATCTCTTTGCCGTGATCGACGATCTTTCCCACCGGAGAGATCACCGCCGCGGTGCCGCAGAGGCCGCATTCCGCGAACTCACTAACCTCGGAGAGCAGAACTTCCCTCTGCTCGACTTTCATGCCGAGATATTTCTCCGCCACCACCATCAAGGATCTGCGGGTGATGGAAGGCAGGATGCTGTCGGACTTCGGCGTCACGAAGGTGCCGTCCTTCGTGATGAAGATGAAGTTGGCGCCGCCGGTCTCCTCCACCTTCGTCCTGGTGGCGGGGTCTAAGTACATATTCTCAGCATAGCCTTCCGCATGCGCTTCCATGCCGGCGAAAAGGCTCATGGCGTAGTTGAGGCCGGCCTTGATGTGTCCGGTGCCTCTCGGGGCCGCGCGGTCGTAATCGCAGACTCTCAGAACTATGGGCTTGGCGCCGCCTTTGAAGTACGGTCCGACAGGCGTGCAGAAGATCCTGAACTCGAACTCGTCCGCCGGCTTCACGCCGATGACGGAATTGCTTCCGATCATGAAGGGACGGATGTAGAGGGTAGCGCCGCTGCCGAAGGGCGGGACATAATCCTTATTAGCCTTGACAAGGGCCCTCACGGCCTCAATAAAGCGCTCTTCGGGGAAAGGAGGCATCACAAGACGCCTGGCGGATTCAGCCATGCGCTGAGCGTTAAGATCAGGCCTGAAGCTCACTATGCGGCCGTCCTTGGTAGTGTAGGCCTTCAAACCTTCGAAGCAGGCCTGGCAGTACTGGAAAACGCAGGCGCATTCGTTAAGGGTTATGGAATCGTCGGTCACAAGTTTTCCTTCGTCCCACTTTCCGTCCTTGTAATAAGAGACGTAGCGGTAGTCGGTCTTCATGTAGGAAAACCCTAATTTGCCCCAATCGATGTCTTTGCTCATAATATCTCCTTTATTTTATTTTTTTCTCAAAACAAAAATCGCAAGCGCCGTGAGGAAAAGGCCAGCCAAAGGTTCCGGCACAGAGTTGTCATGGACGACGATGTTGTCGAAGTAGAAGGGCGCGACTGTCGTTTCTTCTTCCTCGCTTCCGTTCTCCACCCTGATGGTCAGGTTGCTCACGGCGCAGGTGTCGTATTCGTTGTAAAGGAAGAACGTGCCCTCGGGGAATACCAGTTCAGTGTCGCCGAAAACGAGGCTCAAAACTTCGTTCTTGTCCATGCTGGTGTCCAGGCTGAAGGAAAATTCCTGCCAGGTGTCGTAGGGCGCCGTGGCCAACATTTCAAACGTATCGCCGCCGGCCGGGATGTAACCCAAAACGACCTTGTGAAGATCTTTGTCACGGCAGAGATAGAAAGGCATGAAGCCCGTGTCGTCGATGAAAGACACTTTGGCAAAGCCTTCGTCGTCCCCGGATTCCGCGAAGAAGCGGCTCTTGAAAGTGAAGGCGCTCTCGGCCGGCACGAAGCAGGAAGTCTTGATAAAGCCCGCTCCCGGCAGTTTGGCGCATTGCGCGCCTTCCTTCAATGAGACTGAAGGCGCTTCCGGAGAACCGTCGGAGCCGGCCAGCCAGGTGTCCTGATCTCGGAGAGCGCCCTCGCGATACCATTCGCCTTCAAACTCCGTTGCGTAATACCAGCCGCCCTTGGCGAAGGTGAAAAGCGAAGTAACGGAGCCTTCCCCGCTGCCGGAGGTGGCTTTGTAATCCATCACCACCCTGGTGCGGTAGAATCCGTCGTCCAAACCGTTGGTGTAAAGGTCGAAATTAAGATTCCCGCTTGTTCCGACCCTTCCGGTAGCGGGCTGAGGAATGAGATTCTGGGGCAGATCCAGCACGGTAAGCGTATATTTGAAAGCCCTGCCGCCGGCGTTCATAACGGGAACGCCAACTCTTTCCTGAGCGGGATCCAAAGTTATGACAGGATCCAGCAAAGGCACGGGCGTCTTCTCTCTCTCCAGTTCGACGACCAGAATATCGTCAACGAGAAGATTGGCGTCCGTCACTTCGCCGCTGCCGCAGACAAAGGCCAAAGTGTTGAGATTCTCATATCTGTTCGTCTTGTCGTGCTGGGTGTAAAGATCGAAGCCGGAAGTAAGGTTGGTCTTGAAATCGCCCAGGGAGAATTCCGTCAATCTGTAAAGCCTAAGGTCTATGGTGAAGGAGAAATCAAGCCAGGTGTCGAGGGGAAAAGGATGAAAGCCGGTGACAGCGTAAGGCTTTCCGTCATTAAATTTGTAGAGATAAAAATCGCCATCGTAGCACCAGAAATAGAACTCATAGAGGAAGTCCCACCATCCGTTGCGGAAGAAGAAGGAATCCTGGCTGGATTCACTATCCTTCCTAATCTTCATGGAGACCTTGACGACCGCGTCTTTTTGGGAGGTCACCGGGCAGATGTAGCTGTTCCAGCCGTAAGCGTTCTTAATGAAACCGCAAGGACCGTCCACGCCGTAATCGACGTTGGTGACCAGCATACAGTTGTCAGGATATCCGTAGCCATCGTCCCTGATGCCTTCCCAGCCGTCCTGACCGGTTATCTCGCCGGGATAAAGTGCGGGCGGATCGAAAGTGTATGAGCAGATGGCGCCCTTACTTTGAACTTTCAAAAGGCAGACTTTGCTGCCGGCCGAACCGCCGTCTATAGTGACGTTGACATAATAGACGTTGGTGCCCATGAGGGAACGGTCAAAATTGAAATTCAGAGGCGTGCTCTCCGTGAAAGTCCCTTCCGGATTCTTGATGGTCAGCCAATCCGGCTGCTCGTCGCAGTAAGCCCTGTAGGTCAGTTCCCCACCGCCCATGTTAAAGAGCGACAGTTTTGCGGCGGTGGCTTTGCTGGCCACCAGCAGGGAAGTTGAAGCGATAGCCAATATCGGGCTGCCCTCCCTGTCTATTGATTCGACTTTGATGTCGTCCAGGCAGACGTTGGCGTCGGCGTCGGTAACGATCGAGAAGCTCTTCAGGTTCGTGGAGCTGTCTTTGATTGGAACCAGGCTCAGATCGCTCTCTTTTTCGCCGACAGTCAGCTTATCCAGAATGCCGGCTCTGAAGTCTATGGTGTAGGAAATGTTGATCCATTCCCCCATTTTGAACGAAACGTTCTTAATATCATCGGGAACATTGGTAGCCTTGTCCTGAATAGAATCGACCCTGAAGGTCCCGTCGCTGTTCGTTTTGAAGCTCAGCTGAATGGGGCGGTTCCACCAGTCGCTGGCTATTTGCACCGCGGAAACGCCGGTGTCGGTGGGCCAGAAGAATTTGAATGAGACCTTTAGCAGACTGCCGTTCGGAGAAGGCGGGATGTTCTTAACTATAACGCCGTTCCAGCCGGTGGCTTTGCCTATTTTGACGCACTGGCGGGAATGGTAGTCCCCCACCGTCGCGACGTTGTCTTCGTGGCAGTAGCCGTCCGTGGTCCTGACGGTCCAACCTTTCTGGCCCTGAAGGTCGCCCGCTGTAAAACCGTCTTCAAAATCGCAAGTGTAATAGACTTCGGCGCCGAAAGCCGCCGAAGCAAACATGATGGCCGCAAACAAAAGATTTCTTGACATAATTCCCTACTTATTTTTATTTAAAGTATCAGAAATTATAGCACATTTGGGCGCAAAAAAAGACCGGCGGTCGGTGATCCGACCGCCGGTCCTTTTATGCAGCCGTCACTGAACTCTTATTTTTTGCGGAGCAAAAGAGCCAGGGCCAGGAGCAGGCCGAAGACCGCCGGTTCGGGGACCGAGGGATCCCTGACGACGATCCTGCTCATGTACATGCCGGCCGGGTTGGCCACGTCGTGGCAGCCGATCGTGAACTTCTCGATGCGCTTGTTGTCGTACTTAGGATCGAGAGGCAGATCGCCAAGGGCGAAGTTCGTCACAAAGTCGCCGAAGGTGATCTCGGTGACGCTGGCCACGTTGGGATCGGTGTCCATGGTGAAGCTGAAGTCCACCCATTCGCCGAAGGGCGCCGTGGCTATGGGAGTCCAGGTGTTGCCGGAGAAGTAACCGAACTGCAGTTCCCTGGGATCGCCTTCACGGCTGATATACATGACCTTGTAGCCGTTGCCGTCCACCGTTCCGATGTGGAAGTAGGAGTCGTCAGCCAGCTCTTCGCTGTACACGCGGCCGCTGAAGGTGAAGATGCCGTCCTGCGGAACTTTGGCTTGCAGCTCCGTGGTGGTGGCGAAGGGATACTTGATAGCGTTCTCGCCGGCCAAATTGACGATCTCACATTCCGGAGCGCCGGCGGTCCAGCTTTCCTGGCCGTTCAGCGGTCCATAGTGGAAGAAGGGGCCGAGGAAGTCGGCGCCGTAGTACCAGCCGCCCACCGCGAAGGTCACCAGCGTCGTCAGAGCGCCTTCGTAGGCTCCGTCAGAGTAAGCCATGCGCATCCTGGCGCGGTAGAAGCTGTCTTCCAGACCGGTGCGGTCAACCGAGATGGTCAGCGTGGTGCTGTCATCGGTGCGGCCGCTGGCAGGAGTTACGCTCACCTTGTCGGCAAAGTCGATCATGCTGATGGAATAGTCGTAAGGCGTGCCGTAGTTCAAAACTTTCACGCTGGCGGAATCGTCAGTGCTGAGAGGCACGGCGCCGGCCATAACGGGATGCGGCTTGTCGTCCTTGGGCACGATCTCGAAGACGAGGTTGTCGAAATAGAAGAGCGAATCCATCTCGTCATCGCCGTCAGTGCAGAAAGAGAAGCCTTCGTAGGTGTGGATGCCGCCGTTGCCATAGAGAACGACCTGAGTGATCTCTTCAGTCACATCGCCGATCGTCAGTTCGACGCCGGTCTGGGTTCTGAAGTCCATGCTGTAGCTGATGTGCACCCATTCGTCCATGGACCAGGTCTTGCCGACCATTACCTTATAGCTGTCATCCTGCATGCCGCGGACGCCGAAGGTGCCGTCGCCCTTGTTTTCGATCTTAAGGGTCATGGGTTTGTGGCGGGCCGGGCAGGCCAGATAGACCGCGTCGCAAGGCGAAGCGCTATCCCAGTAAACGTCCATGGAAACTTTCACTCTGGCGTCTCTCGGGCAGGTGTCCACATAGTCCTTGGTGGTGCCGTCAATACCCTTGGAGACCACCGTGTGCATGCAGGCGTTGTCCGTGAAGGGCAGACCGTTGGTGACGTAGGCGCTGTTGACGTCGCGGCAGTAGCCGCCGTTCCTGACGCACCAGCCGTCCTGGTTCTGCAGATCGCCGACCTGCATGTAGGGTTCCTCGAAGTCTTCCTTGTAGAAGACAGAACCGGAGCAGACGCAGATCACGACGTCGGCCTCACCGGCCTCGCCGGCGTCGATGTGCATGATGGTGCGGTAGTAGTCAGACTCCATCTCGTCTCTCAGGATCTTGAAGCGGATCTCGTCTTCTTTTTCGCAGGTGCCGTGCTCGGTGACCATTTCCAGCCAGGAGGGATCATCCGGGAAGGAAGCGGTCCATTCGTAGCTGCCGGCGCCGGAGTTCTGGATGGCCAGAGAGCCTGTCTCGACGTCGAAGCCAACCACCACTCTGTCCTTGGTCAGGAAGAGCTTGGGATCGGCCGGCCTGTCGAGAACTTCCATCTTGAAGTCGTCGAAATAGAAGAGGGAGTCGAATTCGTTGCCGGAACCGTCCGTACAGAAGGAGAAGCCTTCCAGCTTCTTGTAGTTGCCGTAGAGTTCCAGGGTGTTGATGTCAGCCTCGTCGTCGCCGATCTGGAGCGTGACGCCACTGTTGGAACGGAAGTCCAGGGTGTAGGAGATGGGGATCCATTCGTTCAGGGACCAGCTGACGCCATCCAGC